>Ga0315292_10002586_pt1 | contig 10233 bp, 6 predicted proteins | sample YL17G13_0_MG_FD_204029 | JGI IMG/M metagenome (GOLD analysis project Ga0315292, IMG submission 204029) | Sediment microbial communities from Yellowstone Lake, YNP, Wyoming, USA - YL17G13_0 | ecosystem: Environmental > Aquatic > Freshwater > Lake > Sediment | place: USA: Wyoming | collected... | reverse complement strand
TTCCCCAGAATAAGCGGCGCATGATGAATATTCCGAGGCTCAACAACAACCTCCAAGAGGTAGCGATGAAGCGATTACCATATTCCCTGTTTGCTCTGCTGGTTATCCTGCTCGTGCAAGCAGGCTGCAGTTCTTCGATCCTGCAACTACGCGACCAACTGGATCTCCATCGCGGAGAGTTCCGCCAGAAGTTGGCCGACAAGAAAGAGCTCTCGACGAAGTTCCTAGCCTGCACCAGGCAAGCCTACGACGAACCACTGAGCGAGCAACATGATGCGGGCACCTCGGCCGAGCCTCCGTCTCTGCAGACCCCGGAGGGACAAGCGACGAGCGTCCGTCCCCTGTCATCAGTCATCGAGAGGATTCGCCAGCGGCATCACGACAAGGGAGACTCCCTCTCCATTATCATCAATGTCTTCGATGACCTGGCTAACGACAAGACCCCGCGTATCGATCTACGCAAGCTCGAAAAGGTGATCGAAGTATCCGAACGATGGCATGGGCATCTCGGCCTGGATGAGGATCAACTCGAACGGGATGCCTCTCGTTTCGCCCGATTGCTGCTCACGTACAACAAAGCCTATTTTGGAGATCCCAGTTTCACCGCAAAACCGGACATTGCGGGAGCCGGCCTCCGCGGGGTCGTGAAAGTGACCTCGAAAGGGTTCATCGATCGAAGCGGAAACTCCCTGTTGTTTCCGGGAATCTCGGCAGAGATTGATATCAGCCTTGCCAACTCGGTTCGCATCTCAGCCACCGCGGTCGACTCTCAACGTATCAGTGCCGACCTGACGCGCATTTTCCTGGAAGCCTTCTTCGACACGGCCTTCCGAGTACCGGCCGTCCATGGTGCGACCGCATTGCGAGTGGGATCGAACACCCAGGAGTCCCCCTATCCAGAATTCGATGCCAATCACCCCGCTATTCCCATGGAAGCCTTGGCCCGAGTGACCCGTGACGCTTTGCGCGCCGAAGCCGCCGTGACATCACTCGTGGGGAAAACGGTTCGCGGTGGAAGTGTCTTCAGTACCCAGAATGAGACGCTTGCCGCCACGCTTGAAACAGCCGCAGGGGTGATGGCGAAGAAGCTCATCGAGCACGAAGGGTTCTGCTATTTCCAGGTGACTGAAGGTCAGCCGGCCATCGCCGCGAGGGACCAGAATGAGACGGGACATGCATCGGTCACGACCGGAACCGTTGCGACTCCATAAGGCAACACTGTTACCAAGGAGGAAAATTCCATGAAGCCATTCTGCCATACCCTGGTGCTCGTTGCACTCCTGAGCGTCGTTACAGGATGTGAGATGCTGAGGCTGAATGACCCAGGGATGGTGCTCTACTCACCATTCACTCAAACGTCAGCCCTCCATCTTCCCCCACTCCAATCTCAACTCTTAGCCGACAAGGCCTTTCTCGATCGATGGAACGCCTTAGACCCAAAGACGATCACGGACGATGCCTGGAAAACACTCCACGTCTTGACCTTTCGCCCTGATCCCGTCACTCCAGGAGAGGGCTATGAACCAGGCACGAACTTTTTACGACTGGAGACGATTGACTGGACTAGCCACCAAACACCTCTGAACCTCGAGCCGGAAGAGGGATCTCCGACGCAACGATTGAACCACGCAATTGACAAATTGAAAAAAGAGATCGACACGACGGGTGCGACGCACCTCGTCCTGTTCTCTCACGGCTGGCAACAGGACGAACAACGGGCCCATTTGCGCTACACGGAATTCCTTAACGGGATGTGGCGGACGCTTATGCTTTCGCCCCTTCGTGCACAGTTTCTTCCACCGAGCGGACCACCACAATTTAAGCCGCTTCTCGTGAGTGTGCACTGGCCATCAGAAACCTGGTTTCTCGAAGGACGCAGCAGAGCCATGGCCGTCGGCCAATCGGACTTGAGCCAGATCCTTTGGGAATTGGTGAAATATCGCCACGAATCCAAGAAGTCGTTCAAGATTGTACTAGCGGGCCATAGTTTCGGCAATCGGGTCATGCTCGCAGCAGTCGAGGGAAGAACGGACGTCGATTCGAAAAACGTTTCCTATCACCATGCACGCTGGAATCCTGACTGGGCACCGATCGATCTGTATGTCGGATTTCAGCCGGCGATGGACAGCGACATCGTGCATCCCAGACGATGCACGGCACAGAACGACCAGCGGGGATTTTGTGATGTCCCATGGCGAATCAACCGCTTTGTCCTCACATTCAGTGCCTTCGACTATGCGAACCGGCATGCTGTTGGAGCCGACTACCTCGGATATTACGGAGCAGATCTCTATCCAGAGGATAAAGAATTGAAGCGCTTGAAAGCTGACCCGGCCTGGAAAGTCTATGGGAGCCGAGCCTTATTGCGTCAACCGGTTTGGGAACAGATCAAGAACCTTCCGGTGGTGGCATTATCGGAAGGTTCTGCCCCACAGCTGATCCCAATCAGCCTTCTCCTTGTGAATCAGCGTGGGCAACTCTTGCAGTATCAATGGCCGTTCGATCAGTTTCTGAAGGACCAGCCCCGGATCATCAAACTCGACCTTTCCCGCTTCGCCCATCACGAAGGTACCTACTGGACCTACACAGAACTGAAGAAGGAAGTTCCCGACAAGAGAGTCGATCTGGCCAGTCCTGATGAAAGTTCGATAAAGAAACTCTGGCAACGGCTCGGATCCGGGGCCCATACCGACATCTATTACCCAGAAATCTGGCTCTTCATGTGGCAGATGGTGGCAACACTCTAACCGAGAGATCCCCGCATGCGCGAACAAGAGGAACCGCCGAAACCCATTCCACTCGCTCGGGTCTTAGATGGAGAATTTGAGAAGGTTCATAAGTCCCTGCCGCCCAACTATCTGCATCACCTTCCTTTGCCCGATCGGCGATCGAAGATCCATCGATTGTCCGAGGGGATGGGCGGCCCTCTGCATTTCAGGAGGTGGAATCAGGAGCGCAATCTCCGGACTCGGTCTGCTGCAAGGGCTGGCGCAACAGGGGATACGAGGGAAATGCGACTTCCTATCGACGGTTTCGGGAGGCGGGCATATCGGAAGCTGGCTGACCGCTTGGATCAAGCGTAACCCGCAGGGCGTCGGCGGTGTGAGACAAAAACTCGCCGTCGCTCCGCGCGACGCACTCACAGGCGAACCGGAACCGGTCGGCTGGCTGCGGCAACACAGCAACTACCTGAGTCCCAAACTCAGGCTCGTTTCGGCAGATTTCTGGACCTTGATCGGCACGTACCTCCGTAATCTGCTGCGGAACTGGCTGTTGAGATTAACCAGAACAGCACACTGAAAACTTTCTCTGTTGAGGGAAAGGGCGAGGAACATACGTTGTATTTTCACTTCGGCAACCAATGCACAGGCATGAAATGAGTGAACACCTACATCTAAAACACGTTCTTCTCGATGAGCTTGTCCATCTCGAAGGTTGGTCGGAAATCGAAAAGATCACCCATCCATATGATTTTATTAAAAACCTTCTCCTAACCGCAGAACAGGAGCCGAGTCAAAGTAAACCTCCAACAAAGGAACAGCTACTCCATGGATTGCTGTCTCCGGACACCAAACTACTGCTGGAAGGTTTTGGTGGGTCCGACAAGCAAGACGAAGAGATCGCAAAAGCGCTCGTAAAATATTTGAATCAACTTGTGCGGGAAAATGATCTTCGCTCATCCAAACTTTACATGAAAACATTGGATGATCTAGCGAAAAGTCTCTTCGATCAATACCCTCATGGTGTTGTCCTGCCGTATCTCAATCGGCTAATCCTAACCAAAATCTTTCCAGACGACCTTAGTTGGAAAATTGTCGAGCCAATAGTCGCTGACGCCGTTCCTGACCAAAACAAAATTTACGAAGCGATACATCGCTTACCCCAAGGGCGCAGCGCGTTGTGTCTATCCGGTGGCGGTATCAGAAGCGCGACGTTTGCACTTGGACTGATCCAAACTCTCGCTGGGCTCAGATTGCAGGAGTCCGGGTTGCCAGAGCGCAAATTGCTAGAGCAGTTTGACTATTTATCCACCGTCTCTGGCGGAGGCTATATCGGGAGCTGGCTCAGCGCTTGGATCTATCGAGAGGCAAAAACGGCCAACGGATGTACTCTTGCTCTTAAGAACATAATGGACGCAGTAACCAAGAAAACAGTAACCAAAAAGACTGGGAATAGCCTCGAATCAGATGCCGATCAAATCACCTTTCTGCGGCGGTATCGTAACTATCTAAGCCCAAACTGGTCAGCCTTTTCTGCAGATACGTGGACGTTAATTGCGACATATTTGCGCAATCTGTTTTTGAACTGGCTTGTTATTGTCCCAGCCTTACTTGGAGTGCTTGCACTTCCTCGAATCGATGTGTATCTCGTCACACTGAAAGATTGGCACCAGATCCTTTCCAGCGAAGTTTTCTTGGTCTTCGGCACTGGATTCACAATATGGAGCATCGCCGCTATTACGGCACAAATGGTGCAGACACAATCGCCCTCAACCGAAGCAGGAGTTAGCAAAGGCTGCCAAGCTTCGTTCCGCAGAGCATGCCTCTATCCCTTACTCGTTGCAGCCGTATTGCTGGCAATCTACTGGGCACACCCAGAAAGTTCCGACAAAGTCCTGCTCCGCGGTGTCCTGTTGTGGAGTCACGAGTGGATTCTGTCTATCTTGCATACCATCTCAAATTCTATTGGGGTAGACCTAACTCAATCCAGTCGGGCGCAGATGATCGAGTTTGTGATTTTTGCGACTTCCGTCCACATCGCTGGTGTCCTTCTAGGAATAATTTACCGTCTCATCCGAAAGTCGAGGGGAAACGCTTCGCCTGTCACGGCACCACTGCCAGGCGCTTCGAAAGCCAAGAACATTTTCCGGGTTGGGGCTGTGGTTGGACTAGCTCTCGTCGCTGCGAGCACCGCGAGTGGTTTGGCGGCTTGGGCAGTGGCCACAGAGCTCTTTGACGATCCAAAGTCGAATCCCCATCTCTATGTCACGCTCGCCGCCCCACTCCTCCTGCTGATCTTTCTCCTGGCGGGAGATCTGCTCATCGGATTGCTCGCAAGGTGGAAATCGGACGAACACCGCGAATGGAAAGCGCGCCTCAATGCGTATGTCTTGATGACCTGTGTCGTATGGGTCTTAGGGAGCACACTTGTTCTCTATGGCCCGCGATGGCTCGCTGAGTTCCCATATCCAGCGCTCCTGTCTTCTTTCGGCGGAGTTTCTGGACTCCTTGCAATCCTCTTGGGATTCAGTCCCAAAACCCAGGCAACCCCCACCGTTGGAAAAAACGAAAGTGCGGTTAACACGGCTAGGCGATGGGCCCTATCTACTACTGCTCCACTCGGTGTCATCTTCGTGATTGTATTTCTCTCCTGGTGGACGAGCGCTATGGTCCTAAAGTGGGATACGTCAAGCACATTCGATCATGCCAGGGAGCAGACGTCTTCCCTCCAAGATTGGCCGTACTACCGCCTCGTTGCACACATCCACCAGCTCATTGTTCAAGAAACGAGTGGTATCACGCTCCTTGTTTTTATCGGAGCATGCGTGATCGTAAGTATCGTCATGGCATGGTTCGTCGACATCAACAAGTTCTCGCTTCACGCCCTCTATCGGAATTGCTTGATCCGTACATTCCTGGGAGCGTCGCATGTGCGCAACCCCGACTGTTTCACGGATTTTGACCCTGAGGACAACGTCGAGATGTGTGAGCTCAGCAAGACTACGTGTAGACCATTTCACGTCATCAATATTGCCCTGAATCTTCTCAATACCAATAATCTCGCGTGGCGGAGCCGGAAAGCCGCGTCCTTTACGATTACCCCTCTTCACGCCGGAAGCGCCGTGGACCAACTTGGCTACCGCCGATCTGGAGACTTCGGGCGCAGGAATGACTCACGTGGGCAAAGTATTACACTCGGTACCGCGCTGGCTATTTCCGGTGCTGCAGCAAGCCCCAATATGGGGTATCACTCCTCCCCGGCAGTCACCTTTTTGCTAAGCTTGTTCAATGTCCGTTTGGGCTGGTGGCTGGGCAATCCCGGCAAGGCTGGAGACGATACCACAAACTGGAAACGTGCCTCTCCTCGATCCGCGCTGTGGTGGTGGATGAAAGAAGCCCTCGGGGACACTCGAGAAGACGATGCCTATGTCTATCTCTCCGACGGCGGTCATTTCGAAAATCTCGGCCTTTACGAGATGGTCCTGCGCCGCTGCCGATTCATCGTAGTCAGCGATGCCGGATGTGACCCTACATACAGTTTTGAAGATTTAGGGAATGCGATCCGCAAGATTCGTGTGGACCTCGGCATCGACATTGAGATTGACCTCGACATGCTCCGGCCACAAGCCAGCCAGCGCTACAGCCGATGGCATCAGGCTATAGGAACCATCCGCTACGACAAGGTGGATAAGGATGCTCCGGTCGGCATCCTTTTGTACATCAAGGCATCGCTGACCGGTGATGAACCGGCGGATGTTCTTGAATACGCCGGTAGCCATCCCGTGTTTCCCCATCAATCAACTGGCGATCAATTCTTCGATGAGGCTCAGTTCGAATCCTACCGCGCGTTGGGCGAACACATCGCGAGCGAAGTCTTCCGTCCGGCTCAATCAAAAACCAAAATTATGGACGTCTTCCAAGCACTCCGGTCTCACTGGGTTACCCTACCACCGACGATCGAAGCTTCCTTCCTTAAACAGAATGAAGCATTTGTCCAACTTGAGGCACGACTCCGAGACGACAAGAACCTGGAATCGTATGACCAAGAGATTTACCCGGAATTGGTCACGATCCTGGGCGCGGACGCACGGACATCATCTACCAATGATTGCCGTGCCGTTCTCCACTTCTGCATGAAGCAAATCCAACTCATGGAAGATGTATTTCTCGCTCTAAAACTGAATACGTATCATGTCCATCCTCTCAACCGTGGCTGGATGAATTTTTTCAGGCGCCTGACGGCCACTTCCACATTCAGACTCTTGTGGCCTTCGCTACGGAACTCTTTCAGTCGCGATTTCGTTGAGTTCGCGGAGTACCACCTGAATCTCAGTTCCGTTCCGCTACAGAGAATCAGCGAAGGCTTGCCGCCTGAAAAGGCGATGAGCACGCTCATGGATGAGTTCAAACAAGAATGGCCGGTACTCGAAACCCAAACCGAGAAACAAAAAGAATTCCTTACAGACCTCCAGAATCAAATCTCCACCATCTTACTGACAGCCAACGACCAACGCGTCATCCTATTCAAGGCCTCGCCAAAAGAAGGAAAGACGCCAGACGAAGAAGTATGGGGGGTTGCCGGGGCAACGATCAACACCAACACCAACAACAAATCCATAGACTTGTTGGTCTGGGTCAGGGGCGCTCACCGGGGGGCCGGTATAGGGCGAATGCTTCTAAGCAAACTGCTTAAAAAGCTAAAAACTGACTACCCAGGCTATACTGCGAGCGTGACCTTGCCTGCCCTCAGGAAGGAACACCTAGGCTATCAGTTTGAAAAATCGGCGTGGCTTCGGTTCTATGAGCGGGAAGAATTTGTCCTAAAGGAGGAAACTCCGGAAATGTATCGTCTTACGAGAGAGCTACCGGACCAGACATAGCGGACTGGATGAAGCAAGGTCAGTCGCGTTCAGGCAATTTGATCAGCTCTACCGTCGCAATGTGCTCCGCTTGGACGTAGCGCTCCGGCGTCTCGATGTCGGATCAGTAACCCTGGTGATCATAGCCAGAAACAAAAGGGTCGAACAAAGGGGTCGCCCATCTTGAAGACTCTTGCAAGGGGCAATAGGACTCTCCTCGCACGCCGCTGTGATCGGGCGCGGTGTGCGTCCGTTGCGGCCTGGACTTCTCACTGGGTGGGGGCCCTGAAGCGCATCCCCGTTCTCATTACCGTGGTGTCGACTCCATCACCTGAGTCGCCCGTCACCCATCAGGATCAAGGCGAGAGAGAGGCGCCAGCGGGTTCTCTCTGTGGCCCCTGGCATGTGGTGCCCCAGAGAACTGTCGGCCCCTGGCCACGTCCATGGCGTTCGCACACGGCACAGAACGCGTGGCTGCCTGATGGCTCCACCCTTCGCGTGATTTGCAGCCGAGGCGGCTCAGTCCCCTCACGAGCGGTGAGAGTGTCTGGGTAGGCAGGCGCGGGGCCAATCAGAAACAACGGACTCGCAACCATCCCCCTTTACGAGCCCCGCACGCCTGCTCACGAATCCCTCACGCGGCGAATGCGCGCGTGACCTGAAACGGGACCTGGTTCCGCACGATGTGATAACAGGGGCGCGCCATTGTATACGCCACGGCCTGCAGGGCGACCAACTCCGCCGTGCAGGCCACCTTCCGATGGTAGAACCGGCGGATCAGCGGATCGTAGCGAGTCGCGAAGGGGGCGGCTTTAAAGAACGCATAACTGAGATACGTATTGCCGTTCTTCGTGTTGCCCGCTCCCTTGCGTGTGCCGTTGCTCAGGCACTGGCTACTCACGCACCGGCAATACGACGCGAACTGGCCTACGGTGGTGAAGCGTCGGATGTCGCCGGTCTCCAGGAGAATCGTCGAGGCGAGCGTGGGACCAATCCCGGTCACGGTCTGCAGCAAGGCGAAGCCGGGACGCGGCCCAGCTTGGGCGCGCACGGCGCGTTCCACCTCGGTGATCTGTGCCTTCACACAACGCAGCACGGTTAGGGAACTGGTGACCGACAGCCCTTGCTCCGGTGACGGCACGAGCGCGGAGACTGCGTCTGGGGTAAGCTGCCGGATCTGGTTCAGGGAAACACGCTGGCCGGTGAACCGCGCCAGTAGACTTTGCAGACGGAGGACGACGGCGGTCTTCCTTCGCACCCGCCCCTATCGCTACTGATCGCCCTTTTAAGACGAAGACGGAGGCGTCTGCTCAAGTGTCTCCTCGTTCGCGCCTCCCACAGGCACATTTACAGCACAGACACAGTTCGCCTGCGGAATTGCCCAATCCGCACGCGCCATTCGCAGATGACCCACGGAGGGGTAACCTGTTTGAATAAGTGCGATGCGGTGGCGCGCACCATTGGCGCGTTGATCTCCTCCTGCCATTCCTTGAATTATCGCCCTCATTAACCAAATGGACCTCGCTTAAACAGGGTGATCAGTGGAGATAGGGATAGACTGTGATGGAGAATAGAGAAGATGGGGCCAATGATCCCACCTGTTGCGCGTCAGTGCGCAAGTGAAGGTTAGGCGTCACGGAATCGATTCCATTTGGATGGAAGCAATGGTGACCTGATCGCGTCGAGTACACCATCGACCGTCAGTTCTCGACCCTTAGCCGACGTCCACGACCGACGGCTATCAGGTGGTTCAATCGAATGACGGCACCATCGGGATCCCCACGGGATGTAAACTTCCCGAAAATCCCAAATACCCCCTTGTCAAAATCCCCATCTAAAATGCCAGCCCCAAATTGGTCGATTTCACAAGGAATTTGACTTATGCTGATGCTGGTCCAAAAACAAATGATTTTGCAGACTAACCAAGTATTACCTGAACAGGGAGAAATTGAAAATGAACCTTTGGCCAATCTTTGCGACCGTGTTTTTCGCTGAACTTGGCGATAAAACTCAATTAGCAACTTTTCTTTTTGCCGCTGATGAAAATACAAGCAAAGTAGGGGTCTTTGCAGCTTCAGCAGCAGCCCTGGTGCTTTCCAGCTTTATTGCTGTCCTGGTTGGATCACAACTGTCAGCCTATATTCCACCTCGCGCACTAAAGCTGGCCGCTGGCATCGGTTTCATCGCCATTGGCATTTGGGTTCTCATCGACTTAAGAACCTGATTGTCTAGCTTGGTAGCGAGAGACATGGATTCAAACCCAGTCTGTTGTGCCCCGCTCAAAATGTAGACAGGGTGAACGCGTCAGTGATGATGCCGGAAGCCCAGTGAAATCGGTTCAAAACAATCGTGTAGGAGACAGCTTTGGATCTCGTCACAGAGTAGAAGGCGAGAACTACCGATCTCCCCTTTGGAAACGGAGCCTCGGAAGCGACTGAATTCTTCAGGGAAAGGCTAGTCACAAACGTGAAACGATCTGTCCGCAAATTAAGTGGGGCAGTGCACTTATGACATCGGGGTGAGTGGATTGCTATCGAGGGTTCAGGCGAATACGGATTCGCAAGGCGATGAATTCCGCAGGTGTGACAGGAGCGATCCCCACCAGGCAGATCAGATCACGGTTCCGTATGTCCTCTGGGGTCATCGTGGTCTGG
>Ga0315292_10002581_pt1 | contig 10243 bp, 10 predicted proteins | sample YL17G13_0_MG_FD_204029 | JGI IMG/M metagenome (GOLD analysis project Ga0315292, IMG submission 204029) | Sediment microbial communities from Yellowstone Lake, YNP, Wyoming, USA - YL17G13_0 | ecosystem: Environmental > Aquatic > Freshwater > Lake > Sediment | place: USA: Wyoming | collected... | reverse complement strand
CCCCGCGTGATCGGGCGGCGCCCGCCGATCGGACGGCGGCCGCCGCGCGGCGCGCACCCGTCCCGCCCCCTCTCCCTCTCCCTCCATCTCTTACCGGTTGGCGCCTTTGCCGCCATCGCTGCTGGAGCTGGAGGACGAGTCGGAATCCGAGGAGGAGCCGGACGAGGACGAGGAGCCGGACGACGACGACCCGGACGCCGAGGACGAGCCGCCGGAGCCGGAGCCGGACCCGGGCTTGCTCTTCTTGTCGTCGTCGTCGTCGGACGAGGACGAGTCGCCGCCCCAGAAGCGGGACGCCTTGGCGTCGGCCTGCGGATGGTAGGGTGGGAGGGTGGACCACGTTCAGCGCGCCAATCGGGCACGCCGCCGCGTGGCGGGGCGCGCACCATGCTGGGCGGGGTCGCGGCCGGGGGGCGGCGCGCGAGAAGCGGGCTGAGAGGGAGTGGCGAACGGGAAGCCAGCGCAGCCGCACTCCGCGGTTGCCCCTCGCCCGCGCGGCGGCCGCTCTCAATGGCGCCCGCGGTGGCGGCACCGGCCCCGGGCGGCCCGGTGGTGGCCACGGCGCGCCCGCCGCTTCTCGCGCTCGATTGCCCTGTGTCGCCCCCCCCCCCTTTCCGCCCCGTCCCCGCTTCGCCGCGCGATACCTCCATCTCACACCTGCCCGATGGCCCCCTGCACCGTATCCTGGATTGCCTCGGCCCGCGCGACCTCATCGCCGCGACGGCCACGTGCCGCGCATGGGCCGCGCTCGGCGCGGATGCCGCGAGCGACCACGCGTGGGAGGTAGGGGAGATGAGGGGTAGTGACGGAGGGCGGAGGGTCAAGGAAGAACAACTACATCGACCCCTTTCTCGCTCGCAGGCGTTCTACTTGCGGCGCTGGCGCGCGCTCGACACGCCCACCGCCCCCCGCTGGCGCGTCGCGTACGCCCGGCGTCTCGCACATGCCGCCACTTTGACCCCCGGTCAGCCGCGCCCTGCCGTCGACGCCCTGGTCGGCCACCGCGGCGCGGCGCGGTCTGTCGCGCTGCTGCCCGCGGCCGACGCCGCGCTCACCGCGGGCGCCGACCGCACGGTGCGGCTGTGGTGCCTGTCGTCCGGGGCGCAGGCGGGCGCGAGCGCGCCTCTGCCCGGCGGCGCGCGCTGCGTCGCGGGCGACGCGGGCGCGGTCTGCGGCGCGCTCGCCGCCGCCGGCACCGGCGACGGCTCGATCGCTGTGTGGACAGCGGCGTCGGGCGCCCTCGACCCAACCTCCCGCCCCGCCCTGCTCACGGGGCACGGCGGCCCCGTGGCGGGCGTCTCTGTCGACGCGGCGACGATCGCGTCTGCCTCCTGGGACTGCACCGCCCGCCTCTGGTCCCGCCCCTCTCTGGCCTGCGTTGCCGTGTTGCCGTTGGTGGATTGGGGGTGGGGCGCGGTCGTGCGCGGGGGGCGCGCGCTCGTGGCGGAAGGGCGCGGCGCGGCGGCGTTCGACGCGGCGACCGGGGCCCTCCTCCGCCGCCTCCCGCCCCGCCCTGCCCCCCCCGGCGCCTGCCTCGGCCACGGCGCGCGTGTGGACGGCACGCGCGACGGGCGCACGCTCTTCGTGGCGGGCGCCGACGGCGGCGTCGACGCGGTGGACTTGCGTAGCCCGTCCCCGTCCTCCCTCGCCCTCGCCCGCCCCGGCGGCCCGCCCCCGTCCTCCCTGGCCCACGACGACCCCTGGCTCGCGCTGGCGACGGGTTCGGGGGGCGTGACGTTGCTCGACGCGCGCGCGCCGCGGCGCGCCCCCCGCCGCCTCGGCGCGCGGCTCGCCGGCCGCCCGGCGTGCGCGCGGTCTGTCGACATCCAAGGGCGCTGGGTTGCGGCCGCGTTTGACGATTCAGCAGGGGTGCGCGTGTGGCGCTTCGGCCGCGAGGAGGAGGAACAGAGAGGGCGGGGTGCGTGAGCGAGCGCGGCGGGGCCGCGCCCCGCCTCTTGTACCAAGGATCCCGCGTTTCGTTTGCAGTGCGACAGTCGGAAGGCCCCCAAAACTCTCTGAATCACCAAGCGGCGCCGGCGCCATAACCGCCGCCGAACCCCGCCGCCGACCGCCGCCACCCGTGCCCGCCCCGAGAGGCCGCTGCGTGCCCCCAGGGTCCAGCAGCCGCCGCGGCCGCCCGCGCTCTGGCGGCGTCGAGCGAGGCGTCGACCGCGGCGCGCGCCCGCGCGTCCGCCAGCGCCGCCTTTGCCGCGCCGACCGCTTTAAACACAAAGTCCGCGCTCTCCCGCACCCGCGCCTGCAGGGCGGGCGCCGCCAGCAGCGCCACGCCCGCGGGAGTGAGCGCGGGGGCGGCGCGGGCGCGGGTGGCGGCCTTGTCGGGGTGGTGCGCGAGCGCGGCCTTCTTGTAGGCGGCGCGCACCGCGGCGTCGGTGGCGGCGCCGCGCGCAAGGTCCAGCATCGCATAGTGGTCGACGGCGGCCACAGCCCCGGCCGCCGCTGCGGCCGCCCGCGCCGCCGCGAGCGCCGGCGCGACGACCGCCGGGTCGGCGCCCGCCGCCGCCGCGCTTTCCAGCGTGGCCACCGCGTCGCCCGCCAGGCCGACCTCGGTCAGGAGGTCGGCGGCGCGGGCAGCTGCCTTTGCGTACGAGGGGGCGAGGGCGGCGGCGGCGAGGCAGTCGGCCAGCGCGGCACACCTCGCCCCGCGCGCGCGCCGCGCGGCCCCCCTGTTGGCGAGCAGCACCGCCGCAAACGCGGGCGGCGGCGGCGGGTCGACGCCCAGGCCGCGCGTGTAGGCCGCGTCCGCGTCGGCGTAGCGGCCGGCGGCGTGGGCGGCGTTGCCGTCGGCGCGCGCTGCGAGCGCGGCGCGCGCGGCAGCGGCCGCGCAAGCTGCGGCGGCCGCGCTCGGCGGAGCGAGGCCCGCGGGGTGCGGGCCGGCGGCCGCTCCACTGTCTCCGGCGGCTGCCCGCGCCTCGAGCGCGGCGGCGACGTCGGCGAGGCGCCCCGCGAAAAAGGCGGCCTGCACCGCGGCCCACGCGGCCCAGGGGGGGGCGCCCGCGGCCCGCTCCTCGTCGCACGAGGGGGCGGCGGCGGCCGTGGCGTCGTCCGGGCGGCCGAGGGCGAGCAAGAGCTGCGCCCGGGCGGCCCTCAGCTCCGCCGCGTGCGGCGCGGCGCCGGGCGCGAGGAGCTGCGTGAGCGACGCGAGCGCGGCGTCGGCCGCCTCGCGCGTGTCGGCTGCGGCCGCGGCGGCCAAACCGGCGTCGGCGGCCGCCGCCATGGCCTCCAGTTCAGCCCGCTTGGCGCCAGCATCAGCCCGCGCGCGCGCCGCGTCGGCGTGCGGCAACGAGCCCGCCGCCGCGTCGGCCGCGTCGAGCGCGGCCGCCGCCGCGCCCCAATCGCCCAGCCGCACGTGGCACGTGGCGGCGCGCACGGCGCCGCGGGCAAAGCCGGGCTCGGCGGCGAGGGCCGCCGCACACGCGGCGAGCGCGGCGCGCGGGCGGCCGAGCTGCAGGCAGACGGCGGCCACGTTGGAATGTAGCTTGCCGGTGCCAGGGGCGTTGGGGCCCGAGGCGGCGGTAAGGGCGTCCAGGGCGCGCCTGTAGAGCTCGCCGGCGCGCGCGTACGCGCCGCGCGAGAAGGCCGCGTTCCCCCGCCCCCGCAGCAGCTCGGCCGCGACCGCGCCGGACGTCGGCATGGCCGGCGTGGTCGCCACTTGGGGGCTGGGCTCGGCGTCGGCCATCTCCTCTTCCGCAGGCGTCGCCGCGCGCGCGCGCGCGGGCGCGTCGCGCGCGGGGGACAGCCAGGAGGGCGGCGCCGGTGATGGCGCGGTCGCCGGCCTGCCCGCCACCCGGCGCGCGGGCGTGCGCCGGGAGGCGCGCGCCGCGGGAGCGCCAGGGGGCGCGGCAGCGGCGCCGCCAAAGGAAAAGGCCTGCGGCGGCGGCGCGGCAGCTTGCGCTTCCAGTTCGGCCGCCGCGTCTCTCCAGTCGGCGCCCGCGTCCGCGGGTGACGGCGGCGCGGTGGGCGCCCAAAGGCCGGCGCCCTTGGGCGCGGCACGCGCGCCGCGCGCGGCGGGGCGCGGGCGGCGAGGGAGGGGGGCGGTGGCGCCGGTAGGCGTGCGCTGGGACGCAGATGCAGGCCGTGCGGACGCCTCTCCAGGGTCGGCGGCGGCGGCCGCAGGCGCGGGGGCTTGCGGCGCCGGCTCGGCAGTGGCCGCGCTCGCCGCGCTCGCCGCCGCCGCCCTTTCAGCCCTCCCCGCTCCCGCCTTGAACGGCGACCCGAACAGGCCCGGCGCCCGCCCGCCCGCGCCGCGGCGGCCGGCGGAGCCGGGCGAGGAAAAGACAAAGGGGGCGGAGGCGGGGGCGCCCGGCGTGCGAGCGCGGAAGAGGACGGGCGGGGATTGGGGAGGCGGCGATGGAGCCGCCGCGGCAGCGGCCGCGGGCGGCGCGGGGAACGGGCCGCCGCGCAGCGCGGCCCCACCCCGCGGCGGCGCACCGTCGCGCACGCGCAGCTTGTCCCGCAGCTCGGCCGCAGCGGCCGCGCCCGGCGTGGGTGGCGGCATGGTCGCGACGCCGTGACCTCCTCCAAAGCGGGACGCGCCGGGCGGCGCGCGCGGCGGCGCGCGCGTCGTCGCCGCTGGGACAAAGGGCGAAAAGTCCATCGGCGCCGCCCCCCCCGGCGTCGCGGCGGGCGTGCCGACGGGCGGCCGCCGCCTGCGGGCCGAGGATGGGCGGGCGCGCGCCGCGGTCGCCTTGCCGGCCGAAGCGGCAAAGCGCGGAGCGGGCGTGGAAACCTCATCCCGGTCGCCGTCATCCCTAGGCAATGGCGTGCTGATAGCCGCCCGAAAGGCGGCCGCGCTCGGCGCGGGCGACGCGACGGGCGGCGGCGCGGCGCCGCGCGCGCGCGCACCGCGAGCTCCCGCCGCCCCCTCCCCATTCAGGTCGCCCTCCATCTTGCCCGCACTAAACGTCCACGCCGTCGGGGGCGGCGGCGGCGCCTCGGGCTGGCGCTCCGAGAGCGCGGGCGACGGCATTGGCGCGCGGCGCGCGGCGCGCGCCGGCGCCTGGCCCGCAGAGGGGCGCTGGCGCGGTGTGTGACGTCAGGGCGAGCGCCTGGCGAGGGCGAGCCGAGGGTGTGGGAGCAGCGTCGCCGGTGGTCCCGGCTCGGCGTCACTCCGTGCCCAATCCACCGCGCCCCGACCCCCCGCCGACGCCCATGCCGGTCGCCTCGCCCGGGCCGGCGCCGCCCGCGGCCCGCGACTCGCCGCCCGTCGCGGTCGACGTCGCGCCCGGCCTGCCGCGGCACGCGGCGCCGCTCTACGCGTCGGAGGAGAGCGAGGACGAAGGCAGCGAGTGGAGCTTCAAGCTGCACGCGGGGCGCAGTGAGTGGGTGGTGGAGAGGCGGTGAGGGTGGGGACTCGGCGCGAGCCGGCGGGGTCCGGGCCGAGGCCGGCCCTGTGCTCACCCCTCTGCCCCCGTCCCCAGACGACGCCGTCGACCCTTTGCAAGCCGCCCTGGAGGTGGAGATCACGTCGGACGAGTTTGAATGGCTGGCCACGGGCGCGCTGCCCAAGCCCGCGCCCGCCAACGCACCGCGCGCGCGCTCGCTGCTTGACCGCCTCGCCCCGTTTGGCACGACGCCCGCCTACGGGGAGCACCACGCCCTGTTTGACCCCGCCGTCGAAGCCGGCGCAACGCGCGCGTTCCGCGGGCGCAGCGTTCTGTGTTTGCCGCTCCTGTCCCCGTTCGGCCTCGCGTCGCGCGCTGAGCGCATGCTCGTCGTCCTCCTCGACTGCACCTACTCGGCCTTTTTCGTGCCCATCGCGATTGCGTTCATCGGCTCCGAGGAATGGACCAAGTGGGGCGCGCTCTCGGGGGTCGACATCTGCGCGGGCGCCGTGTTCACCGCCGACATTGCCGCGTCGTTCCACCGCGCGGCCGTCGTGCGGCACAACTTTCGGCGGCGCATGCTCACCGACGGCAGGCTGGTGGCGCGCGCGTACGCGCTGCGGGGGAGCTTTCTGATGGACGTCGTGACAGGTGGGCGGGAGAGGCAGAGACGATGAAGGTTGGCGACGGCGCGCGCGCGAACTTGGCCCCTCCACCTCTCCCTTCTCCTCTCCAGTCTTCCCCTTTTGGGCGCAACTCATCGTCCTCCTCGCCGCCTCGACCCGCACCCCCGCCTCGGTCAACATCTTGCTTGGACTGCGGGCCCTGCGCCTCCTCCGCATCGTCCCTGCCCTGGCCCGCCTCTTTGACGCCACCTCCACCGGCGACGTCCAGCGCGCCATGTCGGGCGTCCTGTCCACGGCGGCGGTCTATTTGGCGGCGCTGGTGTACACGGCGGCGGTCCTGGTCAACCTCCTGGCGTGCCTCTGGTTTCTCGTCGCCCGGTCCGAGGGCGCGTTCGACGCCCCTCCCCGCGACACCTGGCTCGACTCCATCCTGCGCGACGGCGTGCCGCTGGTGCAGCTGCCGCGGGCGCAAATATACGTGGCGGCGGCCTACTTTTCTGTGACGACGCTGACGACCGTCGGCTACGGCGACATCACGCCCAAGACGACGGTGGAGCACGGCATCGCCATTGGGATCATGTTTGTCGGTGAGAGAAAGGCGAGGGGGGTGCGCGGGGTGCGTGGGGCGCGGAGCGCGAGCGCGGTGCGCACGCTCACCGCCCAAGCTCTCGTCCTCGTCCAGGCATCCTCTTCTTCTCCTTTGTCATCTCCTCCATGGGCGCCACCCTGGCCTCCTCTTCCGCCGCCTCCCGGCGCGCGTCCGTGCTGCGCGCAAAATTCGAAGAGGTGGAAGCGTGGGCGCGCGCGCGGCGGCTGCCCGCGACGCTGCGCCGCCGCATCCTGGAATACTATTCCGGCGTCTGGGTGCGCAAGGCGGAATGGCGGGAGACCGACTTGTACGCCGAGCTGCCGCCGGGGCTGCGCGCCGACGTGACGCGCACACTCGCGCTGTCGTTGTTTCGCTCGTCCGAAATCTTCCGGTCCGCGCCCGAGCCCCTGCTCCAGGACCTCGCCTCCGCCATGACGCCCGTCACTGTGTTTCCGGGGCACGACCTGTGCGAGCAGGGCGAGGCGGCTGACGGGCTGTGGTAGGAAGAGGGGAGAAGGGGGAGAGAGAGGGAGAGCCATCCCAGACTGGGATGGCCGCGCACCCGCCCACCCCTCTCCCGCCCCCCAGGATCATGCACGAGGGTGAGCTGCTGCTGATGCGGGACGGCGTCCCCGTCGACGCGGTGCGCGCGCCGGCTATCATCGGCGAGTCGGTCGTCCTCGCGGGCCGCGTCCCCGAAGCGTCGCGCCGCCCGGTGACGATGCGCGCGGTCGAACTGTGCACGCTGTGGCTGCTCCCCCTGCCGCGCCTGCGCCTGCTCATGGACCGGTGCCCGCACATCGAGGACGCTGTCGTCGCCGAGTTCAAGGCGCATGTCGCGCGCTACGCCGCCCGCGCGCGCCGGTCCGACGCCCTCGACGGGTCGGCGGGTTTTGCCGACATGCTGGCGCAGGTGGAGGCGGCGGCGTCAGACCGGCAGGCGGAGCTCGCGCACGCGGCCGCGCGGCGCGAGCGGTCGCCGGCGCGGCGGCACGCGCGGTCGCCCTCGTCGCCGGCCCCACGGCGGGCGCCGTCGCCGCTGCTGCCGCGGGCGGTGGCGGCGTCGCCGTTTGAGCGGCCGTCGGCGGGGTTGCCAGAGTCGAGCGAGGCGCGGTCGGCGGTGCTCGCGGCGGCCGACGCGGAGCGCTTTGGCGACGACGCCGCGGCCGCCGAGAGTGGCGCGAGCCCTCTCTCCTCGGGCGCCCCCCGCGCCGTCGTCGAACCGCGCGCGACGTGGCCGGCGCCCGCGGCGCCCGCGCACGCCCCCCTCTCGCGCGCCTCGACCCGCCAGCGTTCCTCGCTCGGCCGCGCCGCCTCCATCAGCATCCAAGACCGCGCGTACGGCACCGAGGCCGCCGCCTGCCTGCGGCACGCGGCGTCCGACAGGGACGCGTCGCACGGGTTTCTCGTCGGCGAGTTTGCGCGGTCGCTGCGCGCGGCGCGCGCGAAAGCCAATGCGAGAGGGGGGGGGCTGCAGCTCGTTCCTTCGCTCGCGGACGAGTACGTGCGGCTGGAGGCCGAGGAGGAGGCCAGGAAGAGGCGGGAAGGGGGTGGCGGCAGAGACTGAGAGAGGGCAGAGTGCGAGCCCGGGCGCTTGCACGCGCCTGGAGCGACTGCAATCGCGCGCGGCACACACAGACACTCGGACCCAAACCCCGGGGCGGCAACAGCCTTCACTCGGACCCAAACCCCGCGGCGGCAGCAGCCTTCACTCGGCGCCCCCCGCGCGCCGCGCCGCGAGCAGCGCCCCGCGCGCCGCCCGCCACTCGTCCCGCAGCCCGGACGCCAGCTGCTCCGCGCGCGCCTGCACCCGCTCCGCGGCGCGCTCGGCTTCGACCAAGAGAAATGCTTCGACCGTTGTCGCGTCGCGGTCGGCCGCGCGCTCCACGGTGGCGGCCGCGTGCGACTCCGGGCCGAACGTGACGATGTCGCCGTCCTTGAGAGCGACTGGGGCGTCTGAGTGAAAGAGAGGCGGGGCGTGAGGGGGTGGCAGAAGCGCCGGCTCGGGCGACCACCCCACCCCTCCCTTTTCTCACGCTCGCGAATGCCGCGCCCGTTGACCGCGGTGCCGTTGCTCGACCCGACGTCGGTGAGCGTCCACTCGGCCTCGGCGGCGGCCCAGGCGAGGACCGCGTGCGCTTCCGACACCGCCGCGTCCGCGACGTGCACGTCGGACGCCGCGGTGCGGCCCACGGTGAGGCGGTCGCCGAGTCGCGCGGTGTCGAAAGACGTGCCGGCGGCGGGGCCGGCGGTGAGGGCGAGGCGGAGGCGCGACTGGGGGACGCAGAGGGATGGGGTTCGGGGCGCCCGCGCGCGCGCGGCGGCCTCGCGCGCGCCTCTGTCGCACGCCGTCGCACCCGGCCGTCGGTCGGCATGGCGGCGGCGTGCGCGACCGCGTGCGAGACTGAAGCGCACGCCGATTCCAAACTCTCTCCACTCCCGCTGCACCCGCCATGCCGCCACCGCGCCCCCAGCCGCTGGGCGACATCACCAATGGTGACCCCCCCCCCCCGGCCGTTCTCGGGGGCAAGCTCGCGCCGCGGTGCCGCGCGCGGCCGGCGCTGCCCGCCGGGCGGCGCACGTTTGCGCGCAAGCCCAAAGCGGTGAAGGAGATTGCGGTGCGTGGCTTGAGAGAGGAGGAGGGGAGCCGTGGGAGCGCTGTCGGGGGCGGGCTGTCGCGAATCGCGTCGAACTCGCGGCGCGCGCCGGGGGCCCGGGCGGCGTCGGTTGCGGCGGGACGCCGCCGCGAGCGGCAAAGGATAGCACGCTGCATCATTCCAACGCCACGCCCACCCCAGCAGCAGCCCGCGGCGCCGCCCGCCCCGGCGCCCGCACCGCCCGCCGCTGGCTTTGCCCCGCTCAAGGCCGCCGCCGCGGCGCCCAAACCTGTACCCGGCCGCAAGGCGCCCGCCGACACGGCGGGGGCCAAGGCGGCCGACTTCATCGCCGCGCAGCGCGCGTATTACGCTGAAGTCGACGCCTTTGTCCTCGCGGAGGCGACGCCCTCGCGCGGCGGCTGCAAGGGCCCCAAGAAACCTGTGTCCCCCCCGTGGGCGGCGAGCGAGGCGGTCGCGTCGGCGGCGACACGGTCGGCCGCGGCGTTGGCCGCCGCGCTCCCGCCAGCCGCGACGCCGGTGCACGACTCGCGCCCGTGGGCGGCGTCCAAGCGCGCCGGGAGCACGCCGGGGTCGGGCGGGTCGGCAGCTGCTGGCGAGGCGGCGGCCGGCGCCTCCGCCGCCGCGCCCCCCACCGCTTCTACCCCGCCCGCCTCGCCCGCCCGCACCCGTGCCTCCCCTCCTGCCTCCCCTGTCTCGGCATTTTTCCGGGCGGCCGCCCGTGTCGCCGCCTCGCGCACGCCGCCCGGGTCGGCCGGCGCGGCCGGGTCGACGCCGACCCTCACCGGGATGGCCGCGTCCGGCCCGTCGCCCACGCCGCGCGCCCGGCTGGCTATGTCGCCGCTTGCGCCGCCCCTGGGGCGGGCGGTTCGGGCTGTGGCGGCGCCGGCGCCGCCCCCGGACACGTCGCGCCTGCCGCGCTTCCCCCAGCCGGCGCCGCCCGCCGCCGCTCGCCTGCCCGCGGAACCGCCCACGCCCCAGTCCGCGGTGCGCCTGCCTGCCGCGGGCGGGCGCGCGCCGCGCGGGGGTGTGGCGCCCGCCCCCCCCGTGCCGACGCCCGGCAAGCGCCGC
>Ga0315292_10002580_pt1 | contig 10245 bp, 18 predicted proteins | sample YL17G13_0_MG_FD_204029 | JGI IMG/M metagenome (GOLD analysis project Ga0315292, IMG submission 204029) | Sediment microbial communities from Yellowstone Lake, YNP, Wyoming, USA - YL17G13_0 | ecosystem: Environmental > Aquatic > Freshwater > Lake > Sediment | place: USA: Wyoming | collected... | reverse complement strand
GGTCGTACCCATCGGATGGGAGAGGTGCATGACGGAAATGCTCAGATGGACTGGATGATTCAGGAGCAGGAACGAGGGATAACTATAACATCGGCTGCCACAACTACTTTCTGGAAATACAGGGATGAAGATTATAAGATAAATATTATTGATACCCCCGGTCATGTTGATTTCACTGTGGAGGTTGAAAGATCTCTGAGAGTACTTGACGGTGCCGTGGCAGTGTTTTGTGCCGTTGGAGGAGTGGAACCCCAATCGGAGACCGTGTGGAGACAAGCTAATAAATATAATGTTCCGAGGATCGCCTTTATTAATAAAATGGATCGTGCCGGAGCAGATTTTTTCAGCGTTGTCCAGCAGATAAAGGATAAACTTGAGGCCAATCCCGTTCCGGTTCAACTGCCCCTTGGCGCAGAAGAAAACTTCAGGGGAATTATTGACCTGCTAAGTATGAAGGCAATTGTCTGGTATGACAACGATATAACCGGGACAAATTTTGAGGTAGAGAATATACCTCAGGATCTTTTGGAAGAGGCAAATGAATGGCGGGCAAAACTTATTGAATCAGTAGCAATAGTCGATGATACACTTCTGGCAAGATTTCTTGATGACCATGATTCAATTACGGAGGATGAGATACTTACTGCCCTAAGGAAATCGGCAATAACTGGAGCTGCCGTTCCTGTTATCTGCGGCGCCGCGTTTAAAAATAAAGGCATACAGAACCTTCTGGATTCGGTTATTGCTTTTCTGCCTTCACCGATAGATATCGGTGCAGTTACCGGAATTGATCCCAGGAATGACAACGAAATTACCCGGATGCCTGATGACAATGAACCCTTTGCCGCCCTTGCATTTAAAATAGCAACTGATCCCTATGTAGGCAGACTGGTCTTTCTTAGAATATATTCAGGGATACTTCATTCCGGAGATACTGTCCTCAATACCAGAACCGGAAAGAGAGAACGTATAAACAGACTTTTCCAGATGCATGCCAACAAACAAAATCCCAAGGAAAGCATCTCAGCCGGCGATATCTGTGCAGGCGTTGGTTTTAAGGACCTTAAAACAGGTGACACCCTTTGCGCCATACACAAACCGATAATACTTGAATCAATGGATTTTCCTGATCCGGTTATAGGTGTGGCAATCGAACCTAAAACCCAGGCTGACGTTGATAAATTGGGTCTTGCATTAAATAAACTTGCTGAAGAGGATCCGACATTCCAGGTCAGGACTGATCCTGACAGCGGACAAACAATTATTAATGGCATGGGGGAATTGCATCTTGAGATTCTTATTGACCGTTTGAGACGTGAATTCAAGATTGAATGCAATCAGGGTGTTCCACAGGTGGCTTATAAAGAAGCCATTACAACAACAACCGAATTCCGTGAAGTGTTTAAGAAACAAACCGGGGGCAGAGGAAAATTTGCCGATATATATATTACGCTGATGCCGGCTGAAAACGGAGTCAGAGGCCTTGAATTTGTCAATGAGGTCAGGGGAGGAAATATCCCAAAAGAATTCATTCCGTCTGTGGAAAAAGGATTTCGTGAAGCAATGGTAAATGGGCCTCTGGCTGGTTTCCCGCTCGAAAGCCTTAAAGTAATACTGAAAGACGGTTCATACCATCCCGTTGATTCCGATGCTCTATCTTTTGAAATTGCTGCAAAACAGGCATTCAGAAAACACGCCGGGAAATGTAACCCGGTAATTCTTGAACCAATAATGTCTACTGAAGTTGTAACTCCCGAGGAGTATGTTGGTGATGTTATTGGCGATTTCAACAGGAGAAGAGGCAAGGTGGAGGGTATGGAATCGAAAGCAGGTTCAAGAGTAGTAAAAGCCAAAGTGCCGCTGGCCGAGAAATTCGGTTATGTAACTGTACTAAGAACCATTACATCAGGAAGAGCAACTTCAACAATGGAGTTCTCTCATTATGAAGAGGTGCCTGAAGAAATAGCAAACAGAATTGTAGAAATCACAAAAGGAAAAATTCTTTAATGAAATGAGTCAGAAAATTCGTATCAAACTGAAATCTTATGATCATAATCTTGTGGATAAGTCCGCTGAGAAGATTGTAAAAACAGTAAAATCAACTGGAGCTGTTGTAAGCGGACCTATTCCGCTTCCGACACATAAAAAGATCTATACGGTACTTCGTTCCCCGTTTGTGAACAAGAAAGCAAGAGAACAGTTTCAGCTTTCATCATATAAACGGTTACTTGATATTTACAGCTCAACACCAAAGACTATTGATGCTTTGATGAAGCTTGAGCTTCCGAGCGGAGTTGAAGTTGAAATTAAAGTGTGAAACCGCTAAAGAAATAAAGATATGCAGGGATTAATTGGAAAAAAAGTAGGAATGACTTCCGTGTTCGACGAAGACGGAAAGAATATTCCTTGCACTGTACTTCAGGCTGGTCCGTGTGTGGTAACACAGGTAAAAACAATAGAAAAAGACGGATATTTTGCGGTACAGCTTGGTTTTGATGAGAAGAAAGAAAAGCATACTACAAAAGCTGAACTGGGCCATTTCAAAAAGGTTAATACAACCCCCAAAAGAAAGCTCATTGAGTTCACTGGATTTGCTGAGGGTCAGGTAACGGAAGGAGAAGTCCTTACAGCCGAACTTTTCCGACCTGATAACTGGGTGGATGTCAGAGGCTGGTCAAAAGGCAAAGGTTTTCAGGGAGTTGTTAAACGTCATAATTTCAGTGGCGTAGGTGGTCAGACACACGGTCAGCATAACAGGGGCAGGGCGCCAGGTTCTCTTGGAGCTTCTTCATTTCCTTCAAGGGTGTTGCCAGGTATGAGAATGGCCGGACGCACCGGCGGGGAGAAAGTTATGTCTATCAGCATGAGAGTAGTTAAGCTTATGGCAGAGAGTAATATATTGATAGTAAAAGGATCAGTTCCCGGTCCGAAAGGTGGATACGTAATAATCACAAAATAATGGAATTAGCAATTCTTAATATTGACGGTAAAGAAACCGGAAGAAAAGTTAATCTTAACGATTCTATTTTCGGTATCAAACCTAATGACCACGCCATTTATCTGGATACCAAACAGTTTCTGGCAAACCAGAGACAGGGTACACATAAATCCAAACAACGTGGCGAGGTTGCAGGCAGTACAAGGAAGATAAAGAGGCAGAAAGGAACCGGTACGGCACGTGCAGGAAGTATAAAGAACCCGTTGTTCCGGGGTGGCGGACGTATATTTGGTCCACAACCACGGTTCTATGGCTTCAAGCTTAATAAAAAGCTTAAGCAACTGGCAAGAAAATCAGCGCTTTCATATAAAGCATCGACAAATAATATAATAGTCCTGGAAGACTTCTCATTTGAAGCACCAAAAACAAAAGAGATGGTAAAAATGGGAAATAACCTGAATATTGGTAATAAAAAATCATTATTTGTTTTACCGGAACAAAATAAAAACATATATTTGTCATCCCGAAATGTACAAGGGGTAGAAGTTGTAACAGCCGGAGAGTTAAGCACTTATAAAATAATGAGAGCCTCGACTCTGGTGCTTGTTGAGAGTGCAGTTGACGTTTTGCAGGCAACTTTTGAAAACTAGTAAACTTTGAGTAATGAATATTTTGCTTAGACCAATTGTAACGGAAAAGATGACAAGCCAGGGCGATAAATTTAATCGCTATGGATTTATCGTTGCTAGAAACGCAAATAAATTGCAGATCAGAAAAGCTGTGGAGGAATTGTATGGGGTAACCGTCGATTCAGTAAATACAATGAGGTATGGCGGAAAAGTGAAAACCAGAAATACAAAATCAGGCTTGCTTGTCGGGAAAACGGCTGCTTTGAAAAAAGCTGTGGTTACACTGGCAGAAGGAAATAAAATTGATTTCTATAGCAATATTTAATAACCAGTATGGCAGTCAGAAAAATCAAACCTGTTACACCAGGTCAGCGACACAAAATTATCAGCACTTTTGATAATATAACAAGTGCTGTGCCGGAGAAATCCTTGCTTCGACCGCTGAGAAAATCAGGAGGAAGGAATGTTAACGGCAAACGAACCATGAGATACATCGGCGGCGGACATAAACAGATGTACAGGGTCATCGATTTCCTCAGGGATAAAGATGGCATACATGCGGCGGTCAGAGCAATTGAATATGATCCTAACAGATCATCGCGGATTGCTCTGGTTGTTTATGAGGATGGAGAAAAAAGATATATTATTGCTCCTGCTGGTCTTCAGGTTGGCCAAAAGGTTATTTCCGGAAAGGATATAACCCCTGAAATTGGAAACACAATGTTTCTCAGTGATATTCCGCTCGGCACAATTGTACATAACATCGAACTTAAACCAGGCAAAGGCGGATCGCTTGCCAGGAGCGCCGGTACTTATGCACAGCTTTCAGCCCGCGATGGAAAGTATGCAACTGTCAAACTGCCTTCAGGTGAAACCAGGCTGGTGCTTACAACATGCCGTGCAACTATCGGATCAGTTTCAAATCCTGATCATAATCTTGAAAGATCGGGGAAAGCTGGCCGTTCACGCTGGCAGGGTCGCCGTCCCAGAGTAAGAGGTGTTGTAATGAATCCTGTCGATCACCCTATGGGTGGTGGTGAAGGAAGAGCTTCAGGCGGACATCCAAGATCACGTAAAGGAGTACCTGCAAAAGGATTTAAGACAAGAGATAAGAAGAAATACTCTTCCAAACATATTATTGAAAGAAGGAAAAAATAGCTGATATATTATGAGTAGATCAATTAAAAAGGGCCCTTTCATTGAATTTAAGCTGGATAAAAGAATTCTGGAGATGAACCAGGGACAGAAAAAATCAGTTCTCAAAACATGGTCAAGAAGATCAGTAATCTCACCTGACTTTGTCGGACATACTATAGCAGTTCATAACGGAAATAAGTTTATCCCTGTTTACATTACTGAAAACATGGTGGGGCATAAGCTCGGTGAATTTGCTCCCACCCGTACTTTCAGAGGTCACTCAGGCAATAAGTAGGAAGTAATGTAAACCGAAAAATTTTAAGAAATGGGTGCAAGAAAGAGAAATACAGCGGAACTGAGAAAAGCAGCTGTTAAAAACAGGTACCAGGCTGTTCTGCGAAATTGTCCTACCTCGCCTCGTAAAATGAGACTTGTTACAGGACTTATTAGCGGCGTGGAAGTTAACAAAGCGCTTGATATACTGAAATTCAGTCATCAGGAAGCATCCCGCAGGCTTGAGAAACTTCTGCTCTCCGCTATTGCCAACTGGCAGTCGAAAAATGAAGGTGTCAGAATTGAAGAGAGCAATCTTTTTGTAAAAGAGATATGTGTCGATGGCGGCCGTTCATTGAAAAGACTTCAGACAGCCCCTCAGGGAAGAGCACACAGGATCAAAAAGAGATCAAATCATGTGACCCTGGTTCTCGACAGTAAGAATAAGGAAGTTGAAAAAACCTCAAAATAAATTAGATGGGACAAAAAACAAATCCGATTGGTAACAGATTAGGTATAATCAAAGGCTGGGACTCAAACTGGTACGGTGGGAAAGACTTTTCAGGCAAACTGGTTGAAGACACCAGGATCAGGGAATACCTGAATGCCAGGCTTGCAAAGGCAAGTATCTCAAGAATAATCATTGAGAGAACCCTTAAGCTAATTACGGTGACAGTTAATACCGCACGTCCTGGAATTATTATAGGAAAAGGAGGACAGGAGGTAGATAAACTGAAGGAGGAACTTAAAAAGATAACCAAAAAAGAGGTTCAGATTAACATATTTGAGGTAAAACGTCCGGAGCTCGATGCCAATATAGTAGGAAACAACATTGCCAGGCAGCTTGAAGGTAAGATATCTTACCGCCGTGCAATCAAAATGTCGATAGCTTCAACAATGAGGATGGGCGCCGAAGGAATCAAAGTACTTATTTCAGGTCGTCTTGGTGGCGCAGAGATGGCAAGAAGTGAAACATATAAAGAGGGCAGGATACCTCTTCATACATTGCGTGCAGATATTGATTACGCCCTGGCTGAAGCTCATACTAAAGTCGGACTTTTAGGCATTAAAGTATGGATCTGCAATGGTGAGGTTTATGGGAAAAGGGATCTTAGTCCAAATATCGGGGCACGGAACGCAAAAAGCAAAAGCCTCAAGCGGAAAACGAAAAAATAAGCCCTGGAAAGAGAATAATAATTAAACAACATAATTGAACCATGTTACAACCAAAAAGGACCAAATTCAGGAGAGCCCAGAAAGGAAGAATGAAGGGTAATGCTCAGAGAGGCAACCAGCTTGCATTCGGGTCATTTGGCATTAAGGCATTGGAACAGTGCTGGATAACAGGACGGCAGATAGAAGCGGCCCGTCAGGCTGTTACACGTCATATGAAACGTGAAGGCCAGCTGTGGATAAGGGTTTTTCCCGACAAACCTATTACCAAGAAACCCGCAGAGGTTCGTATGGGTAAGGGAAAAGGGGCCCCTGAAGGGTTTGTTGTACCCGTAACTCCCGGAAGAATAATACTTGAAGCAGAAGGAGTACCTTATGATGTAGCCAAAGAGGCTCTACGCCTGGGAGCTCAAAAGCTTCCTATAACAACAAAATTCATTGTAAGGACAGATTACGTACAAGAATAATAAACATACTAGATGAAAACTTCGGAAATAAAGGAATTAAGCACTCCGGATCTTATTGAACGTATAGATACCGAGAAAACAATGCTTGTCCGCATGAAGCTTAACCATGCAATAACACCTCTGGATAATCCGCAAAAGATCAAACTGGTGAAACTTACAATAGCACGTCTTCTGACAGAATTGCGTGACAGGGAATTGAATGATAAATCTAAAAGCTAGTTGAGCGATGGAAAGGAATATAAGAAAGGAACGTATCGGTGTTGTTGTAAGCAACAAAATGGATAAATCGATAGTGGTGGCCATCAAAAGGAAAGTAAAACATCCCATCTATGGCAAGTTCGTGAATAAAACAAAAAAGCTGATGGCTCACGATGAGGAAAATGCTTGCAATATTGGCGATAAGGTACGTATATCAGAGTCCAGGCCTCTGAGCAAGAATAAAACCTGGAGATTGGTAGAAATAATCGAAAGAGCTAAGTAATCATGATACAGCAGGAAAGCAGGTTAACCGTAGCTGATAACTCAGGCGCAAAGGTGGTATTATGTATCCGGGTGCTTGGAGGCAGTAAAAAAAGATATGCAACCGTTGGTGACAAGATTGTCGTTAGTGTCAAAAGTGCTCTGCCTTCAGGCGAGGCAAAAAAAGGCACTGTAAGTAAGGCTGTTGTTGTAAGGACAACCAAGGAATTACGCCGCCCCGATGGTTCATATATCAGGTTTGATGATAATGCAGTAGTGCTGCTTAACAACCTGAACGAGGTAAGAGGTACACGTATTTTTGGTCCGGTTGCGAGGGAACTTCGTGATAAGTATATGAAGATTGTCTCTCTTGCTCCTGAAGTTTTATAATTGTTAAAACAAACAGAAATGCAGAAGAAATTACATATAAGGAAAGGGGATACGGTTATGGTTGTAACCGGTGAATCCAAAGGCCAGAAAGGTCGTGTCCTTGAAGTTGACAGGGAAAAGAACAGAGCTATTGTTGAAGGTGTCAATACCGTTTCCAAACATACAAAACCGAATGCGAAATCACCACAGGGTGGCATTCTGAAAAAAGAGGCTCCAATTCACCTTTCAAACCTTATGCTTGTTGATCCGGCATCAGGTAAACCGACACGTATCGGAAGAAGACTTAATAGCAAAAATAAATTAGTTCGTTATTCAAAAAAATCAGGAGAGGAGATCAAGTAATGTATACACCTGCATTAAAAACCAGATATAAAGAAATGATCATCCCTGCATTGATGAAAGAATTCGGTTACAAAACCGTTATGCAGGTTCCCAGGTTGGAGAAGATTGTTCTTAATCAGGGTGTGGGACAGGCAATAGCCGACAAGAAACTGCTTGAATTCAGTGTTAAAGAATTAACAGATATAGCAGGGCAGAAAGCTGTTCAAACCTTTTCATCAAAAGATATCTCAAACTTCAAACTGAGAAAGAATATGCCTATAGGTGTAATGGTTACATTACGCAAAGAGAGGATGTATGAGTTCCTTGAACGACTTATTTCAGTCGCACTGCCAAGGATCCGCGATTTCAAGGGAATAAGTTCAAGGCTTGACGGACGTGGAAATTATACGCTTGGAATAACTGAACAGATTATTTTTCCGGAAATAGACCTTGATAAGATTGCAAAGATCATGGGGCTGCAGGTTACTTTTGTAACATCAGCAAAGAGTGATGAAGAGGCCCTTGCCCTTCTAAAGCATTTTGGCTTACCATTTAAAAATACTAAAAACTGAAAATATGGCTAAAGAATCGATGATAGCCCGCGAAGTAAAACGCGCAAAACTGACTGAGAAATATGCGGCAAGAAGAGCCAAACTGAAAGCAGATGGTGATTATATCGGATTAAGCCGTCTCCCGAAAAATTCAAATCCCAACAGGATGCATAACCGTTGCAAAATTACAGGACGTTCAAGAGGGTACATGAGACAGTTCGGTATAAGCAGGATAACTTTCAGGGAAATGGCATCTTTTGGACTTATCCCGGGTATAAAAAAAGCCAGCTGGTAATAAGAGAATGAATATTAACTTTTTTAATGAATAAGATATGACTGATCCAATTGCAGATTTACTGACCAGAATAAGGAACGCCATTATGGCTGGTCATAAGGTGGTCGAAGCTCCTGTATCCGGTCTTAAGAAGGAGATTGCCAGGATCCTGTTTGAAAAGGGTTATATCCTTAGCTATAAGGTGATCGATGGAGAGAATAATCAGAGTACCCTGAAAATTGCATTGAAATATAATCAAAAAAGCAAGAAACCAGCAATAAAGAAAATTCAAAGGGCCAGTCGTCCGGGCCTCAGAAAATATATAGGAGTGGATGAAATGCCAAGGGTACTTAACGGACTTGGAATTGCAATTATTTCAACCTCAAAAGGTCTGATGACCGACAAAGAGGCAAAGAAGGAGAATATAGGCGGAGAAGTAATTTGTTATGTTTATTAAATAGGAGGATATTTTAAATGTCACGAATAGGAAAATTACCTGTAAACCTGCCAAAAGGTGTAACTGTGAATATCAGTGATGCGAATTTGGTTAGTGTGAAAGGACCTTTGGGTGAACTGAAACAGAACATCAACAAAGACCTGAAAGTTGAAGTTGTTGAGAACACAATTGTATTGCAAAGACCTTCGGAATCAAAAACACATAAGTCACTTCATGGTCTATCACGGGCCCTATTGTCAAATATGGTGACCGGTGTTTCACAGGGTTTTAAGAAAGAACTGGAACTTGTAGGTGTCGGCTACCGGGCAGAAGCTAAAGGACAACAGCTTGAAATGAGCCTTGGTTATTCGCACGATATAATTCTGCAGGTTCCCGATGAAGTAAAAGTTGAAACCAGAACCGAAAGAAGAAGCAATCCGGTTATAACGCTGACCTGCATCGATAAACAGCTTATAGGTCATGTTGCTGCAAAAATAAGATCCCTTCGTCCGCCGGAACCATATAAGGGCAAAGGAATCAAATTTGTCGGAGAACAGCTAAGAAGAAAAGCTGGAAAATCGGCAAGTGTTTAAACCAGGAAAAATTAAGAAATCATGGCTTTAACCAAATTGGAAAAAAGAACACGGATCAGGATGAGGATCCGGAAAAAGATAAACGGTACTGCAGAGAAACCCCGTCTTGCAGTATTCCGCAGTAATAAACAAATTTATGTTCAGTTAGTTGACGACCTCAAAGGTGTTACTCTTCTGGCAGTCAGCTCAAAAGAAAAAGAGATTGCAGCTATAACTGGAGTAAAGAAAACTGAACAGGCCAGGCTCGTGGGGAAATCACTTGCTGCAAGATGTAAGGAGAAAGGTATAGAGGATGTCGTTTTCGACAGAAGCGGATATAAATATCATGGTAGAGTAAAATCATTAGCTGATGCAGCCCGCGAAGGCGGTCTAAAATTCTGATAATATGGGAAACGGGATAAGAAAAGTAAAAACCAGCGATCTTGAACTTAAAGACAGGCTCGTGAGCATACAGAGAGTAACTAAAGTTACAAAAGGGGGACGTACATTCAGCTTTTCAGCTATTGTCGTGGTAGGAAATGAGGATGGAATAGTGGGACATGGACTTGGTAAAGCCAGTGAGGTGACAACAGCTATTGCAAAAGGAATTGAAGACGCCAAGAAG
>Ga0315292_10002574_pt1 | contig 10249 bp, 10 predicted proteins | sample YL17G13_0_MG_FD_204029 | JGI IMG/M metagenome (GOLD analysis project Ga0315292, IMG submission 204029) | Sediment microbial communities from Yellowstone Lake, YNP, Wyoming, USA - YL17G13_0 | ecosystem: Environmental > Aquatic > Freshwater > Lake > Sediment | place: USA: Wyoming | collected... | reverse complement strand
CGTCGGTGCCCGCCGGGTGGACCGGCGGGCACCGACCGGTGGAGCCGTCAGGCCGCGGGGTCAGCCGCTGGTCTGAAACCGCTTCGGGACGGTGTTCACGAGACGCCGCGCGAACTCGGGCACGCGCTCCTTCACCTTCGCCGCTCGGGCCTCGTCGACCTTGCCGTCGGTGACGGCCTGGTCAATACGGGCGTCGAGCGCCGCCACCACTGCCGTGACGACGGAATCGGCCGAGACACCCTTGGCCTCGGCGAACGCACCGACCGTCTGGCCGCTCCGGACGGCGTCCCTGAGCTCGGCAACCTCGACGCCGATCGTGGCCGCCGCAGCCTGCGCCGCAACCCTGATCGCCCCCCGGCGGACGCCTCGATGCGTGGCCCGGTTCTGGGACGGGGACTGGGTCTGCTCCTGCGCGGCCGGCGTGTCACTCGAAGGAGTGCCTGGGCTGTTCTCCGCCGCGACTGCAGCACCGGCTGCGCCGACGGTGAGCAGGCCCGCCGCCGTGATGGTGGCAAGGAACTTCTTTCCTGGGATCTGGTTCATCTGGATCCGGTTCATGGTGTTTCCTCTCCGGTTTGGGGTTCGTGCTCCAGACAACCCCACGGGTGTGAGCGATCGGTGAAGCCCCCACCAGCCTCGGGCCAAGGTGTCGGGCCGGGGTGTCGGGCGGGGCCGGGGCAGACTCCGGGGCGGGCATCGGCCAGAATGCCCGGGCCATGACGGACCACGACGACGCATCCCGCTACGCCACCGACGCCGGCGCGCTCCTCCTCGAGCTCCGCAACCGAGGAACGGCCGACGAGCTGGCCCGGTGGTCCCTCGGCGACGCCGGCGACCTCCTGGCCAACCGTCTCCTCCTCGAACTGCTCGCGGCCGAGCATGCCGATGACCGAGTCCTGTCGGAGGAGTCGGCCGACGATCCCCGGCGCCTCGACGCGGAGCGAGTGTGGATCATCGATCCGCTCGACGGGACCCGTGAGTTCACCGAACCGGGTCGTCCCGACTGGGCCGTGCACGTGGCGCTCTGGTCGCGCGGCGAAGGGCTGATCGCGGGAGCCGTCGCGCTCCCGGCCCAGGACCGCGTGCTGTGGACGGGGGCCCCGTCGGGAATCCCACCCGTCGTCGGGCGCGGCTTGCGCGTCGTCGTGAGCCGCTCACGACCGCCCGCCGCAGCACGGCGGGTCGCAGCAGCACTCGATGCCGAGCTGGTGGGCATGGGCTCGGCCGGAGCCAAGGCCATGGCGGTCGTCGACGGTGTGGTCGACGCGTATGTGCACGCCGGCGGGCAGTACGAATGGGATTCGGCCGCACCCGCTGCCGTCGCCGCCGCCTCGGGGTTCCACGTGTCGCGCATCGACGGCGCTCCTCTTGTCTACAACCGTCGCGACCCCTGGCTGCCCGACTTCGTCGTCTGCCGCCCCGAGCTCGCCGACGCGGTGCTCGCGGCCGCAGCACCCTGAGAACGACGCTCGACCTCAGGGGGCGTCGCTCTCCCACCACCAGGCGAGGCCGGCGAGGCCGGGGCCGGTGTGCACCACCATCACAGGGCCGAACTCCCCCACGAACGAGGTCACCGGGTCGAACTCACCGACCCGCTCGAGCAGATCGTCGGCGGTCTCGACGGCGAGCGCGTGCAGCGCGGCGACGTGCAGTCGTCCGTCGCCCTCGGGCCGCGCGCGGCGCACCATCGCCAGGATCCGATCCAGGGCGGCCGCCTGGCTCAGGGCCGGGCGCAAGCGGTGAACCTTCCCCTCGCGGAACTCGAACAGCGGGTTGATCCCCAACCGGCGACCGGCCCAGCCGGCGATGCCCGGAACGCGACCGCTGCGCACCAGGTGATCGAGCGACGACAACGACGCCACGAGCCGGACTCGCTCGATCACGACACGCGCGCGATCCTCGACATCGGCCAAGGTTGCGCCCGCCGCGGCGGCCTCCGCTGCGGCGAGCACGACGAGCGCCTCGGCGCCGCCCGCGCTCGCAGTGTCGATCACCCGGACGTCGCCACCCACCGACTGCGCCGCGAGCAATGCTGAAGCATGCGTCGCACTCATCGACGACGCGATCGTGAGCACGACGGCGGCGTCATGGGCCCGGAGGGTGTCCTTGATGGAGACTTCGAACTCGCCCGGCGTCGGTGCCGAGGTGGTGACCCGATCCTCGGTGACGAGCTCCTCGAGGGACCGCTCGCCCTCGAGCTCGGGCTCGCCGCTCACCGTGAGCCACATCGGGACCACGGTGATGCCGTACCTCGTCACGAGCCCTGGCGGCAACGCCGCCGCGCTGTCGGTGATGATCGCAACGCTCATTCGCTTCCCCCCGAAGGTGGACTCTCGCGCAAACGCACGAGCGATGACGACAGGATCACGAGCAGCCCCGACGAAAGAAGTACCACCCGCGACGGCTCAAGCTCCCCCACCAACGGCCATCGCACGTCGCTGAGCAGGTCACCGGCGAGTCCGGCCGCGATCGCCGCCAGCCCGAGACCCAGCCGGATCACCACATGGAAGGCGGCGAAGGCCAGGACACGCTCGTGGCCGTCGAGCCGGGATTGGAGCGCACCCATCCCGGAGGCGAGCGTGAACGCCGCCGCCGCACCGAACGCGGTTGCGCCAATGAACGCCAGCCCCACCGATCCGACGAGGCTGAACACGGTGACCACCACGCCGATGACGGCAACACCGAGTCGGGTCTCGACGAGCGGGTCGTGACCCCGGCGCAGTGCCAGCACGCCGAGACCGCACGCGGCTCCGATCCCGAAGAGCGCGATCAACACGCCGAACTCGGCATCGGAAGCGTGCAGCACCTCGCGAACGAACACGATCCCCAGGGAGAACAACGCCCCGAGCCCCACGGCGACCGCCGCGCAGGCGGGCATCACCGCCCGCACGAGCGGAAGCTTGAACGCATCCCGGAAGCGGACATCGTCCGGCATCACGGAATCGTCGGACGCCGCCAGCATGCGGAGCCGCGCGATGAACGTGAACGAGATGAGGAACGTGGCGGCATCGATCCAGAACACGAGCGCGAACGGCCGACCGAAGAGCTCAGCGATCGGCAATGCGGCGACGGCTGCAAACGCTGCGGCGCCGAGGGGGATCGTGCCGTAGGACGAACCGAGTACCAGCCCGTTCGCGAGGGAGAGGTCCTCGTCCTCCACCAGCTCGGGGATCGACGAGTCGCGCGCAGGGAGGAACACGAGGCTCGCGACCTCGAGCACGAACGCACAGACGTACACCCACCAGATCGCGCGAATGAACGGGACCGCCGCGACGATCGCTGCTCGGAGCGCGTCCATCGCGAGCATCGTGCGCCGGCGATCCCAGTGCTTCACAGCCCGGGTTGCGAGTGGACCGCCCAGCGCTGCGGGGAGGAGCCGCAGCGTGAGGATCCCGCCGACCGCGGTGGGCGAACCGGTGAGCTCCAGCGCGAGCGCCATGAAGGCGACCGTCCCCATCCAGTCGCCGAGCCCCGAGACTCCCTGACCGATGAGCAGATCACGAAACCCACGGCGCCGAAGCAGCTCCCGGACCGTCATGACGTGGACAGGCCGGACTCGCCGGGAGCCTGGTCGACCGGATCGTGGTCGTACAGCAGGCGATGCCGATACGCCCGCCAGCCGGGTTCCGTTGGGGGCGCGTTGCCGAGGATGCGCTTCACGAGCATCGGCACCCCGACCGCTCCACCCGCGAGCGCGCCTGCCGGCCCGTTCGTGACGGCAAGGACCGGAGCGAGGAGCACCTCTCCGACGAACCCACCGAGTGCGGTGTGTCGAAACGCCCGCGCGACGACCATGCAGCCGAGCAGGACGACCACCCCGGGCCAGGCGTTCACGAGCAGGGCTCCCACCGCCGGTCCGACGCCGCGACCCCCGTGGCCGCGCAGGAACGGCGACCAGTTGTGACCCGACACTGCGACACCGCCGGCGAGCGCAGCGAGCGCCGGACGTCCGGTGCCCGCGAGGAGCGGCCCGACCGTGCCCTTCGCTACATCCAGGATCCCTGACGCCACGAGCCAGCGGAAGCCCGCGACTCGGTACAGCGCCGTTCCCGAGACGGTGCCGGTCCCGGTGCTGCGGAGATCCACGCCACGGGCGCCGGTGGCGACGAGGTTCGAGAACGGGATCGCGCCGAGCATGAACGCGAGCAGCAGAATCCCCGCCTCGGCCATCGGGTCATTCTGCCCGTCGCCACGTGCCGGCGGTGGCTCCTCCGAACGCTGGAGACCGAGTCAGGCCGAGAGCGGGGCCGCGAGCAGCGGGTTGAACGCAGCCGACATTGCCCGCTCGACCGCGATGACCGACTGGCTCAGCGCGAGTCGAGGGGTCGACGGACACGGGATCGCCGACGCGCCCGGTGGCGGCACCGCAGCGCCCGGGTCGGTCACCGTGAATCGCCCACACAGGCCGTGAATCACGCGGCGCCCGGTGGCGTCGGGCACGTAGCACACGAGGCGGATTGCCGAATCTCCGGACTCGGCGTCGGGCGTCGCGGCGACCGTCTCACCGCCGGTCACGACGAGCACCCCGTCGGGCGCCAGAAACTCGAGCCGGTATGCGCTCGACGTGAGGCACTCGGTCGTGCCCGAGGCATCGGTCCCCGCGATGGTGAACCCGATCTCGGTCCCCGCCGGGCCGGCACCCGGGGTGACGGTGGCGATGGACACGCCGTCTCCGGCCGCGCTCGCGCCGACGGCAAACGGCACGACGAACACCGCGATCACGATGATTCCGAGGACGAGCGGACGACGCACGGGGCACTCCTTCAGCGGCAACGCCCAGTCTGGAACGATCGGCTGGGGTCGAGTCAAACCGGACCGAAGAAGACCGGCTCTCCTGACGCCAGCCTGAAGGACGCCAGCCTCAGCAACGCAGGCCGACTGCCAGCCAAGGCGGTCGGGAAGGTAGCGTGCCACGCCGTGAACCATCCTGAGCATCGCTGCCGCCGTCCGACCCGGCTCCTTGCCGCCGCCGTCCTGTTCGGTGCGATCGTGGCAGCCCTCCCAGCTTCCGCCGCGGTCGCCGCCCGCCCGGTCTCCACTGCGGTGACGGCGCCCAAGCCATGGGCGAAGGCCGTGTGCGGTGCGCTCGACGGATGGGTGACTGCGGTCGGTGCGGCATCGGAGAAGGCAGCGGCCGCGCCTGCTCCATCTGCGGCCTTGGCCAAGAAGCGCCTCACCGCGCTCCTCGCCCGCACCACGAAGGAGACGGCAAAGCTCCGCAAGCGGCTCGCCGCCGCGGGCAAGCCCAGTGTGCCGGGCGGCAAGCAGGTCGCCGCGACCGTCAGTGAGGGCTTCCGCCAGGTGGAGAGCTCCGTGAAGGGCGCGAAGCAGTCACTCGCCGCGGCCCCATCGTCGGATCCGGCCGCGTTCACCGCAGCAGCCAGAGCAAGTCAGGACGCACTCGAGTCGGGCTTGGAGAGCATCCAGGCCGGGTTCTCCGCAGTACGTGACGCCGATTCCGGTCCGCTGCTCGCAGCCTTCCGCACTCAGCAGGCGTGCCAGGCCGTCGCCGCGTGATCGCGATCCAGGCATCACGACCCAGGCGTGACCCCGTCCCGCGTCGACGGTAGCCGGGGTAAGAGCCACCGGAACACCAGCTGCCCAGCCTCCGGGTTGAAGTGCACGCCGTCGTATCGCAGCGTCACACCGTCCCGAGCATTGGTGAACCGACCTTTCGGTGACACGTACCCATTCAGGTCGGCGACCGTCACGCTCGGATCGTTGCGATCCTTGACGTAGCGCCGCAGCAGCGCGTTCCAGTGGTCGATGCGGGCGGGATCGTCCTCGGCCCACCGGACGGCCTGGCCCACGATCTCGGGGCGCTGGTTGTAGGGAGCGGTCGCGAGCACGACGGACCCGCCGCGCGAGCGCAGGATGTCGACGCCGCGATCGAGCTGGCGCAGGAGGTAGCGATCGGACGCCTTGCTCCCGAAGGGGAGACGCTTGCCGTCGACCTCGAGGTCGGACACGACGAAGACGTCGAAGAGCGCGGTCGAGACGTCGGGGTCGATCTCATCGATGTACGCCTGCCATTGCGTGGGCCAGTCATCACACGTTGCTTCGGTGTCGAGCCACTGACCGCCGCGCTCGATCCGACCGTTCTGCGCGAGCCCGCACGCGAGCTGGCCCCGGTTGAAGAGCTCGACGCCGGCCGCGTGGGACTCACGATCGAAACCGTCGCCCAGCGTCTTGGCAACCGAGTCGCCAACGACGAGCACCTTGCCGGGCGGAGCCGCGGCCCCCGGCGTGGTGGTCGAGGGCACGTTGTCCGCGACCGCAACCTCGTTGCGGGACGGACCGCGAACTTCGGGCAACGCCACGAACGCCACCGCGAGCGCACCCGCAGCCATCGCCGCCACGAGAGTGGCGCGACGGGCACCGTGCATCCACGTGCGATGCCGGATCGGGAGCTCGATCCAAACGTAGGACGCCGCGGCGATCACGGTCGTCACCACGAGCCGCAACCCGAGCAGCACCACGCCCGAGGTCCCGGTGCGCGCGGCAGTGAGGGTGAGGAACACCGGCCAGTGCCAGAGGTACAGGCCGTAGGAGATCTTGCCGATCCACCGCAACGGAGTCGGGCTCAACCCGGCCCGGACAAGGTTGCGACGCGGTTGCACGGCGGCGCCGATCACCGCCGCTGTGGCCGTCGCGGCCAGGAAGTAGCCGCCGCGATACATCCAGGGTGAGGTGTCACGCACCGTGACCAGCAGAACACCCAGGACGACCGCGCCACCGATGCCGGCGCGCACCCACGGCGCCGAGCGCACCCGACGCTCAGCCTGGGTGCGCAGACGCAGTAACACGACCGCGAGCGTGGCCCCGACCAGGAGCGCCTGGGAGCGCGTGTCGGTCCCGTAGTAGACCCGCGAGGGGTCGGACCCGGGCGAGTACATCACGGCCATGAGAACCGCCGAGAGGACTGCGCCGGCCGCGAACATGCGGGAGAGCATCCCGAGGCGCGGTCGCCACCGCAGCAGCAACAGCACGACGATCGGCCACACGAGATAGAACTGCTCCTCGATCGCCAGCGACCACATGTGACGAAACGGTGATGGCGCGCTGAACTGGTCGAAATAGCTCTGGCCCGAGAAGACGAACCGCCAGTTCGCGACGTAGCCCAGCGACGCCAGCGCGTCGCCGCGGATCTTCGCGAGCTCAGCCGGCGCGGCGACGACGAGCGCGTACAGGAGGATGCCGACGAACACCACGCCGAGTGCCGGGAGCAGCCGCCGAGCCCGGCGCGCCCAGAACGCGAGAAGCTCGATGCGGCCCGTCCGGCCGAACTCGACGAAGAGCAGCGTCGTGATCAGATACCCCGACAACACGAAGAAGATGTCGACGCCGAGGAACCCGCCGCGTAACGCGGTGACACCGCCGTGGTACAGGAGCACCGCGATGACGGCCACGGCGCGCAACCCGTCGAGCGCCGGTTGGTAGGTGATCGATGGCCCGGCGGCAGGTGCCGCCGCCTCGGGTGTCAGAGCGCCTCAGCGGTGAACGTGGCGCAGCGGTCGATGTCGCCCGAGTCATACCCGCGCGTGAACCAGCGTCGGCGCTGCTCGGACGTTCCGTGCGTGAACGACTCGGGGTCGACGCGCCCGGTCGACTCTCGCTGAATCCGGTCGTCGCCGACCGCGGCCGCTGCGGCGAGCCCCTCCTCGAGGTCACCCTGCTCGAGGATCTTGCGTTCGTACGTCGAGTGTGCCCACACGCCGGCGAAGCAGTCGGCCTGCAGCTCCTGGCGCACGGAGAGTGCGTTTGCGTCGTCGGGGTTCCGCTGTTGCTGCGTCTGCACCTTGTCGTTGATGCCGAGGAGGTTCTGCACGTGGTGGCCGAGTTCGTGCGCGACCACATAGGCCTGCGCGAAGTCGCCCGGTGCCCCGAAGCGGTCGCGCAGGTCACGGAAGAAGTCGAGGTCGAGGTACACCTTCGAGTCGAGGGGACAGTAGAACGGTCCGGATGCAGCCTGGGCGAACCCGCACCCCGAGTCGACTGACCCCGTGAACAGCACGAGCTTCGCGTCGGAATAGGCCTCGTTCGCCTTCGTGAACTGGTCACTCCACGTCGTCTGCACATCATCGAGGATGAACGACACATAGTTGACGAGATCGGCATCCGCAGTGCTCGCGGGTCCGCTCGGGACCGAATCGCCCTGGGCGCTCGGCGCACCGGGCAGCGTGATGTCCGGGCCGATGGGGAAGCTGCTGCCCCCGCCGCCGCTGCTCCCGAGGATGTCGCCGATGTTCCCGCCACTGAGCAGCATCACCGCGACCACGACAATGAGCCCGGCCGTGCCTCCACCGAGGCCGAGGCAGCCCTTGCCGCCCCCCAGGTTGATCGGGAGGTTCAGGCCCCCCAAGCCCCCGGACGCGGGACCTTCGCCGCGACGATCCTCGATGTTGGTACTGCGACCCCCGGGCTTCCAGCGCACCATCGCTACGCGGCCTCCACCTTCTTGGGCATGTTCTTCGGCGCACGCACTCGACGCCACCAGTGGCGACGGCGACGGAGCTTGCGGGCCCGATCGGCAACCTCGACCACGTTGGTCATCACCCGACCGAAATGGTCGGGGTCGGCGAGCAACCAATTGTGTCCGCCCGGCACGGAGATCGTCGGCGCGTCACCGAGTGCGGCGCGCAGCGCGTCGACCGACGCCTCGGTCACGATTCGGTCGCGCGGCGACCACACGACCACGACGGGAAAGCCCCGACGACGGAGCGCCATGAGCTCGGTCGTGAGGTCGGCGTCACGGGCAAGCTGCGCCGCCTGCCAGAACGCGCGCGGATCGAGCACGAGGTTCGGCAGCGCTTCGGAGACGACCAGTGGGAGCACCCGCGCGAGCTGAATCGGGCGTCCGATGTCGGCCGAGAAGTGCAGACCCCAGTTCCAGAGCGATCGATCGGCCATCGGACGCACCTCGTCGCCGTCACGGGTCCATGCCCCGCCACCGATCGCGTTCACGAGCACGAGCGCGCCGATGCGCTCGGGATGATCATGCGCCGCGACGGTACCGACCCCACCACCGAACGAGTGCCCGACGAGCATCACCGGCTCGGTGACGCCCACCGCGTCGAGGAATGCGATCACCCAGGCCGCGTAGCCCCGCAGCGTCGTGTCGTCAGGCGGGAGGCGGGAGGTGCCGCTGAAGCCGGGGAGCGCCGGGGCGAGCACCCGCACCCCGCTCTCGGCGAGACGGCGCACGGCATCCCGGTAGGCACGATGGCTCAGCCCCCAACCGTGGAGGAACAGGACCGGGCGCCCTTCCCCTGCTTCGAGGCATGCCGCGGCCCGACCGTCGACGCGGATCCGGTGCCAGCGCACGCTGACCCGGCGAACGCCTGGCCGCGGATCAGGCGGCTGCGAATCAGGCGGCGAAGGTTCGGGGGGCTTCGTCACGACTCCGACGGTAGGCGCACCACGCTGCGTTCGCCGGATTCCGATGGACGGCGGCTCAGGAGTAGCGGATCTCCTTGCCCCGGGACTCGCCGTGGTTCGCCACCGCGTCGGCGAGGTCTGCCAGAAGCGCGTCGGCGACGGCGCCGTGGGCCGGCGACAGCATCACGTGGAGACCTGGCGGGTCGGTATTGCGGTTGAGGTTCCAGCCCCGATCGTCCATCACGTCGCCAACGGCGTAGAGATCGATGGTGTCGGACCGGAGCGCGAGGACGGGTCCCACCGGATCGCCCACGATCTCGACGTCCGGCATGGCGTCGACTGCCGTTCTCACCTTGGCGACGGTCGCCATGAGGTCGCGCACGATCTCGGTGTACCCGTCGACGCCGAGGTGCGACATCACGGCCCAGGCCGTCGCGATCGGTGCCGCGGGGCGCGCCCCCGCCATCGCCGGCGACCCGTAGAGCCCTGCGGGCCACTGGTCGAACAGGAACGCCTGGTGCCCGAACCAGTCGTCGTCGCGGTGCAGCACGACCGAAGCGCCCTTGGGGACGTAGCCGTACTTGTGGACGTCGGCCGAGATCTCGGTGACCCCGGGGACGCGGAAGTCCCACGGTGGTACGTCGTGGCCCAGACGCTCGAGGAACGGGAGGACGAACCCGCCGATGCACGCATCGACGTGACAGCCCGCGCCGTGCTCGGCGGCCAGTGCGGCGAGGTCGGTCACCGGATCCACCACTCCGTACGGGTACGAGAACGCCGACGCGATGACCACCGCGGTGTCGGGACCGATGAGCCGCTCGGCCTCGCGCACGTCGGCGCGGTAGGTCTCGTCGAGCGAGATCCGGACGAC
>Ga0315292_10002569_pt1 | contig 10256 bp, 7 predicted proteins | sample YL17G13_0_MG_FD_204029 | JGI IMG/M metagenome (GOLD analysis project Ga0315292, IMG submission 204029) | Sediment microbial communities from Yellowstone Lake, YNP, Wyoming, USA - YL17G13_0 | ecosystem: Environmental > Aquatic > Freshwater > Lake > Sediment | place: USA: Wyoming | collected... | reverse complement strand
TACGTCGGCGACGAGATCGCCGCGGTCGCGGCAGTGGACGAGGAGACCGCCGAGCGGGCGCTCAAGCTGATCGAGGTGGAGTTCGAGCCGCTGCCGGCGGTCTTCGACCCCGAGGCCGCCATGGCGCTGGGCGCACCGCTGATCCACCCCGAGAACCCGCGCTACGCCAACAACATCAACACCCGGGTCGATTGGCATTTCGGCGACGTGGAGCGCGGCTTCGCGGAGGCGGATCACGTCCGCACCCAGCACTTCGTCGGCAACCGCACCTACCAGAGTCCGATGGAGCCCCATGCCTCGCTGGCCAGTTGGGAGGCGCACGGCGACCGCCTGACGCTCTGGTCGTCCACCCAGGTGCCGCACTACCTCCATCGGTCAATGGCCCGGACCCTCGGCATCCCGATGGGAAGCATCCGGGTGATCCGGCCGGCGGTGGGCGGCGGGTTCGGGGCCAAGTGCGAGGCGACGCCACTCGACTTCTGCGCCGCCATCCTGGCCAGGAAGACCGGCCGGCCGGTGATGATGGAATACAGCCGCGAGGAGATGCACGTCCATTTCCGCGGCCGGCACAAGCAGCACATCGATCTCAAGATCGGGGTGAAGCGGGACGGTACCATCACGGCCGTGGAGCAGAAGGTGGTCCTCGACGGCGGCGCCTACACGTCGTTCGGCGTGATCACGGCCTACTACGCCGGATCGATGCTGCCGACCTTGTACAAGATGCCGAACTACCGCTACGACGGCACCCGCGTCTACACCAACCTGCCGGCGTCCGGCGCTTTCCGTGGCCATGGGGTGCCGCAGCCCCGCTTTGCCTTCGAGTCGCTGCTCGACATGATCGCCGAGGACCTGGGCATCGACCCGATCGAGATCCGGCTCCGCAACGCGATGACGCCCAACACCCGCACCTGTAACGCGCTCGACATCTCGTCCTGCGAGTTCACCCAGACGCTGGAACGGGCCCGGGAGACGTCGGGCTGGCCGGCCAAGAAGGGGAAGCTGCCCCGTGGCAAGGGGATCGGCGTCGGGTGCGGTGGATTCGTCTCGGGGGCCGGTTATCCGATCTACCGCTCTGACTTCCCCCACTCCAACGCGGTGATCCGCGTCCACGAAGACGGCACGGCCGTGTCGCTGCACATCGCCGCGGCGGAGATCGGCCAGGGGTCCGACACCGTGATGGTCCAGATCGCGGCGGAGGAGCTGGGAGTGCCCTACCAGCAGGTCTGGCTGGTCGAGTGTGACACGGTCCTGAGCCCGCTGGACCTGGGCGCCTACTCGAGCCGCCTCACCCTGATGGGTGGCAACGCAGTCCGGATGGCGGCCCAGCAGGTCAAGACGCAGCTCTTCGAGGTCGCCGCCCACGAACTGGGCTGCGACGTCGGGGCGCTGACGGCCCGGGGTGGCCGGATCTTCGTGAAGGAGTATCCCGAGATGGGCCTCGACTGGGCCATCGCGGCGCGCCTCGCCTTCTCCAGGAAGGGGCCGGTGGTCGGCACGGGCTCGTATCGGCCGCCGAAGAACCTGGGCGGAGACGTCAAGGGCAGCACCGTCGGCACCTCGCCTGCCTACAGCTTCTCCACCGCCGTCGCCGAAGTGACCGTGGATCTCGAGACGGGGTACATCACGGTGGACCGGATCACCGATTTCAGCGATGCCGGCACGGTCATCAACCCCGTCACCTTCCATGGCCAGGTGGAAGGCTCGATGGTGATGGGCCTGGGCGAGACCCTGTTCGAAGACACGGTGGTCGCGGCCAATGGCCGCTTCGCCAACGCCAACCTCCACGACTACCTGATCCCGACGATCTGCGATGCGCCGGAGATCACCACCGTGGCGGTCGACAGCTATGAGCCGCACGGGCCCTTCGGCGCCAAGGAGATCGGCGAGGGCTCGCTGCTGCCCGTCCTGGGCGCGATCGCCAACGCCGTCTTCGACGCCTGCGGCGTCCGGGTAACCGAGCTGCCGATCACGCCGGAGAAGATCCTCCGGGGGCTGCGGGATCGTGAGCTGGCGGCGGAGGCCGCCTCCGCCAGGCAGACGCTGGAGATGCCCGCATGACGGAACCGACCATCCCCGACCTGACGACGAGCCCGCCGCGCCGGCGCCGCCCGCGGGCGGCCACCGAGGTGAAACGGGACTACCTGCTGGCGCGGGCGGCCACCCTGTTTGCCGAGAAGGGCTACGAGGCGACCTCCCTCCGGGACGTCAGCCAGGCCGTCGGCGTGAGCCTGGCCGGGTTGTACCACTACTTCGAGAGCAAGGAAGACCTGCTCTACCAGGTGCAGCACCGGACCTTCGCATCCCTGCTCCATTCACAGGAGAAGATCGCGGCCCTCCCAGGCACGCCTGAGCAGCGGTTCCGGCGCCTGGTCATCGGCCACCTCGGCTTCTTCACCGACCATCCCAACGAACTCAAGGCGTGCACCTACGAGCTGGAGTCGCTCAAGGGCGATCTCTACCTGACGGTCGAGACGCTCCGCCGGCGCTACTACCACCTGTTCACCATGGCGGTAGCCGAGTTGATGGCAGGGTCGGTCGAGGGGGCGCGGGAGACGAGGGAGAGCCGGCACGCGACCCTGTACATCTTCGGCATGCTGAACTGGATCTTCATGTGGTACGACCCAGCGCGTCACGGGTCCGTGGAACAGATCGGCGCAGAGATGCTCGACCTGATTCTCCACGGTCTCCGGCGCGCGCAACCGGGCAACTGAGTCACCATGCAATTCACCGATGTCTGGATCCCCTACGGCGGCTACTGGTCGTCCCCTTTCTGTGCCTGGCAAGGGAACTTCGCCAACCTCCCCCCGATCCCGTTCGCGGCTGAGCTGACTGCCAAGGCCCTCGCGGACCGCGGGATCGCGCCCGCCACCATCGACGGTCTCTGCCTCGGGACCACGGTGCCGAGCCGGCACTCGTTCTATGGCGCGCCCTGGTTTGCCGGCCTCTCCGGCCTCGGTCATCTGAGCGGGCCGACCATCAACCAGGCCTGCGCCACCTCGGTGCGCTGCCTGGTGCAGGGGGCCCAGGAGCTCGCCTCGGGAGCGGCCACGGTCTACCTGGCGGCCGCGGCCGACCGGTGCAGCAACGGGCCGCACCTCTATTACCCGAACCCCGCCGGTCCCGGCGGCACGGGCGAGGCGGAAAACTGGGTCATGGACAACTTCGGCCACGACCCCTTCGCCAAGAACTCGATGCTCCAGACCGCCGAGAACGTGGCCCGTGAGGCCGGGATCAGCCGGGAGGCCCAGGAGGAGATCGCGCTGCTCCGGTACCGCCAGTATGCCACGGCTCTGGCCGATGGCGGCGCCTTCCATGGCCGGTACATGGTTCGGCCCGTGGAGGTGCGTCCGCCCCGGGGGCGCAAGGTGCTCGCCACCGTCACCGGCGACGAGGGCGTCTTCCCGACCAGCCCGGAGGGGCTCGCCGGACTCAAGCCGGTTCTCGACGGCGGCACCGTCACGTTCGGCACACAGACGCATCCCGCGGATGGCAATGCCGCGATGCTGCTCGTGTCCGGGCGTGATCGTGCCCTGACCCTCTCGCGCGACACCGGCGTGGCGGTGCAACTGCTCTCCTTTGGCCAGGCGCGGGTGAAGCCGGGGTTCATGCCGATGTCGATCGCGCCGGCGGCCGAGCAGGCGCTGGCGCGGGCCGGCCTCAAGGCCGGCGACCTGGCCAGTGTCACCACCCACAACCCCTTTGCCGTCAATGACGTCTTCCTCGCCCGCGCGCTTGACCTGGACCCGGAGCGGATGAACCGCCACGGCTGTTCCCTGGTCTGGGGACATCCCCAGGGGCCCACCGGCTTGCGGAGCATCATCGAACTGATCGAGGACCTGGCGCTGCTGGGGGGCGGGTACGGACTGTTCACCGGATGCGCCGCAGGAGACAGCGCGGCCGCGGTGGTTCTGAAAGTCAGCGTGGGCTGAGCCATACACTGCAGGGAAAGGAGCAGGGCGACCATGGACTACTTCGCCTCGAAGCCGACCGAGGGCTTCCACTTCAAGGACATTCTCTACGAGAAGAAGGACTGGGTCGCCCGGGTGACGATCAACCGGCCCGAGTCCTTCAACTGCTACACGACGGGGACGCTGCAGGAGCTGACCGCCGCCATCGACGACGCCTCGTCCGACGACAAAGTCGGTGTCATCGTCCTGACCGGCGCGGGTGACAAGGCCTTCTGTACCGGCGGCGACGTCAAGGAGTACGCCGGCACCTATACCCGGCGGCCGCGGGACTACTGGAAGTACATGGGGCTCTTCAGCAAGTACATCGAGAGCATCCTCCGGAGCGGCAAGGTCACCATCGCGCGCCTCAACGGCATCGCGGTGGGCGGCGGCAACGAGACGCAGCTGGCCTGCGACCTCGCCGTCATGGCCGACGACACCTGGCTCGGCCAGGTCGGGACCAGCGTGGGCAGCGTGGCGGCGGGCGGGGCCACCCAGTGGCTCTCGATTCATGTCGGGGACCGCCGGGCCCGCGAGATGCTCTTCCTCAACCCCAGGATCCCGGCGCAGAAGGCGCTCGAGTGGGGGCTGGTCAATCGGGTCGTCCCGCGCGCCAAGCTCGACGAGGAAGTGGCGGCCCTGGCCAAGCAGGTGCTCGAGAAGTTCCCCGAATGCACCCGCTACACCAAGGCCCAGGTCAACTTCTGGAAGGAGGCGTCGTGGCATGCGACGGTGGGACACGCCCGCGACTGGCTCTCGACCCACTTCGCCACCCTCGAGCCCTACGAGGGCATGCGCGCCTTCGTGGAGAAGCGGAAAGTGGACTTCATGGGGCTCCGGCAGCGCGCCGCGGAGGGCGGCAGCAGCGAGTTCCTGTGGGGTCCGTACACCAAGGTCTGCGGCGGCTGCGGGGCCACCGGCATTCCGGAAGCCTTCACCTTCTGCGGCAGCTGCGGCGCCGCGCTCGAGTAGCTCGTGCCCCTCGATCTGGCCGGACAGGTCGCCCTGGTGACCGGTGCCGGGCGCGGCATCGGGGCGGCCGTCGCGCGGCAGCTGGCGCGCGAAGGCTGTGACGTCGCGCTGGTGGACCTCGGGGCTTTTGCCGGGGCCGAGGCGGTGGCCGGCACGATCCGTGGGATGGATCGTCGGGCCATCGCCCTCCGCACCGACGTGACCGACCTGGCCGGGGCCGATACCGCCGTCGCCGCCACGGTGCATGCCCTCGGCCGGCTGGACATTCTGGTCTGCAATGCCGGGATCACCCGCGACGCGGTCGTCTGGAAGATGTCGGAAGAGGCGTGGGACCAGGTGCTGGACGTGAACCTGAAGGGCTGCTTCACCTTCTGCCGTGCCGCGGCGCCGGTGTTCCGGGCCCAGCGCTCGGGCCGCATCGTCACGATCAGCTCAATCAACGGCCTCCGTGGCAAGGTCGGCCAGGCCAACTACGCGGCCTCGAAGGCCGGCGTGGTGGCGCTCACCAAGACGCTGGCGCGCGAGCTGGGCCCATCCGGTGTTACCGTGAACTGTGTGGCGCCCGGCCTGGTGGCCACTGAGATGATGGTTTCCCTGCCGACCGAGGTGCTTGACCGGGCCCTCAAGGAGTCCGCCCTGGGACGGATCGCGCAACCCGAGGACGTGGCACAGGTGGTCGCCTTTCTCTGCTCGGACCGCGCCCGGCACGTCACCGGCGAGGTCATCAAAGTGGACGGCGGCCAGTACATCTGAGAGGATGGCGGGAATCATGACCGACAGCCAGGGCCTGGTGCGCTATGAGGTGCGCGACGATGTCGCGTTTCTCACCCTGAACGCGCCGCCGCTTAACGTGCTCACGGCCGCGATGATGCTCGAGCTGGCCACGGCGCTCGAGCGCACCCAGGCGGACCGGTCGCTCAAGGCGATCGTGCTCCTGGCGGAGGGCAAGGCGTTTTCCGCCGGCGCGGATGTCGGCGAACACCGGCCGGAGCAGGCTCCAGAGATGATCGCCGGGTTCAGTAAGCTGTTCGCCGCGCTGGGCGCGAGCGAGCTGCCGCTGGTGATGGCGGTGGACGGCGCCGCCCTGGGAGCCGGGTTCGAGCTGGCCCTGATGGCCGACATCCTCCTGGCCACCGATCGGGCCAGCTTCGGCCAGCCCGAGATCCGGCTCGGCTTCTTCGCGCCGGTGGCGGTGGCCTGGCTGGCAGCGCGGGTCGGCCCGGCCCGCTCCCTCGAGATCACCTGCACCGGGCGGACCTACTCGGCGGCAGAGATGCTGGGCATGGGGCTGGTGTCACGGGTCGTGTCACCGGACGACCTGGCGGCCGCGCTCGACTCGGTACTGAAGGACCTCCGCCGTGCCAGCCCGGTGGTCATGCGAATGAACACGCGGCTCACCCGCGAGCTCACGGGACGGCCGTTCGAGCAGGCCCGCCGGGAGGCGGAACGGGTCTTTCTTGGCGAGCTGATGGCGACCGAGGACGTGCGCGAGGGAATCGCGTCGTTCTACGAGAAGCGCCGCCCAGAGTGGAAGAACCGTTGAGCCGGCGGCGGGGAGGGACTCGATGCGGATTCTGATTGTCGGGGCCGGCGCGCTGGGCGGGCTGGTCGGGGCGTACCTGACCCGGGCTGGGGAAGAGGTCACCCTCCTCGAGGTCAACAAGGCGCGCGCCCGGCTGCTCGAAGACGAGGGCCTGCAAATCTCGCGGGTCGGTCAGGAGGAGGAGTCCTTCCGGGTCAAGGCCGTGACGGCGGTGGAGGGGCTGCCGCCCTTCGACCTCGTGTTCATCGCCGTCAAGACCTATCAGACCGAGGACGCGGTCCTTTCAGTGCTGTCCGTCACCGGGCCCACGACCCGATTTCTCTCGATGCAAAACGGCATCGGCAACGCCGAGACGATCGCGGGGCTGGTCGGTCCAGACCGGGTGCTCTGCGGGATCACCTACCACAGCATCCAGCACGTGGGTCCCGCGCGGCTGCAGTATCGCCCCGGGATCAAGCCGATCCAGATCGCGTCACTCAGCGGCCAGATCACCCCGGAAGTCGAGGCGATCGGCGAGGTGTTTCGGCGCGCTGGGCTGGAGACCAACGTGGTGCCCAGTGTCGACCACGCCGTCTGGCAGAAGCTCCTCCACAACGCGGTGGTCAACCCTCTCTCGGCAGTGACGGGGCTCAACTGCCGTGAGATCCTCGCCGACGAAGACCTGATGGCCTTCGGCCGCGATCTTTGCCGGGAGATCATTGCCGTGATGCGCGCCCGGGGCATCCCGATCGTGGACGAGGAAGACCCCTTCCGCCCCGTCATCGGTTCGCTCAAGGCACTTGGCAAGAACCGGCCCTCCATGTGGCAGGACCTGGCCAAGGGCACCCGGACCGAGATCGACGCCATCAACGGGGCGATCGTCACGGAGGCCAAGCGGCTCGGGCTGGAAGCGCCGCACAACGACGCCCTGGTCCATTTCATCCACTCCCGGGAGCGCCAGAAGTTCCTCAACAAGGAAGCGATCGCGGCCAAGCTCGGCCTGGGCCAGACGCCAGGCACCAGGCCGGAGGCTTCCCCGCCCAGGCCGGCGCAGGTGACGGCCAAGGCGCCGGACGCGGGCATGACGTCGGGTGGCCCACCGCTCGACAGCACCCGGCGCCTCAAGGAACTGATGCACGCCTACTACGGGGAGCTCGAGGCCGCGTCCGGTGATCCCGACCGCCAGGTGGCGGCGTGCTCCGGCCTCGCCCCGGTCGAGATCGTCCGGGCCCTTGGCATCATGCCCTATTTCCCGGAGAATCACGCCTCGCTGATCGGGGCAAGCCGCCAGGCCGGGCCCTACATCGCGCGGGCCACGGCCGAAGGCTTCTCCCAGTTTGCCAGCTCAGCCATGCGCGCCGATATCGGCGCGCTGCTGTCGAGAACCAGCCCGCTGGTGGCCGCTCACGGGATCAAGGGCCCACCCCGCCCCGACGTCGTCGTCTACAGCACCAATACCGGCCACGAGCTGCTTCGCTGGTTCGAGTTCTACGGCGCCCACTACGGCGTTCCCGTGCTCGGCCTGCACCCGCCGCCGGCAATCCACGAGCTGGAGCGGATCGACGTCGATGCCGCGGTGCACCAGCTGCTCCGCCTGACGTCGCGGCTCGAGAAAGCGACCGGGCGCCGGCTCGACATGGACCGGCTGGGGGAGGTGGTGGGATACACCGCGCAGGCGGCGGCGTTGTGGGCCGAAATCCTCGACCTGGCACGCTCGGTACCGGCTCCGTTCACCTATTTCGACACGCTGATCCATCTCGCGCCGATGATCCTTATGAGGGGCACGCCGGAAGCGGTAGACTACTACCGGTTGCTCAAGTCCGAGATCGAGGAGCGCGTGGCCCAGGGCATCGGCGCGGTGCCCGGTGAGGCGCACCGTTTCTACTGGGACGGCCCGCCGATCTGGTGCGCGCTCCGGCCGCTCTCCCGACTCTTTGCCGGGCACGGTGCCGCCATCGTCGCGTCGACCTTCAGCAGCGTCTTCGCCCTGCCCGGCCTGGATTCGAACGACCCGATCGAGAGCATGGCGCGGGCGTACACCGGGGTCTTCGGCAACCGGTCGGAGGACTACAAGACGGCCTGGCTGGCCAAGAAGTTCGAGCAATTCGGCGTGGACGCCGCGGTCTACCACGACTGCCGCACCACACCGGAAGCAAGTCACGTGCGTTACGGTCTGGCGGTCCGGACCCAGCGCGTGACCGGGATCCCTGCCCTGGTGATCGAAGCGGATTCGCACGACCTCCGCCTCTTCTCGGCGGATCGACTGCAGGCCCTGCTCTCGGACTTCATGGAACGGCAGCTCGAACGCAGCGGCACCCACTAGGGTGACCGCAGGAGAGGAACGAGCCCATGGCGGATAGACAGACCGGGATCGCCGCCGGTGTTGACGTCGGGACCGAGTGCGTCAAGGTGCTGGTCCTCAATGACGACGGCCGGGTCCTGGGTCGGGCGGTGGTGCCGACCCGGGGCTACTTCCAGGCGTGCGTGTACGAGGCGATGGCGGCCGCTCTCGATGACGCCCAGCGCCGGGAGGAAGACCTGGTCGGGATCGGCGCCACCGGCTTCGGGATGAACTGTGTGCCGCAGGCGACCGCCACCGCGACGGAATCGGCTTGCCACGCCCTGGGAGCCTGGCACCACCTGCGGCACCCGATGACGCTGGTGAACATCGGGGGGCGGGATCCGCACGTCATCAACGTGGACGCGGAGGGGCAACGCACGGCCACCCACGGGGTGCGGAGCTGTGCCCTCGGGGTCGGCAGTTTCCTGATGTTCACCGCCCGTCACCTCGACGTCAGCGCGACTCGCCTGCAGGAGCTTGCGGCCGCGGCCGATAAGCCGGTGCGGGTGAGCAGCTACTGCTCGGTCTTCTCGAACACCGAGGTGCTCGAGCGGCTCCGGGAAGGCGCGACCCGGGAGCAGGTTGCTCTCGGCTCGATGCACTCGATCGCGGAGCGGATCCTCGAGATCGGCGGCTTCGACGACCCCGTCGTGGTCTGCGGCGGCGTTGCCGAGTACTTCCCGGGCGTCCTGCGCGCCCTGGAGACCCTGTCGGGCGTGACGGTGACGGCCGTGCCCGACCCGATCTTCACCGGGGCCCTCGGTGCCGCGCTCCGGGTCTTTCACCCACCTCAGGAACATGAGGCCCCCGCCGTGGGAGCGGCCCAATGAGCGAGATCCGCAGCACGGCCGCCCTCCGGGAAACCATGGGCGCCTACTATCGCTCGCTGGGCGATGCCGCCGAGCGGAAGACGGCGCCCGTGGCCTGGTGCACCAGCGTGGGGCCGGCGGAACTGCTCCGGGCCCTCGGCTTCGCGGTCTTCTTCCCCGAGAACCACGCCGCCACCCTCGGCGCGTCGCGGACCGCGGCGCGCTACATGCCCCTCGCCCACGCCCAGGGGTACTCGCAGGATATCTGCTCGTACCTGACCAGCGACATCGGCGCCTACCTTGCGGGCGAGACGCCGCTGGCGGCATACGGTCTCTCCAGCACCCCCAAGGCCGACGTCCTCGTCTTCAACACCAACCAGTGCCGCGACGTGCGCGACTGGTTCGAATGGTACGGGCGGAGATGGGGCGTCCCGGTGATCGGCGTCCGCTCGCCCCGCAGTATCGATGAGGTCACCGACGACGACGTCGATGGCGTGACCCGGCAGCTCGAGCGGCTGATACCGACGCTCGAGGCCGTGGCCGGGACGACGCTCGATGGAGCCAAGCTGGCGGAGGCCGTCCGGGCGTCGCGCGAGTGCTCGGACCTCTGGGAGGACTGCCTCAAGACGGCGGCGCAGCGGCCCGCCCCCCTCACCTTCTTTGAC
>Ga0315292_10002567_pt1 | contig 10259 bp, 6 predicted proteins | sample YL17G13_0_MG_FD_204029 | JGI IMG/M metagenome (GOLD analysis project Ga0315292, IMG submission 204029) | Sediment microbial communities from Yellowstone Lake, YNP, Wyoming, USA - YL17G13_0 | ecosystem: Environmental > Aquatic > Freshwater > Lake > Sediment | place: USA: Wyoming | collected... | reverse complement strand
GCTTGACATAGCCACCGCTGCTGTTCGCTGGCAGGGGCGGGATAAAGAATTCGGTCAATATCTCCCCCGGCTCCATCAGGGTCAGGCCCGGCCCCAGAAAAAAGCTTTTTAGCGGCAGGGAACGTTTCCCTTTGGGTCCCACCAGGGTTACCTGGGCGCCCAAAATGAGCAAAGGGATCACCCCGTCGGCGGAGGGGACGGCATTGCAGATATTCCCCCCGATGGTGGCCACATTGCGGATTTGCACCGAACCGATATGCTCCGCGGCGTCGATAATACAGGGATAGTGGCGACGGATCAGGGAGGATTTTTCCAGCATCCGGTGGGTGGTCAGGGCACCGAGGCGCAAGATCCCTTCGGGATCCCGGTGGATATAGGCCAGGTCGGGGATGTGGCGCAGGGAAATCAGGTAATCCGGCGCTATTTTCCTTTCTTTGATTTTAACGATCACATCGGTTCCCCCGGCAATATAACGGCCCTTTTCGCCATGGGACTCCAAAAGCGAAATGGCTTCATTAATGGACTTTGGTCTCAGGTATTCGAAAGAAGGCATGAAAATCCTTTCTGGCAATTTTTCCCAACAGGAGTTGGCTCAAGGTGCAAGGCACAAGGCTTATAGGTTAACTTCTTTTATGTTTTACCTTGAGCCTTGCGCCCTGCACCTTGTACCTGATTTTATTCGGCCAGCTTCCACTTCCCATTTTCAATGCGCACCAAGATCATGGAATCGGTGCCCAAACCGTTATGGTCTTCAGGAGTCAAATTGTAGATTCCGCTGACGCCGATATAATTCTTGGTTTGTTCAATAGCCTCCCGTAACTTATTTTTTTCGGTTCCCACTTTTTTCATGGCATCGGCCACAACATAGATGGCATCCCAGGCATACCCCGAGTGGGCATTGATGGCAAACTGTTTGTCGTAGTTATAGACCTCATTGTACAGGTGGACAAATTCCTTGATGACCTTCTTCTGGGGGTCCTTGTCGGAGAGCTGCTCCCAGGCCATCAACTTGGTGGAGGGCATCATGTTCCCTTCGGCGGCCGATCCCGCCAGCTCGATATATTTAGGATCCGGCAGGCCATGGCACTGGAACAGGGGAGTTTTGATGTTGAGTTGCTTCAGGTTCTTGGCCACGATCGCTCCGGCCGGTCCTATGGTCCAGCAGACAATGGCCTCGGGATTGGCGGCCTTGATCTTGGTCAACTGGGAGGTCATATCCGTATCCTTGGGATTAAAAGATTCATCGCCCACGATGGTCAGTCCATGCTTGGCGGCCAATTTCTCCAGCCAGCCCTTGCCGTCTTTGCCGAAACCGTCAGAGGCCGTGATCAGGGCAATCTTTTTCAGGTTTTTCTTCTCCAGATACTGGTAGACCTTTTCGACCGCCGTGGAACTGCGCTGGGGGGACTTGAAGACCCATTTGAACGTCCCCAGCGGACCGCCGCCCATGATCACCGGATCTCCCCCCACGGTCATGAAGGTGGGAATCTCGGCCTCCTCAATCAGCTTTTTAACGGCCATGCCCAGGTCGGTGCGGTCCGGACCGATGATGGCGGCCACTTTATCCACATTGATGAACTTTTTAATAACCATCACCGCCTTGGTGGGTTCGGATTCGGTATCCCCCAGGACCAGCTCGATGGGCCGGCCATTGATTCCCCCCTCTTTATTGATTTTTTCCACCACCATCTGAGTAACCAGTTTCGTCGGGGTCCCGATGGCGGCGGCCGGTCCGGATAAGGAATAAAAGGCGCCTATCTTGATCGGCTCCGCGGCAAAGGCCGGAGACCAGCCCAGCACCAACAAACCCAGTAAAGCTAAGATTCCCAGTTTTTTCATTTGTTCTTCCTCCTTTTTTGAAATTTATTGGAAATTACCCACCCCTTCTTCCCAGTTGGACCCCTTCACCTCCTCGTGCCGGCTTATATTCTGCTATCGAAGACCCGCTTCGACTTCCGTTCCGATCGGGGCAGCCTCCCGTAGTCGACCAGCTCAATCCGGGCGCTGACCAAAACCTGCTGTTTGATGCGCGCTTCAATCTTTTTGGAGAGGTCGCTATCCCGGGCCGCGTCTTCTCCGCTGGCCCGTTCGAGGCGAACCATCAGGGTTTCTTTCCCGTCCGTTTCCCGACTTAAATGGATCTGATATTCACTGCCCACTTCGGGGATTTCCGAAAGGATATGATCCAATTGGGCCGGATAGAGATTGACTCCCCGAAAAATGATCATGTCGTCGGAACGCCCCAAAATACGGTCGTGCCGGGGCAGGATATTCCCGCAGGAGCAGGGGCGGTCGATCAACCGGGTCAGATCCCGGGTCCGGTAACGGATTAAAGGAGCCGCCTCCTTGCACAGGGTGGTGACCACCATTTCTCCGGTCTGACCGGGTTCCACTGCTTCCAGGGACAGGGGGTCCAGTAGTTCGAGCAGATAATAATCGGCCCAATAGTGAATGCCCTCATGACGAACGCAGTCCAACCCGGTTCCCGGACCGTAGAGTTCCGTCAACCCCGGGATATCAAACAGTTCTTCCAGCCCCAGCAGTTCCTGGATGCGCTTCCGTTGAGCCGCACTGCTTCGTTCCGAACCAAAGATGATTTTTTTTAAGGCGATCTTTTCGCGCAGTCCCCGCTTTTCCACCTCCTCGGCCATCAGCAGAGCCATGGAGGCGGTACAGCACAGGACCGTGGACTGCAGGTCTTCCAGAAACCGGCATTGCAGGTCAATATTGCCGGGCCCTATGGGGATGGCTAAGGCTCCGAAGCGTTCGCAGCCCAATTGAAAGCCGACGCCGGCGGTCCAGACCCCGTAGCCCACGGCGATCTGGACTCGGTCTTCCCGGGACAATCCGGCCATCTCGTAACAGCGCGCAAAAAAATGGGCCCAATCGTCGATGTCTTTCTGGGTATAGGCCAGGATCTTGCGCTTGCCGGTAGTGCCGGAAGAGGCGTGGATGCGGACCACCTGTTCCAGGGGGACCGAAAGCAGGGGGAAGGGATACCCGTCCCGCAGGTCCTGGGCGGTGACGAAAGGCAGGCGCCTCAGATCGTCCAGCGATTTTATATCTTCAGGCTTGATCCCAGCTTCTTCGAATCTTTTTCGGTAGAAAACCGATCCGCCATAGGCATGGTTCACGGTCCATTGCAGGCCCTTAAGTTGATGGGCGGCCAATTCCTCGGATGAATTAAGAGCAGGCATGAAGGTACTCATCATAGATAACAACCTTTTTGTTACGGTCTAAGGTGTACGGTTATGAGGTTGGGTTTTGGATTGGATATCTTATAAATCTTTATAGCCAAATCCTTTGATCTCTGCCAGACTTTAAGCTCTGAAAAATTCCCCATGCTTTCCGTAAACCGTGTACCTTAGACCTTGGACCGTACTTTGTTGGTTTCCTGTTGATCAATATCAAAGGTATCCGGATCTAATGCCACCCCATATTCCTTCCGGGCGTTTTCCAGGCTGACCGTTCCTTCCCGCACGTCCTCGGCCACCAGCTCGGGCTCGCGTTCGAAGGGCCGGCCGTAACCGCCTCCGCCGGGAGCATCGATGGTCACCCGGTCCCCAGGCTTCAACTGGGTTAATCCATAGGAATTTCCCGGTACGCCGTTGATGAGAAACTGGGCCCTGCTGCCGGGTTTACCGTCAAAGAGCCCTTCCGCCGGATACCTGAACCGCCCCGCCTGGATTCCCAGGTTGACCGGGGGAATCGGGGCGTATTGGTCGTCCGGTATGCTAAAAATCTCTCTTTTCCCGAGGCCGCCCTTCATTTTGCCGGGTCCTCCCGAATCGATGAGGAGCTCCCGCTTTTCCACGATTAGCGGGGTGTCGCTTTCGAAAATTTCCACCGGCGTATTGGCGCCGTTGGCCGGAAAGATGTAGACGTAATTGCCGTCGTTGGCCGCTCCGGCCCCCATGCCACCTCCCCGGATGATCACGGAATGCCAGGGCTTCCCGTCTTTCCTTCTCCCGTAAAAGACATTCATAGCGGCCGGGGTGCCGCCGGATCCGGCAATAACTTTCCGGGGTAACACTCCGGAAAGGGCGCGGTAAATAACTTCGGTCATGAAATGACCCACCCCCATCCGGGCCGCCACGGCGGCTGGAAATTTGCAGTTGACCACACTTCCCTCCGGGGCGGTCAAGCTTATCGGCCGGGCACACCCGTCGTTGTTGGGGATATCCGGGGCAAACATGCTTTTGATGGCCATGAATACATAGGCAAAGGTAAAATTGAAAACCACGTTGCCGCCCCAGTCTACCTGCCCGGAAGAGCCTTCGAGGTCCACGAGGATATCGCTGCCCTGGATCTCGACCCTGGCTTGGATTACGATGTCCTCTTTTCCCCTGGTCTGCTCGATGAGGCCTTGGGCCTGGTAAATCCCGTCCGGGATCTTTTCGATCTCCTCCCGCATGCTTTTTTCCGTTAGACGGATAATCTGGTCGGCCAGGTCGTCGAGGTTCTCCAGGTCACTCTCCCGGAGCATCTGACCCACCTTTTCGGCACAGACGTAGTTTGCTGAAATCTGCGACCGTATATCCCCGGTAACCTCATCGGGCGTCCGGACGTTCCAGCGGATTAAATCCAGGACCGATTGGTTGAGAACCCCCCGGTCATAGAGCTTCACGAAAGGAATGAAAAGACCTTCTTCGAAGACGTCATGGTTGTCGGAGGCCACGCGGCCGCCGATATCGGAGTGATGAAAAACACAGGCGGTGAAGGCGACCAATTTTTTCTGGTAGAAGATCGGGCTCATGACGCAGATATCATTTAGGTGGCCGGCTAACGCCCAGGGATCATTGGTAATAAAAACGTCCCCGGGCTGGTAAAAGTCGAAGGGGAACTTGTTGATGAGGTTCTTCACCCCCAGGGCCATGGCCCCTGACTGCCCGGGGGTGGCAAAGGTCCCCTGGGCCAGCTCCCGACCCCACCGGTCGGTAAACATGCAGGTATAGTCATGGGCATCCCGGAGCAGACTCGAGAAGGCGGTCCGGGCCACGCTGCCGTCGGCCTCGTCCACAATAGCGATCAGCCTGCGCCATAAGATTTCTAAAGTGATCGGATCAAAGGTGCGGCCCATCAGTCAGCCCCCCATAAATTGATAGTCAGCTTAAAAAGAGAATTCTGAGAATTTATCGCGTAGTCCAAATTCGAAATTCGAAGCACGAAATTCGAAACAAACAGCAATATCCAAAATTCAAATGACCGAAACAACTTCACCTCCCTTTTCGGATTTATCCTAAATTTTAAACAGGGTCCGTCAGATCTATCCACAGAAACCCGAAGTCGTCCACGGCCACCCCGGCATCTTCCCCCACGATGAGGGTCGACTCCTTCTCCTCAATAATGGCCGGACCTGGAAACCGGGCCCCTGGAAATAGTTTATATCGATCGTACACCGTATAGGGGATAAATTCCCGGGACAGGGGGGAGTAGGCCTGACGCTGCCCCCTGACGGCCGCCGCCAGGGACTGTTTTCCGCTACTCTCCAATTTAGGCAGTTGCAGGAGCCGCTCAGGCAGGCTGGCCCGCACCTTGAAATTGATGAATTCCACCTCGGAGTCCGGATAGGTCCGGCCATAGAGTTTCTCATAGGCCTCATCGAAGAGACGCCGGACCTTCGCTTTCTCGAGTTGGGCGCAATCCCCGGCCGGCAAGAGAACGTTGATTTCCGAACCCTGTCCCACAAACCGCATGTCGAGCGACCTTTCAAAATGGAGCATCTCCTCTCCGGCTTCCTTCTTCAGTATCTTGGCCGAATCCGCTTCCAATCCCCGGAAGATGTGCTCAATTTCCTCGAGGGCGGCATCAATCAAGGAAACCTTGTGACTCCGGAGAAGATCAAAGGCCCGGGGGGCGGTGAAAAACCCCATGGCCGACCCTACCCCGGCATTGGGCGGCACCAGCAAACGAGGGGCACCCAGTTTTTTGGCCAGACCATAGGCGTGCACCGGTCCCGCCCCGCCGAAAGCCACGATCGTTACCAGCCTGGGGTTTCCGCCTTTTTCGGCGATGTGGGTCTTGGCGGCCGCCGCCATGGTTTCATTGATGATATCGTGGATCCCCCAGATGGCCTGGACAAATGAGACCCCGAGTGGCTGGGCGATCTTTTCCTCGACGCCGCGCCGGGCCCCCTCTGGGTCGAGTTTCATGGTCCCGCCGAGAAAGTAGTCCGGGTCCAGATAGCCCAGCAGGAGATCGGCATCGGTCACGCAAGGGTCGGTGCCGCCCCTCCCATAGCAGATCGGTCCGGGCGCCGCTCCGGAACTTTCCGGCCCGACCTGAAGGGTGCCCAACTTGCTTACCTTGGCAATACTGCCGCCCCCGGCGCCGATCTCCATCAGGTCGACGACCGGGACCTGGATGGTGAGGCCGCTCCCTTTCATGAATCGTTGGACGCGTCCGACTTCAAAGGTTGGTACTACGCCGGCTACCCCTTTCTGGATCAGGCAGGACTTGGCCGTCGTTCCTCCCATGTCAAAGCAGAACATCTCCGAAATATTGAAGTGCTTGCCGTAGTATTGGCCGGCGATGACCGCCGCGGTAGGCCCGGACTCGATAATCCGTACCGGAAACTCGGCCGCCGTTTCCAGAGAGGTAACGCCGCCGCTCGAAAGCATAATAAAGAGCTTCCCCTGGAAACCGATGGTCTCCAGTCGGCCGGCCAGTTTGGACAGATACCGGCCCGTCAGCGGCTTGACATAGGCATTGGTCACCGTGGTGCTGGTTCGCTCGTATTCCTTGATCTGCGGCAAAACCCGGTAGGAAATGGAGACGGAAAGGCCCGGGGCTTCCTGTTCGATAATCTCCTGGAGCATCAGCTCATGAGCTGGATTCTCAAAGGAATTGATAAGGCAGACCGCAATCGATTCCACACCCAACCCGAGCAAGGTTCGGACCACCTGCCGGGCCTCTTCCGGGTCCAGGGCCTTCAGGACGCTCCCGTCGCTTCGGACCCGCTCATCCACCTCGAGGCGATATCTTCTGGGGATCAGCGGCTGGGGGAATTCCGCGAACAGGTCATAGGGGGCATAGCGCATCTCCCGGCCGATTTCCAGAACATCCCGAAAGCCCCGGGTAGTGATCAGTCCTGTCTTGGCCCCCTTGCGCTCGATGATGGCATTGATGACCAGGGTCGTCCCATGGATCAGCTCATCCAGCTTGGCCACAAAGTCCGGCGTGGCCGCTTCCAGCGCCCGTATCCCCTCTTCCACGGCATCCGAGGGGTCCCCGGGGGTGGTCAGGCACTTGCCGGTCTTGATCTCCCCGGTCTGATCGTTCAGCAGGACAAAGTCGGTAAAGGTGCCGCCGATATCACAGCCGAGCCGGTAATGTTTTTCTGGCATAAGTAAACCCTGTTGCCCCCAAAAGGGCGTTACAATCAAAAGGACGAATACAATCAGTTTGGCTCTAGGCTATGGGCAAGAGGCTATGGGGTAAAAAAATCCATCCCCATTGCCTATAGCCTCGTGCCTCTGGCCCTCATTGTTTCTCTTTTCTTTTAAAATATACTCGGCTCCTCAAATTCTCCGTAGGCCTCTTTGAACACCCGGGTCATTTCCCCCACCGTGCAATAGGCCCGGCAGCAATCCACCAGGAAGGGCATGACGTTTTTCTTTTCCCGGACAGCCTGCTCCAGCTCTCGCAGGGTACGGGAGACCTCGGCGCTTAACCGTTCCCGGCGCAGGGTCTGCAAGTCCTTGATTTTTTCTTCCGCCGATTCCTCCCGGTAGTCGTGGAGGGCCACGTCCTCTTCTTCCCCCTCCACATACTTGTTCACGCCCACCTTGATCAGCTCCCCTTCCTGGACCGCCTTTTCGAATTCATAGGCCTGCCGGGAAACCTTGCTTTGAATATACCCCTGGGCCACGGCCCGGACCACACCGCCTATTTTTTCGATCTCTTTCATTTCTTCCAGGATCTTATCTTCCATCTGCTTGGTCAGGGTTTCAATAAAATAGGAGCCGGCCAGGGGATCCACCGTGTCGCGCAGTCCCACTTCCTCCATCAGGATCTCCAGGGTCCGCAGGGAAAGCAGGGCGGCCCGTTCCGTGGGGATGGTATAGGCCTCATCGAAGGAGCAGAGCGCCGTGGTCTGGGCCCCGCCCAGGGCCGCCGCCAGGGCGTAGTAGGCCCCGCGGATGATGTTGTTCTCCGGCTGGGCCTTGGTCAGCCCGTAGCCGCCGCCGCCGAAGAGGCCCCGGAGATACATGTTCTTGTCTTTTTTGACGTCGTACTTCTCCTTCAGGTTCTGGGCCCAGAGCTTCCGGGCGGCCCGGAACTTGGCCACCTGCTCCCAGAGGTTGCCGAAGATGTTAAAGTTGAAGGAGAAACGACCCACGAAGTCCTCGGCCGTATAGCCCCGGCGGACCACTTCGTCGATATAGGCATTGGCGATCAGGATGGCATAGGCGATCTCCTGGGCCGGCGTGGCGCCGGATTCCCGGATATGGTAGCCGCAGACGCTGACCGGGTTGCATTTGGGCAGCGTGTTCATGGAATATTCGATGGTGTCCCCGATCAGGGCCACCGCCGGCTCGATGGGAAAGATCCAGGCCCCGCGGCCGATCATCTCCTTGAGAATGTCGTTCTGGGGGGTGGCGCTGATCTGATCTTTCGTATAACCGTATTTTTCGCCCAGGGCCTGAAACATGGCCAGCATGATGGAGGCCACGGCGTTGATGGTCAGCCCGACACCGATCTTATCGAGCTGGATGTCTTTAAAGGCCACCTCGAAATCTCGCAGGGAATCCACGGCCATGCCCACTCGGCCCACCTCGCCCTCGGCCAGGGGATCGTCGGAATCCAGCCCCATCTGGGTGGGGAGGTCGAAGGCCACATTCAACCCGGTCTGGCCGTGGTTGATCATCAGCTTGAACCGTTCATTGGTCTCGGCCGGAGAGCCGAAGCCGGTATATTGCCGGGTAGTCCAGGCCCGACTGCGGTAACCCAGGGGGTGGATACCCCGAGTAAAAGGGTAGGTCCCCGGATCGGCCAGATCCCTTTCATACTGGAAACCGGCCGCCTCTAAATCCTCCGGGGTATACACCGGCTTAACCTTAATACCGGACTGCAGGAGTACTTCCTGGATCCCATCTTTTTTGTCTTTTTGATATTTGGCTACACCCATATTAACCCCCTAAGGAAAAACGATTAGTTCTTGTTGGAGCAATCCGCCCGGGCTTAGTAGCGGTCTTTTAAGATCCGGTTATATCCTGTCCCAAAAAGGCCCGGCGGACTTTCCCATCCTGCAACAGGTCTTCCGATCGACCGCTGGAGGTGATCCATCCGGTCTCCAGGACATACGCCCGCTGGGATATTTGCAGAGCCCCGCGGGCATTCTGCTCGACCAGCAGGATGGTCCGGCCCTCTTCCTGGAGCGCCTTAATGATGCGAAAAATCTCCTGAACGATCATGGGGGCCAGACCCAAGGACGGCTCATCCAGCAGGAGCAGTTTGGGGTTGGCCATTAATCCCCGACCGATGGCCAACATTTGCTGCTCCCCTCCGGAAAGGGTGCCCGCCCGCTGTTTTCGGCGCTCTTTAAGAATGGGGAAAAGGGAATAAATCCGCTCTATTTCCAGGATCAGCGCCTTTTTTCTCTCCTGCCGGGAACAGCCATAGGCCCCCATTTCCAGGTTTTCTTTGACCGTCAGGGGGCCAAAAAGCTGTCGGCTTTCCGGAACCTGGACGATTCCCAGACGGACCCGTCGCTGGGAATCCGTCCCGCTGACATCCTGCCCCATAAAAACAATCTTTCCTTTCCGGAGGCGATGGACACTGGAGAGGCAATTGAGCAAGGTCGTCTTGCCGGCCCCGTTGGCCCCGATCAAGGAAACGATTTCCCCCGGTTTAACTTCCAGGGAGACCCCTTTTAAGGCCTGGTTTCCGCCGTAAGAGGCTTCCAGGTTTTCTACCGCTAACATCAGACCTCGGTCCCCAAGTAAGCCGCCAGGACTTGGGGATCCTTCTGAATCGCCTCCGGGGGTCCTTCGGCGATCTTTTGCCCGAAGTTCAAAACCACGATCTGATCCGATATCTTCATGACCAGGTTCATGTCATGTTCGACTAACAGCACCGAAACCCCTTGGGAGCAGATCCGGCGGATCAGTTGGGCCACCTCCAGGGTCTCAGTCATATTCAAGCCGGCCACCGGTTCGTCCAGCAGAATCAAGTCGGGCTGGGAAGCCAGGGCTCGGGCCATTTCGATTCGCTTTTGATCCCCGTAAGACAGACTGGCCGCCGACCAGGGCCCCTGA
>Ga0315292_10002566_pt1 | contig 10261 bp, 10 predicted proteins | sample YL17G13_0_MG_FD_204029 | JGI IMG/M metagenome (GOLD analysis project Ga0315292, IMG submission 204029) | Sediment microbial communities from Yellowstone Lake, YNP, Wyoming, USA - YL17G13_0 | ecosystem: Environmental > Aquatic > Freshwater > Lake > Sediment | place: USA: Wyoming | collected... | reverse complement strand
ATGGTGACCTTGCACTGCTCGATCATCGGCGCCGTGTCGAGCTCCCCGTAGAAGACGTCGAAGATGCCGCTCTTGTCCTCTTTGCGACCGCTTACCATACCGATGTGGTCGGTGACGACCATCAGGTCCTCCGACGGCAGGTTGACGCTGAAGGTGCGGTTGGCCTTGATGCCTTCGTTGGTGAGATGGATCCTGCCCATGCCGAGCGTGATGCCCTTGAGATGGGCGATGCCCACGTGGGCGATGGTGGCGAAATCCGGCTTGCCGTCGACGGTCGCGCCGACGATGGCGGTGACGAGCGGGTAGAGAGCGTTGGTGGCGCCGAGCTTCTCCTTCACGGGAAACCTCGCTGGTCGGAGTGGAGTGGTCCGTGCACGGTGCATACCCACGCCGGCCCCGCGGGCAACCCACGCCCGCTGATGCTGAGTGCGGGGCCGGTTTCGCAGGTGGCCGGTCAGACGTCATGATGAAGGCGTGGCGACTCGCGGAAGAGAAGGAAACGACAACGACGGCGCCGCTCGCCGGGCGGCGCGCCCGCGCCGGCGGCGCCCCCCAACCCTCATCGTCATCATCGTGGCCGGTCTCGCCGCGGTGGCCGTCGCCTTCGCGCTCGCCAGCGCCCTCGAGGACGAGCGCCCGCACGGCCCCTACCTCATCGGCGCCTGGACCTTCGGCGACCGCGACTCCCTGGAGCGCGCCGTCGATGCGGGCGCCATCGACGAGGTGAGCGTCGACTGGCTGCAGTCGCGCGCCGACGGCAGCGTGGAAGCGCCGAAGCTGGACGCGAGCTTCATCGGGGAGGCGCGCAACAAGGACTGCCGTGTGATCGTCACCCTCACCGACTACGACGAGGCGACCCACCAGTTCGACCCGGCGATCGGGGCCGCCATCCTGGCGACGGCGGAGACCCGCCGCCGCCACATCACGGCCGTCGCCGAATGGTGTCGCGACAACGACGTGGACGGCGTGGACGTCGACTGGGAGGCGCTCACGGCGGGGCAGCGCACGAGCTATGCGACGTTCGTCGAGGAGCTCGCCCGGCGGCTCCACCGCGACGGCCGCCTCATCGCCGTCGACGTCTACCCCAAGACCCGCGAACCGGGCGGGTGGGACGGGCCGCGGGCACAGGACTGGCGGCGCCTGGGCCGGGCCGTCGACCAGTTCCGCGTCATGACCTACAATTATTCGGGGTCCTGGTCCGGGCCCGGACCGCTCTCGCCGCCCGCGTGGATGGACCGCGTGCTCGACTTCGCCGAGACGCAGGTGAAGCCGCGCAAGATCGTCATGGGCGTCGGCTTCTACGGCCGCGACTGGCGCGGCGCCCATACCACCGACCTGGTGTGGGCGGACGTCCTGCGGATCCGCTCGGCCGACAAGCCGCGCGAAACGCGCGGCCCCTCGGCCGAGCTCATGCTCTCCTACAGCCGGGACGGCGCCGAGCACACGGCCTTCTTCCCCGACGCCAAGGCCATCGACGCCAAGCTGCTGATGCTCCTCGAGCAGCATCCGCACATCCGCGGCGTGTACTGCTGGATCATGGGTCAGGAAGACCCCGCGGCGTGGAAGGTGCTGCGCAAACGCCTGCACTGACTCGCTGTCAATGATTAGCGGCCGGCCGCGCCTGAGGCGCGGCCGGGCGGGGTGGGGGGTGCGTGGAGCGAGGCGTCTTTACATGGCCGGCGGAATGAGCACCTTGTCGATCACGTGGATCACGCCGTTGGACGTCTCGATATCGGCGGTCGTGACGGTCGCGTCGCCGACCATCACGGTGCCGTCGCTCTTGATGGTCACCGTGAGGGGAGCGCCGTTCACGGTGGTGATCACCTGGCCGTCGCTGAGATCGCTCGCCATGACCTTGCCCGCCACGACGTGGTACGTGAGGACATCCTTCAGGGCGACGTTTGGATCGGCCAGCAGAGCGGCGAGGGTCTTCTTGGGGACGGCGTCGAAGGCCGCATCCGTAGGTGCGAACACCGTGTAGGGACCAGCTGCCTTGAGCGTCTCGACCAAGCTGGCGGCCTTAACGACGGTCACGAGGGTCCCGAAGTCCCCGGCCCCGACAGCGGTGTCGACGATGTCCTTGGGCGCCATGGTCGGCGACGCGGATGCGGCGGGCGTGGAGTCATCACTGCTGCTGCCGCAGGCGGCCAGTACGAGCGGCACTGCGACGAGGAGTGCGATGACGATTGCGATGGACCAGCGTTTCATTGTGGACCTCCATAAATGTGTGTCCGCAGTGTGGGAGAACGGAGACCACCTGCGGTGGTGAGCTGGACCGCCAGACCCCTTGAGAGGATGACCGCGGCGGCTTCGCCTGCTCCATTCTTGCCCCTAAGCGGATACTATTACACATCCATGAAGTATCTCGACCGACGAGTAGCTAGCCAAGGGTACCGTATGCTCGACGTCACACCTGGGGCGGTTCGCCGTCCCAGTAGCTGCACATCTGGAGACGCCCCGTGACCCCGAGGCCGCGAAAGCGCACCTTGCCGGAACGTGGGTAGTACGTCATCTCGTCGCTGCGCCGCTCACCGTAGGCCAGGAGAGTGAGCCCCAGCGCATGCGCAAGGAAGGCGTGGGCGACCCCGCTGCCGGCGGGACGCACCAACAGGTCGCCGGCGCTCACCGTGAAGAGCATCGGCGGCGCTTGCGGCTGCGTGTCGCAGTCGTAGAGCAGCAGGTTGCCCTCCCCCTGCAGCACGACGAAGATCTCTTCTTCCGCGGCATGGACGTGTGGCGGGCAGCTGTAGCGGTTGTGCACGACCACCACGTGATTGAGCCCCGTGACGCGGGACCCGCCGGCGGCGCCAAGGGCACGCACCTTGCGATGCGTGTCGCCGTAAACGGTCTCTACCTCTTCCACCTCATCGCGGGACACCACATTCGCCGGCCGCTCGCCGGGCTCGGGAGCCACCAGCTCGCCGGCGGCCACCTCGCGACCCCACGGGTGCGGTTCGCCGCCGGTCTCGACCCAGCTGCTCCCGAGCCAGGCCACGCCGGCGCGCGGCAGACGCGCCACGGGCGCCGCGCGGCGCGCCCCGAAGACGAGCACGTCCAGTCCCTGCTCGCCGGCGATCAGCGTGTGTGCTGCGCCTCCGGCGACGTGGACGATGCAGTCGCCGGCCGTCACCCTGCAAGTCTCGCCGTCCTGCCAGCTCAGACCGTCGCCGTCGAGGACATAGAAGACCTCCTCCTCGGCGTCGTGCACGTGGACCGGCGTCGACCGCCGGCCCGGCTCGATCTGAATGCGTTTGAGGCCGGTGGCGACGCTCCCGCCGGCCTTGCCCAGGTCGGTCCACGTGGCGCACATCGGCCCGACCTCGACTCTCCTGCCCGGGACCTCTTCCCAGCGGACCAGCCCGTTTGCCGTCATCACGTCTCCCCTCCGTCAGACGCCACCGACGCTCTCTGAGCGCAGTCACCTCACGAGCTGAGTCTAGCAGGGGAGCCCGCCGGGCCGCGGGACCCTGACGCGACGCCGCAGCCACAGCGGACACGACGGAGAGACGAACGAGGGGCGGCGGCGCGCTCGCGCCACCGCCCCCGGCGACTTGAAAGCGCAGGCAGCAGCCCGCGACTGATCAGGTCTTCGGCTCTTCCGGGGCCGCCGGAGCCTCCGGCGCGGCCGGGGCTTCCGTGACAGGTTCAGCGGCCGGCGGTTCGGCTGCCGGCGGTTGCGCCGCCAGCGGGTCGGCGGCGGCCTTCCACGCGTCCGCATCCGCCTTGGGTGGGGGCGGCCCCACGCCGGCCACGGTAGCGGCGGTCACGGCGCCCGCGGCGACAGGCGGCGCGACGGGCGGCGGCGCGACTGGCTGATACGCTTCGCCGCCCGCGGGCGGCGTGACGTACGGAGCGCCGCCGTAGGCCGGCGGCGCCGGCAAGCCGTAGCCCGCCGCCGGCGCAAGAACCGCCTCGCCGGCGGACCCCAGGTACATCGTGCTGATGTAGCAGATCGCGAAGGGGCCGGCGGCGATCTCGAAGACCAGCGTCAGAATAGAGCTGAACGCCGAGGACGACCGGCCGATCAGGGAGATCACCAGCAGGGCCACGAAGAACGCAGCCCCGAGCACGACCACCGTCCCGAAGGTCTTCCACCAGCCCACGCCCTTGACCATCTGGCTGCTCGTGCGCGCCGCCTCGCCGAACGTGAGGCCGCGGTCGGCGATGAGGGGCAGGACGTAGAGCCAGGTCGTGCCCAGCCAGGCGAAGAAGACCATGACGGCGATGATGCCGATGACAGGGATGATGGCGACGATGCCGCACACGATGGAGATGCCCGCGATCACCAGCCAGAACACGATGAAGGAGCCGAACTTGCGGAAGCCGCCGAAGAGGTCGGCGAAGTTGACGCCGCGGTTCTCGCGGGCGGCGCCGATGACCATCTCGAACATGCCGCCGTAGAACACCATGGCCAGGACCGAGACGACCAGGTAGCCGACGACGCCGAGGATGAGCGCGACGATGAGCGTGCCGATGCCCAGGCCGGTGATGCTCGTGGAGTCGCCGGAAGAACCGAGGGCGATACCCCCCACGCTGACCGCGAGCATGCCCGCGACGATGGCGAACACGATGACCGCGACGACCCCCACGATGAGGCCCACCACGAGGCCCGCGAGGATCAGCCACCCGATATCTCGGCGCCACAGCTCCCACGCTCTGGCGAACACATCGCCGATACTCATACGTTCCTCCCCGTGTGCGCGCCTGCCGGCGCACGTCTCTGGCGGCCGTGCTGAGAGCTAGCCTCTCTCAGCTTCTCCTTGCTGTCACCTATTCTGCCCGAGTGAGCTCGCGGCGACCCCGTCTCATGCCTCAGCGCGTGGCGGCGGAGGTTCGGGCGCCGCCGGCGCCTCGGGCGCCGCCGGCTGCGCCGGCGCTTCCGGCGCCGCAGGCTGCGTCACCGCCGTCTGCGGGGCCGGCGCCACGAGCGGCGGCGGGGCCGGCGCGTAGGCCTGTCCCTGGTCGACGGCCGGTGGTGGAGCAGGCGGCGGCGCCACGTACGGCGGCGGCGGCGGCGGGAGCGGCGCCGTGCTGTACGGCGCCGCCGGCGCCGAGTACGCCGGCGGCGCGGCCGGCGCCTGCCGCGGCCAGCCGAGCACGGCGTCGATGAGCTGGCCCTCGCTCCGCGCCTGGAAGTACATGGCCACGATGTAGGTCAGCACGAACGGATACAGCACGATCGTCGCGACGGCGCCGATGACCGGGATGAGGCCCAGGACGGCGCTGACGGCGCCGACGACCAACTGGAGCACGAACAGCACGAGGAACGTCCACCACCAGCCGGTCCCATGGACCAGGCGTCGACTCTCGGCCAGCGACTCGGTCACTCCCAGGCCCCGATCGACGATCACCGGGAACACGTACACCCATGCGATCACGAGGTACACGTAGCCGACCATGGCCGCCAGAAGGACGACCACGCCAAGACCGACGAGGATCCCGGAGCCGGCGACTGCTCCACCGACGATCACGGCGGTCGGCACGACGAAGATGGCCGTGAAGATGAGGCCGAGTAGCACCGCCGCCCAGATGACCCTTCCGAAGAGGCCGAATCCCGAGAACGCGTCGCCATACGCCATCTGGCGACCCTCGTGCACGCGCCGGATCACGCCCGACAGGATGCCCACGTAGAGGGGCACCGTGAGGAACAGCGTCACCGCGAGGATCGCCACCCCGCCGATGACGAGCAGCGCCCAGTTCACCGAATCCACGCCTGTCACTGTGCCCTGCGAGTCGACCTGCAGACCCCTGATGCTGGTGCCGACCGTCGCGGCGCCGATGGCGACGGCCGCCAGGGTGGGCACGATGCTCGCGATCAGCATGCCCACGATCAGCGGGCCGATGTCCTTGACGAACAGCCCCCATGCATCTCTGAACAGCTTGCCGATGTCCACCGCATCAGCCTCCCTTGCCGGGGGGAGCCGGCGCCTGCGCGATGGCCGCGTCGACCAGGTGACCCTCGCCGCTGGCCTGAAAATACATGCTGAGCACGTAGGCCACGCCGAACGGCGCGGCGACGAGGCCCAGGATCACGCCGACGACGGGAATGACGCTGAGGATGCCGACGATCACGCCGACCACGATGGCGCCCACCAGCCAAGTCACGAAGGTGGTGAAGTAGCCCGGGCGAGCAACCATGTCTTTGCTCTCCGACATCGCCTCGCCCACGCCGATGCGGCGGTCGCCGACGAGCGGCAGAGCATACAGCCAGATCGTCGTGAGGATGAGGCCGGGGATGACGAAGATGATGTAGCCGATGCCGATGATGATACCGAGGATCACGGCGGCCGCCGCGAAGGCGCCGATCTGGTCGAAGCTCTGCAGATCGGCGTACTCCGCGGCGCGACGCTCCCGTACCCGGCGGAGGATCATGTGGAAGGTCACGGCGTACATCCAGGCATAGACGACCACCGAGACCACCATCAGGAGGACCATCGAGAACAGCGCCGACCCGATGGCCAGCCCTGTGAAACTCCCGGCATTGATGGCGCCGATACTGCCGCCCAGGGCCAGCCCGACGACTACGTTGAACACGCCGACGATCACTGCCGCGATCACCGCGGTGACGACGAGCGGCCCCCAATCAAGCCTGAACAGCCCCCACGCATCCTTGAAGCACTTGCCGATGTCCATGTCGCCACCCTCCGCCACGAAGTGTATCGTAGTGCTCGCTTGCGCCAAAGAGGGTGTCTTCGCCCCGGCTCGCTGCTACCCTTGGCCCAGCTATGCGCGAGTGTACCCGCAGAGACTTCCTGAGAATCGCCGGCGTGGCGGCCGCCGGGGCGGCCCTGGCCGGGGCCGGCTGCGGCTCGCAGCCGGCCATACCGCCGCCCTCGAGCGAGCGCCTTTCGTCGTCCGCGCCGCCCAAGCGTCACGGGCGGCCGCCGCTGGCCGTGGCTCGCGGCGGCGACGCCGCGGCCATCACGGCGGCCGCAATCGCGGCCCTCGGCGGCATGAAAGCGTTCGTCAAGCGTGGTGACGACGTGATCGTGAAGCCCAACATCTGCACGGGCTACCACGGGCCGGAGTACGCGGCCACCACCAACCCCGACGTGGTCGGCGCGCTCGTCGGGCTGTGCCTGGCCGCCGGAGCCGGCGGCGTGCGCGTCATGGACTCGCCTTTCGGCAGCCAGGCGGACGAGGCCTACAAGAACAGCGGCATCCAGGCGGCCGTCGAGAAGGCCGGCGGCCGGATGGAGGTCATGGCGCCGGCCAAGTTCCGCGACTACACGGTCCCCGCGGGACTCGACCTCACGCAGTGGCCCATCTACTCCGACATCCTCAGCTGCGACGTGCTCATCGACGTGCCCATCGCCAAGGACCACGGCATGACCCGGCTCACCCTGGGCGGCAAGAACCTGCTCGGCGTGATCCTCGATCCGGGCGCCATGCACAGCAACATCGGCCAGCGCACGGCCGACCTGATCAGCGCCTGTCGCCCCACTCTCACCGTCGTCGACGCCGTGCGCGTGCTCACCGCCAACGGACCCACCGGCGGAGACCTGAACGACGTCGAGAAGCTCGACACCGTGATCGCTAGCCCGGACATCGTCGCTGCCGATTCCTATGCGGCCACGCTCTTTGACCTGAGCGGCGGCGATATCCCTTACGTGCAGGCCGCCTACGACATGGGCCTCGGCGAGATGGACCTCGACAAGGTCGACGTCCGCCGCGTCTCGGCCTGAACCGCGCAGCCGGCGAAGCCGGCTGAGCCGGCCTTCTGGGGCCGCTTCCCCCGCGCATCTAGGCCGTTCACCTGAGCGGCATCCCGCTTGCCGCTTGTGACGCGGGCACACTATAAGTGTGCCCGCCGTCGCGAACGGCCGGCCGCCTGAAGGGGGGAGCCATGGAGTCCATCGAGATCCTCAAACGGGAGCACCGCACGGTCCTGCTCGTCGCGAAGGCCGCGCGCCGCGACCTCGAAGGCGCCGGCGAGACCCACGAGATCGCGCCAGACGAGGTCGAGCAGCTCCTGGACTTCTTCCGCTACTTCACCAACTCATGCCACGACCCCAAGGAGGAGGACCTGCTCTTCACGGCGCTGCACCGTCGGGGCATGTCCTGGGACGACTACCCTCTGCGAGAGCTCGTGCGGGAGCACCAGGAGATGCGCGTCGTCCTGGATGCGGCGTCCGACTGGCTGCCGCTGGTCAGAGCCGGAGACGCCGGCGCGGTACTGTCGCTGGGGCACGACCTGGAGGTCTATCTCGACCTCCTCGAGCGCCATATCGCCGCGGAGGAAGAGGCGATCTTCCCCATGGTGCAGGAGCTGCTCACGGCGCGGGACTTGGAGGAGCTCAGCGACGCGTTCGCGGCGATCGCCTGCGAGGAGCTCGAAGAAGGCGTGCACGCCTACTACGCCGACCTCGCCCACGAGCTGGTGAGCGCGGCGCGCACTTAGCTCGGGTCAGCCGGCGGCGTCCACGGCCGAGAAGTCGCGGTCGCCCAGACCCGCCGCCAGGGCGTGCACGTAGACGCCGGCCACAGTCTTGGCGAGCGGCAGTTCCAGGCCCACCCCGTGCCGATCAGCGCGATCTTCATGGCTGCTCACCATCCTGTTCCTCGACGTCGTCGTGCCAGCGGCGCCGCGTGCCGACCTTGGCGCGCCAGCGCCAGGCGCGTGTCTTCGGCGCCGCCTCGATAGCCTGGGTCAGACGCTCCAGCGCGGCCCGCACGTGGTCTTCATCCGCCGGCTCGAGCCCGTAGACTCCGAGCGACTCCGTGCAACGCCGCAGGTTCCGCGTGACGTCGTAGTAGAGTCCCCAGTCACGCGCGCAGAGCCCGGCCAGATACGCCGCGTTCACCGTGCCGCGAGCGTCCTCGCCGGCCAGCTCGTCGTCCTTGAGGAGCGTGACGATATCGTGCAGGTCACGGTCCTCTGACCTGAAGACCTGCAGCTTGGTGAGCAGCAGATCGCTGGCCGACACCGTGTACGGCTCGATGGCGAGCCGGTCGCGGAGATCCACCCTGTGGTCCATGCGGAACACGTCGAGGAACACGTCCACGTGGTCGTCGGCGTGGACGGCGTAGGCGCCGTCGGCGCTTTCATGAGTGCACTCGCGCATGAACTGGGCCTGGCCGCGGTTCGTCGCCTCGCGCACGTGGAGGCGCTCGCGGTAGCCCAGCGCCTCGAACAGGCTCACGAGCCCACTGACCTCGCGAGCCAGGCCGACCATGTCGAGATCCGAGTGGTCGCGCCCGCAGAAGGCGAGCTCCTCGCAGTGATCGCGCACGGCGAGGCCGCCGATGAGGCGCAGCGTGAGGCCGCGCTCGCGCGCGGCGTCGACGATGCGCCGCCCTTCGGCGGCCATCTGCGCGCGACTCCGGAGGAGCGTCTCGGTGCGGTCATTGGTGCTCATCCCCCGTGTTGTGCCCGCAAGAGGCGGGGACGAAGCCCAGCCGTTCTCGGGCAAGGGCCGGGCCGGGGCGGCGGCGCGGCGATCCTCCGAAACGCCTCGTGATCGGCGGGCAGGCACCTTTCCAGGAACCGGTGTGCCCCGAGCACCCGCGGACACGGTGGTGCGCTGCCCCAGGCTCACGACGAGCTGGTCGACGTGCCGGCTCAGATGCCTCTCCATTCGCGGGCCGTGGTGGTCCAGCTTGGCAGCCGCACACCGCCGGTCGTGCGCTGGCCGCGACGCGGCGGCGGTGGTATCCTGCCGCTCCCGTCCCCGCTCGTACGCCCGAGGGCGCAGCCACGCATGAGCATCGTCACCTTCAACAACGTCGAGAAGTCCTTCGGTGGTCAGCGCTTGTTCACCACCGTGGCCTTCGCCATCGACGGACACGACCACGCCGTGCTCGTCGGCCGCAACGGCACCGGCAAGACCACGCTGCTGCGCCTCATCTCGGGCGACGAGCACGCCGACTCGGGGACCATCGCGCGGGCGCGCGGAAGGCGCGTATGGCTGCACGAACAGACGCCGGAACTCGAGCGCGACCGTCCCGTGAGCGACTATCTCCTGGAGGCGTTCGGCGAGGCCGTGCAGCTCGAGGAGGCGCTGCGCGTCACCGAGGAGAGCCTCTCCGGCCTCGCCGAGCACAGCCCCGAGCTGCGCGACACGATGAAGTCGTACCAGCAGTTGCAGCGCCGCTTCGAGGCTGCGGGGGGCTACGGCTACCGCAGTCGCCTGAGCGGCGTCGTCGAGGGCCTCGGCCTGCCCGACGAGATGCTCGAGCGCGGCCTGCTGTCTCTCTCCGGCGGCGAGCTGACGCGCGTCACGCTGGCGCGCGCGCTTCTCGCCGACGCCGACCTCCTGCT
>Ga0315292_10002563_pt1 | contig 10263 bp, 8 predicted proteins | sample YL17G13_0_MG_FD_204029 | JGI IMG/M metagenome (GOLD analysis project Ga0315292, IMG submission 204029) | Sediment microbial communities from Yellowstone Lake, YNP, Wyoming, USA - YL17G13_0 | ecosystem: Environmental > Aquatic > Freshwater > Lake > Sediment | place: USA: Wyoming | collected... | reverse complement strand
CAACCCGCCACTGCTGCTTCGGCCAGGTGGTGCGTGCGAGACGCTGGCGGGCGGTGGGCCAGCGCTCGGCATGTGGCCCGGCGCACAGTTCAAACCGGACACCGTGACGCTCGAGCGCGGCGACATCCTCGTGCTCTATACCGACGGCGTGATTGAGGTGATGAACGCCGCCGGAGAGATGTTCGGGGTCGAGCGCCTCGAGAGCGTGCTCCGCCAGCGCGCGGGCAACACCGCGCGCGAACTCATCCAGGCTGTCGTCGACGACACGCAGGCGTTCGCCAGCCGGCGGGCCTACGATGACGACTTCACCCTCGTCATCGTCAAGCGGGAGCCGCGGATGCCGGGCGACGCCTCGTGACCGTCGGCCTGATCGTCGCGCTGGCGCTGGCGGTGCTCGTCGGCGTGTCTCTCGGGACGCTCGGCAGCGGCGGATCCATCATCACCATGCCGGGGCTGGTGTACATCGCCGGCATCTCCACCCATACAGCCCTCGGGATGTCGCTCGTGATCGTGGGGGCGACGGCCGCCGTCGGGAGCGATCTGCAGTCGCGCACCAGGGGATTCGACAGACGCTCCGCCGTGATCTTCGCCGCCACGAAGGCAATGCCGTTCAGTTCGCGCCCTGCCGTCATTCCGGGGCCGCGCAGCGGAACCCGGGATCCCGTCAGGGTGACCACGCTAGACCCCGGCCTTCACCGGGGTGACGATATGTGAACTGTATTCCACTTAAAGGTGAGGCCCTGTCAATGAATAATGGTTACAGTGTACGTGTTCGGAACGGCCATAAGAGCCTGTAAGAACACAAACACGGATACCTCTGTTTTCTAACAGGCTAAGATCAAGCAACCCCTGCAAGGAGCACTCAACATGCGTCGGTCTCTCGTGGTCGTTGTGGCAATCGCGCTCGTCGTGGGCACCGTAGTCTACGCGGCAAAGTTCAAGTCCACCTGGAAATCGCCTGAGGCCGGCCGCCTGGGCTTCGCTGGCAAGAAAGTCGCCGCCCTCGTGATCACCGACGACCAGAACCTCCAAATCGCGGCCGAGGAGGCGCTGGCCCGCGAGTTGACCGCGCGTGGCGTGCAGGGCGTGGCCGCGTACCGGCTCATTCCCCGGGAAGAACTCCGCGACAAGGACAAGGCGAAGGGCTGGTTCGAGCGCGCCAGCGTTCTAGGCATCGTCATCATGCGGGTGGTCTCGGCGGAGAAGGAGATCACCTACACGCCGGACCTGTGGCTGACGACGATGTACGCGAGCCCGTGGGATTACTACGGGTATGGCTGGAGCACCGCCATCGGCGGCGTCACGAGGCGCGAGGACACCATCGTCACGATCGAGACGCTCATCTACGACCTGACGAAGGGCAAGTTGATCTGGGCCGGCGTGAGCGAGAAGACCAATCCGGAGGGTGCGCAGCAGGTCGTCAAGGATCTGGTCGCGGAGGTGGTCAAGGAGATGCGCAAGGACGGTCTCGTGCCGAGCGGGGCGAAGTAACGAAGGAACACGAGCGATGAGAACCCGCTTCCGCCTCGTCGCCGTACCACTGCTGCTGGCCCTCGTGCTGGCCGGCCGTGGCGCCGCGACGGCGTCTGCCCAGACCCAGTCACCGCCGGTCGTAGCGAGCGGCGGATCAGCCCAGGGCAGTGCCCCGGCCCCTCCCAGCGCTGCGACCCAGACTCTACCCGATCAGCAGACCGACGTGTTCGATGTCGCGCGGCGAATCCTCGGGAAGACGCCTCCAGACCCTGCAAGTGCGCCAGCCTGGGACTACCGGAAGCTGATGCTCGCGATCCTGCCCACCGTCGGCTACAAGCCGTCCACCGGCTTCACCATCGGCGCGACCAGCAACCTCGCGAAGTTCTTCGGGGATCCAAAGACGACGACGATTTCGTCCGCGGTGATCGGGTTTTCGGTGTCGGCGAAGAAGCAGACGTCGCTGACGCTGAGGTTTGGCGCGTCGGGCAAGGACAACCGGTGGCGGCTCGACGGGGACAACCGGTTCCAGTGGACGTCGCAGGACAGCTATGGCCTGGGCACGGACACAGCGCCCGCGGACGCCGTCAACACCAAGTTCACCTACATCCGCATCTACGACACCGCGTGGTACGAATTGCGGAAGCGCGTCTACGCGGGCGCCGGATTCCACTACGGCGCGCACCTGGATGTCCGGCCCGGTGTTGAGGGCGATCCCGCGTGGGAGGATTCAACCTACGTGTCGTACAGCACCGAGAACGGCTTCGACCTCGATGGCCAGTCGTCTACGGGCTTCAGCCTGAACCTGATGCTCGACACGCGGGACAGTCCGATCAACGCGTACCGCGGCTGGCTGGCCAGCGTGACGTACCGGCCGTTTGTCAGGAGTCACCTCGGCGGCGACTCGGACTGGCAGGAGACGTCCTTCGACGTGCGGTCGTACGTGGGCGTGACGAAGGATGGGCGCCAGCGGCTGGCATTCTGGGTCTACGGGGACTTCGTGGCGTCCGGTGTTGCTCCCTATTTCGACTTGCCTGCCCTGGGCATGGACACCTACGGCCGGTCGGGCCGCGGATACACGGAGGGACGATTCCGAGGCGAGCGGCTCATGTATGGCGAACTCGAGTACCGCGCCACCCTCACCCGCAACGGGCTGCTCGGCATGGTGGCGTTCGTGAATACCGTCACGCTCTCCAACACCCAGGCCGATGAGAAGCTGTTCGATTCGTTCGCGTCCGCCGGTGGGATCGGGCTGCGGCTGAAGTTCAACAAGCGGTCGCGCACGAACTTGTGCATCGACTACGGCTGGGGACGGCAGGGCTCGAAGGGCCTGTATCTCGGGCTGCAGGAAGCGTTCTAACCCCGGCGCTCGGTTGTATTGAGCATGCGCCGGGAATGGAGCACGCGGGCTTCAGCCCGCGTGGCCGGGGCGAACACACACATCACAAATGAGCCCGGGCTTGGACCAATGCCGTTCAGTTAACACCCTGCCGTCATTCCGGGGCCGCGCAGCGGAACCCGGAATCCAGCCAGAGTAACAACGCTGGACCCCCGGCCTTCGCCGGGGCAGGCCCGGTTTTCACCGGGGTGACGACATGTGAACAGTATTGGGGCTTGGACGGCACGCCCGTCAGGGTCGGCCGACGTGCGCGCGGGGCAGCCGCATCTGCAGTAGCACGGCGCCCCAGATTGCCGCGATCAGCGATGCGATCAGAATACCGACCTTCGCTCGAGCGAGCAGCGTCACGTCCGTGAACGCGAGCTCGGTCACAAACAGCGACATCGTGAAGCCTATCCCGGCGATGCACGCGCCGCCGTAGATGTGTGACCAGGTCACGCCGTCGGGCAGATCGGCCTGGCCGCTCTTCACGGCTATCCAGCTGAAGAGCGCGATGCCGACCTGCTTGCCGAGCACCAGGCCCGCCATGATGCCCAGGCTGACCGGGTGGAGGAGCCCATCCACGAAACCGCCGTCGATGGCAACGCCCGCGTTGAACAGCGCAAACAGCGGCAGGATGAAGAACACCACGAACGGGTGCAGCATCTCCTCGAGGGCCAGGCCCGGCGGGCGCATGTCGCCGGCGATCTTGTGCAGATCGGAGATCGCGTCGAACTGAGACCGGTCCGAGACCATGCTGTCGGGGGTCAATCCGGCGTCACGCAGCTCGGCCAGCCGCGCGTCGGACACGTCGAAAAACTCCCCGGGATCGCGACGGGCACCTATCGGCACGAGGAGCGCGACGAGCACGCCCGCCACCGTGGCGTGAACCCCCGAACCGAGGACACCGGCCCAGACCCCGACCGCGAGCGCGACATAGACGACGGGATGCTGGATGCGAAGACGATTCGCCCCGGCGATGAGCGCAAGGAATGCCAGCGCGATCGTGAGTGACACCCAGTGGATCTGCGCGGTATAGAAGACGGCGATCACGAGCACCGCGCCCAGATCGTCAACGATCGCGAGCGCCGTCAGGAAGACCTTGAGCCCGATCGGCACCCGCTTCCCGAAGAGGGCGAGCACGCCGAGGGCGAACGCGATGTCGGTGGCCATCGGAATGCCCCAACCGCCTGCGGCCGCTCCTCCGGTATTGAATCCCGCGTAGAGCAGCGCCGGCACCACCATGCCGCCGAGTGCCGCCGTCACGGGCAGCAGGGCCCTCTTGGCCGACGACAGCTGGCCCACGAGCAACTCCCGCTTGATCTCGAGCCCGACGACGAAGAAGAACACGACCATCAGCAGGTCGTTGATCCAGTGCTGCACCGTGAGGGCGAACGTCGCAACGCCCCATGACAGACCGGCCTTCGTGTAGAGGAGTCCGAAGTAGACCTCGGCAAAGGACGAGTTGGCCAGACCCAGGGCCGCGGCGGTGCAGACCAGAAGGAGAGCACTGCCGGACACTTCCGAGTGCACGAACCGTTCGAAAATACCCTTCACATCGTCGTGGTCGCGTGTCGCGGTGGCCATGGGCGGAAATTATCGCCGATTCCCTCTCGTGAGTGGTGGGCGAGGAGGCGAGGAGGCCGATTGGCAACCTCGACCGTAGAACGCCAGCTCGCCCAGGGCCGGGCGCCAAAGACAGAGATCTGGTTGGCGGGAAGCGCCGGACTCTATCGGAGAGCCATCGACATGAACGGCCCGGCGCCCACGAGGTCGACGCCCTTCAGCTGAAGTGCCTTCAGCAGTCCGATCCCGCTGATTCTGAATCCTCCCGCCATACTTGCTCCGCTATCAATCACCGTGCCAGTAAAGCGACCGCCGCAGGCCAAACCGGCAAGCCCTTTGTCCGGAGTCGGTTGAGAGTGAAACGATCCTGATTCAGCGTCTGACTCATGCGGCCCGGTTTCTGGAAGTCTGCCGCCTGGTGGTCAACATGCCGACCCGGTTGCTATACTGACTGCTTGCCGACCCTCCCGAATTCAACACCGTTGGGCGCAGACCCGTCGGCTCCTCCCGCGTCGGACGCGGTCATCGTCGTGGGACGTGACGGGTCCATCGTCGAGGCCTACGACGTCGCCGTGCGGCTGTTTGGCTATTCCCGCGACGAACTGCTCCGCATGCGGGTCGAAGACCTGATTCCCACGGCCCACAGGGCCGCCCACCAGGCGCACCGGGCCGCCTACGAGGCCACGCCGCATCTGCGCCAGATGGGACAGACTTCCCCCTTCCCCGCGGTGCACCGGGATGGCCGGCAACTGCTTGTGGAGGTGGCGCTGCGGGCGGGTGACGGCAGGCCAGGGTCCACCGTGACCACGGCGGTAATCCGCGACGTGACGGACCGCGAGCATGTGATCTCGGAAATAGGCGGCGACAGCAACAAGCTGCGGGCGCTCACGGCAGGTGCCTTCGACATCCTGTGGGAGGCCTCGTTCCACGGCGCAGATCGTGGCGGTACGATTCAGATGTTCCGCGATCTCGGACCCGACCTCGGGTACGACCTGGGAGATCTTCCGCGGACGATCTCGACCGAACGATGGCTGTCGCTCATGCCGCCGGAAGATGCAGCGCGCCTCCGCGAGACCTTGCGTCATTCTGTCGAGACCGGCGAGATGTTTACGGCCGAGTATCGAATTCATACCAGGTCAGGCGGTTTCGCGTGGTTCGACGTCCACGGGCGTCCAATCGAGTACCGGGACGGGAGGCCGGTGAAGTACCTGGGCGCGGCCAGGAACATTACGGAACGCAAGCAGGCCGAGGAGGAACTGCGGCGGGCGAACGAAGAACTGCGTGAGCTGAAACGGCAACTCGAAGACGAGAACGTCCAGTTGGTCGAAGAAATCGGGCGTGTGCAGGGTTTCGACGAAATTATCGGCACCAGCGCAAGCCTGAGACACGTGCTGCGGCAGATAGAACAGGTGGCCCAGAGCAACGCCTCGGTGATCATCACCGGCGAAACCGGCACGGGCAAGGAACTGGTAGCGCATGGGATTCACAGATCGAGTCCCAGGCGCCGCGCGGCCATGGTAACGCTCAACTGCGCGGCGCTGCCTCCCACGCTGATTGAGAGCGAGTTGTTCGGCCACGAGAAAGGCGCGTTTACCGGCGCCTCCGTCCGACGCGTCGGCCGATTCGAGTTGGCGCACCGGGGCACGATCTTCCTGGACGAGATCGGCGATCTGCCGCTCGACCTGCAGGCCAAGCTCCTGCGCGTGCTCGAATCCGGCGACTGTCAGCGCGTCGGCTCGTCGGAGACCTTCAAGGTTGATGTGCGCGTGCTGGCGGCGACCAACCGTCCACTCGAGCAGGAGATCGAGAAGGGGACCTTCCGCCTCGACCTCTTCTACCGCCTCAGTGTCTTCCCCATCCATATCCCCCCGCTGCGGGAGCGCCGTGAGGACATTCCCCTGCTGGCCTCCTACCTTGTCGAGAAGAAGGCCGCGCGCATGGGGAAGGTGATCAACCGCATCCCGCGGGACGTGCTCGACCAGCTCTCCCAATACGACTGGCCCGGCAACGTGCGTGAACTCGAGAACGTGATTGAGCGAGCGGTGATCCTGTCGCCGGGCCCGGTGCTGACACTGGCCGACACCCCGGGTTCGGTACCGGGTGGGCGTCCCGCGAACCACGCGGGCGCGCCCTCCGAGGACGACGGCCACGACTGGACCCTCGAGCAGGCCGAGCGGGACCACATTATCCGGGTGTGCACGGCCTGCGGCTGGAAGGTCAAGGGGCCGGGCGGCGCGGCCGACAAGCTGGGGCTCAATGCGAGCACGCTCTACTTCCGGATGAAGAAACTCGGGATCGTCCGGCCGGACGAGCGCCGCAGCTAGCCGCACCCATCCCCCGCAGTGGGGTCAGACTCGACCCGATCAGGTGGGGTCAGACTCGACTCAGGATCGGTTGCCAGGATCCGGGCGGGGTGTAGTCGAGTCTGACCCCAGTCTGACCCCACCGGGCGGGCGTGCCGGCAGAGCCGCGGTGCAGCCCGTCTTCCGCTTGCCGTTTCAATCCGCGCTCTGAACTGATCGCTGCCCAGCGCCCACGCCGTGTTCGTCGACTGCCGGATGGCGTCGACATCGTCAATCAGCAATGGCTGCCGAGACAACTGCCGATACGCCAACTCCCGCGCGCCCTTCGTTCCTCCCAGTTCCTGGTAGATGGCGTGAGGGGTTACCAACGCGTCCTCGAGGCCAAACGCATTGGCCCGATAGCTGGACCACCGATAGTCCCCTGGTCGGGCGACCATGCCAGCGCGAACCGGGTTCAGCTCGATGTATCTCATACACGTAAGAAAGTACCGTTCCGAGTCGATCAGTGTGCCGCGGTAGCGGCCTTCCCAGAGTGTTCCAGTTCTGCGCTGCGCAACGTTGAAGCGCTGTACGTAGCGGCGACCGACTGACTGCATCGTCTTTGGCAGGCTTTGCCGAGTTGTCGGGGTCGCCAGCAGGTGGACGTGGGTGGTCATCAGTACGTAGGCGTGAATGGCCACGCCATGCGCTATCGCAGCCTCCTCGAGGCAGCTCAGAAAGAAGGTGCGGTCTCTTTCGGAGGCGAAGACCGCCACACGGTTGTTGCCTCGCTGGATGACGTGATGCGGTTGGCCTTCGATGAAGTACCTCGGCAAACGAGCCATGGTGCGATCCTGTGGGAGTACGGCTGGGACACGGTTCATTCCGTGTCAGGTCCAACAAGATGCAGGAACGGCGCCAGTTCCTACTTCGTCCGAAATCGAACAGAATCCTCACTGGCGCGACGGACGATAGCAGATTCTGCGAACATGCAGCCATGGCCGGTACGCACTTTCTGCGTCCCCCCACCACCAAGTGGGGTCAGACTCGACCTGTCGTCGCTCCGCCTCGAGCAACAGTCCCAGGTCGAGTCTGACCCCACTCTACAGGTCGAGTCTGACCCCACTGGAGAGGGCGGCGAGGGCGAGGGTGCGGCGGGTATCCCAGTCGCCGGCAATCTCGACCACCTGCGCGCCCAGGGATTCCAGACGGCGCCTGAACAGATCATGCAACTGCGCCCGCCCCGACGGCCGATCCCGCTGCATGCCATCGGCGATCCAGGGGACATCCGGGCTCAGCAGCAGGTAGAGATCCCCCAGGCGTTCCCTCGCCGCCTGCTCGACCCATGCCGGGCAGCCGCCGTAGTAATGCCTGCTGTATACCACTGTGCTGATGAGGTCTGTGTCCTTGATGACGAGTTCCGTGGCCGCCGCGATCGCCGCGTCCTCGACGTCCACCTGCCCGCGTGCGATGGCCTCCACGTCCGACGCGTCGAGGGGCATGCCCTTGCGATCGAGGTAGTCGCGGACGTGCTCCGGCGAGCAGGGTGCCGCAAAGTGCGCCGCCAGTTCGTTCGCCAGCGTCGTCTTGCCCGTGCACTCGGATCCCGTGATGACGACGATGAGAGGTCGGGTGCTTGTCATGCCCGTGCCCTCGCGACCATGGACCTGCGCCAGTCCCGGAGGCCGAGCAGCGCGAGGCAGATGTAGATGACGTAGAGACCAGCGGTGAGTGTCAGCCCCTGCGACAGGCTCATGCCGACGTAGACGACATCGACCACCACCCAGACAAGCCAGTTCTCCAGGTACTTGCGCGCCTGCATCCACTGCGCGACCAGGCTGAAGGACGACGTGAACCCGTCAAGGTACGGCAGGGCTTCGTCCGTGCTCCGGCCAAGCCAGAATCCGATCGCCAGCGACGCACCCGCCCCGATCAACGCGAGAAAGGCGAGCAGCCGCCGCGGGAGGCGCGAGACGCGCAACGACAAGTGGCCTTCGCCGCCGTACAGCCACGAGTACCAGCCGTACCCGATCAGCGCCACGTAGACGAACTGCAGACCCATCGCCGCATAGAGCTTCGCGCGGAAGAACACCACGATGAAGGCCACGACCGACACGAGGCCGACGGGCCAGCACCAGATCTTCTGGCGGGTGGTGAGCCAGACGCCGAGAATCCCCGTGACGACGCCGACGATCTCGAAGGGGTTCATCGGCACCATCACAGTCTCAGATCGAGCATGACGAACACGCTCCGCGTGGCCTGCGGGTAGTAGTAACGCGTGCCTCCGGGCAGCAACGGACCGGCGGCGTCCTGAGTGAAATACTGGTAGCTGTACCCGCCAGGGAACATGCGGTGGTTGTCGAGCGCGTTGGTCACCTGGACGCGCAGCCGCGGCCCCGCCCCGGCGGCGAAAGGCATCAGGCGCGAAAGGGCGACGGACGCGTCCGCGTCGAGGCCGAAGAACCCCGGCGCCTTGAACGCCGGGCTGCCCGTGTTGTCGAGGTGCGCGGCACCGACGTATCGGCCGGCGGCGCCAACCGTCAGCCACGGCACGGGCGTGTAGTCGGCCGCCAGATTCACCAGCACCGCCGGCGTCAGGAGGGGCCGCACGTTCGCGTGGGTCTGGCTCGTGCTGCCCGCCCAGGTGCCCGCCGCGTCGTAGACATCGTAGAACTGGGTCCACGAGCGGATTCGATTGTCGCTGTACGTGGCGGAGTGACGCAGCCGGAGCGCGCTCCAGGGCTGCCAGGTCACGTCGACCTCGACGCCGCGCCGGAAGCTGCGATCCACATTCGTCCGGAGGGGGAGACCGACCTCCGACAGTTCGCCGGTCTGGGCGATCTCGTTCCGGAACTCCATGGAGTAGACATTCGCCTGGAGCGAGAACGCCGGCCGCGAATACTCGACGCCGGTCTCGACGTTGACGACGTGCTCGGGCTTCACGGCGGCGAGGTCGTACGGCACCGTGGGATTGTCCTGGCCCTGCAGCATGTCGCTGCGGGCCGGCTCACGGCCCGCCAGGCCGACGGACCCATACACGCTGATGCCCCGGCCCAGGTCGTAGCGGGTGCCGGCCTTCGGATTGAAGAAGGTCCAATCGATGGACCCGAGGTCCTCGTCTCCGTCGTAGCGGAAGCGCGCCCATCGTACCTGCACATCACCGTAATGATGCCAGAGGCCGCTCGCGTACCCGAGCTTCGCGAAGCTGTTGACCTCGTTCTTGAAGCCGCGGTTCGTGTACTCGGCCGGCCCGCTCACAACGTCGCGCGAATGATGGCTTTCGAAGTCATTCAGGTGCGCGCCCCACGTGAAGTCGAGCGGGCCACGCATCGCGTGATAGGTGGCGGTCGCGCCCGCGCTCCGCCAATCGAGCCCGTACTGATAGAGCCCGCCCGCGCCATCCTGGATGCGGTACCAGCCGTCGGCGCCGTTGTAGTAGGCCTGCACGGCGAACTCCGCCGCCGGTCCCAGCGCGCGGTGGTACTGGGCCGTGACGAAGCGCTGGCCGAAGTCATCCCGCTCGTCCGTGCTCATCGGGTTGAAGCGCAGATCCTGCTCGAGGGTGTC
>Ga0315292_10002560_pt1 | contig 10267 bp, 11 predicted proteins | sample YL17G13_0_MG_FD_204029 | JGI IMG/M metagenome (GOLD analysis project Ga0315292, IMG submission 204029) | Sediment microbial communities from Yellowstone Lake, YNP, Wyoming, USA - YL17G13_0 | ecosystem: Environmental > Aquatic > Freshwater > Lake > Sediment | place: USA: Wyoming | collected... | reverse complement strand
GAACGTGCACCAGGTCTTGACGCCGTTGATGAGCCAGCCGCCGTCGGTCTCGGTCGCGGTGACCTTGACGCCGGCCACATCAGAGCCGAAGTCGGGCTCGGTGACGGCGACGGCCGCCATGACCTCGGCACTGGCGAGCCGGGGGAGCCACGACAGCTTCTGTTCCTCGGTGCCGCCCGCCAGCAGGGCCCGGGTGAGGATCTCGGGCCGGGTGATCAGCGAGCCGCCGACACCGAGCGACCCGCGGGCGAGTTCTTCGGTGGCCACGACCATGCCGATGTACTCGCTCTCGCCGCCCTCGCTGTAGCCGCCGTACTCGGCCGGCACCGACAGGCCGAAGCCGCCCATCTCGGCGAGGCCCGAGATGATGTCTTCGGGGATGTCCTCGTTGAAGCGGTGGATGTGCTCGGCGACCGGGCGGATCTTGTCGTTGGCGAAGCGACGGAACGAGTCCTGCACCAGTTCGAAGTCGGGGTCGAGATGGCGGGGGCCCTCGGTGGTCGCCAGGCCGGCGAGGAAGGCGGGGTCGCCGTAGGTCGCGACGAACGGGCGGGCCTCGTCGAGGGCGCCCGGTGCTACGCCCCACGCCGCCTCGCGCCCGTACAGCTTGGCCGCGAGATCGGCTACGGCATCGGCGGCGAAGGCGCACGCCATGGCCGCCTCGACGTCGCCCTTCTCGCCGTAGTGCAGCATGGCCCGGCCGGTCTCGACGGCGGCGGCGGCGTGGGCCAGGTCGTAGGCCAGCACCTGGTTGTCGTCGATTCCGCCGACGGCGGCGGCGAGGGTGCGGGTTGCGGTGTCGACGACCTCGTGGGCGAGATCGATCGCGGCCTTGGCTGAGGGCAGGTCGGCGGTCATGGCGAGATGTTACCGACGGGTCGCGTCGGTGGTCCCATCCGGACGGCCGAATCACCTCGGCCTCGCGAGGTGGCGATCGACAAGAACGGGTCCGGAAGGAAAAGGGCCGAACGCCCTATGTATCCGGCGACGGAGACCTGACACGGTAGGAGCACACCGAGACCTTCGGAGGACCTCATGGATCGCTGCCAAAGCCATCGCCACGAGAACGCCACGGGCACCTGTCGCACCTGCCGCGGCGAGTTCTGCGAGAGCTGCCTGGTCTTCGCCTACGGCCGGTGGAAGGCGCCCTACTGCATGAGCTGCGCCCTGATCGCCGTCGGCACCACGCCGAGCGATGCCTGGCTCGCCGAGCACGGCGTCAGCGCCTGAGGCCAGCCTCCGGTCAACTGGCGTCGATTCCCCCGGAACGGCGTCGCTATGGAAACCTGCGGGGGTCCCCGGCCGGTGATCCTGATGGATGAGCGCGGCCGTCCGCTCCACGTGAGGTGACCCGTGACCATCTACGACCGTCCGTTCGGCCGCCACTTCGAGGACTTCGAGGTCGACGACATCTACAAGCACTGGCCCGGCAAGACCATCACCGAGGCCGATGATCATCTCTTCTGCATGATCACCATGAACCACCACCCCACCCACACGAACAACTGGTTTGCCGAGCACGAGACGCCCATGGGCAAGCCGCTCGTCGTCGGCAACCTCGTCTACTCGCTGGTGCTGGGCATGAGCGTGCCCGATGTGAGCGGGGCGGCCATCGCCAACCTCGAGGTCGAGACGTTGCTGCACCGCAAGCCCACGTTTCACGGCGACACCATCTACGCCGAGACGCGGGTGCTGGGCAAGAAGGAGTCGTCGTCGAAGCCCGACCGCGGCATCGTGACCGTCGAGACCAAGGGCATCAATCAGCGGGGCGAAGAGGTCTGCTACTTCCGCCGCAAGATCATGGTCTGGAAGCGCGACGCGGCTCCGACGCGGGGGCGGCCCTATGACGAGTCGATCTGGGCCGAGCCCGAAGCCTGAGTCGGCGTCAGTCGTGGGCGATCCGCTCGATCCCGACCGTTTCTCACCCGGGGCCGGCGGGGCCGTCAACCGGGCCGCGGCGATCGGTTTCGAACGGGGCGCCGAGGTCTACGAACAGGCTCGGCCGTCCTATCCGGCCGCCGCCGTCGATCTGCTCGTCGGGGTGCTCGACCTGCGTCCCGGGCGCCGGGTGCTCGATCTGGCGGCCGGCACCGGCAAGCTCACGCGGCTGCTCGGACCCTCCGGGGCCGACCTGGTGGCGGTCGAGCCGGTGGCGGCGATGCGCGACCAGTTGCTGGCCGCGGTGGCGGGCGTGACCGTCCTGGACGGCACGGCCGAGGCGATCCCGCTCGACGACGCGAGCCTCGACGCCGTGGTCGTCGCCCAGGCATTTCACTGGTTCGACGCCCGGGCCGCGCTGGCCGAGATCCACCGGGTCGTCCGCGCTCCCGGCCCGACGGGTCCGCCGGCTCGACTCGCACTGGTGTGGAACCAGCGCGACGAGCAGGTCGACTGGGTGCGCCGGTTCGGGGAGATCCTGGTCGACGCGGCGGGCGCCAAGCCCTACGTCGACGACACCGACTGGCCGGCCGTCGTCGCCGGGGCCGGCGGATGGGGGCCGCTCGCGGTGCGGCGCCTCGACTACGAGCAGCCGATCACCGGCGAGATCCTCGTCGCCCGCGCCGCATCGACGAGCTTCGTCTCGGCGCTTCCCGCCGCCGAGCGCGAGCGGTGCCTCGACGAGGTGCGTGCCCTCGTGCGAGCGCATCCGCAGCTCGCTCGTCGCGAATCGTTCGCCTTTCCCTACATCACCCACGTGTTCTGGTGCGACCGGATCTGACCTCGACGCCGCCAGGTCCGGCCCCGCAGCAGGCGGCGCTGCTCGACTGGAGCGAGCGCACCCGCCGCGACCTGCCGTGGCGTCGCACCCGGGACCCGTGGTCGGTGCTCGTCAGCGAGCTCATGTTGCAGCAGACCCAGGTCGCCCGGGTGGTGTCGAAGTACCTGGCATTCGTCGAGGCCTATCCGACACCGTCGGCCTGCGCGGCGGCGCCGGTCGGCGACATCGTCACGGCGTGGGCCGGCCTCGGGTACAACCGTCGGGCCGTCAACCTGCACCGCTGCGCCGGGCGCGTGGTCGAGCAGCACGGCGGCCGTCTGCCCGACCGGCTCGAGGGGTTGCTCGCACTGCCGGGCATCGGCCCATACACGGCCCGGGCGGTGCTGGCGTTCGCCGGTGAGGGCGACGTCGGCGTCGTCGACACCAACGCCGGCCGGGTACTGGCCCGGCTCGCAGGCCGATCGCTCACCCGGGTCGAGGCGCAGGTCCGGGCGGATTCCGCCGTGCCCGCCGGGCTGGGATGGGCCTGGAATCAGGCGGTGCTCGACCTCGGGGCCACGGTCTGCACGAGCCGATCGCCGACGTGTGGGGCCTGCCCCCTGGCCCCGTGGTGCTCCTGGCACGAGGCCGGGCGGCCGGAGCCGGATCCGGCCCGGGGATCGGCCGGCACCAGCACCGGTCAGTCGAGGTTCGAGGGATCCGATCGTCAGGGTCGGGGGCGCCTCGTCGACGGGCTGCGGGACCAGGGCACTATCGAGGCGGCGCGACTCGCGGCGGTCGCCGGTTGGCCCGACGACCCGATCCGCACGGCGACGGTCGTGGCCACGCTCGTGCGCGACGGTCTCGCCGTCGAGCACGGCGACGGCTCGCTTACGTTGCCCTGATCGACTCGGGGAGCGTCCGGTCGGGTGGCGAGCCCAGCGAGGTGGGGGCCTCCCCGCGCATGCACGACTCGTCGGCGAAGTCGATGCTGTCGGCCCGGATGGAGCCGGTGGTGATCGGGTTGGTCGTCATGGCGCACGAAGCAGGCGGGATGGCCGGGGCCGAGACAGTTGTCACATCACGGGACATGGACGCAGAGGGTGGCTAATCTGCCACCAGATTTCCAATTCGTTGCCGGGGGGTGAACGTTCTTTGAACGTGACGTACTACGGAGTTCGGGGGTCGACTCCGTGCTCGTGCGAGTCGATCCAACGCTACGGGGGCAACACCGCGTGCGTCGCCGTCGATCTGCCCGGAACCGACCCCATCGTGCTCGATCTCGGCACCGGCCTCCGTTTCTGGGGCGCCGACCTTCCTACCGACAAGCCCTTCCACGGTCACGCCCTCGTCTCGCACCTCCACTGGGACCACGTGCAGGGCCTGCCGTTCTTCGGGCCGGTGCTGCTGCCCGACTCGACGCTCGACGTGTACGCGCCGAGTGTCGACGCGGCGACGCTGGCGCACGAGTTCGATCAGTTCATGCGACCGCCCTACTTCCCGGTGCGGGTGGCCGACCTGCCCGGCGAGCTCCGTTTCCATGCCGTCGCCGACACCGTGTTCTCCATCGGTGACGCCCAGATCACCGCCCGGTCCGTGCCGCACATCGGCGAGACCAACGGGTATCGCATCGATCACGACGACGTGTCGGTCGTGTACATCTCTGATCACCAGCAGCCGATCGATGGCAGCCACGTCGTGCCCGACAGCGTGCTCGAACTGTGCGAGGGTGCCGACCTGCTCATCCACGATGCGCAGTTCACCCCGGCCGAGTTCGCCGTGAAGGCGTCGTGGGGTCACTGCACGGTCGACTTCGCCCTGGCGGTCGCCGCCCAGTCCGGCGTGCGGCGACTGGCGCTGTTCCACCACGACCCGGCCCACGACGACCTGCTCGTCGACTCGCTGCTCATCGAGGCGCGAGAGAAGGCCATCGGCACCTGCATCGCCGAGGTGATCGCGGCGGGCGAGGGCGTGACGTTGTCGTTGGGCGCCGTGCCCGCCCGCGCTCGCTAAGGTCCGTTCGCCCGGAACCCCGCCTGCAGGAGCCCGTCCGTGTCGAACCCTTCCCCTGATGCCTCGTCGTTCGACTCGGCGAAGTACCGCCAGGTCCTCGGCCATTTCCCGACCGGGGTGACGGTCATCACCGCCAGTACCGAGGCCGGGCCGGTCGGGATGGCCATCGGGTCGTTCGCCAGCCTGTCGCTCGACCCGCCCCAGATCCTGTTCTGCGCCGGCCAGCAGTCGTCGAGCTGGCCCAAGGTCCGTGGCGCCGGAAAGTTCTGCGTGAACCTCCTCGCCGAGAACCAGGAGGACGTCTGCCGGGTGTTCGCCAGCAAGGCCGACGACAAGTTCGCCGAGATCGGCTGGAAGCACTCGGGCAACGGCTCGCCCCTGCTCGAGGGCGTGCTCGGCTACATCGACTGCACGCTCGGCACCGTCGTGCCGTCGGGCGATCACGATGTCGTGATCGGTGAGGTCACCGACCTCGACGTCATGCACGAGGGTGGTCCGCTGCTCTTCTTCCGGGGCGGCTACGGCCGCTTCCAGCTGTAACCCGGCGATGGCCGTCTACGCCCTCGGCGATCAGGAGCCGACCATCGACCCGACCGCCTTTCTGCATCCCGACTGTGTTGTGATCGGCTCGGTCACCATCGGGGCCGAGTCGACGATCTGGCCGGGAGCGGTGCTGCGCGGCGACGACGGCGAGATCTTCATCGGCGCCCGCACCTCGATCCAGGACGGCAGCGTGCTGCACACCACCGCCGCCATGCCCACGACCGTCGGCGACGACTGCGTGATCGGTCACATGGTCCACCTCGAGGGCTGCATCGTCGAGAACGGCGCCCTGGTGGGCAACGGCTCGGTCGTGCTGCACGGCGCCATCGTGCGCAGCGGCGGTCTGGTCGGGTCGAACGCTGTCGTGCCGGGCAACATGGAGGTGCCGGGCGGGATGATGGCCCTCGGCGTGCCGGCCAAGCTGCGCGAGGGGTCGCCCCGTCAGGCCTCCATGATCGGCGAGGCCGGACGGTCGTACGTGGCCCGGGGCCCCCGCTACCGCGAGGAGCTCCGCCGCATCGACTGACTGCTGGCGGCCTGCCTGCGGATGGACCGAACGGGCTCGTTCGTACCCGAGTTCAGCCATCGTTTGCCCGCTTCTCGACTCGGCGCTCACACCTGGGCGAACGGGGCCAGGCCCTGGTCGACCTTCGGGGAGAGTCGTTCCGGGGGAGGGTGGGTGACCACGCGACACGACCAACGCGGCGAGGCCAGGCAGGTATCACGCGCTTCTCCACAACCCGCCCTCGCCGCCGAACCGGCGTCGATCGAAGCCGGCTGCACGCCGCCACCGTGGCCCTCCGACCGGACGCCATGTTGCGGTGGCCGCCTCGGAGGCACCCGCCCCATGGCGAAGCTTGGCTGCTACCGCGCTAGTTCGTACCCGAGTTCAGCCAGTGGAACGGGCCCGAGGGCAGGTTGCGGACCACGGTGAAGGCGATGAGCACGATGGCCAGCGGGATCATCATCCACTTCGACGACATCGGTATCGGGGGGATCGGCCGGCCCAGGCGACCGAGGGTCCAGGCGACGAACGCGTAGAGCAGGAACGGCAGGGCGATCACGAAGAACAGGTTGTGGCCGATCGCCCCACCGAGGTCGGCCCGCAGGAGCGAGTGCACCGCCCGGGTGGCGCCGCACATCGGGCAGTCGAGACCGAACAGCAGCTTGGTCGGGCACTGGGGATAGGCCGTCGAGTGGTTGGGGTCGACGGCGGCGATGTACGCACACGCCCCGAGCCCGGCCGCCACGAGGAGCGCCGGCTCGCCCCAGGCCGGCAGCCGCCCGCGCCGTCGATGGTCCGGCGGTGGTGCACCCGTGGCGGGTGGTCGAGGCAGGGAGGCCAGGGGACGATCAAGAGTGTCCGGCACCTCACGATGGTAACCCGCTCCGCCGGTAGGGTGCAGCGCCATGACCGAATCATCTTCGACCGCGACCGCGACCGCGACCGATCGGCCGGTCGACCCCGGCCGAATCGGCATCTGGACCGTCGCCCTCGACGGCGTGCCGTCGTCACTGGCCAAGGAGCACGTCGCCGAGCTCGACGTGCTGGGCTACGGCGCCGTGTGGATACCCGAGGCAGTCGGTCGTGAGGTGCTGACGGCGTCGGCCCTGCTCCTGTCGGCCTCGGATCGCATCGTCGTCGCCACCGGCATCGCCAACATCTGGGCCCGCGACCCCATGGCCATGGCGGGTGGCCTCAAGACGCTGACCGAGGCGTTCCCCGGGCGCTTCCTGCTCGGCATGGGCGTGAGTCACCAGGTGGCGGTCGAGTTCCTGCGGGGCCAGACCTATGACAAGCCGCTGACCCGGATGCGCGCCTATCTCGACGCCATGGACTCGGCGCTGTTCATGGCGGCCGAGCCGACGCAGCCCGCGCAGCGCATGCTCGCCGCGCTCGGGCCCCGGATGCTCGAGCTGGCCGCCGAGCGCACGGCCGGGGCCCACACGTACTTCGTGCCGGTGGAGCACACCGTGACCGCCCGCGCGGCCCTGGGCGACGGCGAACTGTTGTGCGTCGAGCAGGCCGTGGTCGTCGAGACCGACCCGACCACGGCCCGCGCCATCGGTCGTCGCCACATGGCGATGTACCTCGGCCTGCCCAACTACACGAACAACCTCAAGCGGTTCGGCTGGACCGACGACGACATCGCCGACGGCGGCTCTGATGCCCTGGTCGACGCCATCGTGGCCTGGGGCGATCTCGACACCGTCGTGGCTCGCGTGCAGGCGCAGCACGAGGCGGGCGCCGATCACGTTTGTCTGCAGGTCTTCGTCGACGACGAGCAGGCCGTGCCCATGGAGATGTGGCGCGAGCTCGCTCCAGCGCTGATCGGCTGATTGGTCGATCGCTTGACCGTCGAATCGACCGCGCCGGCGTCGACCCGTGAGGGCTGGAGGCTGATCCTCGGCACGCTCCGCAGCCAGTGGCGCGGTGTCGCGTTCGGGGTGATCGTCGGAATCTGCTGGACCATCGCCAAGGTCAGCGTGCCCGCGCTCGTGGGGGCCGCCATCAACCAGGCCATCGAGCCCGGTGACGCCGGCCGGCTCGTGGGTTGGTCGGCGGCCATCGCCGTGGCTGCCGCGCTGGCGGCGCTGTTCACCGGGCTGCGGCGGTACTGGGCGTTCAAGGTGTCGCGCCAGACCGAGGCGACGCTGCGCGACCGGCTCTTCGCCCACCTCCAGCGGCTGCACTTCGCGTTCCACGATCGGGTGCAGACCGGCGACCTGATGAGCCGGGCCAACTCCGACCTCCAGCAGATCCAGTTCTTCGTCGTGATGATCCCGTTGACGATCTCGAACTTCGTCACCGTCGTCGCCGTGACCATCATCCTCGTGACCATCGATCCCCGGCTCACCCTGCTCGCCCTCGGCTCGCTGCCTCTCGTCAACGTGCTCGCCAAACGGTTCAGCACACGCCTGCACCCGGAGGTCATGGCGATCCAGCGCGAGTCGGCCGAGCTGGCGTCGGTCGTCGAGGAGACCGTGAGCGGCGTGCGGGTGGTCAAGGGGTTCGGGTCGCAGCGGGTGCAGGCGCGTCGGCTTCGCGTCGAGGCCGACGGCGTGTACGACGCGTCGATGGCCGCGGCCGGCGTACGCAGTCGCTATCTGCCGGCGCTCGAACTGCTGCCGAGCATCGGGCTGATCCTGGTGCTGTTCTACGGCGGGCACCAGGTGATCGACGGCTCGCTCGAGCTCGGCGCCCTCGTCACGTTCAACCTCTACATCGGGCTGTTGATCTGGCCGCTGCGCATGCTCGGCCAGATCATCGCCGGGGCTCAGCGGGCATCGGCTTCGGCGCAGCGGGTGCAGGCGGTGCTCGCCACCGATCCCGTCATCGTCGACCGCCCCGGCGCCGTGGGCCTGCCCGACAGGTCACCCCACGGCGGGGTCCGCTTCGAGGCCGTGTCGTTCGGCTACGAGACCGGGCGTGACCTGCCGGTGCTCGACCGGTTCGACCTGGTCATCGAGCCCGGCGAGTCGGTGGCGCTGGTGGGCGCCACCGGGAGCGGCAAGTCGACCGTGGCCAGGCTGCTGCCCCGGTTCTACGACGTCGACGCCGGGCGCATCCTGATCGATGGCGTCGACGTGCGCGATGTGCGCGTGCACGAGTTGCGTCAGGCCGTGGGGCTCGTCTTCGAGGAGACGTTCCTGTTCAGCGACACCATCGCCAACAACATCGCCTTCGCCGACCTCGATGCCGACGACGCCGTCATCGAACGGGCGGCGCGCCTGGCCGGTGCCCACGAGTTCATCCGCGCGCTGCCCGAGGGCTACCGCACCGAGATCGGCGAGCGGGGGTTCTCGCTGTCCGGCGGTCAACGGCAGCGCCTGGCCATTGCCCGGGCCATCCTGGCCGACCCGAGGGTGCTTATCCTCGACGACGCCACCTCGTCGGTCGACCCGACCAAGGAGCACGAGATCCGCGACGCGCTCACCGAGGTGATGGCGGGACGCACCACGCTCGTGATCGCCCATCGGCTGGCCACCATCGCCCTGGCCGACCGGGTCGTGCTGCTCGACGCCGGCCGCATCGTGGCCGAGGGAACCCACCTCGGGCTCCTGGCCACCCATGACGGGTACCGGGCCGTGCTGGCCGCCGCCGAGGCCCACGAGATCGAGGAGGTCGCGACCGATGTGGGGTGAGGCCGCCGTCGCCGAGGAGGACATGCTCGACCGCGAGCAGGCCCGGTGGGTGCTGCGGCGCGCCGCGTCGATGTTGCGGCCCTATCGCCGGCAGGTGACGGCGAGCGCGGTTCTGATGGTGCTGTGGACCGCATCGACGATCGCCGGCCCCCTCTTCGTGCGCTACGGCATCGACCACGGCATCAACGAGAACAGCACTCGGGGCCTCGATCAGGCCGTGACCGCCTACATGCTCACGGCGGCCGCGACCTACTTCGTCTATCGCAGGCTCATCGTGGTGGTGAGCAGGGCCGGCGAAGGATTCCTGCGCGACCTGCGCACCCGGGTCTTCGATCACCTGCAGCGGCTCTCGATGCCGTTCTACGACCGCGAGAAGGCGGGCGTGCTGGTGTCGCGCATGACGTCAGATGTCGACTCACTGGCCGAACTGGTGCAGATGGGTCTCGTGATGTTCGCCATGAACACACTGCTGCTGGTGTTCTCGCTGGTCGTGCTGGCCATCGTCTCGTGGCAGCTCACGCTCATCTGCCTGATCGCCCTGCCCTTCGTGGTGCTCGCCAGCATCCGGTTCCAACGCGAATCGAACCGGGCGTACCTGAGCATCCGTGACCGGATCGGGCACACGCTGTCCCGGCTCCAGGAGGGCATCAGCGGGGTGCGGGTGATCCAGGCCTACGGCCGCGAGTCGACCGAGATCGAGCGCTTCAACGTCGACAGCCGTGACCTGTACGACGCCCACATGCGCTCGGTGCGCGCCCAGGCCTGGTACCTGCCCGTCATCGAGTTCGCCGGGTTGGGCACGACCGCGCTCGTCATCGGCATCGGCGGATGGATGACCATCGAGGGCGTCGTCACGATCGGCACCAT
>Ga0315292_10002559_pt1 | contig 10267 bp, 9 predicted proteins | sample YL17G13_0_MG_FD_204029 | JGI IMG/M metagenome (GOLD analysis project Ga0315292, IMG submission 204029) | Sediment microbial communities from Yellowstone Lake, YNP, Wyoming, USA - YL17G13_0 | ecosystem: Environmental > Aquatic > Freshwater > Lake > Sediment | place: USA: Wyoming | collected... | reverse complement strand
GCCTGGGGGTGCCGGTCTACCTGATGCCGTCGTTCCGCCCGGTCGAGGTGCTCGATGCCATCGAGACCCGGCGGGCCACCGTGTTCGTCGGAGTGCCGGCGATGTTCCGCATGCTGCTCGAAGCCGATGCCGAAGGTCGCGACCTCACGTCGGTGCGTATCTGGGGCTCGGCGGCCGATGCCATGCCGGCCGAACTGGCTCTGCGGTTCAAGCAGATGGGCGCCACCGTGACCCTGCCGATGATCGGCCCCGTGGGCGAGGCGGCGTTCCTCGAGGCCTACGGCCTGGTCGAGGTGGGGGGCGGGGTGGCCGCCAAGGTCTCGCCACCGATGCTCGGCGTCGGGCTCGGCGAGTCGATCGGCTTCCAGCTGCCGGGTTACGCGTTCCGCGTGGTCGACGTCGGCGCCGCCGATCACGCCGAGGTGCGTCCCGGCGGCACGGGGGAACTGTGGGTGAAGGGCCCCGGCGTGATCAAGGGCTACTGGAACGCTCCCGAGGTGAGCGCCCGTACCGTCACGGACGACGGCTGGCTGCGCACCGGCGACCTCGTGCGCAAGGGTCCGTTCGGCACCGTGCTGTTCGTCGGCCGCGAAAAGGACGTCATCAAGCACGCCGGCTACTCGGTCTATGCCGTCGAGGTGCAGGAGGCGCTCGAGCGGCATCCGGCCGTGCTCGAGGCCGTTGTGGTCGGGCTGGCGGACGAGACCAAGGGCGAGATCCCGGCCGCCGTCGTGCGACTCGTCGAGGGAGCCGACCTCGACGACCTCGACCTCGAGGCCTGGGCCGGGCAGCACCTGGCGCGCTACAAGGTGCCCCGACGTTTCGTCGCCGTCGACGAGTTGCCCCGGACCGGCACCAGCAAGGTCCAGCGCCAGCGGCTCGTCGCCCTCTTCTGACCCCCGCCCCCCGTTCTTGCGACGTGAGAGAGCGGTTTCCGCCACGCGAACGTCGCAAGAACGGGGAGTGTCAGCGGTTCGGGAGCGTGCCGGTGACGAGCAGGCTCGTCGTCGATGACGAGCTGGTCGTCGACTCGGGGCCCTGATCGGCGGGGTTCAGGGCGATCACGACGCTGCCGCCGTCGACGACCACGACCTTGTACTGCACCAGGCCGGCCCCATCGGGGCTCACCGACGAGTCGTCGCACGGATCGTTGAACCGGTCACGTTCGACGTCCCACTTCAGCGTGCACTGACGACCCGTGCCCGGCTTGCGGGCGTCGAAGGCCAGAAAACCCGTCGAGTCGTCGTCGCCGAGGTGCTGCAGGAAGATGTCGTGCTGGCCGCTCGCCACGTCGGAGAACAGGATCGGGCCGTCCCGCCTGATGATCCCGGCGGCGGTGGCGCCGCTCAGACCCGTGTCGAACCGGTCCGAGCCGAGCTTCACCTGCACCTTGCCCCTCTCGGTGAGCGACGGCACGGCGAACACGAATACGACGATGAGCAGCACGAGGGCGACGGCGAGACCGGCCACGCCGATCATCACCGCGCGAGGGTCGCGTTGCCTTCTGGGGGCGACAGGGCTCACGGGTCGAGCTCTCCCGGTTCCGGCCGGCGCGGCGGCGTGGGTGTGGGCATGCCCGTAGTATCCCGTGTGTGCTGCGCACCTATCGAGTCGTCGTCGCCAAACCCGGTCTCGACGGCCACGATCGGGGGGTGAAGATCATCGCCCGGGCGCTGCGCGATGCGGGGTTCGAGGTGATCTACACCGGCCTCTTCCAGTCCCCCGAGCAGGTCGCCGAGGCGGCTCTCCAGGAGGACGCCGATGCCGTCGGCCTGTCCGTTCTGTCGGGCGCCCACATGACCCTGTTCCCCCGGGTGATGCACGAGCTCGACGCCCGGGGCCTCGACGATGTGCTCGTGTTCGGTGGCGGCATCGTGCCCGCGTCCGACATCGTCGAGCTACAGGAGGCGGGCGTGGCCGGCATCTTCACCCCGGGCACGTCGATGGACGAGATCACCGCCTGGCTCGAGGGCATGCTCGACGAGCGCGAGAGCGCGGTCTGACCGACCTTGACCGGCTCTGGCGGGCCCTGGCCGATGCCGGCGAGTTGGGAGCCGATGGGCCGACCTGACTAGGTTTCCGCCGTGGATCTTCTCGAGTTTCAAGGCAAGCAGTTCTTCGCCACGTTCGGCATCCCGGTGTCCGACGGTCGTGCGGTCGACACGGTGCCCGAAGCGGTCTACGCCGCTGACGCCGTCGGCTACCCGGTCGTGGTCAAGGCCCAGGTGCACGTCGGCGGTCGGGGCAAGGCCGGCGGCGTCAAGCTGGCGAACAACGCCGAGGAGGCGCGCACCCACGCCGGCAACATCCTCGGGCTGGACATCAAGGGTCACACGGTGAAGATCGTGTGGATCGAGCATGCCTCCGACATCGCCGCCGAGTACTACGCGAGCTTCACCCTCGATCGGGCGGCCAAGAAGCACCTCGGCATGTTGTCGGCCGAGGGTGGCGTCGAGATCGAGACGGTGGCCGTCGAGAATCCTGATGCCATCGCCAAGATCTGGATCGACCCGGTCGACGGGCTCAGCCCCGAGGTCGCCCGCGAGTGGGTGCTGGCCGCCAAGCTCGACCCGGCCGCCACCGAGGGTGCGATCGACATCCTCCTCAAGCTCTACACCGCCTACGTCGAAGGCGACGCCGACCTGTGTGAGATCAACCCACTCATTCTCACCCCGGACGGTCGGGTGCATGCCCTCGACGCCAAGGTCACCCTCGACGACAACGCCGAGTTCCGCCACGACTGGGGCGACTATGCCCTCACCCAGGTGCGCGACGAGCGTGAGGAAGCCGCCCACGCCCACGACCTGCAGTACGTCGGCCTCGACGGATCGGTCGGCATCATCGCCAACGGAGCCGGGCTGGCCATGAGCACGCTCGACGTCGTCAACCAGGCCGGCGGTCAGGCCGCCAACTTCCTCGACATCGGTGGCGGCGCCAATGCCGACGTGATGTCCGCCGCCCTCGAGGTCATCAACAACGACGATCGGGTCAAGTCGATCTTCATCAACATCTTCGGGGGCATCACCCGGGGTGAAGAGGTCGCCAACGGCATCGTCGAGGCACTCAGCCGGGTCACCATCGATGCGCCCATCGTGATCCGCCTCGACGGCACCAACGCCGAGGAGGGCCGCGCGATCCTCGAGCCGCACCTGTCCGACAAGCTCCAGTCGAAGCCCACCATGCTCGAGGCCGCCAAGGCCGCCGTCGAGCTCGCGGCCCGGAAGTAAGGGAACCTCGTGTCCATCTTCGTCGACGAGAAGACCAAGGTCGTCTATCAGGGCCTCACCGGCAGCCAGGGTCGCTTCTACGGGCTGCGCAACCGCGACTACGGCACCCAGGTCGTGGCCGGCACGAACCCGAAGAAGGCCGGAACCGATGTCGACGGCATTCCGGTGTTCGCCTCGGTGGCCGACGCCGTGGCCGGGACCGGTGCCACCGCGTCGTGCATCTTCATCCCGGCGCCGGGCGTGAAGGACGCCATCATGGAGGCCGCCGAGGGCGGCATCGAGTTCATCGTGTGCATCACCGAGGGCGTACCGGCGCAGGACGAGGCCTGGTTCTACAACAAGCTCCAGGGCGACTTCCCGAACGTGCAACTGCTCGGCCCCAACTGCCCGGGCATCATCAGCCCCGGCCGGTGCAACATCGGCATCACCGCCGGTGAGATCGCCAAGCCGGGTGGGCCGGTGGGCATCGTGAGCCGATCGGGCACCCTCACCTACCAGGCGTTGTACGAGCTCAAGCTGCAGGACATCGGCGTCACCACCTGCGTGGGCATCGGCGGCGACCCGGTGCCGGGCACCACGTTCATCGACTGCCTCGAGCGGTTCGAGGCCGACCCCGACACGTTGGCCGTCATGCTGATCGGCGAGATCGGTGGCTCGGCCGAGGAGGAAGCGGCCGAGTTCATCGCCACCAAGATGACCAAACCCGTCTCGGCGTACATCGCCGGCGTCACCGCGCCGGCCGGCAAGAAAATGGGCCACGCCGGGGCCATCGTGTCGGGCGGCAAGGGGACCGCGGCCGCCAAGATCGAGGCCCTCGAGGCCGCCGGCGTGAAGGTCGGCCGCAACCCGACCGAGGCCGGCAGCCTGATGGTCGAGATCGTCCGCAGTCTGTAGGTCCGCCTGCCCCGTGCGGCCGGCGCCACGACGTCTCGTCGGCCATACCACTAGCGTTCTTCCATGGCTCATGACCTGCTCATCACGAATGGCCTGATCGTCGACGGCACCGGGGCGCGGGCGGTTCCCGGGGCGGTGTCGATCGACGGCGACACCATCACCGGCGTCGGCCCCGACGTGGGTGGTCCGGCCGTCCGCACCGTCGACGCCCAGGGCAGTCTCATCACCCCCGGTTTCGTCGACATCCACACCCACCTCGACGCCCAGATCGGGTGGGACCCGCTGGCCACCTCGTCGTGCTGGCACGGGGTGACCTCGGTGGTGCTGGGCAACTGCGGCGTGACGTTCGCGCCGGTGAGGCCGACCGACCACGGGTACCTGGCCGCCATGATGGAGTCGGTCGAGGACATCCCGGCGTCGAGCATCCTCGACGGCCTCTCGTGGCAGTGGGAGAGCTACGGCGACTATCTGACCTGGCTCGACGGCGTGCCCAAGGGCGTGAACGTCGGGGGGATGGTCGGTCATTGCGCCGTGCGCTATCACGCCATGGGGGACCGGTCGCTCGACGAGGGCGCCCAGCCGACCGACGACGAGCTCGCCGCCATGGTCGGGCTGGTCGACGAGGCCATCGCCGCCGGCGCCCTCGGTTTCTCGACGTCGCGCACGGGTCGCCATACCGCGCCCGACGGCCGCAATGTGCCCGGCACCTGGGCCACCGAGCCCGAGTTGGTGGCCTTGGCCGAGGTGCTCGGTCGTCACGGTCGAGGCATCTTCGGCGCCGCGCCCCGCTTCGACGGCGACGGCCTGGGCCTCGAACGGGCCCGCAGCGAGGTGGCGCTGATGGCCGCCATGTCGCGGGTGTCGGGACGGCCGTTCACCTTCAACCTCACCAACACCTTCGCCGACCCCGAGCTGTGGCGTCAGACCTTGGCCTTCGTCGACGAGGCCAATGCATCCGGCGCCCAGCTGCGCCCCCAGACCACATCCCGCGGCATCGGCGTGATCTTCTCGCTCGGCCATGCCACACCGTTCGACCGACATCCCTCGTGGGCGCGGCTCGCCGGCCGGTCCATGGCCGAGAAGCTGACCGTGATGCGCGACCCGGCCGGCCGGGCCGAACTGGTGGCCGATGCCGCCGAGGGCCGCTCGTCCGACGGGTACCGCGAGTTCTTCGTGCTCCTGCCCGAACGCGGCGCCCGCTACGACTGCGATCCCGCCGACAGTCTCACGGCCCACGCCGAGCGACGAGGACTGAGTGCCGTCGAGACCTACATCGACCTGTGCCTCGAGAGCGACGGGGCCGTCGTGCTCAACTGGCCGGTGCTCAATCAGGACTTCGGCGTCATCGCCGAGATGCTCACCGAACCGGTGGTGATGCTCGGCCTGGCTGACGCCGGGGCCCACGTGGGGCAGATCCTCGACGCCAGCCAGCCCACCTTCTTCCTGAGCTACTGGGTCCGCGAGCGGGGGCTCGTGCCCCTCGAAGAAGGCATCCGCCGACTGACGTCCGACACCGCCGCCTTCATCGGGCTGGCCGACCGCGGCGTGCTCCGGCCCGGCGCCCGTGCCGATGTGAACGTGATCGACTACGAGCATCTGGGCCTGCCGCTGCCCACCTACGAACACGACTTCCCGGGTGGCGCCGGCCGTTTCGTCCAGCGGGGCGAGGGGTATGTGGCCACCGTCGTGAACGGGCAGGTGTTCATGGTTCACGGTGAGCACACCGGCGCGCTGGCCGGCACGCTGCTGCGGTCCCGCTGAGCCCGTCGCCCCGATCGACGGCCGCGGGGGCACTGGTAGCGTGCCCGCGATGCGCATAGCGGTCCTCGCCTCGGGAAGTGGGACGATCCTCGACGCCATCCTGTCCGACGGCATCCCCGTCGAGGTCGTGGTCGTCGACCGGCCGTGCGGGGCGCAGGCCGTCGCCGATCGCCACGGTCGCCCTTGCGAGCTGGTCGAGCGCACCCGCTACGACGCCGACTTCGACCGGGACGCCTACACCGGCCAGATCATCGACGCGCTCGACCGGCATGGGGTCGAGCTCGTGGTGATGGCCGGGTTCGGCACGATCCTGGCCAAGCCGATCTTCGACCGCTTCGCCGGTCACATCATCAACACGCATCCGGCGCTGCTGCCGTCGTTCCCCGGCTGGCACGGGGTCGAAGACGCGCTCGCCTACGGGGCGAAGGTCACGGGTTGCACCGTGCACATCGCCACCGAACAGGTCGATGCCGGCCCGATCCTCGCCCAGGAGGCCGTGACGGTGCAGCCCGACGACACCGTCGAGTCGTTGCACGAGCGCATCAAGATCGTCGAGCGCCGCCTCTATATCCAGACCATTCGCCAGATCCTCGAACGCGGGAGCGTGCAATGAGAGCCCTGCTCTCCGTCTACGACAAGACCGGAATCGTCGAGTTCGCCGACGCCCTGCACGAGCTCGGCGTCGACCTCATCTCGAGCGGAGGAACCGCGGCGGCCATCGCCGAGGCGGGCATCCCCGTCACCGATGTGGCTGAGATCACCGGGGTGCCGGCCATCCTGGGTCACCGGGTGGTCACCCTCCACCCGAAGATCCATGGCGGCCTGCTCTTCGACCGTGACGATCCCGAGCATGTCGTCGACATGGATCGCTACGACATCACCGGCATCGATCTCGTGGTCGCCAACCTCTACCCGTTCTCGGACAAGCCCTCGATCGAGATGATCGACATAGGGGGTCCGGCGATGGTGCGGGCGGCGGCCAAGAACCACGCGTTCGTCGGGGTGATCGTCGACCCGAGCGACTACGACGCGGTCCTCGCCGAACTACGGGAGAACGGCAAGCTGAGCGACGGACTGCGTCGCCGGCTGGCCCGCACCGCGTTCGCCACGACCGCGGCCTACGACGCCGAGATCCTGGCGTGGATCGACCAGGTCGATGCCGACGCGACCGAGCCGGACGCCGCCGCCGGGCCGTCGCCGTCGTCCTCGCCGGACGAGCTTCCCGCCACCATCGAGCTCGTCCTCGAACGTCGCCAGGTGCTGCGCTACGGCGAGAACCCCCACCAGGTCGGTGCCCGGTACGCCGTCGCCGGTCAGGCCGGCTGGTGGCAATCAGCGGTGCAGCACGGCGGCAAGGAGATGTCGTACCTCAACGTGTTCGACGCCGACGCCGCCTGGCGTCTGGTGCACTCGCTGGGCGAGGCCCCCGCTGCGGTGGTCATCAAGCACGCCAACCCGTGTGGGGTCGCCGTGGCCGACGACATCACCACGGCCTACACGCGGGCCCACGAGTGCGATCCGGTCTCGGCGTTCGGCGGCATCGTGGCCGTCAACCGCCCCGTGACGGCGGCCATGGCCGAGGCGCTCGGGCCGGTCTTCACCGAGGTGCTCATCGCCCCGTCGTTCGACGCCGACGCGCTGATCCGCCTGCTCGAGAAGCGCAACCTGCGCGTGCTCGAGGCATCCCCACCGGGCCCGCTCGGGTTGAGCCTGCGGGGCATCGACGGCGGCTATCTCGTGCAGACCCCCGATGCGGTGACCGTCGACCGGTCGCAGTGGCAGGTGGTCACCGAGGCGAAGCCCACCGAAGCGCAATGGGCCGACCTCGAACTGGCCTGGCGGGTGGTCGCCAAAGTGACGTCGAACGCCATCGTGCTGGTCGAGGGCGGTCGGGCCGTCGGCATCGGCTGCGGACAGCAGAACCGCCGCGATGCCGGCACCCTCGCCGGGGAGAAGGCGGCGGGCCGGGCCGCCGGTGGCGCCTATGCGAGCGATGCGTTCTTCCCGTTCGCCGACGGGCTCGACGGGGCCATTGCCGCCGGTGCGGTGACGGTGATCCAGCCGGGGGGGTCGATCCGTGACGAAGAGGTCATCGCCGCCGCCGACGCCGCCGGACTGGCCATGGTCCTGACCGGCGAGCGCCACTTCCGCCACTGACGCGTCAGAAGGTCAGGTCGAGGCGGGGCGGGCCCCAGGTGACGGTGTCGAGGCCGGCGGCCGACAGCAGCGCCGCCGTCTGCGCCATGGGCAGGCCCACCACGTTGCTCAGGCTCCCGGTGAGGGCGCCGACGAAGCGGCCGGCGTCGCCCTGGATTCCGTAGGCGCCGGCCTTGTCGAGGGGATCGCCGGTGGCGACGTAGGCCGCGATCTCGTCGCTGGTGAGCATGCGGAACGTCACCTCGGTGGTGGTCACCGAGCTGATGAGGCCCCGGTCGCTCAGCACCGCAACACCGGTGTGCACCTGATGGGTGCGACCCGACAGGGCCCGCAGCATGACCGACGCCTCGCCGGCATCACGCGGCTTGCCCAGGATCACTCCGGCCAGGGCGACCGTGGTGTCGGCGGCCAACACGACCTCGACCGACGGGGGGCCACCGGCGCCCGCGCCCGCCCCGGCCGCCGCCGCCTTGGCCCGGGCGAGCCGCTCGACGTAGACCAGCGGGTCCTCGTTGGGGAGCGGCGCCTCGTCGACGTCGGGTACCCGAACCGAGAACGTCACGCCCAACCCGGCGAGTAGCTCGCGGCGGCGCGGCGACCCCGATGCCAGCACGAGGCGTACCCGGTCAGCACCGCCGTCGGCGGCGGCCGTGGATCCGCCGGGCGCGCCCGGCGGGTCGATCCGTCGATCGGGACCGGACGGGGCGGCCGACTCAGCCACCCGACACCGACGCGTCGGCCTTCGCCGGGGGCGGGACCATGTCGTCGCGATGGTCGAGCCATCCCTCGGGCAGCGTGACCTGCTGGGGACCGGACTGTGTGCCCCGAGGCGCGCCGACCGACTCGATGGACGCGACCATCGTGGGGTCGAGTGAGGCCACGACGGCCTCGAGCTCGGCCTGTGATTCGACCGCCGCCAGGCGCCGCCGGGCCTCGGCTCCGACCGGGTAGCCGGTGAGATACCAGCCGGTGTGCTTGCGCAGGTCTCGCAGCCCGGCGGCCTCGCCCCGAAGCTCGACGAGCAGGCGCCCGTGCTCGACCATGATCGACAGCACCTCGCCCAACTCGGGCGCCGGTCGGGCCCGACGGCCCTCGAAGACCTCGACCAGGTCGCCGAACAGCCACGGCCGCCCGAGGCACCCGCGGCCGACGACCACGCCGTCGGCTCCCGTCTCGCGGAGCATCCGGACGGCGTCGGTGGCGGTCCAGACGTCGCCGTTGCCGAGCACCGGGATGTCGCACACCGCCTTGAGTCGGGCGATGGCCGCCCAGTCGGCCCGACCCGAGTAGAGCTGCGACGCGGTGCGGGCATGCAGGGCGATGGCGGCGGCGCCGGTGTCCTGGGCGATCCGCCCGGCGTCGAGGTAGGTGAGCAGGTCGTCGTCGATGCCCATGCGTACCTTCATCGTCACCGGCACTGGTCCGGCGGCATCGACCGTCGCGCCCACGACGGCCGCCAGGAGACGCGATTTGAGCGGCACCGCCGAACCGCCGCCGTGACGGGTCACCTTGCGGACGGGGCACCCGAAGTTGAGGTCGATGTGGTCGACGTGACCCTCGTCGATCAGTCGGCGCACGGCCTCGCCCATGGTCACCGGGTCGGTTCCGTACAACTGGATGCTGCGGGGAGACTCGTCGGGATCGAAGGCGGCGAGTTGCCAGCTCTTCTCGCCACCTTCGACCAGCCCCCGGGCGTTGACCATCTCGCTGACGTAGAGCCCGGCGCCGTAGCGGCGGCAGAGCCGACGGAACGGCGCGTTGGTGACCCCGGCCATCGGGGCCAGTACCACCGGCGGCCAGACCTGGATCGGTCCGATCTGGAGCGGCTCGAACTCGCCGGGGGCGGCCCCATCCGGACCGGCGTCGGGGGTCGACGGTGGGCGGTCGGGCATGGCGCCAGGGTGGCCGAGGGCGGCCCAGATGGCAACCGGAGTGCCCCGCGATCGGGGCTAAGTTCGGGGCCATGACCGCCCAGACGCTCGACGGCGAGCTCGTCGCCGCCATCATCAAGGCCGACCTCGTCACCCGGGTGCAGGCGCTCGCCGACCGGGGCATCACGCCGGGGCTCGGCACGATCCTCGTCGGCGACGACGGCCCGAGTGCCAACTACGTGGCGATGAAGCACCGTGACTGCGCCGAGCTGGGCATCGCCTCGCGGGGCGAGCACCTGCCGGCCACCGCCACCCTGGCCGACGTACTGACCGTGGTCGACGAGTACAACGCCGATC
>Ga0315292_10002557_pt1 | contig 10268 bp, 10 predicted proteins | sample YL17G13_0_MG_FD_204029 | JGI IMG/M metagenome (GOLD analysis project Ga0315292, IMG submission 204029) | Sediment microbial communities from Yellowstone Lake, YNP, Wyoming, USA - YL17G13_0 | ecosystem: Environmental > Aquatic > Freshwater > Lake > Sediment | place: USA: Wyoming | collected... | reverse complement strand
TTAAATCAATTATATAAGTACACGCCATTACAATCCACATTCGGTGTGCAGATGCTGGCATTGGTGGATGGCGAACCCAAGTTGCTTTCCCTCAAGCGTATGTTTCAGGTGTATATCGATCACCGGCGGGATGTGATCATCCGACGGTCACGCTTTGAGCTGGATAAAGCCCGTGCCAGGGCTCACATCCTTGAAGGACTCCTGGTTGCACTGGAGAACCTGGATGAAGTGATCCAGATTATCCGCCAATCACCCGATGCAGAGGTTGCAAGAGAACGGCTGACGACCCGCTTCAAGCTGAGCGAACTACAAGCCCAAGCGATCCTAGATCTGCAACTTCGCCGTTTGGCAGCCTTGGAACGACAAAAAATCGAGGACGAGCATCGGCAAACTTTGGAGCGGATTAAATATCTGGAAGACCTGCTTACCAGCCAACAAAAGGTATTTGAAATAATTAAGGCTGACCTGGGGGATTTGGTAAAGAAATATAGTGATCCACGACGTACACGTATTGCCCATGAAGCCAGGGAGGAGTTCAGGGAAGAAGACCTGGTGGTCGATGAAGCTGTCCTGATCAGCCTGACCCAGCGCGGCTATATCAAACGGGTGGCAGCGAAAAGCTTTAAACTGTCGACACGCGGTGGTAGGGGCGTAACCGGGCATACAACCAAAGGGGAGGATGAAGTGTTATACCTCTTCCCGGCTCGTACCCTGGATACCATATTGTTTTTCTCGGATAAAGGCAAGGTTTATTCCGAAAAGGCATACCAAATCCCTGATGCTGATCGGGCAGCCAAGGGTATCCCAATCGTTAATGTGCTTTCAATGGGTGCAGGGGAATCGATTACAGCAGCAGTGGCAGTACCGGATTTTGTAGCTGCCGAATATTGCACGATGGCAACTCGTAATGGAAAGGTCAAACGGGTGGAGCTGGCTGAGTTCAGCTCGGTACGACCTTCAGGACTCATTGCCATCACCCTGGAAGAGGGAGACGAGCTGGGTTGGGCTCGACTTACAGATGGGGAGGATGAGATTATCCTAGTGACTGAACACGGGCAGGCGTTGCGCTTTAGCGAGGCATCTGTGCGCTCCATGGGACGGGCAGCCGGTGGTGTGAATGGAATTGGGTTAGCTCAAGGGGATCATGTTGCCAGCATGGAAGTGGTGGAAGAAGCTGGGGAGCTTCTGGTGGTCACTACAGCTGGTTTTGGTAAAAGCACCCCGCTCTCAGAATATCCTCCCAAGGGGCGTGCCACTGGGGGTGTGCAGACAGTCGACCAGAAGAGCTTGAAGAGCAATGGAAAAATCGCAGCGGCCAGAGTGGTGCAACCGATGGATGAGTTGACGATCATCTCAGCGGGCGGTGTGGTATTGCGAACGCGAGTGAAGGATGTGAAACATGGTGGAAGGATAACCAAGAGCGATCTATTGATTTCCCTTGAAGGGGAAGATTATGTTGCATCTCTTGCCAGAATTTCAACTACCGATTTATTGCTTGCAGGAGTGAAAGCGGGGGAATGAAACCAAGATTTACCGTTTTCATTGGTCCTGTGTTCTGTATCCTGCTGGATCTATTTTTAACCAAAAGCTGGTAGTACTATCTTTGAGGTGACCATCAGGAATAATAGCCCCAGGATGATGATCATGAAAAGCAACATAAGTGCAATGATGAAGCGCTGCACGGGGGTTATCCCCAAAAAACGCCCATTGTTGTTACGTGAGTTTTTTACTCGCAGCTCTGCTTCTTGATCATCGTCGGAGAAGTCAGCTTCTTCAGCTTGCTTACGGAAATCTTCGAACATGGTGTTTTTCCTCCAAATCAATCCAAAGGCGGGAAGGGTTGGTTAAAAGTGGCAGGCCGGAGATGAAGCTCCCCGACCGTAACTGTGACCAACGCGCCAGTTCTGGTGAATAATTTTAATGAACCATCCTGAGTAAGGCCAATCACTTTACCTACCTCATAAGGAGAGAGAACATTCCCTTTTTGAGTGGCTGGTAAGTTTTCTCCAGATGATAGAACCACCCAATGGTCACGAAATGCCAGGCTGGTTTCCCATTCATGGATGAAATCCGGCAGAGAAAGGCGAGGCAGCCAGGATAGGAATTCTTGAAGTATGGCATGTAATAATTCCGGGCGGTCGACTGGGCTTCCCAGGGCATTTTCAATACATGTAGGAGGGAAATTCACTCCCGTTGGTGGAAGGTTGACCGCACTTATGGATTCAGGTGCAATGTTAATGCCAATCCCAATGATGACCGCTTTTAGAATCTCTCCACTCCAACGTGCCTCGACCAGCACGCCGCCAGCCTTAAGTTGGTCAATTAAAATATCATTCGGCCACTTGATCTGAGCGAGTAGAGCATATTTATTTTGCAGTGCACCCCGGCTCGCCACTGCGCCCAGGCCTGAAAGGCGCGAAACCAGCCGCGGGTCGAAAGGCGGTGAAAGTAAAATCAGGCTGAATGCCAGCCCTGAGCCTGGGGTGGTGATCCAGCGGCGCTGTGAGCGGCCACGACCAGCAGTCTGTTCATCAGCAATGACAAGTGCCCGATCAGGAGCACCAGAGTCAACCCATTTGAAGGCTTCATCATTCGTTGAACCGACGCTTTTATAGAAGCGAATAGCTGGCAGATTTAAATCAGCCAGGGCAGACTCGATGGATGGCTGATCCATGTATATGATTTTACCGCAGAACGTGCTTGAACGAGGTTTTATAGGTCAGCAGGAGGTTGTGGTTCCTGTTTGGGAGTCACGCGCCCACGGATGAACTCAATGATGGCAGGCAGGACTGATATGAAGATGATTGCCAGGATGACAAAAGAGAAATTATCCTTAACGAACGACAGGTTACCGAAGAAATAACCGCCAAAGGTGAATATAGTTACCCAGGCGATACCACCAATAACATTGAATGAAATGAATTTACCGTATGTCATCTCACCCACACCTGCCACAAAAGGTGCAAAGGTGCGGATAATGGGGATAAAACGGGCGATGATGATGGTCTTGCCGCCATGTTTTTCATAGAACGCATGTGTGCGGTCCAGGTACTCCTTTTTCAAGAAACGGATCTCACCACTGAAAGCCCGGGGACCGATGGCGTGCCCGATCCAATAGTTGACTGTATCGCCGAGCACAGCTGCAAGGCACAGGAGCAGCCATATCAGCCAGATATTCAGCGGAGGCTTGCCACCAGCTAACGCTAGAGCTGGAGAAGCAAATGTACCGGCAGCAAAAAGCAATGAGTCACCGGGAAGGAAGGGTGTGATTACTAACCCGGTCTCCATAAAAATAATGAAAAACAAGAACAGGTAAGTCCAGGTGCCATAATCATGGATAATTTGAGCTAGATATTTATCCATATGGAGTATGAAGTCGATTATATAAAGCATTAAATTCATGGGTTTGATTCCGGGTTCACGGGAGGTTTATCTAAAGCGGTGAGGAGTTGCTCGTCACTCACAGGAAGGGATGATGTGTTACTTTTTAGTGGGCTGGTTGAAATGCTGGCTGGGGATCTTGATTCAATTTGCTCTGTTGGGGTTGATCCAACCATGATAGGATTGGCAGGTTCACCTTCGCCCGTTGAAATTGAAGCGTTTGTGTAAATACTGTTTCGTAAAACCGCATTAAAACTAATGTAGAGAATCAGGTTAAATGCCAATAGTGCAATGACGCCGATGGAAGAGAGATTTCCAATCCGTTGTAAATTGGTGGGAATGGCGATATCAACCTGACCCTCCAAGGAACTGATTGAGCTTAATACAGCCATCCCATTCCATAATCCGTGTAGCACGACGGCAAAAGCATAGGTGACGCCAAGGCGTAGATAGCGTTTCTGGCTCCAGGCGGAAGCCAGTGCCCAGCCTACCAAACCGGTGGTAAGACAATGTAATAGCAATGTGGTGATACGGGTGGAAACGAGAATTGCCCATGCTTCGCTACCACCGCTGGTATTTCCGAGGTTTTCAAAAAGCCCAAAACCAGCCCCACATAATACACCGAGAGCAAATCCCTGCGCAGGGATGAGTTTTTGACCGGCAAGGAACCATACCCCGATGGGCTTGAGTGCTTCTTCTATGATGGGGACGATCACTGAGATAAAGGCGAAAGCAGCGAATAATATACCTGGTCGTAGAAGGAATGGCAGCAAGATCCGTAGAATTGCATCCTGGTTTGGGGCAGCGCTCTGGAGACGAAGTATTAAGACCTGGAGCTGGCTGGTTATACTCGGGTTAAACACCGACCAAAGCATTGCCAAGACCCCATAACCAATTAGGGCAAGTAACTCCATTATAAGAATGATCGCAGGACTTAATACCAGACCACTGGCGAACACTCCCCATTGTCGCCTCGGTGATCCTGGATTAAGGCCTCGTATACCTATATAGACCAACCAAAACGCTGGCAGACCGTTCGCAATGATGTTTAGAATAGGTAATACGAACCAGGCAAGTTGGTCATATTGAGAGACCCAGTTACCAAGCCATAATGTTCCCGGAATTATCACCAATACCAACAAGGTCAGGATAGTCCCAAATCCTTTAGGTTCTGGTCGAGGCTTAGGTTCCGGTCCTGGAAATGCGAGATTCTTCCAGGCGTACCAGGCTGAAGGCAGGACTAAAATCCCAGCAAATGCAAGGCTGGCGGCAACCATAAAAGATTGGGTTAGGTCACTGCTGCCTGATCCCTGGTTGAAATATTGGAGAACACCCGTCACAGCAACCAAGGCAGCCACACCAAGCAATAATAATGCCGCTAATACGCTTAATACAAGCTGGAATAGCGATTTCCAGTTGAACGGAGATGTCGATGTCAGGTGTGAGGTCTCGGAGGTGGACATAATGAAATCATTCTCCCAGAAGCTGGCTGTTCCCACTTGCTGCTGGGAGAAAAAAACTCATTTCTCCTCGATGGTCACACTGAGGATTTTATCACCGGGGGGAAGTTCACCATTACCGGATGGATCGCGTGGGGTGAGACTGGTCGCCACTTCCATGCCCTGGATCACTTTTCCGAAGATTGTGTAACTGCCATCCAGAGTTGGCTGGGCTGCATATGTGATGAAGAACTGGCTGCCATTTGAATCGGCACCTGCATTCGCCATGGCCAGTACACCGGGACCATCAAACTTCAAGTCAGAAGAGATTTCATTCTTGAATGCATAACCGGGGGTACCATAGCCAGTCCCGCTCGGATCACCTGCTTGAGCGACGAACCCAGGAATGACACGGTGGAAGGTGACATTGTCGAACCAACCATTTTTAGCCAGGAAAATGAAGCTATTCACTGCAAGTGGTGCTTTATCGGCAAACAACTCGATAACAATATCGCCTTTCTCTGTCCGCAACGTGGCTACATATTGTTTAGTTGGGTCAATCGTCATTGCTGGGCACTCGGTGAATTGCTGGTCTTCCAGCGTGGTCAGCTGGATGATTGTGGCGAGATTATAAGCAGTTATTTCGACATTGCTTGGCCAAGGCTGACCATTAACTATTAAGGATGGAGTGCCAGTAAAACCAATTTTTTGACCATTATCCCAGGCGTTTTGTGCCAGTTTAACCAACTCTTCGCTTGTAAGGTCAGTGGTGAATTTTTCTACATCGAGACCAAGACCTCCAGCCTTTTGGATCAGCCATTGCTGGAAATCTGCCACAGAGAGCGTTGACCAATCAGCTTGATTTTCGAAGAGTACATCATGCATTTCCCAGAATTTACCCTGTTTACCAGCAGCTTCAGAAGCCTGTGTGGAGAGGGCAGCTTTATCATGGAATGGTGACTCGGGGGTGCCGATGAGTGGAAATTGACGATATACAAAACGCAGGTCATTTGGGTAGTCTTTGAGGAGTTGCTCCATCACGGGAGCAAGCTGTGCGCAGTATGGTCACTGAAAGTCGGAATATTCAATTATTGTCACCTTGGCGCTGGCAGGTCCTTTTACGTGATCCGTATCGCTTACAGATGGGTAGATTGATTCGGCTGTGGGGCCTGGTGTGGGTTTCTTTGTGACTACTGTACAGCCAGAATCAGGCAGGAAAGCAGATTGGGTAGGGACTGTTAGGACGACTGTTGGTGCTGGTCGTGCCTCGGTCGTTGCTGTGGAGGTGGGGATGGAGGCGGTTCCCTCCTGGGGTTTACAGCCCGCCAGACTCACGGCAAGGAGTATCAGGAACAGCAGGAATATCTTCTTCATTTATTTCTCCATGTTAAGTATCCCGCAATTTTACCAGCGAAAGAGTGAATCGGGAGACAGGCACGCACATACTCACACGGGTTTAATAATTTTTGGACAAGGTATATCTTGTGGTAAACTGCTAGAGTGCTTAGAAGTTTGATTGTCCTTTGTGTGGGGCTGATCCTTTTAACATCCTGTGGGTCTGCTGCTCTTCCACAGCCAAGTATCACACCCACCTACACTGCAACACAGGAATCGCCAGTTGCATTGGTGGACCAAACTCCCCAGGTCACCTCGACGAAACCGATCACAGCAACCATTCGTGCACTCCCCAAAACCCCAACTCCCACTCCCACCATCCCACACACCCCCACATCCATACCACGCACGCCAACTCTGACCGCATGTATGAAGGCAGGTGGCAGGGTGGATGTATCTGAATTCACTACCATTCTCCTTCCCAACCCCATGGTGTATCGCATTTACCTGCCCCCTTGTTACGATGAGGAACCTGAGCGGTCTTACCCAGTTTTGTACCTGATCCATGGGCAAACTTATTCCGATACCCAGTGGGACCGTTTGGGAGTCCCGGAAACCGCAGACCGATTGATCGCGGCTGGTGAAGTTGCTCCGTTCATTGTCGTTATGCCGCGAGATCGCGTCTGGCACGAGCCCACCGAAGATAATTTTGGACTGGCAGTAGAGCAATCTCTGATCCCGTGGGTGGATGATTATTATCGCACTATCCCAGACCGAGCCCACCGGGCAATTGGTGGGCTATCCCGTGGGGGAGCCTGGGCGATTCACCTGGGATTATCACACCCTGAGCTCTTCAGCGCTGTGGGAGCCCATAGCGGATTTGTTTTTTATACTGATGTTCAGCCGCTTTACCTATGGCTACATAATATCCCGATTGGGCTGGCACCGCGAATTTATATGGATGTTGCCAATGAAGACCGGCCAGAGATCACTGAATCGGCTATATTCCTGGAAGATTTACTCACCCAATATGATATCCCTCACGAGTGGCATATGTTTGTCGGAGAGCATGAAGAGGCTTATTGGCAGGCGCACGTGGAGGATTACCTACGCTGGTATACCCAGGGTTGGAGTAAATAAACCAATTTACAATCCATATGATGTGATGCAGGATACTTGATGTAAATCGATATTTACATAACAAAAGAAAGGAAGCATTATGTTTCAAACATTACCGAAAGACCCGCAGGTATTCATGCAATGGGGTTGGCATCAAATTAAGCCCTATTTCGAGGACCTGGCAAAGCGCCCGTTATCACCCGTCACCCTATCCGAATGGATGAGAGATTGGTCAGACTTGAGCCGAATACTCTCGGAGATGTATGCCCGCCTGTGGGTAGCGACTACGTGTAATACTACCGACCCAGGGATTAAAGATCGGTATAACACTTTTCTGGATAGGATATTCACGCCCTCACTTGCAACCAACCAGTTGCTCAAGCAAAAGCTGCTGGATAGCGATTTACAGCCAGATAATTTTGACATCCCTTTGAAAAATATGCGGGTTGAGGCTGAGATATATTGTGACGAAAACCTGCCCCTCCTTTCAGAAGAGAAGAAGCTTGTTAACGAGTACGACGAGATAATTGCTGCTCAAACAGTGGAGTGGAAGGGAAAGGAAGTCACTACCACGCAGCTACAGCTTGTGTACATGAGTCCCGATCGTTCTGAGCGCGAAAAAGCCTGGCTCCTGGAGATGGAGCGTAAACTCACTGACCGGCAAACTCTAAATCAGCTGTGGATCCGGATGCTTGATTTACGCAACCGGATCGCTACAAACGCAGGATTTAAGGACTACCGCGCCTACAAGTGGAAGGAGCTCCTGCGCTTTGACTACACACCGGAGGATTGTTCCCAGTTCCATAAAGCCATTGAGCAGGTGGTTGTCCCAGCTGCCAGGTGCATGTATGAGAAACGCCAACAGCAACTGGGTCTCCCTACTTTACGCCCCTGGGATTTATATGTTGACCCTTTGGGTCGGGAGCATCTCAAACCCTACCAGACAATCAGCGAGCTTGAGGAAAAAGTATCGGTGATATTCCACAAGGTTGACCCGGAGCTGGGAAAGTATTTTGAGATCATGCGCAGACAGGGCTTACTCGACCTGGAAAATCGAAAAGGTAAAGCCCCCGGGGCGTATTGTAATAACTACGATATGGTCAGGCTGCCCTTTATCTTTGAGAATGCTGTGGGTCTGCACACAGATGTTGCCACCTTGCTGCATGAAGGAGGGCATGCCTTCCATGTGTTTGAGGAAGCGCAGCTACCATATCAGCAGCAGCTTCAAGTGGGCATGGAATTTGCTGAGGTGGCATCGATGGCGATGGAGCTATTGGCATCGCCATACCTGGAAACAAAAGAAGGCGGTTTCTACTCGGAGAAGGATGCAGCTAGGGCACGCATCGAGCACCTGGAAGAAACCCTGCTCTTCTGGCCATATATGGTAGTAGTGGATGCCTTCCAACATTGGGCGTACACAAACCAGGCAGCTTCTGCCAACCCGGATAACTGCGATCAGAAGTGGAGTGAGTTATGGAAGCGTTACATTATCGGCGTGGATTGGAGCGGATTGGAAGACCAAATGGCCACTGGCTGGCAGCGTAAGTTACACATCTTTGAGGTGCCGTTTTACTATATCGAGTATGGCCTCGCATCTCTTGGGGCTTTGCAGGTGTGGTCGAATGCGATGAAGGATCAGAAGGGAGCCGTGGCAGCCTATCGACGGGCGTTGGCACTGGGCGGAACAGTCCCCATACCTGCTCTGTTTACCTCGGCAGGGGCACGCTTCGCTATGGATGCAGGTCTACTTCGTAACACTGTTGACCTGATGGAGCACAAGATTTACGAATTTGAGCAGGTTCAAGGAGGTTAGAAAATGCGCAACCTTACAGTCCTTTGGAGGAAGGCGCATTAAGGCATGTATACACATGGGATGTGGACGTCATCGTGCCACTGACATTGACGGTCGGCGCCAATCCGATTGAAATATTCGCAGATGGGACGAGCACGAGTACGATCACAGCCACCGTCATGAGTGCTGACGAGTCACTGGCAGGTGCGGTGGTAACTTTCGCCACCACGCTGGGATACGTTAGCCCCATCACAGCGACAACGGATGTGTCAGGTACTGCCACGGTCACATTGACATCCGGTGATGTGATTGGTACAGCGACTGTTACGGCAATTGTTGGCTCGTCGAGTAATTCCGTCGAGGTGGAATTCATCACCTTGCCTAAGATATTCCTGCCCCTTGTCCGGAAGCAATAGGAGCTATATCAAAATGCCCACTTGATGGCTTATATAGCACAGGAGGATGAAAAGTAACCGCCAAGGATTAACGAAACAGATATGTCCAACCACAGAGATTGCTGACCAAATAGAATGTTTTACGCTCACTCTGGGGTCGTCTTCATGAATTAGATATTTCTGATTTGATCAGAGGCGTGAGTTGTTGACCTCATCAGCAGAGAAAATTACTTCCTCCTTACCGGTTAGCTTTTCCTCTACTTTGAGGGCAATTAAATCCAGGTGCCCCGGGTGAGCGACGTAATCCAGCTCGTCGGCTGGGACGGAGAGGACTGGGCACAAGCTGAAATTTGCTATCCAGTCTTCGTACAATGCATTTAACTGCCCCAGGTATTCGGGCGTGATGGTGCGCTCATAGTCGCGCCCGCGATTCGATATGCGTTGTCGCAGGGTGGCCACGTCAGCTCGCAGGTAGACCACCAGGTCAGGAGGGGGCAGAAATTCAGTCAACACGCGATATAGCTCTCGGTAACTGAGGTAGTCACGCTCATCCATCCAGCCCTGTAAAAACAGGTTATAGGCAAAGACTTCGGCATCCTCATAGACACTTCGGTCCTGAATGGCGGAAGTGGGATGGTCGACCAGTTGGCGATGAGAGCGTAAACGGCGGGTGAGAAAGAATATCTGTGAATGAAAAGACCATTGGCGCATATCCCGGTAAAAATCAGCCAGGTATGGGTTATCCCCCACAGGCTCAAAGAAAGGCTGCCAGCCCAGGTGGTCACATAGCATGCTCACCAGGGTTGA
>Ga0315292_10002552_pt1 | contig 10272 bp, 11 predicted proteins | sample YL17G13_0_MG_FD_204029 | JGI IMG/M metagenome (GOLD analysis project Ga0315292, IMG submission 204029) | Sediment microbial communities from Yellowstone Lake, YNP, Wyoming, USA - YL17G13_0 | ecosystem: Environmental > Aquatic > Freshwater > Lake > Sediment | place: USA: Wyoming | collected... | reverse complement strand
CGTTGGAGTGCAGATAGATGTTGTGCGGCATCACGATGGCGCCCAGCATGCCCAGCGCGATGAGGATGCTGGCGCTGCTCACGTTGGGGATCACCCAGTCTGGCGCCGCCGCCGCCCAGTCCGGCTTCACGATGAACAGCTCGACGATGTAGCAGGCGGCGATCACGGCGAGGAAGACGAGGATGATGCGCTCCAAACGATGGTACTGCTGGCCGAGGATGGCCAGGTACACGAGCACCAGCGTGAGCGGGCCGCCGATCCACACCGGCAGGCCAAAGAGCAGATTGAAGCCGAGGGCCGCGCCCAGGTACTCGGCCAGCGCTGTGGCCACGCAGGCGACGGCGATGGTGACGCCGAGCAGCCACACCATCCAGCGCGGCAGGTGGGCGCGCACGTTGGCGGCCAGGGAATGCCCCGTGACGATGCCCAGCTTGGCCGCCATGTGCTGCAAGAAGATCAGCATCAGGGTGCTCAGCGAGACGACCCACAGCAGCTGGTAGCCGAACTGCGAGCCGCCGGCGATGTTGGTCGCCCAGTTGCCGGGGTCGATGAAGCCGATGGTGACGACGAAGCCCGGCCCGAGGTAGCGCAGCAGCTCGCGCGAGAAGAGGTCGCGGGCGAAGGCGCGCGGGCCCGTGGCCCGCCCGACGGCCTCGATCTCGGCCGGTGGCGCGAGCGCCGGGTCCGGCTGCGCCCGCCCGCCCGCCCGCGGCTCGTCCGTCACGATCGACCTCTTGAGAAGCGCTCCCTGGTCATCATGCCTGCATTCTAGTCGGCACGGCGGCGTCTAAGCACGTATCTGTCGAACTGGGGAACCGTGCACGCCACCCGGTCGCGGAGTCGCGGCCCGGCGTGCCGAGGCAGTCCCGCGCCGCCCGACCGCCCCGGCCGCGCCTGCTCTACGGTCCTTCTGATCCGCACCGCCACCCCCTCACGGAGTGAGGGTCAGGCCCCACTTCCGTCGACACCCCGAGGCCATGCGTACAGACCGGGCGGGAGTTATCTTCCAGCGATGAGTCCCATCCAGTCTGTCAAGACGATGCTTCGGTACGGCCGCTAACGCCCGACCCGCTTGGACAACGGCGCGAGGACTCGCATCCGATTGTCGACAGCGATCGCTGCCGGTGATCGCCGATTGACACCGATTCACACCGATTCACCCCGATTGACACCGATTGACACCGTTCGTCGCCCAGAGCGTCGCCATCACGCGCTTCGCAGGCTCCACCGCGCACCGCGGGCTCGTCCTTGCGACTCGACGAGCTTCAGGGAGCGAAGAAGCACCAGGTTGTTCTGCACGGTTCGCTCGGGGATCGTCGAGACGAGCTCGGTGCGGATAGCCGAGAGCGATGATGGCCCGAGCCGGGCGACAATGGCCAGCAGGTCCCGTTGGAGAGGGCTCAACTCGGTGTGACTTCACGTGGTCGCGGAGCGGCTTGGGATTGCCCAGCCCTCGTTCGTGGACGTAGTCAACCCCAGACTGAGCGAGAAGCGAGGCCAAAGCCGTCTTGGAAGACCCGCGCTTGCGGCTGAGAGGCAGGTCCCGAACGTCGATCACCGTCGTGACACCAGACGCCGCCATCGAGGCGGGTAGGTCGTCTGCCGTTCGGCCTTCGTAGCCAATGGTGAAGAGATTCATCCCGCGCCCTTGAGGTCGAAGCGTTCTCTGACGAGACCGAGCATACGCGGCTGAAGGCAGTAGCGCATGGGTGACGGTTTCGTTCGCGAGTTGACGTTGCCTCGCCTCGAGGCGGTCATTTCGCCGGCCACGCGCAGGTGTCCGCCTTCACCCGCTCGTAGTTGGCGTCGAGCGCCGGCTCGAGCAGCAGGATGGCGGCGATGCGGCGCGTCATCTCGGTGACGTAGCGCGCCTCGTCGGGCTTGAGGTCACGGCCGAGCAGGGCGCGCTCGCGGTAGCTGAGCCACTTCTTCATCACCTGGTAGCCGCCGATGGTGTACTTCCAGACGCGGGCGAGGACGCAGCGCCAGTAGGCGACGTCATTCAGGTAGACGTCGTAGCAGGCGCCGCCGAGGCAGGCGGTGAGCTGGTCGTAGGTGAGGCCGAGATCGGCGAGGCCCTCGCGGAAGGCAGCGAGCTCGGGGTCGGTGGAGGGGCGGACGCCGCCTACGAGAATGCGGCGGCGAGGCCCTCGGTCACCGCGTCGAGCTCGGCCCACGTGGTCGAGCGCCCGAGGCTGAAGCGTACCGCGCCCATGCCCACCTCGGGCGGGACCCGCATCGCCTCCAGCACCGGGGACAGCGTGACCCGGTCGGCGTGACAGGCAGAGCCTGTCGACGCGGCCACACCAGGCAGGGCGGCGAGGATCTCGCTGCCCACCCGACCCACAAAGTCGACGCTCAGCGTGTTGCAGAGACGCTCGGTGGGATGCCCGTTGAGCTGCACGCCGTCGCCGAAGCGATCGTGCAGGGCAGCCCAGAAGCGGTCGCGCAGCTCGCGGACGCCGATCGTCCACGCGCGATCACGGGCGAGCTCGGCGGCGGCGCCCAGGCCGACCACGAGCAGCACATTCTCGGTGCCGGCGCGTCGGCCGCTCTCGTGGGACGCGCCGTGCATGAACGGTTCCAGTCGAACGCCGCGACGGACATAGAGAGCCCCAACGCCCTTGGGCCCGTAGAACTTATGGCCCGCTATCGACAGCAGATCGACGCCGAGCGCGTCCACGTCGGTCGCCAGCTTGCCCACCGACTGGGCCGCGTCGCTGTGCAGCGGCACGCCGGCCTCGCGCGTGACGCCCGCGATCTCTGCGATCGGCTGGATCGTTCCGACTTCGTTGTTGGCATGCATCACCGAGACAAGGATGGTGTCGGGGCGCAGCGCCCTGCGCACGTCGTCGGGGTCGACCATGCCCATGGCGTCCACGCCCACGTAAGTCACGGTCGCACCGAGACGCTCGAGAAAGCGGCAGGGCTCGATGATCGCCGGATGCTCGATGAGCGTGGTGACGATGTGGCGGCTGCGCCCCGCGGCGGCGAAGAAGACGCCGGTCAGCGCCGCGTTGTTCGCCTCGGTGCCGCCGCTGGTGAAGACGACCTCGTCAGGCGCGCAGCCGAGGAGCGCCGCGACCTGAGCGCGCGCGACCTCTACGGCCTCGCGCGCCGGCAGTCCGGCCCAGTGGCCGCTGGACGGGTTGCCGAACGCCGCCGTGAGGTACGGCGCCATCGCCGCCCGCACCGACGGATCGATCGGCGTGCTGGCGTTGTGATCCAGGTAGATCTGCGCCGTGTCCATGCGGCGTACCCTACTACGGCTCTCGCCAGCGCAGGCCGGAGAACCGCGCGAAGTTGCGGTCGGCACTGACGAGCTCCGCGCCGGTCTCGATGGCCAGAGCCGCAAGGTAGGCGTCGGTCACGAGATCCCCGTGGGCATCCGCGCCGCGACACAGGTCTTCGAAGAGGTCGAAGTGGTCGCGTCCGGGATGGAGCAACAGAGCGTTGGGATGGCCGAGCAGGGAGCGCACGAAGGCGAACGCCTGGTCGTGCGTGTCGGGCGGGCGAAACATCCGCGGGTGCGTGAGGATGCGCACCAGCCCGATGAGCACCGGCGGGCAGATGCCGAACGCTTCTTCCCCGGCGTATACCGCTCGCAGCCAATCGCGGCAGCGCGCGTGCATCGGGCCGTCCGAGCGATGCGCACCGATGAGAACGTTGAGATCCGGGAGGAGCACCGCAGCGTCAGGTGTCGTGCGGATCCGCGCCGTAGAGATACTCGGCGAGGCCGGACGAACTGGACAGGTCGACGCCGGGCGCGAGACCCTGGCCACCGACGATGGGGAACTCCACGGGTTTGGTGGCCGCGATGTCGCGCCTGCGACTGAGGTGCTCGCGCAGAGCGTCTTCGATGAGACGGCTGAGCGTCTGATGAGTCTCGGCCGAGCGTCGCTTGAACTCCGCAAGCACCTGCGAGTCGATGGTCAAGGTGGTTCGCATGATGGACTCCATGGCCTGAGCATGCGGCTGAAGCATCATAACATCAATGCATCAAAGGGTTGACGTTGCCGTGGCCTCGGTTGGCCGAGCGACGATTCGGCCATGGGCGCTGACACCCACCCGCGGGCGGGAGCGCCTCCGACCCGACGCCCCCACAACTCGCACAGAAGTGCTTCACTGCATCTTCACAGTTACGAGCAATACTCTCAGAGATATCTTCTTTATCAGAATTCGAAAGGCGGGATTCAGCGCATGAGGGATTGCAGGCTGGTGACTCGATGAGCGCCAACGGAATCACACGGCGAGACCTGCTCAAGATCGGCGCCGTGGGCGTCGCCGGTGGCGCCCTGACGCTTTCGGGGCTCGCCAAGATGGCGGCCGACGCAGGGCAGGCCGGCGCGGCCGTGGCCGCGGCTCCGGGTGGCGCGCCCTTCGCCGACCCCATGGAGCTGGCACTGACCACCGTGGCCGGCGGCGCGCGCGAGGGCAGCCTCGCGGTCGCCGAGACCGACCTCCGACTCGGCGGCTCGGCGGCTCGTCTGCTCGCGTACAACGGCTCCGTGCCCGGCCCGCTCGTGCGCGTGCGTCGCGGCGACGCTTTGCGGCTGCACGTGCGCAACGGGCTCGCCGGCGGCGACGCCAATCCACTCGGAGAACCGCGCGGAGTCACCAACCTCCATACGCACGGCTGGCACGTCTCGCCGGCGGACCCCGCCGACAACGTCATGCGCCGGCTCGACCCCGGCGACTCATGGACCTACACCTACGACCTCAGCCAGCAGCCGGCCGGCACCTTGGGCTGGTATCACCCGCACGTGCACGGCCTGGTCGCCGAGCAGCTGTGGGGCGGCCTGGCCGGGCCCCTGGTGGTCGAGGACCCCACGGACGCCCTGAGCAGCTATGAGACGCATGTGCTCGTCCTCAAGGACTTCACCATCGTCAATGGTCGCCCCGCGCCGTACTCCTCTCCCATGGACTACATGATGGGCAAGCTCGGCGCCACGGTCACGGTCAACGGCCAGGTGGCGCCCGAGCTCACGGCGCGGCCCGGCACGGTCCAGCGCTGGCGGCTGCTCAACGCGAGCACCGCGCGCTTCTACCGTGTCGCGCTCGACAGGCACCCGCTCGCCGTGATCGGCAGCGACGGCGGCCTTCTGGACAAGCCCTACGGCGTCGCCGAACTGCTTCTTGCCCCGGGCGAGCGTGCCGACATCCTCGTCAAGGTCTCGACGACGCCGGGCGTCTATCGTCTGCGCACCCTGCCCTACTCGCGAGGCGGCATTATGGGCGGAATGATGGGCGGCGGCGGCATGATGGGCGGCATGATGGGCGGCGGCGGAACGACGCCGGCGGCGACCCTGATGACGCTGCGCGTCTCGGGACGCAAGTCCATGAAGACGCTGCCCGCCGCCATCGATCCCACGGCGCAGCGCGCCCGTCCCAACCTGAGCGGCGCCGTGCAGAGGCGCTTCGTGCTCGGTATGGGCATGGGCCGCGGTTCCATCAACGGCCGCGACTTCGACGTCGATCCGCTGGTGGTGCGTTCACAGCTGCCGGCGTCGGGTGACGCCTGGGAGGTGTGGACGATCGACAACCCCACGGGCATGGACCATCCCTGGCATCAGCACACCAACGATGCCCAGGTGCTTTCCATGCGCGGTGGCGATGCCGGCTACGCCGCCCTGTACACGCAGGCCCCGGCATGGAAAGACACGGTGATCGTGCCGCGCGGCGGGAGCGTCACCCAGCTCGTCAAGGTGAGCGACTGGCGCGGCATGGCCATGTTCCACTGTCACATCGTCGAGCACGAGGACGTAGGCATGCTCGGCGTATGGCAGATCGACTGAACGGCCCCTTGCGGGCCACAGAGAAGAGGTGACTCACGATGATGTGGGACGGAAACGGATCCTGGGGGCACGGCGCCTCCTGGGGAGCGGGAGGTTGGCTCATGGGTATCGGGATGATCGTGGTGCTGGTGGCTGTCGTGTTGCTGGTCGTGTATCTCGTGCGCAGCACCACCACCCAGCAGGCGCAGACGCATCCGCCGGCGTACTACGCCGCGCCGCCGACGCAGGCGGCGGCGGAGCAGCGAGCGCTCGAGAGCGCGCGAGACATCGTGCAGCGGCGCTACGCCGGCGGCGAGATCGACCGCGAGGAGTATCTGCAGAAGCTCAAGGACCTGTGAGAGGCCCCGCACGACACGGGGTGTAAGAAATGGCCTCCTCGCGTGTTGGGAGTGGTGTAGGCATCACTCTTGACCCAAGGAGGCACCATGAAGGCACTCAAGACGATCGTGGCCACGGCGGTGATCGTGTTCGCGCTCACCACCGTGGCCATGGCCGGCGCGCGGCACGTCGCCGGCTGGGGTGACACCGCGGGGACCGCTGCCGGCCCAGCCGCACCTCAGACGCACCATGACGCCGGCGTGACCCTCACTGACGACCAGTTCGCTCGGCTTCTTCATGCGCTGAACGGCCACGTCGCGAAGCCCCACCTCCCGAAGGCCGCGATCAACCACGCCTCGACGTCCCACGCCCCACAGGCCGACCGCGAGATGAGCCGTGATCGCGCGCGGGACCACAGCGGGCAGACGACAGGCGACACCGCGAACCACGCGCAGGCGCAGCAGCGCACGCAGACTCACCGTAGCTCCGGTGGCACGCAGGGCGGCAGCGACGCGCACCACGATGGTGGCACGCAGGGCGGCAGCGCGCATGACGGCGGCGGCGCGCATGATGATGGCGGCGCGCATGACGGCGGCGGCGCGCATGACGGCGGCGGAGGCCATCACGACTGACGGATGCGCCGGCGCATCGCATAGCGTACGCTGAGCAGCCCGACCGATGAGCTCCTGATGACACCGACCCCCACCGATCTCGAACTTGTCCGTGGCTTGCAGGCGCGGAGCGCCACCGCGTTCGCGCGCGTCTACGACGACCACCACGCCGGTATCTACAACCTCTGCGCCAGGATCCTCGACGACCGTGAGGAGGCCCGGGACGTGACTCAGGACGTGTTCATCAAGGCCTTCAGCAGCCCACCTGCCGCTGTGGGCGATGTCAAGCTCAGGGCGTGGCTCTATCGCGTGGCCACTAACGCCTGCCTCAATATCGTGCGAGGCCGCCGCCCCGGCGGCGGCCTCGCGGAGGTAGACGACGTGCCGGCCACCGGCGACGCCTACGAGCAGGCGCAGTCGGTGGCCCTCATCGAGCAGTCGCTCGGGCGGCTGAGCGAACGCTACCGCGCCGCCCTCGTGCTCAAAGACCTGCACGGCCTGGGCGGCGACGAGCTGGCCGAAGTGCTTGAGGTGTCACGGCCGGCCGCCGATGTGCTCGTCCACCGAGCGCGGGCGTCGTTCAAGAAGGCGTTCGCCGGCTTGGCCGGCGAGGGCTTCGTGGCGCCGGCCAACCTCGCGCTGGCGCTGCCGGTGCTCAGTGTACCGGCGGCGCTTCAGGTTCTGCCGCCGCTGCCGGCGGCGCTCGCGCCGCCCCATGCGGCGGCAGCGCCCGGGCCGGCGGCGCCGGGGCATGCAGGCCCCGGGCTGGATCCCAGCTCGTTCGTCGGCCCGGCCGGAGCCGGGCTGCTGGCCAAGCTGGCCGCCGCCGCAGGCACCAAGGCCGCGATCGTCGTCGGGAGCGCGGCCATCATCGTCGGCGGCGGGCTGGCGGTCCGCGAGTCGCGGCGTGACGGAGTGGCGGCAGGCCGCACCGGCAGCGCAGCAGCGGCCGCGCTGGTAGCGCCCGCGACGCACGAAGCGGGCGGCACGCACCACGGGGCGTACGGCGGCTCGCACGACTCCTGGGCGGAACACCGCCACACGGTCGCCGAGCACCTCTCCCACCGCGAGCACAGTGGCGCGCACCACTCCACTTCCGGTGGCCACGCATCCGACGGGCACGCCGGCCGCGCGACGCTCGACGGAGGGCATTCAAGCTCCGCCACGACGACGCACAGCGCAGAGACGCACGCGACTTCACCGACCGTGAGCGGGACCGCGACGACGACTCACCACGCGGAGTCGGGCGACACCTCGACTTCTCACGAAGCTGACGGCGAGCACTGACCACAGTGAGCCCGGCGACCGCGGGCGCCACGACGACCGTCGCCGCGCCCGGCTTCAGAGCCGACGATCGCTGCGCGCAAGACTCGAGCCGCGGCTCAGGCCGGAGTTGACCGTCTACTCCATCGTGCAATCGTCGAATGCTACATTTGGCTATAGCGTGATATGCAAGGAGTTAGATTCGCCCGGCTACCGGGAGTGCCGCTGCAATCCGCGGCGAAGCCCTGAGCAGCGTCGATCACCTGCTACGTCCCAGGCAGCGCCCGGGTAAGGTAGGCGAGGCATCCCAAGGTGGGCGTGGTGACGGCATGGGGCGCACCTTGAACGGCGTTGCGGAGTCCCCATTCTTGGTGCGCGCGTAGACGGCGCAGCAGTCGTAGTCGCCGGGCGTCATGTACCGCGTGAAGTAGGGATCCTGCGGTTCGGGCAGGGACTTGACCGGCGGCCGGGCGGGCGCAGCCGGCCCCGCCGCTCGCGCCGCGTCAGCCGGCCGGCTTGACGGCGCGCACGAACCCGCTGATAAGGCGCACGCCGTCTGGCAGCTCCGGGGCTCCGCAACAGGAGTTCTCGGGCGCCCCGTTGTAGACGTTCGTCACTTCGACGGCGGCGTCCACGAAGCCGGCCTTGCGCAGGCGCGCCAGATAGTCCTGCTCCTCAAGCGCGCCGGCGATGCAGCCCGACCACGCCTCGACGTCGTCCAGCAGGCTCTGCGGAACGCGGGCCATGTCGCCCTGGAAGAGGACGTCGCTGACCGCGAAGCGGCCGCCGTGCCTGAGCACGCGGAATGCCTCGGCCAGCACGCGGTCCTTGTCGGTGGAGAGGTTGATCACGCAGTTGCTGATGATCACGTCGACCGACGCGTCGGGCAGCGGCACGCTCTCGATCTCGCCCTTGAGGAACTCGACGTTGTCGACGCCGGCCTTGCGCTGGTTCTCGCGTGCCAGGGCGAGCATCTCGTCGGTCATGTCGAGGCCGTAGGCCTTGCCGGTCGGGCCGACGCGCCGCGCCGACAAGAGGACGTCGATGCCGCCGCCACTCCCGAGATCGAGGACGACCTCGCCCGGCCGCAGGTCGGCGAGCGCCGTCGGATTGCCGCAGCCGAGGCTGGCAAGGACCGCCTCGGCCGGCAGATCGCTGGTCTCGTCGACGGCATACAGTCCGCGGGCGAATTCGTCCTGCGGCTCGACCGCAGCGGCAGGGCCGCAGCTGCAGCCGCAGCTGCACGGCTGCGCCTGGCTGGCCGCGACCGCGCGCTCGGCGTAGTGCTCGCGGATCTGCTCTCTCAGGCCTTCGTCGGTCGTCTTGTCGCTCATCTGGGCTCCCTTCGGTGCGCTCAGCGCACTTCGTATCAAGTTCCTTCGATGCAAGAATACATCAAGATAAGTTGGTGTCAACACCGCTGCCGCTGCCGGCGGCCAGGTAGCGGCGAACCGCGACTCCCGCCCAGATGAACTCCACGACGCCGAACGGCCAGGCGCCCGAGAGGAATCCGTACAGGCTCGACAGCAGGCATCCGGCGGCGAACGCCAGGATGAACCCGCGGCCGCGACCCTCGAGCGCGTACATGATCATCATGAACGTCACGGCCACGACGCCGTAGAGCGTGATGACGCTCATCGCACCTCCCCATAGGCACGGCGGGGACGATCCGCCGGCCACATCGTAGCCCACTAACGGCCGGACTTGTGACGACCGGCGAGGATGGGTATCATATGAACGTCCGTTCATATGTTCAGGGATTGGAGAGGGCATGCCGGACTTGACGGTCTGCGGCAAGGGCGACGAGGACGCGCTCGACCACTGCGACGTGCACGTCGTGGACCCGGAGCGCGTGCGCAGGGTGCGCGAGCGCCTGGTGACGGCCGCCGAGACGGAGCAGATGGCGGCCGTCTTCAAGGTGCTCGCCGATCCGAGCCGCTGCCGACTCGTCGCGGCGATCATCGAGGCCGGCGAGCTCTGCGTCTGCGACCTCGCCGCGACCGTCGAGATGAGCGAATCCAACGTGAGCCACCACCTGCGCGTGCTGCGCGCGCACGGCCTGGTGCGCGCCCGGCGCGAGGGCAAGATGGTGTTCTACTCCCCGGACGACGCGCACATCCGCGTGCTTCTCGACATCACCCGCGAGCACGTGCGCCACGGGCGCGAGACGCCATGACCGAGCAGACCCTCGAGCTGGCGATGCTGCTGCCGCGCGAGGCGGAGTGCGGCAAGTGCGTGGACGAGGTCGGCCGCGAGCTGGGCCGCCTCGACGGCGTGCACGCCGT
>Ga0315292_10002550_pt1 | contig 10275 bp, 6 predicted proteins | sample YL17G13_0_MG_FD_204029 | JGI IMG/M metagenome (GOLD analysis project Ga0315292, IMG submission 204029) | Sediment microbial communities from Yellowstone Lake, YNP, Wyoming, USA - YL17G13_0 | ecosystem: Environmental > Aquatic > Freshwater > Lake > Sediment | place: USA: Wyoming | collected... | reverse complement strand
TCGAGCGGGCCGTCGCCGCTTTGCACTACGGGCATGTCCGGTTTAACCCGCTTGGCCGGGATCCGAACTGGTGTATCAAGAACGGCGGGCCGGGGCGGCCGCAGGCCGACGATGTCATCGCCCGGTGTGACACCCGCGACGCGTGGGATCTCGTCGCTAGCATCGGCGCCGACAGCTACTACTGGCACACCGACTATCTCGGACGCCTGCCCGGCGATCAAGCCGTCTACCCGCCGTCAGCCTCGGCTCTGGACGCCCTGCCGCGCTGATTCCGGAAGCCGGCGTCTCTGTCCGGGTCTCGTGCGGCGACGCGGGATCCCCCACGGATTCTGGGGCGCTGGTGGCCGGTAGGGAGGAGCGCATCCTCGTGCAGGCTGCAAGAGAGCTCGCGGCACTGGGACTCTCGATTCCGGTATAACGCGACAGCCGAGAATCCACCATTTCACATGGAACGCCCGGCAGCATCAGTCGGCCAGGACCGCTTACTTCTGCGTCGCATCGGCGGCCGTGTGCGCGTGCCGAGGGTGCGCGTCGCCGGGGTGACGGCGCTGCTCCTCGTGGGTCTGATCGGTGTCGGCATCGGCGTCGTGTCCGTGCCCACTCAGACGGGGGCGGGTCCTGACATCCGCACATTGACCGGCGCCCACACGCGGGCAGTCTGGGTGCAGGGTGACGGCACAGATCCGTTCGCGGCCGGCACACGTCTGAGCCTGATGGGCTTTGACTCCGACGACGGTCGACGCGAGCGGGCTATTGTGGGCCAGTTCGGGAGCTACATGAAGCCGCTGCTGACCGCTCGTGGGGAACGGGTCGTGTTCTCGACGCGGTCGAAGGCGGGTGCGGATTCCGAGGTCATGATCGTCGCATGGAACGGCTCGAATGCGCGGCGACTCACGGAGGGATTTGCATTGGCGGTGTGGCAGGACCCGGCTGATGGCCGCGAATGGGCCTACATCGGCCTCGACCGTCAGCGTGACACGTTCCGGGCGGTCCGGCGAGTCCGAGTCGATGATCCCGGGGCGAGCGAACTCGTCTGGAACAAGACTGCGGTCAGCGCAGATTCGTTCCAGGTATCAGCAGACGGGCGCCTCGCCGGGGGGCTCTTCCCCTGGCCTGAGGCTGGAGTGGCCGAGTTGCCGAATCGGTCGTGGCGGAGACTGGGTGAGGGGTGCTGGACAGCCCTGACTGACGTGGGCACGCCGTTGTTCTGGTACTTCGACGGGGCACATCGGAACCTGACGATGGTCGACATTGAGGCTGGCTCGCGCTGGACCGTCGGCATCACTGGCGCGCCGGGGTTCGCCAACGCGGAAGCCTATCACCCGCGGTGGACCAACCATCCGAGGTTCCTCGCGGTGACCGGCCCCTATAACCAGGGCGGGCAGAACCAGGTCCGAAGTGGCGGAGCGCAGGCCGAGGTCTGGGTTGGACGGTTCGCTGACGACTACTCGCGGGTCGAGGCGTGGTCGCGTGTGACCCGCAACTCGGGCGGCGACGCATACCCCGACGTGTGGATCGACAGGCGTCGGAGTGGGCATCAGGCACGAAGCCCCGGTCCCCTTGGCCCCGCCCCGGCAACCGTTCCGGCCGCTGGCGGCGCGGCTTCCGGGTCCGGGGTCGGACGCCTGATTGTGTCGGCTCGGCTCGTGGCCCCTGGAGTCATACCATCCCCGCGGGCCATCGCGCCGTACCGCCACGCGCTGGTTGCCAGTGTCTACGACGTGGTACGCGTCACTGGCGGCACGTACGGCGAACGCCGGATCCTCGTCGCCCACTGGGCCATCCGGGACGGGCAGGTGATCGCGGGCGCGCGCCGGACCGTCGGGACCATCTACGGACTGACCCTGGAACCCTACGACGCTCACCTGGAGCTCGAGGGCGAACGGTTGATTATGGGCGAGGCGGTTAGCGGCCTCCGACTGTTCTACGACGTCGGGTCGGCTCAGCGCGAGAAGAGACCCACTTCATAAGCATGGAAAGCCCGAAGCCAGTTCGCCTCCGGGGCGAATCCGGAAGCTTCCCGACGCCGGACCGGCAGCGCCGAGTCGAGTCGGGGGCCACAGGACCACTCATGCGACACTAGATGGTCTTCAGCTCGTATCTCTTCCTGTTCTACTTCCTCCCGGCAGTCTTGCTGCTGTACTACGCCTCGCCACGCAGGATCAGGCACCTGGTGCTCACCATTTCGAGCTACGTGTTCTACGGCTGGGCGAGTCCGCTGTTCACGCTGGTGCTGCTCGGTTCGACCGCCGTTGACTACCTGGCGGGCAGGGTGATTGGGCGCAAGACGGGCGACGCCGACGTGCCGGCCCAGGTTCTCGATCCTGGCGCCAGGCGAGCCTGGCATCAGCGTGCCGCGCTTGCCGCGTCGATTGCCAGCAACCTCGGGCTGCTGGGCTTCTTCAAGTACTTCAACTTCGCCGCCGAGAACATCGATGCCCTGGTCACGTGGGTGGGGCTGCCTGGACTGAGGCTCGACGTGGCCTTCAAGGTGACCCTGCCGCTCGGCATCAGTTTCTACACATTCCAGTCGATGAGCTACACGCTCGACGTCTACCTCGGCCGCGCGGCGCCCATCCGATCATTTGTCGACTTCGCCTGCTATGTGTCGATGTTCCCGCAGTTGGTCGCGGGGCCGATCATCCGCTTCTCGGATGTGGCCGACCAGTTCCAGGCCAGGACGCATACGATCACGAAGTTCGCCCGCGGAGTCGCCCTGCTGTGCCTGGGACTGGCCAAGAAGGTGCTGCTGGCCAACCCGTGCGGCAAGATCGCCGACATGGCATTCGACGCCGGCTCGCTCGGGACCCTCGATGCCTGGTACGGGGCAGTGGCCTATGCGTTCCAGATCTACTTCGATTTCAGCGGCTACTCGGACATGGCGATCGGCCTGGGCCTGATGCTCGGGTTCGTCTTTCCCAGAAACTTCGACGCCCCCTACCGTTCGCAGTCGGTCGCCGAGTTCTGGCGCCGCTGGCACATCTCGCTGTCGACGTGGCTCAGAGACTACGTCTTCCTGAAGCTCAGCTTCGTGTTCTCGCGTCGCCTGGACGGGGTGCGGTGGCTGGGCGTGCACGACTCGGTGTGGATCTACGCTGCCGCTGCCCTGGTCACCATGCTGCTCGGAGGCCTCTGGCACGGGGCCGCGTGGAATTTCGTGGTCTGGGGCGGCCTGCACGGCGCGCTCCTCGTCCTCGAGCGCGTTCGGGGGGTGCGGTCGCTCTATGGCCGGCTGCCGGCGGCGGTCCGCGTCGCCTGGACGTTCCTCGTCGTGCTCATCGCCTGGGTGTTCTTTCGGGCCAGCGACCTGCCGAGTGCCGCACGCTACCTCGGTCGAATGGCGGGGTTCGGCGACGTTCAGGATGGCGCGGGTCTGCTGGGTGGCCTGGTGTACCAGCCGTACTTCCTGGGCACGATGGTCGTGTCAGGGCTGGTCGTCTGGCTGGGGCCACAGGCCTGGGATTGGACGCGGACGCTGACGTGGCAGAAGGCCGCGTCGATCGTCATGCTGTTCCTGCTGTCGATCGTGGCTCTGACGACGCAAGCCTATAACCCTTTCATCTACTTCATCTTCTGATGAGTCCGCTCAATCGACCCACCTCGGAACCGTCGCGAAGAGACGCTGCGGCGATCGACGTCGGGCACACCACAGTCCACCCGGTCGTAGCATTCGTGCTCGTATCCGTCGTGCTCGGCGTGCTCCTCGCAGGGCAGGCGCTCCAGTGGACCGGACAGCCATCGATGACAGACCAGGACACGATCGCGCGAGCGCGTGCCCTGCTCGGCGCGATTGGCAGCGCCCTGCAGCCGGGCCAGACCGGGGAGCCCCTCGGGGACATGAGCCTGCCCGCCCGGATCGTGTCGGCCAATCGCGTCATGGTGTCGGAGGCGCGGCGGATAGACGATGCGCTCGATCACGAGTCGGTGGTCGGCCGATCCCTGCGGCCGACAGCCCAGCTCGTGCTGAGCGGGTGGCTGGGCGCCGGCAACGAGCGGGCGTACTGCGGACGAGACGGCTGGCTGTTCTACCGGGCTGACGTGGAGTACCTCACGGGACCGGGGTTCTTGGATTCGGCTCGGATGGCGCGCCGCGCCACGGACAGCGAAGAGTGGGCTCCGCCGCCCCATCCTGATCCCCGGGCAGCCATCGGCCTGTTCGTCCGCCAACTCCAGGAGCGTGCCATCACATTGGTCGTTGTGCCCACGCCGGTCAAGCCGGCGATCCACCCCGAGAAGCTCGCACGGACCTATGAGGGTGCGGCCACGAGTGTTCAGAATCCTTCATTCGCGGGTGCCGTCGAGGCGTTTGAATCCCTCGGTGCCCTGGTGTTCGATCCAACCGACGCCTTGCGGGCCGCGCGCGACCGGCTGGGCCGCCCGCAGTACCTCGCGACGGACACGCACTGGCGTCCGGAATCGATGGAGCTGGTCGCCGGGCAGTTGGCGGACTTCGTCATGCAGCACGTCTCTCTCCCGCCACGTGCGGACCCCGGCTACCGGGTCGAACCGACCGCAGTCACCGCCTTCGGCGATCTTCGCATGATGCTGAACCTGCCCGCGAATTCGCGCTTCTACCCGGCCGAAACCGTGAGACTTCGGCGGGTGCTCGACGTCGGCGGCGCACCGTGGAGGCCGTCGCGGGCGGCTGACGTGCTGGTGCTCGGAGACAGCTTCAGCAACATCTACGCCCTGGCGTCAATGGGATGGGGAGAGTCGGCCGGCTTCGTGGAGCACCTGAGTCTCGCGCTGAAGCGCCCGGTAGATCGCATCGTCGAGAACGACAACGGGGCGTTCGCCACCCGGGCTCGACTCCGGCATGAACTCGCGAGTGGCGTGGACCGCCTCGCTGGCAAGCGGGTTGTCATCTACCAGTTCAGCGCGCGTGAACTGGCCTTCGGCGACTGGAAGGTGCTCGGCGCGGAACCGGCCCGTGGCTTCTGACGGGCTGGGCCGTCGCCGAGATCAAGGACAGCAGCGCCATGGCCGAGATCACCATCCAACGCTCAAGACGTGTCATCTCACACCTTCCCCTGAGATCGCGCTGACGACAGCCGACAAGGGTCATGTGCGGCGTACGTACCCCAGTCGGGTCGCCGACACAAGCCGTCCGCACAAGGAGAACAGGTCACCACGCGGCATCGCGGCCGGAAGGGATTATGTTCGCCTCGCCGAGTGAGGGAACGTTCTACCGGGGCAAATCATTCAGCGTTGAGGCCGATGGCGCATAGACGATCTGATCAGACGGCAGGCGTCCGAGATAGTCCTTGTGCCAGGAATAGCCGTCGGCGCCCATGCCACCGACGAGATCCCACGCATCGCGGGTGTCACATCGGGCGATGACATCGTCCGACTGCGGACGGCCGCTTCCGCCGTTCTTGATGCACCAGTTCGAATCGGGCCCCCGGGGATTGTAGCGCGAGTGGCCGAAGTGCAGCGCCGCCACGGCCCGCTCCAGGTAGAGGTTGCGAAGGTCACGGTTCGATCCGCTGCCGATGTTGTACCGGTTGTCCTCGTAGATGAAGCGGATGAGCGACGCCGCTTCGTCGATGCCAATGGTCCGGGGTGCGGAAGGCCCCGGGGCCGGCGCGGACTTCTCCGAGGTCTTGAACGTCTCGGTCACCGACCACGGACTTGTCGTCGTCGAGTCGTACGCTCGGACGCGCCAGAAGTACCGCCCGTTTGGGGTGAGTGCTTGTGAGAGCGTGACACGGGTCTCCAGGGCCTGCTCGGCAACGGTCGCGGTGGCCACCTTCGCCGTGAAGGTCTCGTTTTCCGAGACCTCAAATGTGTAACTGACGGAACCAATCGCTCCAGATCGGACGGCGTTCAACGCCCTCAATTCCGGTGCGAGCGTGGCGACCGTGACCCCTCCGACCGGGGCACGGGGCACCGGTGCCTTGAGTTCGCTCGCCGGAATGATCGAGAAGGGACCGACGGCGGAATACGGGCTCGTATTGGCCCCGTCCAGGGCCGATACCCTCCAGTAGTAGGTGCGGTCCGACGCCAGGGCGTCGGGGAGTTTCAAGGTCGTCCGACCGTTGGGTCCTGGCTCCAGGCCCTGCCGGGAGTAGACCCGGTTCGTGAAGGCGACATCGAGGGCGACCTCGACCGTGTAGCTGATCGTCCGCTGACCGTTGGTCGAGGAATTCTCGAACAGCAGCGTGATCGGCTGATCGGGGAAACGGATTGACACTCCAGCGGAGGGCTCCAGCAGCTTCGGGGCCGTGATGTTCACCCCCGGGATAGGACCGGCCACCGAGGGGCTGGTTGGGTTCTCGCTCTTCGCCACCTCACAGCCTACGGCAGCGATCAACGCCGAAGCGGCAACGCACAACCTGAAGAATCGTCGCTGCATGTCCGTATCCTCTCTCACCCTGACTGACACTTGCCACAGCGAGAGCAAAACACGCGCCAGTGTCCTGCCCCGATGGTTCGTGACATATATTAAGGCTCTGTTCATGACTAGAAGTTCTATTGTATGCGTTCGGGCCGGCCATCAAAGCCTGTAAGAGAACACATATTGATACCTTCTGGTTCTATCGGCGCAAGACGGTGCGAACATTAGCTCGCGTCGCCCCGACCCATCCTGCGCCTGCGCAGGAATGGCCGCCCCGATCGGGCTGACGGCCACTCGTCCGCTGCAGGGCGATGCTGTGCCTCATCGGGGTGCGACGCCCGAGGGCCGGCCTGCCTGGCGTCGCCGCTCGTGGCAGATGCGGGTTGGTCTGGAACACGCGGCGCGATCGGCGCCAGGGCGTGTTCGTTGACTGGGCGGCGGCCGCCCGTTAGAATCGGATGGCGGGTTGCCACGAGGCTGACGTCGTGAGTGGTCGGTTTGAGTTCCACATGCGCATCCTGATGATCGCGCCGGAGCCGTTCTTCGAACCTCGAGGCACGCCGTTCAGCGAGTACCACCGGATTCGAGCGTTGACCGATCTCGGCCACGACGTGGTGCTCGTGACCTATCCCTTCGGCCGGGATGTCACCATGAGTGGATTGACGATCTGCAGGAGTTGGCGGCCGCCTTTTGCGCGGCGGGTCAAGATCGGGCCGTCGTTCCTGAAGATCCTGCTCGACCTCGGGCTGGCCGTCAGGGCCGCGCACGTCGCAACGACAGGCACATTCCATCTCGTCCACTCTCACGAGGAAGGCGGGGCGATCGGACTTGTGCTGGCTCGACTGCTTCGGGTGCCGCACCTTTACGACATGCATTCCAGCCTCCCCGAGCAGTTGTCCAATTTCAACGTCACACGGTCTTCGGTGCTGGTCGGCGCCTTCCGCTGGTTGGAACGCCAGATGGTGAACCGTTCGGCGGCGGTCATCGTCATCTGCCCTCACCTGGAGGAACACGTGCGCCGCCTCCGTCCGGCGGCACCCGTCGTGCTGATCGAGAATGCCCCTGGCTCGGGCGAGACGGCGGAAACGGCCGAGGCAGGCAGCGTTCGCGCGGAAGCAGGCATTTCGGACGATGCGCCTCTGGTGGTGTACACGGGCACGTTCGAAGCCTACCAGGGGTTGGATCTGCTGTTGGCCGCCATGCGAACCGTCGTCGAACAACTGCCCGGCGCGAGGCTACTGCTGGTCGGCGGCCGCCCGGAGCAGGTCGCACGGGCACGGGAGGACGCTCGACTCGCGGGCGTGGGCCACCTCACCGTCTTCGCAGGCGAACGGCCGGCCGAGGAAGTCCCGCGTTTCCTTGCCGCTGCGAATGCCCTGGCTTCGCCCCGGAGCCGAGGTACGAATACCCCTCTCAAGATCTACCAGTACCTGCGGGCCGGGCGGCCGATCGTCGCAACGAACCTGCTCACCCACACACAGGTACTCAATCCTGACGTGGCGATTCTGACCGATCCGACGCCCGAGGCATTCGGCGCAGGGCTGGCCAGGGTCCTGGCCGATCGAACCCTGTCGGAGCAGATCGTCCGGAACGCGACCCATCTCGCGGATACGCGGTACACGTATGAGGCGTACCTCGAGCGGACCCGCCAGGCCCTGGCGGCCGTGGGGCCCGCCAGCGCTCGGGAATCCTGAAGCACACGGTCTGGAGGCTCAAGGACCATGCGCGTTCGAAAACTGGAGATTCTCCAAGTCTGCGACCATCTGGGCTGGGAAGGGTCGCGGATGCATGGCGTGAAGCGGCTCTTCGCGTGGATGATCCCGCGCTTCGACAGGGAGCGGTTCAATGTGTCTCTGGTCAGCCTGCGAAAGAAGGACCTGTCCGAGGGCACGCTCGAGGCCTCCGGAGTGGACGTGACCTACCTGCACAAGTCGAGGTTCGATCCCTCGACGTTGCCGGCCCTGCTGAAAGTCATCGACCGGAAGAAAATCGACATCGTGCACATGCACGGGTACGGGGCGACGACCTTCGGCCGCGCGGCCTGCGCTCTTCGACGGCTCCCGAGCATCCTCCACGAACATGCCAACCTCACCGACACGCCCTGGTTCCAGAAGGTCGCCGACCGCGCGCTCGAACCCTATACAGACCTGGCGCTCGCCGTGTCGCGCAGCACGGCCGAGTTCGTGGTGCACGCGCGCCTCGTGAGGCCGGAGAAGGTGAAGGTCGTCTACCTCGGCGCACCCCTCGACGAGTTCGGCGCTCCGGTCGACCCAGACCGGGCAGCTTCGGCCCGCCGGTCGATGGGCCTCGACGACGGTGACTTCGCGATTGGCACCGTCACGCGACTGCACGAATCCAAGGGCAACAGCTTCCTGGTGGATGCGGCGCGTCTCGTGCTCGACGTGCGGCCGTGGGCGCGTTTCGTCGTGGCAGGAGAGGGCCCGCTGCGCGCACCGCTCGAGGCGCAGGCCCGCGAACTGGGCCTCGGGGATCGACTCAGGTTCGTGGGATTCGTGCGAGACGTTGCCGGGGTCTTGCCGGCCTTCGACCTCGTCGTGTTTCCTTCCCTGTGGGAAGGTACGCCATTGACATGCTTCGAGGCCCTTGCGGCCGGCAAAGCGATAGTCTCCAGCGACGCCGATGGCCTGGTGGACGTCCTCACCTCAGGCAGGGATGCGCGCATCGTGCCGAAGCGGGACGCCAGTGCCCTGGCGGGTGCGATCGTGGCGCTGATGGACGACGCCGACGAACGCCTGCGCCTCGCCTCCAACGCGCGGCTGACGGGAGAGCGCTACGACATCGGGACGTTTGTCAGGCGGATGGAGCGTCTCTACACGATTCTGCACGACGTATCGAGAGCCACACACCGCCGAGGCATACTCGAAGCCGACCTGTCGTTTCTCGATGGCAGCCCGGAGCAGGGGCACTGAACGCGGTGGCCAGCAGACACACGGACCTGCGCCCGGGCCTGGTCGTCGCCGCAATTGTGTTTTGCGTCTACGGCGGCGTGGCCCTGTCCGTGGATTTCCCGCGCGCGGCGTTCGGGTTCCAGAGCGACGAGGCAACCTACTACATGATGGCGCACAGCCTCGCCGCCGACGGCGATCTGGCGTACCGCCGTGAGGATCTGAGCCGCGTCTGGCGTGAGTTCCCGTCTGGGCCGCTCGGGGTGTTTCTGCAGAAGGGGCAGACGTTCGACGTCGACTTCTCGGCGTCGCCGCCGTTCGTGCAGTTCCACACCGGACCACGCGGGGACCCGGCGGAACTTTTCTTCGGAAAGTCGTACATCTACCCTCTGTTCGCGGCTCCGTTCGTGGCCGTGCTCGGGACAAACGGGTTCCTGCTCTTCCATGCGCTCCTGCTCGCCCTGGTCGTCCTGGCCGCGTATGTCTTCATCAACGCACGGTCAGGCGCCACGGTGGCGGCCGTGCTGTCCAGCGGATTTCTGATGGGTTCGGTCGTCCCGGCGTACGCCGTGTGGGTCTCGCCGGAGGTGTTCAACTTCAGCCTCGTCACTCTGGGCTACTTCTGCTGGCTCTACAAGGAAGTGGCTCCGTCGGCATCTGCACCCCGTGGCACGGCCTGGTTGCTGCAACCTCGATCGAACGTGCTGGCGGCGATCCTGATGGGCCTCGCGACGTTCTCGAAGCCGTCGCTGGCCGTGTTCGTCATCCCGATGCTGGCGTGGCTCTGCGCCAGGCGGCAGTGGGGGTCGGCCTGCTGGTCCGCGTCGGCCTTCGTGTTCGTCGGTGCGCTCCTGATTGCCGGGAATGTGGCCGTCAGCGGAGAGTGGAACTACCAGGGAGGCGACCGCAAGACGTTCTACGGTCCCTTTCCCTTTCAAACCCGAGCCGAGCAGTGGGAGAACACGGGCCAGACGGTTACCACTAACCGCATTCTGACCGAGGTCATCTTCGATCGCCGCGTGTTCTGGAGGG
>Ga0315292_10002549_pt1 | contig 10275 bp, 6 predicted proteins | sample YL17G13_0_MG_FD_204029 | JGI IMG/M metagenome (GOLD analysis project Ga0315292, IMG submission 204029) | Sediment microbial communities from Yellowstone Lake, YNP, Wyoming, USA - YL17G13_0 | ecosystem: Environmental > Aquatic > Freshwater > Lake > Sediment | place: USA: Wyoming | collected... | reverse complement strand
TTCACCTTCGACTCCACCTCGAACAGGACGAAGTCCTGCGCGAGCGTCTTGTCGTTGATCTCCTCGAGGGCCGAGATGTCGGTGATGAAGATGCCGCGGCCGTGCGTCGCCACGATCAGATCGTGCTCGCGCGGGTGGATCTTCAGGTCGTGCACCGGCTGCGTCGGCAGGCCGTTCCGCATTTCCTGCCACGTGTTGCCGCCGTCGATCGAGACGTAGAGGCCGAAGTCCATCCCCACAAACAACAGGTTCGGGTTGTACGGATCCTCGCGGATGACGTTGACCGACTTCGCCGGCAGGTTGCCGACAATCGATGTCCACGTCTGGCCGTAGTCGGTGGTCTTGTAGACGAACGCCTTGAAGTCGTCGTTGCGCAGGCCGGAGTAGGTGACGTACGCCGTGCCCGGCGCGTGCGAGGACGCGACCACGCGGCTCACCCAGTAGCCCGGGTTGCCGGTGATCTTGTCGTTCAGTTTCGTCCAGGTCTTGCCGCCGTCCTTCGTGAGTTGCACGTTGCCGTCGTCGGTGCCCACCCAGATGAGGCCAGGGGCGAGCGGCGACTCGTCAACCGAGGTAATCGTGCAGTAGGTGACGTTACCGTCGCCGCCCTTGCCGGTGACCAGTTTGGCCTTGTCGTTGGTGGTGAGGTCGGGGCTGATCTCGGTCCAGCCCTCGCCGCGGTAGGTCGACTTCAAGAGCTTGTTCGCCGCGTGGTAGACGACGTTGCTGTCGTGCGGCGACACCAGGATCGGCGCGCTCCAGTTGAAGCGCAGCGCCGGGTCGCGCGACGTGATGCCCTTGGTCTCGCCCGTGTAGAGGTCGACGCGCGAAAGCGATCCGAACTGCGACTCGTTGTAGAGGTAGCGGTTGGTGACCGTGTCGAACACGTTGTAGAAGCCGTCGCCGCCGCCGACCGTCTGCCAGTCCTCGAACACGATGCGGCCGCCCCCGCGCTTGCTGCTCGGGCCGCGCACGGAGCCGTTGTCCTGCAGGCCGCCGGCGACGTTGTACGGATACATGTTGTCGTAGCCGACGGCGTAGAACTGCGCGAGCGGGAGTTCGTCGGGGTGATACCAGTTTGCCCCGTTGTCGTAGGTGATCCCCATCCCGTGGTCGTAGCCGAGGATCATGTGCTTCGAGTTCGCCGGGTCGATCCACAGCGCGTGGTTGTCGCCGCCGAAGCGGAAGGGCGAGGTCCAGGTCTTGCCGCCGTCGGTCGAGTGCGTGACGCCGACCGTCAGGACGTAGACGTGGTTCGCGTCGTTCGGATCGACGCGGATCTGCATGTAGTAGTAGCCCGGGCCGCCGCCGATCTTCTGCTTGTCGGGGCTGACCTTTTTCCACGTCTTCCCGCCATCGTCCGAACGGTAGACCTCTTCGCCGATGATCGTGTCGCTCGACTTGCCCGCCCGCAGTTCCGCCAGACGATCGGCGTCGGACATGCCGGCCTTGTTCCCGTTCTCGATGTTCGCGTAGAGGATGAGCGGGTTCTTCGCGTAGATGTCCAGGCCGATGCGCCCGAGCATGCCGCCCGGCAGGCCCGCCGTCAGCTTGGTCCACGTCTTGCCCGCGTCAACCGTCTTGTAGATGCCGCTGCCCGGGCCCGCGAGGTTGAACGTCCAGGGCAGGCGCTCCTTGTCGTAGGCGGCGGCGTAGAGGATCTTCGGGTTCTTCGGGTCCATCACGAGGTCCGCGGCGCCGACCATGCGGCCGTCCGCCTTCACCTCGAGCGACTTGGTCCACGTCTTGCCGCCGTCGATCGTCTTGAACACGCCGCGCTCGTCGCTTTGCGAGTAGAGCTTGCCCAGCGCCGCCACGTAGACAATGTTCGGATCCTTCGGGTCGATGACGATGCGGCCGACGTGGTGGCTGTCCTTGAGCCCCATGTTCGTCCACGTCTTGCCGGCGTCGGTCGACTTGTAGACGCCGTCGCCCCAGTAGGTGCTGCGCGACGAAGTGTGCTCGCCGGTGCCGACCCAGACGATGTTCGGATCGGTATCGGCGACGGCGATGTCGCCAATCGAGATCACCGACTGGTTGTCGAAGATCGACTCCCAGCTGATGCCGTTGTTGACCGACTTCCAGAGGCCGCCCGAGCCTGACGCCGCGTAGATCGTGTGGGGCTCGCGCGCCGGGACGGCGAAGTCCACGAAGCGGCCGCTCTGGCGGGACGAGCCGATCGCCCGGAACTTGAAGGCCTTCGCCACGTCGGGCGAAAGCGCCTGCGCCGCCGTGTCGGCCGGTGCCAGCGTAAACATCAGCGCGAGGAGAGCCACCGCGCCGACGAGTCTCATGACGGGACGAACCAGATGCATGCCATCGCTCCTTCGGAAGGTAGAAAGTCGGGGTCGCTCACAGACAAGGGCCGGAGTGCCGGAGGCGATCCGGGACACAGTACCGGCAGGCGCCCCGGGCGTCAAGCCGCCGCAGGGCCCCAGTTGGGGTCAGACTCGATCTGAGCGCAACCAGGGTACCCTCCGGGGCTGATCGAGTCTGACCCCAACGGCTCCCCGGGGTGTAGGATCAACCCGATTCATGTTGGTCCCGGTTCACGAGGCGCGTCGGCTGTGGCAGCGTTCGGGCGCTGAGCGGTGGGGTCTGGCCGAATCCGACTTCACCGGCGTCCTCGAGCGGAGCGCCGCCGCCCGGTTCAGAGGAGGGCCGCCCGCGCCCGACCAGGTCGCGGGCTTCCTGGCCGCGCTGCATCACGAGGACCTTGCCCTGGCCGCCGCGTGCGCCCTCGGCCTGAACGCGGCCTGGGAACATTTCGTCCGCGAGTTCCGCCCCATTCTCCTGCGCGTGGCGGGGAAAGGCCAGCCCGTAGACCGGGTCCGCGACGTGGCCGACTCGATCTACGCCGACCTGTTCGGGCTGGAGCAACGCGACGGGAAACGGCGATCGCTGTTCGACTACTACCACGGCCGCAGTTCGCTTGCGGGCTGGCTGCGTGCCGTCGTCGCGCAGCGCATTGTCGACAAGGTGCGCGAATCGAGGCGGTTCGACCCGTTGCCCGATGACGAGGGAGAGGCCAGTGGCGGCGTATCGGATGGCACACCCGCTGTCGACCGCGAACGATACCTGACACTGGTGCAGGGCGCCCTGGCCGCGGCCCTCGCGAGACTCGAGGCGCGCGACCGGCTCAGGCTCTCGCTCTATTACGCGCGGGACGTGAAGCTGAAGGCGATCGGGCGCATGCTCGGCGAGTCGGAGGCCACCGCGTCGCGCAAGCTCGAGCGGACGCGGCGGATGCTGCGCGAGGCGGTCGAGCGGCGCCTGCGCGACGAGCAGCGGCTGACGGATGCCGAGATCGCGCTGTGTTTCGACTACGCGCGCACGGATCCGGCGTTCGACCTGGCGCGGACGCTGCCGCCGCCGGCGACGGAAGAGGAGGGGGCGTAGGGCGATGATGCCGGTCGACGTGGTGCAAGGACGGGGCGAAACATCGTTCTCTAGTACGGGAGGCCAGACGTGAGCACGGACCGACAGCGGGACGCCGACCTGGATCGGCTGCTGCGCGCGACGCTGCGGCGGGACTCCGCCATCCAGCCCGACGCCTGCCCCGATGCCGGGATGCTTGCCGCCGTTGTGGAGGGCGGCGTGTCGGTCGACGAGCGGGCCCCGCTCGAAGAGCACCTCGCCGCGTGCGGCCGATGTCAGGAGACACTCGCGGCCATGGATCTCGAGGCGCCGGCATCATCGCAGGCTCCCACCCCGGCTGTGGCAGCGAAGCGTCCGTGGCTCTGGCGCGGGCACCTGCACTGGCTGATCCCGGTGGCGGCCGCGAGCATGCTCGTCATCTATCTCGCGTCGAAGCCCGCCATCGCGCCGTACTTCCCTCCAGGCCGGCCGGCACCGGACACGCAGATGGCCGACGCGCGGACGTCGCAGTTCCCGCCTGCCGAGTCCGTTGAGCGGACCGCACCGCCGCCGGCAGCCGTGACGGACAAGGGCAAGACTGGTGTGGACGAACAAACAGTGCTGGGGCCGGCGGCGCCGGCGGCTGGTTCCGCACCACCCGCACAGGCCCGCCGGTCCGACGCCGCCGCCCCGGCGTTCGCGCCGAAGCCCGTGCCGCTGCCGGCCAAAGGCGAACAGGCCGCGGCCAGCGGTACCTTCGCGATGCGGACGAAGCAGGACGTGGACGCCGCGAAGAAGGCCGCTGAACCAGCAGCACCCCAGCCGGCATCCGCAACCCCGGCGGTAGCCCCGCCGGTCACCGCCACCGTCAACGTGACGGAAGCGGCCCCACCATCCCGCGCGGGCCTTCCGGCTGGAGGCGAGGCGAGGTTGACGGCGACGAAGGCCGCCGCGCCCGCTGCCGCCGCGCCGCCAACGATGAACCAGGTGCTCACGGCAACGGCTCCGCCGCCAGCCGCCGAGGGCATCATTGCGGGCGCCGAGTTGTCGAAAACCGATGCAAAGGGCGCGGCGGTCGCCGCCGCCGCCAACGTCCAGTCGAAGGGAGATGCCTCCGAGCGCGCGTTGCGCGCCGCCCCGTCCGACCTCGTCGTCGTATCGGCCCCTGGCGGCCGGATCCAGTGGCGCGTCGGGTCCAACGGGGGCATCTGGCGGTCGGCGGACGAGGGGAAGACCTGGTATCCGCAGAAGTCCGGCGTGAAGTCCGCGCTGCTGGCCGCTGCCGCGCCGTCGGTGAACGCCTGCTGGGCGGTTGGCGTCGGCGGCACGGTCCTGCTGACCGACGACGGCGAGCGATGGGAGCGCCGGCCGTTCCCGGAGAGGACCGACTTGGTGATGGTCGATGCGCGCTCTTCCCACGAAGCCATCGTCACCACGCGCGACGGCCGCCGGTTCGCCACCGCGAATCGCGGCGCCACCTGGACCCTGCAGCGCTAACTCCAATAATCAGGGTCAGTCCCTATTTTCAGTTTCTGCCACGTGCCGGGCTGCCGGGCGTGGCAGTTTCTGCGTACCCGGCCGCCAGAATGAGACTGAATTGAAAAAATGTACCTGTCCCTGTTTTTCGGGCGTGCAAGAAGCGGCGGCCTCCTCGTTCTCCAGGCAGAACGAGGAGGTTCCCATGATGGTGAAGAGATTGATGGCGGCGGTGGCGGTCGTTCTGGCGGCCGGGGTGGCGGTGGCGAGCCGGCAGGCGGCCGACCCGGCTCCGATGGCCCGCGACCGCGGGACGATCACGGCGGAGGACCAGGGCGACCTGGCGGTCACGGTCTACAACGCGAGCCTCGCGCTGGTGCGCGACATCCGGGAGTTCACGCTGCAGGCCGGCGAGTCCGACCTGCACTTTGTCGACATTGCGGCCACCGTGAACCCGGCCACGGTGCATCTCCGATCGCTCACCGAGCCGTCGCGCCTGAGCGTCCTCGAGCAGAACTACGAGTTCGACCTGCTCGAGCCTGAGAAGCTCCTCCGGAAGTACGTCGGACGCGACGTCACGCTGGTCCGCATGCGGATGCAGAACGGCAGCGCCACGCAGGAGGAAGTCAAGGCGCGCCTGGTCAGCTTCAACAACGGGCCGATCTGGAAAATCGGGAACGACTACGTCACGGGCCTCGGCACCGACCACATCCGCTTTCCGGAACTGCCCGCGAACCTCTACAGCCGGCCGACGCTGGTCTGGAAGCTGGCGAACCGCGGCGGCGCGCGCCACCGCATCGAGGCCTCCTATCTGGCCGGCGGCCTTTCGTGGAACGCCGATTACGTGCTGACCGTCGGCCGCGACGACAAGGCGGCGGATCTGGACGGCTGGGTGACGCTCACCAATGGCAGCGGCACCACCTTCCGTGACGCCAAGCTCCAGTTCGTGGCCGGGGACCTCAACCGGGTCGCGCCAGCCCGCCAGAAGGGCGCGATGGAGATGATGGCCGACGTGCGCGCCGCCGCCGCGCCGGCGATGACGCAGGAGGCCTTCTCCGAGTACCACCTCTACACGCTCGGGCGCCGCACGACGATTGCGAACGCGGAGACCAAGCAGTTGTCGCTGCTGAGCGGCACGGGGGTCCCGGTGGAGAAGCGCTACGTGGTGGACGGCCAGTCGTTCTACTACCGCAACCGCCGCAGCCCCGGGTCGCCGCTCAAGGACGACGTCCAGGTGTTCTACCGTTTCAAGAACGACGACCGGAGCGGGCTCGGCTCGCCGATGCCCCAGGGCATCATCCGCGTCTACCAGGCCGATTCGAAGGGCGGGCTCCAGTTCGTGGGCGAGGACCGCATCGACCACACGCCGAAGGACGAGACGATCGATCTCAAGATCGGCAACGCGTTCGACGTCGTCTGCGAGCGCAACCAGGTGGACTTCGAGAAGGTCAGCGACGCGGTCTACGAGATGGAATTCGCCGTGACGCTGCGCAACCACAAGACGGTGCCGATTACCGTGCAGGTGAACGAGCCGGTCGGCGGCACCTGGCGCATGCTGCGGTCCACGCACGCGTGGCAGAAGACGGCGGCGTGGGCCGCGCAGTTCACCGTGCCGGTCCCGGCGGACGGCGCCGCCACGCTCACGTACCGCGTCCGCGTCACCTACTAGGAGTAAACTACAGGCACCGCCGGACCAGTGCCCGGCGGCTTTCTTCGAGGTGACCAGCGATGTTCGAACCCGCCATCTATCGCGCGCGACGTGAGCGGCTGAAGCAGGACGTCGGCTCGGGCGTCATCCTCCTCCTCGGCAACGACGAGGTCGGGATGAACTACGCGGCCAACACGTATCACTTCCGCCAGGACAGCACGTTCCTGTACTTCTTCGCCGTCGATCTGCCGGGCCTCGCCGCGGTGATCGATATCGACCAGGGCACCGAGACGCTCTTCGGAGACGACCTGACGGTGGACGACATCGTCTGGATGGGACCGCAGCCGACGATCGCCGACAACAGCACGCCGGCCGCCATCGCGGCGACTGCGCCGATGGGCGCGCTCGAGTCGTACCTGGCCGCAGTCATCGCGCAGGGCCGGCGCATCCACTACCTCAAGCCGTACCGCAGCGAGCACACGCTGAAGATCACCGCGCTGGTCGGCATCAAACCGGCGATGGTCGCGTCGTACCGATCCGAGCCCCTGCACAAGGCCATCGTCTCGCAGCGCAACATCAAGTCCGCCGAGGAGGTGGCCGACATCGAGCGCGCCATCGCGGTGTCGCGGGAGATGTACCTGGCGGCGATGGCGGCCGCGAAGCCCGGCAAGCACGAGTACGAGGTCGTCGCGGAGATCATCCGCGTCGCGAAGATGCGCGGCTGCGATCTCTCGTTCCCCATCATCTGCTCGGTGCACGGCGAGACGCTGCACAACCACCACCACGCGAACCTGATGCAGGCCGGCGACGTGATGGTGCTCGACTCGGGCGTCGAGACGCCGCACAAGAACGCGAGCGACATCACTCGCACGATCCCGGTCGGCGGGACCTTCACCGCGCAGCAGCGTCTCATCTACGAGATCGTCCTGAGCGCCCAGACGACGGCGATTGGCGCCATCAAGCCGAACGCACCGTACCGCGACGTCCACATGCTGGCCGCGAAGACGATCGCGACGGGCCTCAAAGCCGCCGGCCTGATGAAGGGCGACGTCGACGAGGCGGTGGCCGCCGGCGCGCACGCGATGTTCTTCCCGCACGGCCTGGGCCACATGCTGGGCATGGACGTGCACGACATGGAGAACATCGGCGAGCAGTACGTCGGCTACGGGCCGGGCGTCGAGCGCAGTACGCAGTTCGGCACCGCCTACCTGCGCCTCGCGCGGAAGCTGCAGCCGGGCTTCGTTCTGACGGTCGAGCCGGGGATCTACTTCATCCCGCAACTCATCGACCAGTGGAAGGCCGAACACCGGAACGAGGCCTTCATCAACTTCGGTGAGGTGGAGAAATTCAGGAACGCGCGAGGGTTCCGCATTGAGGACGACGTGCTGGTGACGCCGGGAGGGAATCGCGTCCTCGGTCCGCCGATCCCGAAGACGGTGGACGACGTGCAGGCCGCCTGCAAGTAGACGGACCGGACGCAACTGGGGTCAGAGCCCACTCCCTGCCGAAATCTCCGGGGAATGGGATCTGACCCCAGTTGTTGCTGTCGAATCTACCGCCCCAGCGCCTTCTCGAGGGCCGCGCGCAGTTCCGGCGCGTCCGGCGCCACGCGGCTCGGGAAGAACGCCACGACCTTCCCGTTCCTGTCGACGACGTACTTGCTGAAGTTCCAGCCGGGCAGGTTGCCTGATTCGCCAAGGAACGCGTACACCGGCGACTGCCCGGCGCCGGCCTTCGTGACGACCTTCTCGAAGAGCGGGAACGTCACGTCGTACGTCCGCTTGCAGAACTGCTGGATCTCTGCGGGGGTCCCGGGCTCCTGGCCGCCGAAGTCGTTGCTCGGAAAACCGAGGAGCACCACGCCTTTGGGCGCCATGTCGCGATAGAGCTTCTCGAGGCCCGCATACTGCGGCGTGTAGCCGCACTGGCTGGCGACATTCACCACGAGCGCCACCTTGCCGCGATACGCGCCCAGGTCCGCCGGCTGACCGGCCAGCGTACTCACCTTCAGGTCGTAGAACGAACCGGTACCCATCGGATGCTCAAACTCCACGGACGGACCGAGGAAGGTGGACCGCGCCCACAAACCCGCCGCGAGGATGATCACCGCCACGCCGGTCAGCAACAGTACGCGCATCGTCAGTCGCCCTCCTGGAAACGTCACCTCTCCATAGACGCCGCCACCGGGGCGAGGGATTCAGGACGCCTGCGCCCAGGGGACGCGGGCCGCTTTTGGTAGACTGGCAGCTCAACGGAGTCACCTGAAAGGCATCCCGGCGTGAGCAACCCCGTTCCGACATCGGCAGGCGACACTACCATCGTCATCTTCGGTGCGACGGGCGATCTGGCCAGGCGGAAGCTGCTGCCGGCGCTCGTCAACCTGGCCCGGCGTGGCGCCCTGCCCGACCGGTTCACGGTGCTCGGTGTGGGGCGTTCGCCGATGTCCGATGAGGCGTACCGCACGCGGGTCGCCGGGGATCTGCGGACGTTCAGCCCGGTCCCGATCGACGCCGCCGTGTGGGCGTGGCTCGAGCCGCGCGTGTTCTACGCCTTCGAGCCGCTCGAGGACCTGGCCAGCTACGAGTCGCTCAGCGACCGGCTCGACGCGGTCGAAGGCCGGCAGTCCCGAAACGGCCGCCTCTTCTATCTCGCGGTCCCCCCGGACGCCATGGCCGACATCGTCCTGCGACTGGGTGCCGTCGGCCTGCTGAACGAAGAGGCCGGAGCCTGGCGGCGCGCGGTCGTCGAGAAGCCTCTCGGCCACGATCTGGCATCGGCCCAGGAACTGGACCGCCAGCTCGCCCTCGATCTCGCCGAAACCCAGATCTACCGGATCGACCACTACCTCGGGAAAGAAACCGTCCAGAACCTGATGGCCCTCCGGTTCGGCAACGGCATCTTCGAGCCCGTCTGGAACCGGCGCTACATCGATCACGTGCAGATTACCGTCGCCGAAACCGTGGGCGTCGAGGACCGCGGCGGGTACTACGACCGGTCCGGGGCCCTGCGGGACATGGTGCAGAACCACCTGCTCCAGTTGCTGGCCCTGACCGCGATGGAGCCGCCCATCTCGTTCTCGGCCGACGCCGTGCGCGACGAACGCGTCAAGGTGCTGCACGCCATCCCTCCGCTCAGCGAAGCCGACGTCCGGTCGGACGTCGTGCGCGGGCAGTACGGCGCGGGGGCGATCGACGGGACTTTGCTTCCCGCCTATCGGTCGGAAGCGAGGGTGGCGCCCGGTTCGGCGACGGAAACCTACGTGGCGCTCAGGCTGTCGATCGACAACTGGCGCTTTGCCGGCGTGCCGTTTTATCTGAGGACGGGGAAGCGGCTGCCCGTGCGAGCCTCGGAGATTGCCATCCAGTTCAACCGGCCGCCGCTGCAACTGTTCCGGCAGGCCGGCGTCGAGGCGGTCGAGCCAAACCTGCTACTGGTCCGCATCCAGCCGAACGAAGGAATTTCGCTCCAGTTCCAGGCGAAGATCCCGGGCGCCGCGGTCCGGCTCGGCACCGTGTCGATGGCCTTCAACTATGCCGACTACTTCGCCAGCGCGCCGGAGACCGGCTACGAGACGCTGCTCTTCGATTGCATGATCGGCGATCAGACGCTGTTCCACCGGGCTGACATGGTCGCCGCGGGATGGCGGGCCGTGGCGCCCGTGCTCGATCTCGTGAGCGCCGAGCCCGAGGCACTCCTGCGCGAGTACCCCGCCGGCTCGTGGGGCCCGGCGGCCGCCGATGAATTGCTGGCCCGTGACGGCCGCGTCTGGCGGCGGCCGCAGCCATGAACACTAT
>Ga0315292_10002545_pt1 | contig 10279 bp, 6 predicted proteins | sample YL17G13_0_MG_FD_204029 | JGI IMG/M metagenome (GOLD analysis project Ga0315292, IMG submission 204029) | Sediment microbial communities from Yellowstone Lake, YNP, Wyoming, USA - YL17G13_0 | ecosystem: Environmental > Aquatic > Freshwater > Lake > Sediment | place: USA: Wyoming | collected... | reverse complement strand
TCTGCACCGAGAAGAACCATGCCCTCGTCAAGTACGCCCTCGCCGGGATCAGCAGCAAACTCTTCGTCTCGAAGTACCAACTCGGGTTGCCGGATGAAGCCGAGATGCGCGCGTTTATCGAGGCGCGGCTCGAAGGCGAAGCGTCCAAGCGAGCGACGGAGTCCAGCGAAACCGAAGTGGGTCAGAGACGAAAGAAGAAGATCAGCGCTTCACGAGGAGCAGCGAAACTCGGAAGAGGAGGTCGAGGGAAGAGAACGGGGAGATCTTGATAAAATCTTGACAAACTGCGCACGACACCGCCGTTCTCAACCCCACCCGATCCAAAGGTCCTCGCCGAAACCCCTAACAAAACCGACGTGTTCCGTCACCGCCGACGTCGGGACCTGCGCCTCTGAACCAGCGTTTCGGGGTTCGAATCCCTGCCTCCCAGCCAAAACCAAGCCCTTCCAGCACAGTCGTTTGCATTAGCCGCCCCGTTCCGGCGCCGGAGGCCTGGGCGGGCGTTTCTGCAGACCGTTTGCAAACCATTCAACGGAAGGCACAGGAGTCGCCAACCAAGGCGGCTTCTTCTGGCCCCCTGTAAGTGAAGAAGCACAGCATCCGGGCATTCGAGAGACGATCCGCTCGCTCAACCAGACGTGAGCCATCGACGGCAGCCGCGAAAGCCCCATGAGTTCCGGGCGAGCAGCGGTCTCCGACGCAGCGCAGCCTGCCGGTCATGGTGTAGCAAGATCTGCCACGTTCGCTTGCCCGCTTGTGTGCAGCAACTGCCACCTGGAAAGCGAGCCGAGACGCCTCCAATGCTTTCTATCCTCAATTCTCGCGTCCGGAACAGAACACGGCGCGGCGCGGCGTATAATCCGCTGCAGGAACGACCATGTCCCTGGCTGCGGGCACACGGCTCGGCCCCTACGACGTCCTCGGCCTGATTGGCGCCGGGGGGGCCGCCTTCGTTCATGCTGGATCAGCGAACGAACTATGGCGTGGTCACGCCGAAGCCAGGCAGAGGACTCGATGATGATCGAGAAGATTCTCGGCCCGTATCGCGTCCTGGAGAAGATTGGCGAAGGCGGAATGGGCGAAGTCTACAAGGCCCGCGACACCCGCCTCGATCGCACCGTCGCCATCAAGGTACTGCCCCCCGCGATGCTCGCAGACGGCACCGCGCGTGCGCGGCTGCTGCGCGAGGCGCGCCTCGCCTCGCAGCTCAATCACCCGCACATCTGCACCGTCCATGATGTTGGCGAGGCCGACGGCCAGGTCTACATCGCGATGGAGTTGGTCGAGGGCCAGTCCCTGAGCGCGCGCCTGGCGGGCGAAGCGTTGCCGACCGAGCAAGTCCTGCGCTTCGGCAGCCAGATCGCGGACGCGCTCGCGCACGCGCATGCCCACGGGGTGGTGCATCGCGACCTGAAGAGCGCGAACGTCGTCATCACGCCGGAGGGGCGGGCGAAGGTGCTCGACTTCGGCCTGGCGAAGCGGCTCGACGAGCAGAACTCGGATGAAATCACCCGCCTGCAGGCTTCGCTGACCGAGCCGGGGATGGTGGTGGGCACGCTGGGCTACATGGCACCGGAGCAACTGCGCGGCGAGGCGGCCGATGCGCGCAGCGACATCTGGGCGCTCGGCGTCATGCTCTACGAGATGGCGTCCGGGGCGCGGCCGTTCCAGGGCCAGACGGGGTTTTCCCTGACGTCGGCGATCCTCAAGGAGCCGCATCCGCCGCTGCCGGCGTCCGTGCCGGCGGAGGTGGGGGCGACCATCGCGCGCTGCCTCGAGAAGGAGCCCGGGAGGCGCTATCAGCAGGCCGGCGAGGTGCGGGCGGCGCTGGATGCGACCCAGGCGGGCACCGCGGCGTCCTGGGCCGCCTGGCGCTACCGGCTGGCGCGGCACCGCTCGTGGGCGCTGGCGGCCGGCGCGCTCGTGCTCGTCGGCGTGCTCGTCGCACTCGTGGCGCTCGTGACGACCGACGCCGGCGGCCTGCGGACCCGGTTGTTCAGCGGATCGGCCACGGCGATCAAGCTGGCCGTCCTGCCGTTCGAGAACCGGACCGGCGACCCCGAGCAGGAGTACTTCAGCGACGGCATGACGGACGAGATGATCGCGCAGCTCGGGCGGCTGCATCCCGCGGGTCTCCTCGTCATCGCGCGCACGTCCGTGATGCGCTACAAGAAGAGCAACGCGCCGCTCGACCAGATCGCCCGCGAGCTGGGGGTCGCCTACGTGCTGGAGGGCAGCGCGCGCCGCGAGGCGGGCCGCGTCCGCATCTCGGCGGAGCTGATCCAGGCGCGGAACCAGACCCAGATCTGGGCGGACTCGTTCGAGCGCGAGTTGTCGGGAATCCTGACGCTGCAGAGCGAGGTGGCGAAGCAGGTGGCCAACGCCCTGGCACTGAAGCTGCTGCCGGCCGAGCAGACCCGGCTCGCGAACGTCCGTACCGTCGATCCCGACGCGTACGACGCGTATCTCAAGGGGGTTCGCGCACATCGGACCCTGACCAGGGCCAACCTCGAGACCGCAGAACAGTACTTCAACACTGCCCTGAAGAAAGACCCCACCTTTGCACTGGCCTGGGTGGGGATGGCGAGAGTCTGGACGGGCCGCCAGCAGATGAGCATCGTACCGTCCAGCGAGGCGGCCCCGAAGGCGAAAGCGGCGATCCTCAAGGCCCTGGCGTTCGACGAGAACACCTTCGAAGCGCAGCGGGCCCTGGCCGTCATCATGACGTGGACGGACTGGGACTGGCCGGCGGCTGAACGCGCGTGGAACAAGATGCTCGCCCTGAACCCCAACGACGCCGACGCGCTGGCCGCTCACTCGCACTTCTTGATGCACATGGGGCGTCAGGACGAAGCGATAGCGGAGGCAGAACGGGCCGTAGCGCTCGACCCCTTCAACCAGAAGGTCCTGAGCTTCCAAGCCCAGGTTCTCTTGAGTGCGCGCCGGTACGACGAAGCGATCGCGGCGGCGCGCGCCGCCCAGAAACTGCAGCCCGACGCACCGGTCGCCTACACGGCGTTGCTTCAGGCGTTCTTCGGGAAAGGCCTGTTGGAGGAGGCGTACGCCGTCGAAATGCAGCGCTTCGGCGGCGACCCCGAACTCAAGAGCGCCCTGGAACGAGGGCACGCGGAGGACGGCTACGCCGGTGCAGAGAAGCGGCTGGCGGACGTCCTGGCAGGACGGTTCGGGAAGCCTGGCGGCGCGGGGAGCTTCCACCTGGCAAACCTGTACATCCATGCCGGGGATCGGGCCCACGCCCTCGAGTGGCTCGAGCGCGCGTACGAACTGCGCGATCCCAACATTCCGTACCTCCCAGCTGGACCGCAATGGGACTCGGTGCGCTCCGACCCGCGCTTCCAGGATCTCGTGCGTCGCATCGGCCTCCCGCAGTAACTGCGGTCAACCCTTCTGCCTGTTGTGCGCTGCGACGAGGGCCGTCGAATCGAAGACTGAGCATCGCCCGGCAGGTCAGGAGGACCGCGCGGGGCCACGGCAATCGGACGATCGCGGAAAGGTGGTGAGAGATGAAACGCACGGCCACGACGGCGTTCGTCGCGACCGCTCTCGGAGTGACGCTGATGGCGCAGAGCGTCGCCCGCGGGCCACTGGAGGGCGCCTGGAAGGCGTCTGAGATTGTGGCGACGGGCGCGAACCCGTCCAACACGCCGAATCCCCAACCGAGCGTGTACCTTTTCACGCGAACGCACTACAGCATCCTGCGCGTGGCCGGCGCCGAACCGCGCGCGCTGTTCAAGGCCCCTCGGCCGACCGATGAGGAGAAGATCGCGGCATACGACACGTTCGTCGCCGCGAGCGGGACGTACGAGCTGAGTGGGACGACGCTGACCCTTCGACCCATCGTGGCGAAGAATCCGAACCTGATGGCGGGCGGCTCCGAGACGTTCCAGCTTCGCCTCGAAGGCGACACCCTCTGGCTGACGCTGAAGTCGACCGACGTCAGGATGCGCATTGGCGACCGCATCCAGCCTGCCTCCGGGCCGCTCACTGAAACCCGGTTCAGGCTGGCCCGCATCGAGTAGCCCGCTCGCCGCGCGGAACGCCAAGGCGCGGGAACTGCCGCCTCGGACCTGGGACGCCGCGCGACGCCGCCACTCAGCTCGTGCTGCGGTCGTGGGCCAGCGGTCCCGCCCCGTCGCGAAGTCCGTGCGGTATGCCGCTTGGGGTCGCACGTCGTCAACGTCACACTATGGGGTCGGGCCCCGAATGCTGTGCCTGGGCTCGGAGGGGGCGCCCACGGCGTCCGATAGCGGGGGTGACGTTGACTCGCGAGCGGCACGTCAGCGGAGACCGCTCTAACGCTTCCTATCCTCCGCGCCGGCGAGTTGGATCTGGGCGCTGCCGTCGCCGCCGCCGAGGAATTCGCGCGAGCGGGTCGCGAATTGAAGCAGGCCATCGACGCCGCGCTCGCCGCCGGCCCGCTCGATCCGAAGAGGGCCGCAGCCCTCAATCGCCACGTCCTGGACGTGGAGTCGAACCGGCTGTCGCCGGCGGGCATTCCCGGCCGCCCGTGGTTCAAGCACATGCTCTACGCCGCGTCAGTGCGTTCATGGCTGCCAGGCCGGCGCTGGCGACGAGGAGACTCCGGAAGCGGCGGAAGAAGGCCAGTGAGAATCCCGCGGCAGCCGGCAGGCCCAGAGCGCCGAAGATCACAGCGTAGGAGCCTTCTGCCGCTCCCACCTGCAGCGGCACGAAGAAGAACGCCAGGCTGATGAACTTCGTGGCCGACTCGATGACCAGCGGATAGCTCGACGGCGTGAAGAGCTCCAGCGCCCTGAGAAGCCAGAACACCTCGAGGACCAGCGCCGCCTGCGCGCCAATCTCGACGAGCACGATGGCGGCGACCCGCGCGGGCCTGTCGCGCAGGATCCCGAGAAGCAGGTCTTCCATCCGGTTGATCGACGAAAGGTCCGGCTTGAGTTTACCCCGAAGCACGCCGAGGCGTCCCAGCTGTTCGATGACCGTGCCGATCAGGTAAAACCGCAGGCCGATGGCGATCACTGCCGTGAGCAGGAATCCCGCACTGACATAGACCAGGCCCTTGGCCGCGCCGATGGCTGAGGCCGGGAGCGCGGCGACGCGGAGGAGATAGAGCAAAGCGGCTATGCTCATCACCGCGCACAGCAGCAGATTGATCAGGTACTCCGCGAGCGTGGCCGCAAACCCCTCGGTGAGCGAGAGGCCGCGGCGCTTGAGCAGCCAGGCTTTCGTCGGCTCGCCAAGGAACGGCCCCGAGAACGTGAGCGATTGCATGGCATCGCCCGAGAGGCGAATCCAGAGCGCGTCCCTGAATGACACCTGCCGCCAGCGCAGGATCGAGAGCTTGAGCGCGGAGGCCCGCATCGTCTGATAGAGGGCATAGAAGACCAGGATCGGCAGCGAGTGCCAGCCCAACTGCGCCGTCATGCGCAGGATTTCCCCCGGGTCGAGGTGCCACAGGAGCAGGCCCAGGACCAGCGTGCCGAGGAACAGGAAGATGAGGCGAATCATGCAGGGCTGGCTCCTTAGACCCTACAACCATCCGGCTGACAGGAGTTCCGCCACGTTCTGGTACGGTATACAACAGGAACAGACGACGTCGACGGCACCGGCGATGACGGCATTGTATCCGGGGTGGGCGGCTGACCTGATTCCAGCCGCCTTTTCCGTCTGGCTATAATGACGGCCGCGACCGCCCCTACCTGAGAGGAGAAGCTCATGACTTGCCGGACGGCCATCGTCACCGCCGTGTTGCTGGTTCTCGCCCTCAGCCTGCCCGTGCCCGCGTCCGCGTCCGGCCCGCTCCTCTTCGACAAGTCGGAGTACGCCGCCCGGCGGGCCAGGCTGATCGAGAAGATCCCCGACGGGGTGACCATCTTGCTCGGCGCGACGCCCACCACCGGCGGCGAGTTCTTCCAGAACAACGACATGATGTACTTCACGGGCGTCGAGATCCCCAACGCCGCCCTCGTCATCGACGGGCGAGCGAAGACGAGCACGCTCTTCTTCACCATCTCCGACGCCGGCGCCCGCAACGAGGGGATCAGCCTCGAACTCGTCCACAATGCCGCGGCTGTCACGGGCATCGAACGCGTCGCGCCCTACGAGCAGTTCACGCCGGCACTCGCGCGGCTTGCGGGCTCGGGTGCGGTGCTCTACACGTCCTTCAAGCCTGAAGAGCTGGCCCGCGAGGCGTCGGCCGAGAAGCTCGGCACGTTGCAGATCGCGATGACGCTGAACGTGTGGGACGGCCGTCTCACGCGCGAACTGCAGTTCGTCAGGAACTTGCGCGAGCGATTCTCCCAGGCGACGGTCAAAGATGCCGGGCCGTTCATCTGGGACCTGCGCTCGATCAAGTCGCCGGCCGAGATCGAACACCTGCGCAAGGTCGGCCGGCTCGGCGTCGAGGCGCACAAGGCGATGATGAAGGCCACCCGTGTCGGCGCGCCGGAGTACGAGATGTCGGCGGCCTACGAGTACGCGGTCAAGAAGGCGGGGGCGCGCGACCTGGCCTACAACGTGATCATCAGCTCGGCCGAGAACCATCCTTACCTGCACTACTACCGGCACGACCGCATCCTCGCGGCCGGCGACTTCGTCGTCGTCGACGCCGGGCCGAACCTCGACTACTACGTCGTGGACATCTCGGCCTCCTACCCGGCCGACGGCAGGTTCACCCCGCGCCAGCGGGAAATCTACGAGGCCGCCCTCGCCATCGAGGAAGCGTGCAAGCAGGTGTACCGCCCCGGCATCGAGGCCAAAGACGTCCAGCCGCTCGTCCTCGAAATCCTCAAGAAGAAGGGGTTCGACATCGACAAGGACATGTTCAAGATCCGGACGATGCAGACGGGGATCAGCCACAACGTGGGGATGGCGACCCACGACGTCAGCGCCGGGCCGCGCGGGCCCCTGAACCCCGGCATGGTGTTCGCGTGCGATATTTACGCCGTGTGGGCGGATGAGAAACTGGGCGTGCGCGTCGAGGACACGATCGTCATCACCGAAACGGGCTGTGAGAACCTCACGCCGGGCCTCCCCAGGACTGTCGCCGAGATAGAGGCGTTCATGAAGAAGTAGCGGGCGGCGGGAATCCCCTGGGCAGCACGTCCGAACACGGCAAGAAGAGAGGCGCTCGATGTCCACTCGCACGCGTCGCCGCTTTGTTTCCGAGGTCGCCCTGGCCAGCGCGCCCGCCTCTGGCACTTCGATCATCCAATCCTCTACGTGCTGCGGGCGACATTCGAGCCGCAGGCCGGCCTATGCGTTCGCGAAACGGATGCGGGAGGAAGCGAAGCGGCTCGACCCCCGTCGGCCCGCCGCGTACGCCTCGAACTCGTTGCAGCGCACTCCCGAGCACGACGTGACGGCCCTGATGGACATCGTCGAGTGGAACGAGTACTACGAGACCTGGTACGGCGGCACCCTCGACGATGTTCGAACGAACGTCGAGGCGATTCAGCGGGCGTTTCCGGGCAAGCCGATCATCGTGTCTGAGTATGGCTTCTGCGCGTGCACGCCGGAGCGGACGGAGGGCGACGGCCGCCGCGCGGAGATCCTGAAGACGTACACCGAGATCTACCGGCCGCATCCGGGGGTCGCGGGGCTGATCTTCTTCTGCTACAACGACTACCGCACGCACGTCGGCGATCGGGGAAAGGGCGTCCTCAAGCAGCGGGTGCACGGCGTGGTGGATCTCTACGGTGCGAGGAAACCGTCGTACAACCTGCTGCGCGAAGAGTCGAGCCCGATCGACGCGTTCGAGATTGCCGTGGACGGAAACAAGCTGACCGCTGCGATCCGCACGCGCGCCCAGCTGCCGGCCTACGCGCTGGCCGGTGACCCTGGCCAGAGCGGCGGGGGCCGGTGGTGAGCGAGGCGCACGCCGAACGGTGAACTCCGACGCAGGGAACGCAGACGTCCGTTATGCCGTCAACAACGCTATGAAAACTCCACTGAGCACGCTCTCCAGCGCGCGGCTGAGCCTGGCTGGGCTCGGCTGTGCAGCCGTTCTGGCGGCGACAGTCTTGCGCGGCGAGGAGGCCGCGTGGCCGCAGTTCCGGGGGCCCGACTCCAATCCGGTCAGCACGAACGCGCGGTTGGCCGAGCAGTGGGGGAAGACGTCGAACGTCGAATGGTCGGTCGAGATTCCGGGGCTGGGGTGGTCGTCGCCGATTGTGACGGGCGGGAGGGTCCTGACGACGGCCGTCACCACGGATGGGCCGTCGAAGCCACCGCAGATCGGGACGGAGTACAGCAACGAGTACGTGGCGGAGCTGACGAAACAGGGGCTCTCGCAGGCCCAGGTCCTGGAAAAAGTGACGGCGCGCGACATCGAGTTGCCGAGCGAGGTCACGCTCCACTACTTCCTCTCCTGCCGCAATCTGAAGAACGGGAAACTGGAGTGGCAGCGGGAGTTCTACACGGGACGGCCGCCGGGGGGCCGGCACCGGAAGAACAGCTTCGTCTCCGAGACGCCGGTGACGGACGGGAAGGCCGTGTACGTGTATGTCGCCAACCTCGGCTTGTACGCCTTTGACTTGAAGGGAAAGCCGTTGTGGTCGACGCCGCAGGAGGCCCTGCCGATCTACCTGGACTTCGGGACGGGGAGTTCACCGGTGCTGGCCGGGAGGCTGCTGGTCATCGTCAACGACAACGAGAAGCAGCCCTTCATCGCGGCCTACGACACGAAGACCGGGAAAGAGGCGTGGCGGCAGAACCGGAATGTCGGGACCGCGGGAAAGCCTGGGCCGCGGTCGGCGTGGGTGACTCCTTATGTGTGGCGGCACAGCGGCCGAATCGAGATTGTGACCGTGGGCGCGAGCGTCGCCATCAGCTACGACCTCGCGGGGCAGGAACTCTGGCGGATGTCGGGGATGTCAGGGGCGCCGATCCCGATGCCGTTCGCCTACGGCGGACTGTTGTATGTGAACGGGGGGCGCGGGCGGCCGCTGTTCGCCGTCCGGCCGGGGGCCGTGGGCGACATTTCGCTGAAGCAGGGGGAGACGTCGAACTCGTACGTGGCGTGGTCCGATCCGCGCGGCGGCACCTACCTGCCGACCGCCGTGGTGTACGAGGGGGCGCTGTACTCCGTGAGCGAAACCGGCATTCTGAGCCGGTTCGACGCGAAGACCGGGAACCTGACCTACAAAACGCGGATCGATCCGGCGGCGACCGCGTTCAGCGCCTCTCCGTGGGCCTACCACGGCAAGGTGTTCTTTCTCAGCGAAGAGGGGCAGACCTTCGTGGTCGCGGCCAGCGAGACGTTCCAGCTGCTGCACGTGAACACGCTGGACGACATGGCGCTCGCGTCACCGGCGATGGTTGGGGACCGGTTGCTGCTGCGGACGAAGCACCGGCTGTATTCGATTCGCCGCCCACGCTCGGGTTGATTCCCGCTGGGCCAGCTCGAGGCGCTCTTCACGCGCGATCTCGGCCTATCTCTCGACGACCATGCTCAGGGCCATCCCGAGCCGGGTCGAGGGGCGCCGCTGCTCGAGACCTGCTCGTTCAACCAGGACACGGACGTCGCGGGCTTCAACTCCTGCGGGTGACCGAAGTGCGCAGGTGCCGCGTCGCCGGAGCTACGCTCGATCGTCGTGCGGAGGACGGTCGGACGAGCCGCACGCGTTGGAGCTGCGGCCGGTCAGCGCGAATGTCGTCGACAACTCCGGCGCAGCACCCATAATCGACCCTGTGTCTGGGCTTCGAGGGGGCGCCCACGGCGTCCGATAGCGGGGGTTACGTCAACGCCGACCGGAAGGCGAGCGGAGACCGCTCTAATGAAGAGTGTTTTATCCGCCGTGCGCAGCATGGCGGATAAAAGCAGATTGGACGAATCCGCGGGACGTGGACGGCGCTCGCGCGAAGCTATGGGGTTTGGACGCCGCGGTCCCCCGACGCATCGGGGCCACGATGGGGTACTGGGACGGTCGAGCGCCCGGCGAGGGTGGCGATCCGACGTGGCGCGCCAGGCGGGACGGCGTGATCGTGGGGACGGAGGCAGGCTCGCGCCAAGCTGGGGATGATCGGCCCAACAGAGACGGCGGCGCGGGCGGCAGCGGCGCGGGCGATCACGAAGAATCCTCGAAGGCGGGAGTCGGGCGCACGACCGGGCGCTCCCGCACGGTGGGCACGCGTGCGACGATGGCCATTGTGCCCGTGTGACAGTGCGGGCACCGGGACCGATCGACGCCGGTTAGAGCCTGTTAGAAAACAACGGTATCAGTGTTTGTTTTCTTACAGGCTCTTATGGCCGGTCCGAACACAAACCCTGTAACCAATA
>Ga0315292_10002538_pt1 | contig 10291 bp, 6 predicted proteins | sample YL17G13_0_MG_FD_204029 | JGI IMG/M metagenome (GOLD analysis project Ga0315292, IMG submission 204029) | Sediment microbial communities from Yellowstone Lake, YNP, Wyoming, USA - YL17G13_0 | ecosystem: Environmental > Aquatic > Freshwater > Lake > Sediment | place: USA: Wyoming | collected... | reverse complement strand
ACTGCTAACGCGCTGCTGCTGGGGAATCAAGCTTGCGGGCGGCGACCAGTTCGATTTCGACCAGCGCGCCGGGAACCGGCAGCGCGACGACCTGCACCGTCGTGCGCGCCGGCAGGTTCGCTTGCGTCGCCGTGCCGAAGTGCCGACCGTAGGCCTTCATGAGCCCTTCGAAATCCATCGCTCCACCCTTGGCTGGATCGCCGACCAGGAACACGTTCATCTTCACGACGTCGGACATCGATAGTCCCGACGCTGCGAGTTCCTTCGCGAGCTTGCCGAGCACGCTGGCAGCCTGCGCCTCGGTGTCGCCCAGACGCTCGGCGCTCCCGGCCGGCGCATCGGGCTTCGCGGGGTCGGCGAGCGTCCCGCTCAGGAACACGATCTCGGCACCTGGCGGCACCACGACGCTGCTCGAGATCGGGAAACTGCCCGCAGGGCGCCGCACGATCTCCCGTGCATGCGCGGGCACGACTGCCGTCGCGGCCAGCAGCAAACCAAGACAGGCGATTCGCTTCATCACGGGCTCCTTGGATTCCACAGGGTCGGGAACCCGATGGTCGCAGAGCCGGCCCGGTCCTCAAAACTCTTTGGTAAGGTCCGGGGCCTGCGCCATACTCGCCGGCGTGGGAGAGGCCCCGGGGGAGGATGACGCCGTGAAGAACAACGACACGTCGCGCAGGGATTTCCTGCGCGCGTCAGGCGGCGCGCTCGGCGCGGCCTGGCTCGGGATCCAGTGGTCCGACCTCGCGGCCGCAGCGGAGCACGCCCACGAGGCGGCGGCCGGCAGGATCGACCACGAATTCAAGGTACTCACGCCCGCGCAGGCGCGCGACGTCGAGGCGATCGCCGCGCAGATCGTGCCGAGCGGAGACACGCCGGGGGCGCGCGAAGCCGGTGTCGTGTACTTCATCGACCACGTGAACGCGGGGATTTATTCGCGGAACGCTCCCGAGTTTCTCGCGGGGCTCACGGCGTTCCAGCAGGAGTTCGCGAAGAGACCCCCGGGGCCGGGCCAGTTCGCCGACCTCGAGGGGCCCGCGCAGATCGCATACCTGAAGAGCGTCGAGAAGACTCCGTTCTTCGGCGGCATGCGTTTCCTGACCGTCGCCGGCCTGCTCGCCCTGCCCTCCTACGGCGGCAACCAAGACAAGCTCGGCTGGAAAATGGTCGGCTTCGTGGACCAGCACGTCTGGTCGCCGCCTTTCGGCTACTACGACAAGGACTATCCGGGCTTCGAGCCGTACCCAATGGCGGTGCGGTCATGAGCACGCGCAAGATCGGACCGAACGATACGGTCGATTTCATCGTCGTGGGTTCCGGTGCAGCCGGCGGCGTGGTGGCGCGCGAGCTCGCGCAGGCCGGCTTCGAGGTCCTGGTGCTCGAGCAGGGCCCGCGCTACACGGCGGCGGATTTCAAGCACGACGAACTCGACTACTGGTTCAACAACGCACTCACCAACAGCCCGCAGGCGAACCCGCAGACCTTCCGCAAGACCGCTGCCGACGAGGCCAAGCGCACCGAAGGGATACCAGCCCTTATCTACGCGCGCATGGTCGGGGGCAGCAGCAATCACTTCACCGCCAACTACTGGCGCCTGCACGAGGTGGACTTCAAGGAGAGGAGCCTGCTCGGGCCGATCGAGGGCACGACCTTCGCCGACTGGCCGATCGACTACGCCGAGCTCGAGCCGTACTACACCAAGGTCGAGTGGGAAGTGGGCGTTTCGGGCCTCGCAGGCGCGAGCCCCTTCGACCCGCCGCGGTCGAAACCCTACCCGATGCCTCCGCTGCCGGTGAAGTCGTCCGGCGTGCTGCTCGAACGTGGCGCGCGCAAGCTCGGCCTGCACCCGTTCCCCGCGCCGATGGCCATCGCGTCCGAGCCGTATCGCGGCCGCCCGGCCTGCGCGCATTGCGGTTTCTGCATCGGCTTCGGCTGCGAGATGCGCGCGAAGTCCTCCACGCTCTACACGATGATCCCCGAAGCGGAGGCCACCGGCCGCTGCGAGGTGCGCAGCGAAAGTTACGTCTCCCGCGTCGAGATCAACGATCGTAACCGGGTCACCGGCGTCGCGTACTTCGACAAGGACAAGCGAGAGCATTTCCAGAAAGCGCGCGCGGTGGTGGTGAGCGCGAACGGCGCCGAAACGGCGCGCCTGCTGCTCATGTCGGCCGATGCGCGACACCCCGACGGGCTCGCCAACTCGAGCGGGCTCGTGGGCCGCAACCTGATGTTCAACACCTACGCGCAGGCGAATGCGATCTTCGAGCACGAGCTGAACGAGTACAAGAGCGTGCAGGTGACGCGCATCGTGCACGACTTCTACCAGTCCGATCCGAGGCGGGGCTTCTACGGCGGCGGCGGATTCGACGCACGCATCGGCCCCAACCCGATCGGCTGGGCGATGTTCGAGCCGCCCCCGGACCGCGCATGGGGCGTGGAATTCAAGTCCCTGATCGAGAAGATGCCGCGCGCGATGATGTCCGCGACGCACGGGACGTCGCTGCCGCTCGAGTCGAATCGCGTGGACCTCGATCCGGAACTAAAGGACGCGTGGGGCCTGCCCGCAATGCGCGTGACCTACAAGGACCACCCCGACGACCTCGCGAACGCCCGGTTCCTGCAGGACCGCGCGACGGAGGTGCTGCAGGCGGCCGGCGCTCAGGAGGTCTGGAAAGACCCGGTCGAGGATTCCACGATCGGCGTGCACCTGCTCGGCACCTGCCGGATGGGCAACGACCCGAAGTCGTCGGTCGTCGATCGCTACCATCGCACCCACGACATCCGGAACCTGTTCGTGTGCGACGGCTCGAGCATGGTGACCTCGGGCCGCGGCCAGCCGACCATGACCATCCAGGCGCTCGCGTTCCGCGCCGGCGACCACATCGCGCGATTCGCCACGCGCGGCGAGATCTGACGCGTACGAGCATGTGACCCACCAACCCCGGAGAGAGGATCGTGGACAAGCTGAGCCTGCAGGACCCCGTCTTCGCCACCTACGTGATCGCCGCCACGCTCATGATCCTCAAGGCCGTGAGCATGTCCTGGCTGACGGTCGTTCGCATGATGCAGGAGAAAAGCGGCTTTCGTTCGCCCGAGGACCTGCGCAGGACGCCGTTGAACCCACAGCCCGATCCGAAGCAGCTCGAGCGAAATGAACGCGTGGACCGAATCCGGCGCATCCACCTGAACGACCTCGAGAACCTGCCGTTCTTCCTCGCCGCCGGGTTCCTGTACGTGCTGACCGAGCCCTCGCTGCTGCTCGCCCGGGTTCTCCTCTACGGGTACGTCGTGTCGCGGCTCGCACACTTCGCCGCCTATGCGACCGCACGCACACACGACACGCGCGCCACGTTATGGACCGTCGGTTCGGTCATCATCATCTTCATGACCTGCCGGACGCTGCTCGCGGCGCTCGGCCACTGACCGGTCCGCGTGGACGCCCTCGTCCGCCTCGTCACCAGACGGGTGTCAGCACGATCGCAACCTGCGTACCGTCCGCGCGCTGGCCAGTGCCGGTCATCTGCCCGACGTCGTTGATGCCCTGCACGCCGCCAAGCGTCAGGTCCAGGCTGGGGTCGATCAGCCCGTTCAGATCCTGCAGGCCATTCGTCTGGTCCCAGATGAAGGCATGCCCGTCGAGGCCGAAGATCGCGTAGCCGACGACGACGCCGGCATTGTTGATGTCGCTCGGCTCGGTATAGCCTCCAGCCAGCGGGCCCATCACGCCGGCGCGGTACAGGAACCCCGTATACCCCGCGTAGCCGCCGTACGCCCACATCCCGATCACGTCGTCATCGTTGTTGATGCCGTCGACCCGAACGCCGTAATTCGGCAACCCGGCGCCGAGGTCGGTCATCGTGCCGTCCCGGAAGACGAATACGTGCTGCTCGTTGTTCGACGTGATCGAAAAGCCGGCGACGTGCCCCAGGTCGTTGATCGCGTTGGCGTCGCAGTAGGGCGGGCTGGTGCCGAGCGTGGGCATGGCGCTCATCTGTCCGCCGGAATAGATGAAGCAGAAGTAGTCTTCATTCGTGTCCGACGACTGGCCGACCACCGTGCCGGCGGCGTTGATCGCCTTCGCATTGCTGAAGGTTCCGCCGAGCGTCCCCAGCGCCTGCATGGTGCCGCCACGGTACAGGAAGGCGCGCTCGTCACCGGACGGCGCGTCGTAATTTCCCGTCACTTCAGTCGAATCGTTGACGTCCCACGCGCCGCTGTAGGTGCCGTCCAACGCCCCGAGGTCGCGGGTCGTGCCGGCGCTGTACAGGAAGGCGTGCTCGACCTCGTTGGCATCGATGTCGGCATACCCGACGACTTCGCCCTTGTTGTTGATCGCCTGCGGCCCGAGGAATGGCCCCGCCAATTTCGGAATCTCGGTGACCTGGTAAGACCCTGCCGAAACCGGCGACATCGGAATGACGGCACGAACCGCCCTGCCGATGGCGCCGCGGTTATCGGTGACCGTGAGGCGGATCTCGAAGCGCGCGGAATTGACGTAGGTGTGCTGGACCGTCGCCCCGGTGGCCGTCGCGCCATCACCGAAGTCCCACCGGAAGCTCGCAATCGAGCCATCAGTGTCATGCGACGCATTCGCATCGACCGACACCGCGAGCGGCAGGAGCCCGCTGTCCGGTGTCACCGTGAAAGACGCGACCGGCTTGAGGTTGGCGTGCGAGTGCCCTCCACCGCCGCCACCACATGCCGCAAGCAGCAGACCCGCCGTCGCGAACGTCGCAGCGCAGAACACCGCATTCCTGGGTTTCATGGACAGGCCTCCTTGTGTCCGCCGGCCGGTCACCGGGAACCGCGAGGCCGCCCAAGGACGTTACGACCCCGGGCCTCCTTGGCGCGGTGTGGTCGTCGGTAATGAGCTCATCATCGCCCGCGCGGCGAACCGCGCAATCCGTACATTAGGAAGGCCGGGCGGTCAGCTCCCCGAGCTGCGCAGGCGTCGCTCGACCGCTTCCAGCGCGTCGATGACTTCGAGCGTGCCCTGCCTCTCGAGGGCAGCGGCACCGCCGTCCTCGAGCCACGACTCGAATTCCCGAGGGCCGAGCGGCGGGGACACGTACTTGCCCTGGATCTCGTCGCAGCCGAGCGCGCGCAGCATCTCCAGGCAATCGGCGTCCTCGATGCCCACCGCGACCGAGCGTACGCGCATGCTGCGCGCCATCGAGATCACCGCCGTGGCGACACCCTGGGCCCCGAGGTCGGTGTAGAGGTCGGCCATCAGCGAGCGGTCGAGCTTCATGCTGTCGAACCGCAACTTCCGGACCTGGTTCAGCGAAGAGTAGCCCGCGCCGAATTCGTCGATCGCAATCCGCACGCCCATGCCACGCAGCCTGTCGAGCATCCCGCGCGACTCGGCCGGAGACTCGATGATGCTCGACTGGGTCAGCTCGAGCTCGAGCGCGTTCGCCGGCAGGCCGTGGATCTCGAGCGCATCGCGGACGGCGTCCACGAGGTTCGGATTACGCAGCTGCCGCGCCGACAGGTTCACGGACACCAGCAAATCGCGCTCGAAGTGCTTGCGCCACGCGGCGAGCTGACGACAGGCCTCGCCCAGCACCCAGCCGCCGATGCGGTCGATGAGCCCGGTGCTCTCGGCAACCGGAATGAACTCGGCGGGTTCTACCTGGCCGAGTTCCGCGCTGTCGAGGCGCGCGAGGCATTCGATGCCGGTGAGCTCGTAGCTGTCGATCGCGACGCGCGGCTGGAAAGCGAGCGAGAGTTCACCGCGTTCCACCGCGCCGCGCAGCACGGACTCGAGCTTGAGCCGCCGGCGCGAGCGCGCCTGCGGCACCGACGAGTACGTCTCGCAGGTCCACGGCGACGAGGCCTGCTCGGCGGCCGCGTGGGCGCGCTGCAGCAGCTGCTCGGCGTCCGGCCTGTCGCTGCCGGCGATGGCGATGCCGGCGCTGATGCCCGGCACGTAGGCCGTCTCGTCGCCGGCCGGGCGCGCCGCGAGCGACTGCAGCATCGTGTGCGCGAGCGCCGAGAGGTGTTCCGCCGAGACGCGGCTCCGGATCAGCATGGTGACCTCGGTCTCGGCCGTGCGGCAGACGGCGGCGGACGACGCGCGCCACGGCACGGCCTGGCCGTCGCTCAGGTTCGCGAGCTCCGCCTCGAGGTGCCGGGCAACGCTTGCCACCACTTCGTTCGCGGCCTCGAGGCCCTGCGCCTGCGCGACATGGTCGAGATTGTGGATCCGGAACGACACCACGCCCGAGGCCACCATGCCGGCCGACTCCTGCAGCGCGGCGGTGATCTGCTCGGACAGGTGCCGACGGTTCGGCAACCCGGTCGGGGCGTCGGAATAGGACAGGAGGCGCACCGATTCCTCGGCGCGGTGCAGGCGGGTCAGGTCCTGCAGCGTCACGATGACCGTCCCGCCCTGCGACGGGCCGGCGTCGCCGACGAGATCCGCCTCGAGGTGAACGCAGATCGCGCTGCCCGCGACCGTGCGCAGGTTGTGGTCGAAGCTGCAATGACCCTCGCCGGTGGAGCAGGCAAGGAACGCCTGGCGCAGCGGGAACTGCTCGGACCTGTCGAGCATCCGCACGAAGTCCTCGAAGTTCTTGAGCGACTTCGGATCGACTTCGAGGATCTCGCCCAGCATGGGCGAGACGTGCATCGTGCGGCCGTCCGTGCCGAGCTCCCAGTGGCCGACACGCGCGATGCGCTGCGCGAGCAGCAGCTTCGAGCGGCTGGTGCGCAGATCTTCCTGCAGGTCGCGATCGCGGAGCAGGAACCGCACGCGCTCGACGAGCAGGCGCGGGTTGATGCCTTTCTGCGCAAAGTCGCTGGCGCCCGCGGCGAACGCCTCGCTGATCGAGGGCAGGTCGTTGCGGCCCGTGAGCATCAGGATGGGCAGCGCTCGTGCGCCCGCGCGCTCGCGAATCGCGCGGCAGGCGTCGATTCCCGACATGCGCGGCATGTTGACGTCCAGGATCACGATGTCGGGATTCACCTGGTCGAACTGCTCGACGGCATCCACGCCGTCGCCGACCGAGTGCACGACGAACCCGGCCCCGGCGAGCGCGGCTTCCGAAAGAATGATCTGGGCCGGATCGTCGTCGGCCATCAGGATCATCGTGCTGCGGGTGTCGCTCATGTAGTGAAGCCTCATGTTCCGTTGGCGCGGCTGGACTCGACCCTCAAGGCCGCTTCCAGGTCAGAATACGTCTGCTTCAGGCCGCGGGCCGCGTTGCGGGCTGCCTTGATGTCGCCCTGGTCGCGCGCGGCGACCTCGCATCGCTCGAGCTGTTCCGCCAGGCGGCGCCCGCCCAGGCTGTTCACCGGCGACTTGAGCGCGTGCGCCGCGGCGTCGATCGCCTCGAGGTCACCGGCGTCGAGCGCGTCGTCGAGCCGCTGCAGCGACTCAGGCGCCGTGGTGAAGAGAAGCTGGCACAGCCGCTCGAAGACCTGCGGCTTGCCGAGGCCGCGGATGGCCGCGACCTGCTCCGGGTCGAGCAGCGGGAAGGAATTCGTTTCGTCGCCCTCGCGCACCGGCACTTCGAGCATTTCGAGCACGGCCGTGTCGGAGAGGAGCGGCTCGTCGTCCATGGCGGCTTCCGCGACGGCCTCCCTCCGGGTCTGCTCGACCGTCTCGGACTTCGGTTCGAAATCGAGCCGCATCAGGTCGGCGTCGGCCAGCAGTGCCGTCGCGGCCGATGGCGCCGAGGGCGGTGTCGCCTGCTCTTTCACGGCAGGACGGGCCGGCTGCGCCCGCCGCGCAGGCTCCGCGGCCGTCGGCGGCACGACCAGGGTTCCGCGCTCCGCTGCGATCGGCCGGAGCGTCGCGACGATCTGGTCCTGCGAGAAGGGCTTCGAGAGAAACTGGTTCATGCCCGCTTCGATGCAGCGGTTGCGGTCGCGCGTCAGCACGTTGGCGGTGAGCGCCACGATCGGCGTCGGCTGCGAGCGGCGCTCGGACTCGGTGCGCCGGATCGCGATGGTGGCGGCGTAACCGTCCATGCCGGGCATCTGACAGTCCATCAGGATGGCGTCGAACCGGCGGCGGCGCGTGTGGTCCAGCGCAGCGTTGCCGTCCTCCGCGACCGTGACGCGGCAGCCGACGCGCTCGAGCATCGCCTGAGCGACTTCGCGATTGATCACGTTGTCGTCGACGACGAGAACGTCGAGACCGAGCGACAGCAGGCCCTCGGGCGCCGTGTCCCGCGTTTCGGCTGCGGAACTTTCTCCGGCCACCTCGGGTTCGCGCGGCTCGCGGGCCGCCCGCAGCGCGCCCATCAGCAGGTTCCGCCGCACGGGCTTCGCGACGCACATGTCCGGCTCGATGGCGCGCGCGCCCTCGTAGGACGGATCGAAGTCGAACGCGCTCAGCAGCACCACCCAGGCGCCCGCGAGCGCGGGATCGAGTCGGATGGTACGCAGCATCTCCGCGGTCGTGGCATCCGGCAGGGCGTGGTCGAGCAGCACCACCTCGAACGGCCGGCGGCGCGCGGCCGCTTCGCGCATGCGATCGCCGAGCATCCGGCCGTGGTTCAGCACCGTCACGGTCGCCGACCAGTCGGACAGGGTTTCCTCGAGGTACATGTAGGTCGTGGGGCTGTCGTCGACGACCAGCACCCGCATGCCCGCGAACTCGTCGGTGGTGGCGTTCGGGGCGGGCGCCTCGGCCTCGACGTTGAACGGCAGGACGAAGGAGAACGAACTGCCCTTGCCGGGCTCGCTGCGCAGGTCGATCCTCTCGCCGCCCATGAGCTGCACGAGGCGTGTGGCGATGGAGAGCCCGAGGCCCGTGCCGCCGATGCGCTGGGCGTTGCCGAGCTGACTGAAGGCGTCGAACACCGAGGCCTGATCGGCCTCCGCGATGCCCATGCCGGTGTCGGACACGCTGAAGTGCAGACGGCAGTTCTCGTCGTGCAGGTCGTCGAGGCCGATGCGGATCTGGATCTCGCCCTGCTCCGTGTACTTGACCGCGTTCGAGACGAGGTTACCGACCACCTGCCGCAGGCGCAGCACGTCGCCCACCACCGCCGCGGGAACCGTGGGCTCGACCCGGCAGACCAGTTCGAGCTTCCTGCTCTCCGCTCTCCCGGCGAAGACCTCGGCCACCTGCTCCGCGAACTCGCGGACGTCGAACACCTCGCGGATCAGCTCCATCTTGCCGGCCTCGATCTTCGAGTCGTCGAGGATGTCGTTGATGATCTGCATCATGGTGTCGGCGGCAGAGCGCATCGAGTCCACGTAGCGCCGCTGCCGCTTGTCGAGGTCGGTGCCCGCGAGCAGTTCCGCCATGCCGAGCACACCGTTCATCGGCGTGCGGATCTCGTGGCTCATGTTGGCCAGGAACTCGTCCTTCGAGCGCGTGAGCGCCTCGGCCTTGCGCAGTCCCTGCTCGAGTTCCCTCGTGCGCTCGATGATCTGCTCGCGCGACGAGACGCGCAGCGTCGTCAGGTCGCGCTCGTATTCGAGCAGGCGGTCGGCGAGCGCGTCGAAGTTGCTCGCGAGCTGCGTGAGCTCGTTACCCCGCCGCGAGCGGCCCTGCGGCGGCGCCTCACGCTGTCCGTGGCGCACGCGCGTGGACCTGGCGAGCTCCTCGAGGGGCTCCACCACCTGGCGCTTCAACGAATTGGCGGCGAGGAGCCCGAGCAGGATGCCGAGAGACAGTACGAAGGGCATCTGGGCAATGCGATCGATGGCGGCGCTCCACGCCGGCCGGTGATCGATGAGGAGCGCGAGCGCACCGGCGCCCTGCCGGTTGATCGCGACCGGGTACTCGACATAGTCGGGCTCGAACCCGAAGAAGCGCATCACGCGATGCCGAAAACTCGTGCCGTGGGGCACCGGCCTCACCGGAGTGGACGGATCGCGGCGCTCAGCGGGGTTCCGGGCGCTGCCGTCATATCGCTCGAGCACCTCGCCCGAGTCCAGGTGCAGGTCGGCCCCGAGAAACACGGACTGGCCCGCGAGCGGTTCGAGCGCCTTGTGGGTGCCGAATTTCTCGACGTGCCCGGAGATTGAATGCGCCAGTTCCGCCGCGAGCTGCAGGTCGTTCCGGCGCACGGCCCAGGCGTCCCAGGCGGTCACGAGGAGCTGCACGCCGATCAGCGTGACGGTGACCGCTGCGACCGCGGTCACGCGGAACTGGTTGGTCAGCGACAGCGCCTCGAAGAGCTCGCGAAACGACCGCAGCGAGGGCCGGCGTGCACGGGCGCCGATGTCGTCATCGACCGACGCGGTCGACGCCGGGGCACGGTCGTCTTCCGGTCGTGACGTCGAAGTTCGCTGCACTCGAAGCATGGTCCGAAGTCCCTCCGCCACG
>Ga0315292_10002536_pt1 | contig 10292 bp, 10 predicted proteins | sample YL17G13_0_MG_FD_204029 | JGI IMG/M metagenome (GOLD analysis project Ga0315292, IMG submission 204029) | Sediment microbial communities from Yellowstone Lake, YNP, Wyoming, USA - YL17G13_0 | ecosystem: Environmental > Aquatic > Freshwater > Lake > Sediment | place: USA: Wyoming | collected... | reverse complement strand
CGGTTACTCAGGCGCATGACGTCAAGCGTCCGTGCCGGCATTCTTTCCCGCGAGCGTGTCTGCCTTTCCGCTCGCCCGGAAAAGACCCGCAACGAACGCCCTCACCGAACGCGCGTCAACGCAAGGCAACGACAGCACCAAAGAAAAAGGGCACAGACTTGCGCCCGCGCCCTCTTCTCGCCTCACTGCGACGCGCTGGCGCGTCGGTTTGATCAGCGTGCCGCGATCTTCCAGAGCTTCGCGATCTCCGCGAACTTCGGATCCTTGACCCCATCGAACGCTTTCTGCGCGCCAGCGTTGTCGCCCTTACGCTTCAGCGCGATGCCGAGCAGCATCTCGGCGCTGTCCGCGTCCGACAGGCCGCCCTTGGCGATGGCCTTCTGCAGCGCGGCCGAGGCGTTGGCGTAGTCACCCGCGCTGAAGTACAACTCGGCGACCTTGACCGTCTCGTCGCCGGTCTTTGCGGCCGCAAGCGCACCAGCCGCCTTCGGCAGCGCCACGCGCTCGGCATCACCCTTACGCTTGGCGGCGTCGAGCGTGCGCTGAGCGCGCGTCATCTCGTCACCCGAGTAGACGTTCGCCGCGATGCCCTTCTGCATGATGCGCTCGGCTTCCTGGCCGAAGCCCGCGATGATCAGGGCCTGAGTCATGTCGGTGAACTGCCGGTCCGTCTTGAGCGCGCCCACGTCTTCGGCCAGGCGATACAGCGCCATCAGCGCGTGGTCGTGCTTGGTCGTCTTGAGGTAGCCGTCGAGCACGCGCTCCCACGTGTCGGTCGACGGGTAGTACTTCAGCAGTTGGTCGAGAGCCTTCGCCGTCCCGGCCGAATCGCCGAGTTCGTAGTTCGAGCGCAGCACGAGCTGCAGCAGGTCCTGGCTCGGCGTGCCGCCACCCTTCAAGACGCGATCGGCCGCGGCGATCGCGCCCTTGTAGTCCTTCTGCTGGTAGTACGCATTGGCGACCAGCAACTGCATGTCCCTGTCGCCCGGAACGGACTTGAGGTACTGCTGCGCCGTCGAAGCGGCCTTGCCGTAGCTGCCCGCACGGGCGTAGAGCTGGGCGAGCGTCTTGGTGCGAGCCACCTTGTCGCTGGCCGGCATCTGGCCGGACGCGATCTGGCCTTCCAGCACACGTGCCGCATCGGCGTTGCGGCCTTGCTGCAGGTAGACGTACCAGAGCATCTCGTTGATCTTGTACTGGTCGAACGCCGTCTTGCCTGGCGCAGCGTCCGCCTCCTTGATCTTGCCGAGTGCGGCATCCCACTTCTTCTTGGAGATGTTGTCCTGCGCGGCCTTGAGCGGCACACCGACCTTCTGGCTGACCTTCTGCTGCGCTTGCGCAGTGGCAGGAACCACCAGCATCGTGCCGGCGACACCGATCCAGCCCGCCATCGCGAGCGCACCGGTGAGAACGAAACTCGCCTTGCTCATCGAATTCCTCACTGGGACGTTTTAGTCCCGCTGACAAGGAAAAAGCCGCCGGAGCTCTTCGCCCCGGCAGCCCCCTTTGATCCGATGCCGTCACCGCCGCCAGGCAGGTGACGACAACCCTTTACCTACATGAACTGCTCGTTGCCGACGAAGCCGATCTTGAGCAACCCGTTGCGCTGAGCAGCCGCCAACACACGCGCGACGACGTCGTACGACGCGCGCTTATTGGGGCGGATATGCAGCTCAGGCTGCGGATCGGCGGCCGCTTCACGACGGAAATACGCATCGAGTGCGTCCACCGTCACCGCCGAACCATTCCAGAGCACCGTGCCGTCGAAGTCGATCTCGAGGTTGATCACTACCGGATCGGTCTGCTGCGGCGCGTTGTTCGGACGCGGCATGTCGAGCTTCACCGCGTGCGTCATCACGGGAATCGTGATGATGAACATGATGATGAGCACGAGCAGGACGTCGATCAACGGCGTCATGTTCATTTCCATCATCGGCTCGTCTTCGGCGCCGCCACCAATACTCATGCTCATCGTTCAGACTCCTGCAGCAGCTCAGCGGGCGAGGCCACGATCGGGTTCGGTGATGAAACCGACTTTCTGGATGCCGGCTCGCTGGCACAGCACCATCACCCGGCCGATGTGCTCGTAAGCCGTGGCACGGTCGCCCCGGACATGGATTTCCGGCTGGGGATCCATCACGGCGACCGACTTGAGGCGCTCGAGCAGCGCCTCCTGCGTCGGGATCATCGCCGTATTCCAGTACACGTTGCCTTCCCTATCAACGGCGATGTTGACGTTTTCCGGCTTCGTCTGCGTGGGAATGTTGGCCGCCTTCGGCAATTCCACCTTCACCGACTGCGTTATCACGGGGACCGTGATCAGGAAGATGATGAGCAGGACCAGCATCACGTCCACGAGGGGCGTGGTGTTGATCTCAGATATCGGCTTCTCGTGGCTGTCGTCGCCCGAGGCTACGTTCATGCTCATGGTGGATTCTGTCTCCAGCGGCTCTTGTGGGCTGAGGCCGGGCTACTTCTTCGCCGGACCGCCGGAGATGACCTTGGCACCCGCTCCTTCGACACGCGAACCGCTGACGATCACCTGCTCGAGATCGCTCGAGAAGAGCTTGACGCGCTCCATGATCTGCTTGTTGCGCCCGAGCAGGAAGTTGTAGCCGAGCACCGCGGGCACGGCGACCGCGAGGCCGATGGCCGTCATGATGAGGGCTTCGCCGACGGGACCTGCCACCTTGTCGATCGAGGCCTGGCCGGCGATACCGATCCCGATGAGTGCGTGGTAGATACCCAGCACGGTGCCGAACAGGCCGATGAACGGCGCGGTCGAACCGGTGGTGGCGAGAAACGGCAGCTGCGTCGACAGCGCGCTGTTGATGCGCGCGGTGGCGCGGGCCAGGACGTTGTCGATCCATTCGTGCAGCGGGACCTGCTGCGTCAGGCGCGTGTCATGGTGCTCGGCGGCGTCGATCGCCTCCGCGGCCATGACCTTGAAGATATTGCCCTTGCCGGACAGCTTGCTCAGGCCGGACTTGATGTTGTCGGCGGCCCAGAAGTTCTTCTCGGCCTCGTGCGCCTGCGCGAGCAGGCGGCGCTGTTCCCACCACTTGGTGAAGATCACGAACCAGGAATAGGCAGACATCAGGGCGAGCAGGACGAGCACGCCCTTGGAGACGAAATCTCCCTGAGCCCACATTGCCTCAATTCCGTAAGGGTTGGAGACGGTTACGCTTTCGGTGGCCATTGCAATCGGTTCCTGTGTCTGTTTCTACTGATACGACGTTGAGTTTTCAGGGATGGATCGACTTTCGAAGATCAATCGGTCAGCCTGAAGGTCACGGCGAACGTGTGCCACATGGCCACCGGCTTGCCGTCTTCCTTGCCCGGGACGAACTTCCAGTTGCGCTGGACTTCCTTCACGGCTGCTTCATCCAGTTTGTCGAAGCCGCTGCTCTTGACGATGGAGACTTCGCTGCAGCGACCGTCTTCCTTTACGAAGCAGCGCAGCTGCACGGTGCCCGCTTCGCCTGCGCGGCGCGAGGCCGGCGGGTATTCCGGCAGCGACGTACGTGAGCCCTTGCCCGTTGCGGACGGCGGCGTCTTGACGACGGCGTGCTCGGCCGGCTTCGCCGCTGGCGGCGGCGCCGCTACCGGGCGCTCCGACGTTGCGTTCGAGATCGCGGTACTGGGACCGGTATCGATCGCCAGGTCGACGGACACTTCCGGCGGCGGCACGTAAGGCGGCGGCTGCTCGATGTCGGGCGGCGGCGGCGGCGGCTCCTTGTTGTCGTCAGGGAGCTCTTCAATCATTTTCGTCTCAACCGGACCCATGACCGTCTCGACCATTTTGGCGCCGAGACCGGACGCGAGGGCCCAGAAGAAGATGAGGTGGATGATGACGGTCAGGATGAAGGCAAGCGTTCGCTTGCTGTTCTTGGCCGGATCGTCGATCGAATAACTGTAAGCCACTTCCCCTCCACTACTGTGAGCGCGCGGATGCTCCGGCCCTATGCCGCGTCCTCCCCCGGACGGACGACACTACAAGACCCCATCCGCCCTCGCAACCCCTGACGCTTGCCGCGAAGGACGACGCAGGCTCCAGCGGAGCCATTCATTTCGTGCCTGCGCGAAAACCGTCGTTGTTCTCGAATCATGCTGCGGCGCAACACGAAGCAATACCGTTCCGGTGCAGGTGCAGCCGGTCCGTTTCTGACGGCGCACGCGACTTTACCGACGCGAATCGAGCAACACAATACTTCTGAGCTGCCAACCCCATGCAAAAATTTTTACACCTGCGGCTGCGCAACCTTCAAGCCCCGATCGGTCACCGCGCCCAGCGATGCGCTGCTCACGAGTTCCGCGTACTTGGCGAGCACCCCGCGCGTTGCATACGGCGCGCGCGGGCGCCAGCCCGCGCGACGCGCCACGAGTTCGTCGGCTGCAACGTGCAGCGTCAATTCACGCTTCGTGGCATCGATGCTGACGGAGTCACCGTCGTGCACGAGCGCCAGCGGACCGCCGTTCGCCGCTTCCGGTGAAACGTGTCCGACGACGAAGCCGTGGCTGCCGCCGGAGAAGCGGCCGTCGGTGATCAGCGCAACCTTGTCGCCGAGGCCCTTGCCCATGATCGCAGCGGTCGGACTGAGCATTTCACGCATGCCAGGGCCGCCGCGCGGCCCTTCGTAACGCACGACCAGCACGTCGCCCGCGCGCACGGTGCCGTCGAGAATCGCCTGCAGCGCCGCCTCCTCGCCATCGAAAACACGCGCGCGCCCCGTGAACTTGAGTCCTTCCTTGCCGCTGATCTTCGCCACCGCGCCTTCCGGCGCGAGGTTGCCGTAGAGCACGACGAGGTGGCTTTCGCGCTTGATCGGGTTCGTCAGCGGTCGAATCATGTCCTGCCCGCTCGGGTACGGCTTCACCCGCGCAAGGTTCTGGCGCAAGGACTTGCCGGTGACAGTCAGGCAGTCGCCGTGCAGCATGCCGGCGTCGAGCAACGACTTCATCAAAGGCTGGATACCGCCAATGCGGATGAGCTCCGACATCGAGTACCTGCCGCTCGGCCGCAGGTCGGCGAGTACCGGCACCTTCGCCCCGATGCGCGTGAAGTCGTCCAGTTCGAGCGGCACGCCCGCGGCGTGCGCAATCGCCAGCAGGTGCAGCACCGCGTTGGTTGAGCCACCGAGGGCGATCGTCACCACGATGGCGTTCTCAAAGGCTTCCCGGGTCAGGATCATCGACGGCTTGATGCCGAGCTTGATCAGGTTGACGACGGCGCGGCCCGCCTTTTCGGCGTCATTGCGCTTGTGGCGCGAGACGGCCTCCTGCGCGGAGCTGTTCGCGAGACTCATTCCGAGCGCTTCGATCGCCGATGCCATGGTGTTGGCCGTGTACATGCCACCGCAGCTGCCCGCGCCGGGAATCGCCGTGCGCTCGACTTCCTTGAGCTGCTTGTCGCTGATGACGCCGGCCGCGTGCGCGCCGACGGCCTCGAAGACCGAAACCACGTCGCGTTTCTTTTCGCCGGGCCTGATCGTACCGCCGTAGACGAATACAGCGGGACGATCGAGCCGCGCGATCGCCATCATGCAACCCGGCATGTTCTTGTCGCAGCCGCCGATCGCAACCACGCCATCGAAGCCCTGCGCGCCGACCACGGTCTCGATCGAGTCCGCGATCACTTCGCGGGACACGAGCGAATAGCGCATGCCGGGCGTGCCCATCGAGATGCCGTCGGACACGGTGATGGTGCCGAACGTAGTGCTCTTGCCCCCCGCGGCGTTGGCACCCTTCGCCGCCGCTTCGGCCAGCTTGTCGATGTGCATGTTGCAGGGCGTGAGGTTGCTCCAGGTCGAGGCGATGCCGACCTGCGGCTTCTTGAAATCGCGATCTTGGTAGCCGACTGCGCGGAGCATCGCCCGGCTGGGCGTCTGCTTGACGCCGTCGAACACGAGCTTCGAATACGGGCGGGGATCCACTTTGCGTCGGCTCATCGAACGGGCTCCGGGCGTAAATTTTCTACGGGCAATTGTGCGGCCTGCGGGTGCCGCGGTCACGCGGCGTTTGCGGACACCTGGCGGCGATGCATGACATGAAAGCGATAGGCCCCGTTCATGACGAAGAGCATGGGCAGCAGCAGCGCCGCCGGACCGAGTCCGGCGTGCAGGCTGCCGAGCAGGTGATACAGCGCGATCGTGAGTGGCGGCGCGACCAGTCCGCGCATCCCGGTAAGCGTCACGTGCAGAGCCATGTAGCGCGTCTCTTCGCCTCGCGGGGCGAAGTCGTTGTGGCCCAGCGTCCAGCCGAGGCTGCCGGCCGCCGAACTCACGCCAAGCAGCACGGCGCCCGGCGCGAGCAGCAGCGGCAAGTGCAGCAGCACTGCCGCGACGAACAACACGACCGCGGCCACCGTGAACTTGCCGTGGACGGAGCGGAACGCCAGCACGCGATGGAGATCCAGGTAGCGTGCCCACGGCTGGATCGCGAACGGCACCACCATGACGGGGATGGCGGTCGTGACGAGCACCTGCCACAAGGCCGGCAACTGCAGCACGTCACCCAGGCAGATCACCATCAGCGGCGTGAGCGAGAGCAATCCCGCGCCGAACATCGACATCGCGTACTGGTAGCGCCGGAACGCCGCGTCGCGCGCGAGCAGCGCTCGCATGCCACCGAAGCCGAAGGAGGCGCCTGCCACCAGCCGTGCGCGCTCGGCATCGAGCAATTCCTCTTCGCGCCGAACCTTGAACTGCCGGAAGGCAAGCGCGCCCGCCACACCGCAGGCTGAGCCCAAGACAATCGCGATGCGCCACCACTGACCCGCGTGCCCGAGCAGCCAGCCGATGCCGAGCCCGGTGATCGCGAGCGCGATCGACGTGTTGATCGTGATGCGCCCGGTGATTCGCGCGCGCAGTCGCGACGGGTAGTTCACGCTCCAGAGCACGGAGCGCACGGTTTCGACGCCGGCCCAGAGCAGGCGCGCTGCAGCGTACAGCGCGAGAAACAGCAGCAGCCCTGCCCCGCTCATCGGTACCAGCGCCAGCGCGCCCACGCATGCCGCCATCGCCAGCAGCAGCGGAAACAGGAACGACACCTTGCGCTGGCCCTGTGCGCGCCTCGCATACGCCATGCTCGCCAGGTTGGCCCAGGCCGGTGCCGCGCTCACGATGGCGACGACCAGGTCCACCGCGAGCGCCGGGGCCTGGTCGCCGAACAGCGACCGGACCATCACCGCCGCGGTACCGCCTTCAACCAGCCCGAGGCAGAGGTAGATCAGCGTCCAGGCACGCCGTTCGTAACTGAGGTCGATCACGTTGCAGGTCGCTTCAGCGGCTCGTCCTGCGCTTGGAAAGGCAGACACGCGCTCCGGACGAGCCACTGAACCGACCTGCCTGGTGCAGCCTGCCCTGTTTACGCATAACGTTCGACGATCATCGCGTGCAGCGCGCGCACGGCATGCGCCTCCGCCCCGACGGGACGGCCGGGCCGCTCCTTAGGGTTCCACGCGAACAGGTCGACGTGCACCCAGTCCCGGGCGTTCGTCACGAAACGCCTGAGGTACAGCGCCCCGATGATCGCGCCCGCAAACGCCGAGGCCGATGCGTTGTTGATGTCCGCGACCTTGCTCGCGATGTCGTCGTCGTAGCCGCTCCAGAGCGGCATCTGCCACAGCGGATCCGCGACTCGCCGGCCGGCCAGCAACAGTGCGTCGATGGTCTCCTGGCGCGTACCAAAAACCGCCGGCAATTCCGGACCGAGCGCCACGCGTGCCGCGCCGGTGAGCGTTGCCAGGTCCACCAGCAAGTCGGGCTTTTCCTCGTCCGCGAGCGCGATGGCGTCGCACAGCACCAGCCGGCCTTCGGCATCCGTGTTGCCGATCTCGACGGTCACACCCTTGCGTGTGCGGATCACGTCGCCCGGACGATACGCGTTGCCAGCGATCGCGTTCTCGACGGCCGGAATCAGGACTCGCAGCCGCACGGGCACACGTGACTGCATGACGAGTTGCGCGAGGGCCAGGGCGCAGGCCGCGCCGCCCATGTCCTTCTTCATGAGCGCCATGCCGGCCGCCGGCTTGAGGTCGAGGCCACCCGTGTCGAAGCAGACGCCCTTGCCGATCAACGTCAGCTTTGGATGCGTTGGATCGCCCCAGACGAAGTCGACGAGTCGCGGGCCGCAGGCGGACGCCTGCCCCACGGCGTAGATGGCAGGAAAGCCACTGCGCAATTCATCGCCCATGATTTCCTGCGGGGCCGCGCCGTGCTCGCGCGCGATCCGGATCGCCTCGGCTGCCAGCCGCGCAGGCGTCATGTCGGACGCCGGCGTGTTGACGAGATCGCGGGCGAGTGCCGTTGCACCCGCGAGTTGCACGACGTGGGCGTGGTCCACGGACGGTGGCGCGATGAGACGTGCCCGGGCCGTGACGGGCTGCGTCGACGACTTGTAGGTGTCGAACCGGTAGCTGCCGTAGGCCCAGCCCAAGGCGAGCGCGCTTGCCGCAGCGACGGTGAGTTCGTTCGTAACCCGCCAATGGGTACCGGCCGGCAAGCGCTCCGGCAGGCCTGCCACGTGCCAGAGTTCGAGCGCGTCCAGCGACGGCAGCGCGCCGAGACCGAGAGCCGCCCGGCGCGGCGTGCCATCGGGAGACGGCAGCAGCACCACCTGGTGACGCTCTGCTTTGAAACCCGTTGCGGCGACCCAGGCTCGCGCGGACGCATCCTGGGCCTCCAGCCAGCGGACGAGGTCGGACTGGAGAACGAGCACAAGCTCGTGCGCGGTCGCGGCGCCCGAGGCGCCGTCTTGATCGACGAGGAAATCCACGATGGGCAGGTTCCGTTGCGGGGAGAACGAACGCAGTCTGGCAGCTTAGCAGCGCCGCCTGCAGACGCGGTCGACTCGGGATTGAACACGCCTTGGACTGACTCCTTTTTGCACTGCGGTTGACAATGCACGGTACGCTGTGCTGCTATCCGCACCCTACTTTTTTCGCTCTCACGCGCAGGCGCTGGATGCAGTCGTCGCTCGACTCCTCCCTCATCACTTCGGTCGCCCTGCTGGCCGGCCTGCTGCTTGCGTCGCTTACCCTGCTTCCCCTGCGGAGGTGCGGGGCTCCGGGCTGAGAGCGCAAAGGCGCGATTGGACATCAGGAACCCCGCACGGCCAGCCAGCCGGCGCGGGGTTTTTAGTTTTGGTTACGGCAATACGGAAACGATTCCGAGGAGATGACTAGATGCGTGCGTACTCGAAGAAAGACGTCGACAAGAAGGCGCTCAAGGGCGCGAAGATCGCCGTGGTCGGCTACGGCAGCCAGGGTCGCGCGCATGCGTTGAACCTCAAGGATTCCGGCTACGACGTCGTCATCGGCGTGCGCAAGGGCGACAGCTGGAAGCAGGCGAAAAAGGACGGCCTCGCGGTCGCCACGCCGGCTGAAGCGGTCAAGGGCGCCACGCTGGTCGCGCTGCTCACGCCCGACACCACGCAGGCCGGGAACTACAAGGAAATCCTGCCGAACCTCGGCAAGGGTGCCACGCTGCTCTTCGCGCACGGCTTCAACATCCACTTCAAGCAGATCAAGCCGCGCAAGGATCTCGACGTCGTGCTGATCGCGCCGAAGGGCCCGGGCGGCCTCGTGCGTCGCCAGTACCAGGAAGGCCGCGGCGTGCCGTGCCTCATCGCGGTCGCGCAGAATGCCTCGGGCAACGCGCAGGCCAAGGCACTCGCCTACGCCGACGGCATCGGCGGCACGCGCGCCGGCGTCATCGAAACGTCGTTCAAGGAAGAGACCGAGACGGACCTGTTCGGCGAACAGGCCGTGCTTTGTGGCGGCGCTACGGAGCTCGTGGTCAAGGGCTACGAGACTTTGGTCGAAGCCGGCTACCAGCCCGAAGTCGCCTACTACGAGTGCCTGCACGAACTGAAGCTGATCGTCGACCTGCTGCACGAAGGCGGCCTCGCCAAGATGCACAAGTACATCTCGCACACGGCCAAGTGGGGCGACCTCACCCGCGGCCCGCGCGTCGTGAACAAGGCGACGAAGAAGGAAATGAAGAAGATCCTCGGCGAGATCCAGGACGGCACGTTCGCGCGCCAGTGGATCAGGGAAAACAAGACGGGCCGCAAGAAGTACGACGCGCTGATGAAAAAGGACCTCGCGCACCCGATCGAGAAGGTCGGCGCCCAGCTGCGTGCCCGCATGCCCTGGCTCAACCAGAGCTGAGTTCCGCTCCCCTCTCCTGTCCACCACGGTGACGACCATGTCCAACCGCGACCCGAACCGCGTGCTGATCTTCGACACCACGCTGCGCGATGGCGAGCAATCGCCCGGCTGCAGCATGACG
>Ga0315292_10002535_pt1 | contig 10293 bp, 8 predicted proteins | sample YL17G13_0_MG_FD_204029 | JGI IMG/M metagenome (GOLD analysis project Ga0315292, IMG submission 204029) | Sediment microbial communities from Yellowstone Lake, YNP, Wyoming, USA - YL17G13_0 | ecosystem: Environmental > Aquatic > Freshwater > Lake > Sediment | place: USA: Wyoming | collected... | reverse complement strand
GGCCGGGTCGACGATGATCTGGTTGATCACGTTGCCGTCGACCAGGCTCTCGAGCACCCAGGCGAGGTGGGGGGCGTCGATGCGGAACATGGTCGAGCACGGGCAGATGAGCGGGTCGAGCGACACGATGGTCTTGTCTGGTGTCTCGTGGTCGAGTCGTTGCACGAGGTGGATCTCGGTGGCGACGGCGATGGTCGAGCCGGCCGGGGCCGCTTCGACCGCCCGGATGATGAAGTCGGTCGATCCGACCTGATCGGCGACCTCGCACACCTCGTGTGACGTCTCGGGGTGGGCGATGACGATGCCGTCGGGATGTTCGGCCCGGAAGGCCGCGACATGGGCCGGTGTGAACCGTTGGTGCACGGAGCAGTGGCCCTTCCACAACAGGAAGGTCGATTCCTTGGCCTCGGCTTCGGTGAGGCCGCCGAGGTCGAGTCGGGGGTTCCACACCCGCATGTCGGCCTCGGTGTAGCCCATGGCGTGACCGGTGTTGCGGCCGAGGTGCTGGTCGGGGAAGAACAGCACCTGGGTGCCGCCGGCGCCGCCGTCGTCCCGGCTGCGGAACGCCCACTCGAGCACGGCTCGCGCGTTCGTCGACGTGCAGACGGCCCCGCCGTGCTCCCCGACGAACGCCTTGAGGGCCGCGGACGAGTTCATGTACGTGATGGGCACGAGATGTTCGAGATCGGTGATCCGACCGAGTTCGTCCCAGGCCTCTTCGACCTGGTCGATGTCGGCCATGTCGGCCATCGAGCAGCCGGCGTTGAGATCGGGCAGGATCACGCGCTGGTGGTCGCCGGTGAGGATGTCGGCCGACTCGGCCATGAAGTGCACGCCGCAAAAGACGATGTAGTCGGCCTCGGGGTGCTCCTGGGCCAGGACCGACAGGCGGAACGAGTCGCCGCGGGCATCGGCCCACTGCATGACCTCATCGCGCTGGTAGTGGTGGCCGAGGATGAAGACCCGGTCGCCGAGCGCCTGCTTGGCGTCGCCGATCCACGTCTCGAGCTCGGGCCGGGAAGCATCGGTGTACCGCGGGGGGAGCGGAGCTTGGAGCCTCAGCATGTTGTGGGTGGACCTCCGGTGCGGAGGCTCCGATGTTGACCGGTGGGGACAGCCTGGTCGCCGCGCCACGGGGTTGTCGGTCTCGGAGCCGATATGTCGCCGGATACCAGGCCGGCAGTGATAGGGAGTGTAGAGGCAAAGCGGGCGGTCCACGCCGATGTTCGCAACGCCGGATGTCTCGATCCGGCGATCGTTCGGCGCACCGCGACCCCGACCGCGTCCGGCAAGATGGGCGGGTGATCCAACGTCCGCCGGCCGGCAGCATCCCCGATGCCCCCGGCAGCTACCAGTTCAAGGACGATCAGGGCCGGGTCATCTACGTCGGCAAGGCCAAGAGCCTGCGCTCGCGGGTCGGCAGCTACTTCCAGAACCCGGCCAACCTGCACTCGCGCACAGCCCAGATGGTGGCCACTGCCGAGACGGTCGAGTGGATCCAGGTCCGCAACGACGTCGAGGCGCTCATGCTCGAGTACAGCCTCATCAAGCAGCACCAGCCCCGGTTCAACATCCGGCTGCGCGACGACAAGAGCTACCCGTTCCTCGCGGTCACGCTCGACGACGGGTGGCCCCGGGCGATGGTCATGCGGGGCACGAAGCGCAAGGGCGTTCGCTACTTCGGCCCGTACGCCCACGCGTACGCGATCCGCGACACGCTCGACCTGCTGCTGCGGAGCTTCCCTATCCGCACGTGCTCGGACAACAAGCTCAACCGGCACGAGAAGCTGGGCAAGCCCTGCCTGCTGTTCCACATCGAGAAGTGCTCGGGCCCGTGCGTCGGCGAGATCGACGAGGTCGCGTACGCGGCCCTGGTCCAGGAGCTGATCGACTTCCTCGACGGCGACACCGACACGATCGTCGACCGCCTCGGGGTCGAGATGCGCCAGGCGGCCGCCGAGCTCGAGTTCGAGCGGGCGGCCCGGTTGCGTGATCGGCTCGAGACGGTGCGCAAGGCGATCGAGAAGCAGCAGATGGTGGTCGACAAGGCCGAGGACATCGACGTCGTCGGCATCGTGGGCGACGAGCTCGAGGCGTCGGTGCAGGTGTTCTATGTGCGACGCGGCCGGGTAGTGGGGCGCAAGGGGTTCATCGTCGATCGGGTCGAGGACGTCTCACCAGGGGAGTTGATCGACTCGGTCCTCGAGGGGCTCTACTACGATCCGCCGCCACTCGGGGTGCCCCAGCAGGTGCTGGTGCCGAACGACTCGGCCGATCCCGACCTCTACGAGCGGTGGCTCGGTGAGCAGCGGGGCGCCCAGGTCACGATCCGGGTGCCGCAGCGCGGCGACAAGCGCCAACTGCTCGAGACGGTCACGCGCAACGCGACTGAGGAGTTCAACCGTCACAGGCTGCGGCGGGCCGCCGATCACAACAGTCGGGCTCGCGCCCTCAACGAGCTGCAACAGGCGCTCGGCCTGCCCGAGGCTCCGCTGCGCATCGAGTGCTACGACATGAGCCACATCCAGGGCAGCGACTACGTCGGCTCGATGGTTGTGCTCGAGGACGGCCTACCGAACAAGCGTGAGTACCGCCGCTTCAAGATCCGCGAGGTGGCCGGCAACGACGACTTCGCGGCGATGGAGGAGGTGCTCACCCGGCGACTCACGAACTACCTCGAGGATCGGGACAAGCCGGTAGAGGAGCGGGGCCGGTTCTCGTATCCGCCCCAGCTGCTGCTCGTCGACGGCGGCAAGGGCCAGTTGAGCGTGGCCGAGCGGGTGCTCGACGAGCTCGGGCTCACCGGTCAGATCCCCATCGCTTCGCTGGCCAAGCGGTTCGAGGAGGTCTTCGTGCCGGGCCGGTCGGAGCCGGTGCGCATCGGGCGCCAGAGCGATGCCCTCTACCTGCTGCAGCGCATCCGCGACGAGGCCCACCGGTTCGCCATCAGCTATCACCGCGAGCTGCGGGGCAAGCGGATGACGAAGTCGGTCGTCGACGATGTGCCGGGACTGGGGCCCACACGTAAGAAGCGGTTGCTGAGGGAGCTGGGGGGCGTCGGGGCCGTCAAGCGGGCCTCGCTCGACGAGCTCCGGGCGCTGTCGTGGCTGCCCGATGCCGTGGCCGACGCCGTCTTCGCCAAGATCCATGGAGCCCAGCGATGACCGGTGTGCAGCGATGATCGATGTGCAGCGATGATCGATGTGCAGCGATGATCGACGACCAGGCCGAGTCGGCCGACGATCCGGACGTATCCGCGGCCGATGACGCGGCGGATACCGACCTCTGGGAGGACCACGCCGACTGGTGGCAGCGCCAGTTCACCGAGGGCGCCGACCCGGAGTACACCGAGCAGATCCTGCCACTGGCCGACGAGTGGCTGGCCGGCCACCGTCGGGTGCTCGACGTCGGCACGGGTGAGGGGCAGCTTGCCCGCCGGCTCGCGGCCCAGGGCATCGATGTGGTCGGGGTCGACCCGACCGTGGCCCAGATCGACGAGGCGGCTCGCCGGGGCGGCGGTCCGGCGTATGTGCGCTCGGGTGCGAGTCGCCTGCCGTTCCGCGATGGAGCGTTCGACGGCGTCGTCGCCTGTCTGGTCTTCGAGCACATCGACGAGGTCGACGAGGCGATCGGCGAGGTCGCCCGCGTGCTCGAGGTCGGTGGCCGCTTCGTGTTCTTCCTCAATCATCCGCTGCTGCAGACCCCCAACAGCGGGTGGATCGACGACCAGATCCTCGATCCCCCCGAGCAGTACTGGCGCATAGGGCCGTATCTCACCGAGGCGTCGACCATCGAGCAGGTCGAGAAGGGCGTGTTCATCCGATTCGTCCATCGACCGCTGGGCCGGTACGTCAACGCGTTGGCCGACGCCGGCCTGGTGCTCGAGCGGATGGTCGAGCCACCTCCGCCGCCGGGGTTCCTGGAGCGGGCCCAGGAGTATCGCGACGCGGCGACCGTGCCGCGCCTGCTGCTGCTCGTCACCCGCCGCGACCCGACCGGTAGGCTCACGGCGTGAACGAGTTCATCGTGATCACCGGCTTGTCGGGCGCCGGTCGGTCGCAAGCCGCCGACATCCTCGAAGATCTCGGTTGGTTCGTGATCGACAACCTGCCCCCGGCCCTCATCCCCAAGGTCTCCGAGCTCGCCGGGTCCGAGGGATCGAGCATCGGCCGCGTCGTGCTGGTGGTCGGGACGGGCCCCTATCACGACGAGGTGCTCCCGGCCCTCCAGGCTCTCGAGCGCCAGGGTGTGCGCCTGCGCATCGTCTTCCTCGAGGCCTCGACCGACGTGCTCGTGCGTCGCTACGAGACCAGTCGACGGCGCCACCCGCTCGCTGACGACCGCAGCCTGGCCGAGGCGATCGAAGCCGAGCGGGTCGTCCTCCAGTCGGTGAAGGAGGAGGCGGACGTGGTGATCGACACCACCGAGCTCAACGTGCACCAGTTGCGTGACCGCATGCTGGATCTGTTCGGCGACGACGCGCCCGGGCAGGGCATGCAGACGACGGTGCTCTCGTTCGGCTACAAGCACGGCCTGCCTCTTGACACCGATTTGGTCATCGACTGCCGCTTCCTGCCGAATCCCCACTGGGTCGAGGATCTACGGCGTCAGACCGGTCTCGATGCGCCTGTCCGCGCCTACGTCATGGGTCAGGACGTCACTGCCGAGTTCCTCGACGCGCTCACGTCGTTGCTCGACCTGCTGCTGCCGGCCTACGTCATCGAGGGCAAGAGCTACCTCACCATCGCCCTCGGTTGCACCGGCGGGCACCATCGTTCGGTGGTGATTGCGGAAGAGGTCGCCGCCCGGCTTCGGGGCCGCGGATACGACCCCAAGGTGTCGCACCGAGACATCGCTCGCTGACGGTCCGTCCGGTCGAACTGGCAGATGTCGGTGGTTCGTGATCGGATGAGACGGTTCGCTACCAAGGAGACAGAAGCAGATGACCATTCGCGTGGGCGTCAACGGATTCGGGCGCATCGGACGGAACTTCTTTCGTGCCGTTCGCAGTCAGGGTGCCGACATCGAGATCGTGGCGGCCAACGACCTCGGTTCGATCAAGGACATGGCCCATCTCCTGAAGTCCGATTCGGTCATGGGTCGGCTCGATGCCACTGTCGAGGTCACTGCCGACGGCATCCTCGTCGACGGCAAGCTGTTGAAGATCACCGCCGAGCGCGACCCCAAGAACCTGCCGTGGGGCGACCTCGGCGTCGACGTCGTGGTCGAGTCGACCGGCTTCTTCAACAGTCGCGACAAGGCCGCCGCCCACCTCGAGGCCGGCGCCCCCCGGGTGATCATCTCGGCTCCGGCGGCCGGCGCCGACGCCACCTTCGTGGTCGGCGTCAACGACGACACGTTCGATCCGGCCGCTCACCTGGTCGTGTCCAATGCCTCGTGCACGACCAACTGCTTCGTGCCCATGGTCAAGGTGCTCGACGACGCGTTCGGTATCGAGAAGGGCCTGATGACCACGGTGCACGCCTACACCGGCGACCAGAACCTGGTCGACGGCCCGCACTCCGACCCGCGTCGCGCCCGCGCCGCGGCGGTCAACATCGTCCCCTCGTCCACGGGTGCAGCCCGCGCCACGGGCCTGGTGCTCACGGCCCTCAACGGCAAGCTCGACGGCACGTCGCTGCGGGTTCCCGTGCCGGACGGCTCGATCACCGACTTTGTCGGGGTGTTGCGGGCCGACGTCACCGTCGACGAGGTCAACGAGGCGTTCCGTGCCGCCGCCACCAGTGGCCCGCTCTCGAAGGTGCTTGTCTACAGCGACGATCCGCTGGTCTCGACCGACGTCGTCGGCTCGCCCGCCTCGTGCACCTACGACTCGGGCCTGACGATGGCCATGGGCAACCTGGTGAAGGTGCTCGGCTGGTACGACAACGAGTGGGGCTACTCCAACCGGCTCGTCGATCTGACCCGGATCGTCGGCGCGGCCAACCAGTGAGAGCGGCCGACCAGTGAGCTCGGCCGCCGGCCGATGACCGTTCCCCAGCTCGAAGATCTCGGCGATCTCGACGGTCGTCGGGTGTTGCTGCGTGCCGATTTCAACGTGCCGATCCGCGACGGCGAGATCACCGACGACCTGCGCATCAGGGCCGCCCTGCCCACGATCGAATGGTTGCTCGAGCACGGTGCCCAGGTCACGGCGTGCACCCATCTCGGCCGGCCCAAGGGTGCCCCCGACCCGGCCTTCTCGGTTGCCCCGGTTCGCGCCCGGCTGGCCGAGTTGGCGCCGGGCGTCGAACTGCTCGAGAACCTGCGCTTCGATCCGGGTGAGACGGCGAACGATCCGGCGTTCGTGCAGGAACTGATCGTCGATCAGGACTGCTACGTCAACGACGCCTTCGGTGCCTCGCATCGGTCCCACGCCTCGATCGTCGGCCCGCCCCAGTTCCTGCCGAGCGCGGCGGGCCGCCTGCTCGCCCGCGAGGTCGACGTGCTCCTGCCGCTGCGCGACGATCCGCGCCGCCCGTTCGTCGTGATCCTCGGTGGCGCCAAGGTGAGCGACAAGCTGGGCGTCATCGAGGCCCTGCTCGAGGTGGCCGATCGCGTGATCATCGGCGGCGGCATGTGCTTCACCTTCCTCGCCGCCCAGGGGCACCCGGTCGGGGCCAGCCTGCTCGAGGCCGACCAGGTCGAGACCTGTAAGCGCCTGCTCGACTCGGGTGCGCCCATCACCATCCCGCACGACATCACCGCCCTCGGCCCGGGCGGCAAGATCGGCGATCCCGAGGCGGGGGGAGAGGTGCGCCAGATGGGCGTCAACCTCCCCGACGGGTGGATGGGGCTCGACATCGGCCCCGGCAGTGCGGCCGAGTTCCTCGACATCATCGCCGAGGCCCGCACCATTTTCTGGAACGGCCCGATGGGGGTGTTCGAAGACCCGCGGTTCGCCGCCGGCACCCGCACGATCGCCGAGGCCATGGCCGACGCCCGTGGCTTCACCGTGGTGGGCGGGGGTGACAGCGCGGCCGCGCTGGCCGCCTTCGGCCTGCAGTCCGACGTCGATCACGTCTCGACCGGTGGGGGGGCCTCGCTCGAACTGCTCGAGTTGGGCGACCTCCCCGGCCTCGAGGCCCTCAGAGGAGCACCCAATGCCTGACGCACCATCGTCGAAGTCGTCCCCGTCAGTTGGCCGTAAGCCGCTGATCAGCGGCAACTGGAAGATGAACCTCAATCACTTCGAGGCCACGGTGTTCCTCGACAAGTTGCGGTATCTCGTCACGCCAGACGATCTGAACCACGTCGAGGTTTCGGTGCACCCGCCCTTCACCGACATCCGCACGGTGCAGACCTTCGTCGAGTCCGAGAAGGTCGAGATCGCCCTTGGCGCCCAGAACTGTCACTGGGAGGACACGGGAGCGTTCACCGGCGAGGTGTCACCGGCGTTCCTCGCCAAGCTCAACGTGCGCTACGTCATCGTCGGCCATTCCGAGCGACGCGAGCTGTTCGGTGAGACCGACCAGTGGGTGAATCGCAAGCTCCAAGCTGTGCTGAAGCACGCCATGGTGCCGATCCTGTGCGTCGGCGAGACCCTCGAGGAGCGCGAGTCCGGGTCGACCGAGGCCAAGGTCACCGGCCAGGTGCAGGCTGGTCTGGCCGGCGTCACGCCCGATCAGGTGGCGGCGATGGTGATCGCCTATGAGCCCATCTGGGCCATCGGCACGGGGCGCACGGCGACGACCGAGGATGCGCAGGCCGTGTGCGCGTCGATCCGCGCGACGGTCGCGGCGTCGGCGGGGTCGGACGCGGCCGCGGTGGTCCGCATCCAGTACGGCGGCTCGGTGAAGCCGTCGAATGCCGCGGAGTTGATGGCCCAGCCCGACATCGACGGCGCGCTGGTGGGCGGAGCGAGCCTCGAGCCCGAAGACTTCGCCCAGGTCGTGCAGTTTCGGCTGGCCGGGGTCTGAGCCGTTCCTCCGGGTCGATGGCTGCTCGACTGCCCTGCTTCCAGTCGCCCGGGGCTGACTGCTACCGTTGAGGCGCTCTCACCCGTCCGCTCAGGTCTCTGGGGTCTGTTGTGCTCATCGCTGTGCTCGTCGTCCACACCGCTGTCTGCCTGGGGCTGATCTTCCTCGTGCTGCTCCATAGCGGTAAGGGCGGTGGCCTGTCTGACATGTTCGGTGGTGGGATGGGCGCTTCGGCGGCCGGTTCGACCGTCGTCGAGAAGAATCTCGATCGCATCACCTTTGTGGTCTCCCTGATCTTCGGCTTCACCTCGGTTTCTCTCGCGCTCCTGATGAAGAGCTAGTAGGCACCGGGTGCGACCGAGTGTCCGGCGGCCGGTCGCGTTGGCGGCGACGGCGATCGTGCTGATGGGAGCGTGCTCATCGTCGAAGTCGACTGCTGACGCCGATCGGGGCGGCACGATGCGCATGGCGGTCGTCGGAATCGATCACGATCTCGACCCAGTCGATGTGATCGCCACTGATCAGACCCAGATGGTCCTGCTCGACCTTCTCAGCGACGGTCTCACGACGATCGACGCCGCCACGATGCAAGCGGCGCCGGCCCTGGCGACGAGATGGTTGGCCGATGACGGTGGCACGACGTGGACCTTCGATCTGGAAGACGGGGTGCAATTCTCGGATGGCACGCCGCTGACGGCGGCGAGCGTGGTGTCTTCGCTCGAGCATGTGGCTCGCAAGCCTGACACGCTGCACGGCGCCCGACTCGAGGTGATCAGCGGCCAAGCCGAGTTCGTGGCGGGTCGGGCCGACCACATCAGCGGCCTCGAGGTGCCCGACGAGCGGACGTTGCGGATCACGACGACGCTCCCCGACGCCGACCTGCCCGCACTGTTGGGCTCTCCGCTCTATGGCGTGGTCAAGCCGGCCGAGGCGGCGCCGAGTGACGTGACTCCCGTCACCGGCGTCCCGGGCTCGTCCGCTCCGGCGGCGACGGCCTGGACCGTGGGGGCCGGGCCCTTCCGGACCGAGGGTGGGGACAGCTCGCTGGCGACGGCGTCGCGACTGGTTCGGGTCGACAGGGGATCGGCTCGACTGGAGTCGATCGAACTCGTGCGGGTGGCCGACGAGTCCGCCGCGTTCGATTCCGTCCGCGATGGTCAGGCCGATTGGGCATCGGTGCCGGCCGGAAAGCCGGCGACGCAGTTGGGCTTGACGCCGCCGGCTGGGTCGAACGTGCGGGTCGAGACGAGTTCCCTGGGTGCGGAGGAGTTCCTCGGCATGAATCTGGCCAGCCCGACGTTCGCGAATCCGCAGTTCCGGCAGGCGATCGTGCGGGCGATCGATCGCACCAAGGTCATCTCGGCGGGCCTGCCCGGGCTGCTGCCCAGCTCCGCCGTCGTGCCCATCGATGTGCCGGGATCGATGATCGATCCCTGTGGTGATCCGTGTCGGTACGGTCCCGATCAGTCCAAGGTCCTGTTGGCTCAGGCATTCCCCGACGGACAGGTGCCGGTCGTCGAGATCGACACGAGCGATGGCCTCGGCGATGTTGCCGCCGCCAATTCGGTGCGCGATCAGCTTGTTGCGGTAGGTATCCCGGCAGAGGTCAAGTCGATGCCGTTCGCCGAGTATCAGACGTTCGTCACGACCGGCAACGAGCAGCTTTTCCGCACGGGCTGGGTCGGGCTGGCGCCGTCGGCGGGGGCGTATCTCGGCCCGCTCTTTCGGTCGAACTCGCTCGACAACCTGACGGCGTTCAGCGCGCCCGACATCGATGCCGAGCTCGCCGCCGCGGCCGCCGAGCCCGATGCCGACAAGCGGAATGAGGCGTACGGGGTCATCGAGCAGGCCATTCTCGGCCTGACGCCGATTGTCCCCCTCGGCTCGTATCGCTCGGCCGTCGCCTTGTCGGCGGGCGTGCGTGACTACGTGGCCAAGCTCGACGGTACGTTCGACATCGCCCGAGTGTGGATGGACAGCGCAGTTACGCCGACGACCGGCTGACGACGCCAACCCGGGTTCGAGCCGCCGCCGGGTGACGCGCTACAGTCACGCTCTCACCCGGTGCCCTGAAGGTCATCAGGTGGCCACGTCGGAGTGGCGGAATAGGTAGACGCGCCAGCTTGAGGGGCTGGTGCCCGCAAGGGCGTGGGGGTTCAAGTCCCCCCTCCGACACCGAGTTGTACCCCCACGAGATCCGCAATAGTGCAGGTCAGCGGGTCGGGGGTCTGGTGGGGGTTCGAGTCCCTACCGACACATCTCGGACCTGGTGACCATCGGTGGGTCAGCGTTCGGCGGGGTGGGGGAGTAGTCCGTCGATGGCGATGCCGACGAAGGAGCGGACGGTGGGATCGGGGCCGATGCGTTCCTCGCG
>Ga0315292_10002534_pt1 | contig 10295 bp, 20 predicted proteins | sample YL17G13_0_MG_FD_204029 | JGI IMG/M metagenome (GOLD analysis project Ga0315292, IMG submission 204029) | Sediment microbial communities from Yellowstone Lake, YNP, Wyoming, USA - YL17G13_0 | ecosystem: Environmental > Aquatic > Freshwater > Lake > Sediment | place: USA: Wyoming | collected... | reverse complement strand
GCGGAAACCCAACCCTGGGCCGACGCCCGGATTCCGGTCCTACTGAAGACGCCGGCGGCCGTTCGGTTCGTCTCATTCGAACCCCTACTCGGGCCGATCGTCGGATCCGCTATCCACGAAGGGATCGATTGGTATATTATCGGCGGCGAGAGCGGCCCGAACGCCCGGCCGATGGACCTGGCCTGGGCCACGGGCCTGGTGAAGGCGGCGGCCGAACGTGGGATCCCGTGTTTCGTGAAAGAACTGGGCGGCTGGCCCGACAAGCGGGATCGCTTGGCGGACTTCCCGCCGGAACTCCAGGTCCGGGAATTCCCGGACGGAAAGGCAACAATCCGATGAGACTCCGAACGCTTATCCTGATCACGGCGATCCTGACCCTGGCGGGCGGCCTGTTCGCGACGGCGGACGCCCAAAGCCTGAACACGGCCCAGAAGGTGAAGCTGACCCTGACCGGGAAGAACGCGGCCGGGGCGACGGTCCCGATCCCGACCGGAACCTTGATGGTCTGGACGGCCGTCGCGACTCCGCCGGCGGCGGACCCTGGGGCGTTCCTGGACCCGGTGACAACCCTGACCGAATTCAGCATCTTCTATTCGCCGAAGACGGTCGGAAGCCACGTCCTGACGGCGACGATCACGGTTCCAGGCCAGGGGCCGATCACGAATTCCGTCACCCTGACCGTGACCGCTGACCCGGCGTCGATCCCGGTGACGTTCACGATCACGGTCGGCACCCCGATCCCGAAGTGACCCACTGGCTGATCGCGTTCGTCGGCCTGGTTATAATTTCGGCAGCCTGTTCGGGAAACCGTCCCCCGGACTTGCGGCCGAAGCCGAAGACCGTCGCGATCACCGTCGGGGATCCGGTTCCGAAATGACCCGAACTCTGTCCGTCCTGTTCGTCCTGGGCCTGGCGTCGGCGGCGTCAGGCCAGGGGACCGCCCTGAACCCGACGAAGGCGCAATTCACGGCGTCCGCCGATCACGCGGCGGGCGTCACCCGGTACGAACTCCGGCACTACGCGGCCGGCGTGGCGACGCCGATTCGGATCGACGATCTGGGCAAGCCGACCCCGGACGCGGCCGGGACGATCACGGCGACGTTCCCGGCGCTTCCGAAGAACCCGGATCGGATCTACCTGGCCCGCGTGGCGGCGATCGGGCCGGCGGGCGCGACGGAAAGCCTGGACAGCCTGAACGGCTACCTGTTCGCGGACGGGGCGGAACTGACCCTGGCGCAAAAGGTGAAACTGGCCGTCGCGGGCCTGAACGCGGCCGGACAGCCGGCGGCCCTTCCCGACGATCAGATCGTCGTCTGGACGATCGTCGGATCGTCCCCGACGAACATCCTGGGGACCTTCGACACGGTTCCCCTACCCGGCGGCGGCGTCGAACCGGCGGCGGCCTGGTTCCTACCGGCGAAGGCGGGAACCTACACGATCGAGATTTCGTTCGTCTTCAGCGGGACCCCGTACACGTTCCGCGTGGCGGTGATTGTCACCACGGCACCCTAAAAGGAAAACCCTAATGTTTGGACGCCCGAACGTCTACGCTACCCTGGCCCGGTTCGCGGGAATTCGCGTCAAGGATGAACGCGAACAGGACCGGAATCATATCGTCGAAATCGAATTCGAAAGCCCGCTGACCTTCGATCTGGCGGACGAAATCAGCCCGGCCCTGGCCCGGGACCTGTTCGACAATGACGGCGGCGATATGGTCGCAAAGCGGGAAATCTCCGAAGTCGTCGTCTCGCTACCGATCGGCCGGCAAGTGATGACCGTTCGCCCGCACCCTGACCTGGATCCCCTGGGCCGGCTGGCCGGCGTGGAACTCCGGCGCGTCCGGGCGAAGAAAGCGGAAGCCGGGACCTGGATCCTGGCCTGGCTGGCGATGTTTCCCTTCGAAGAACGGACGGTGATCGGGCTGATCAAACACCTGAAACTGGGCGTCTACGTGACGTATGAACTGGAAAGCCCGGCGCTTCCCTTCGACGGGAAGGCGGCCGGCGCGGGGCCAGACCCAGACGACGCACCCCGGGACGTGGCGGCCGGCTCCGACGAACCCCTGGCCCCGGCGTTCCCGGCTTCCAAAGCGGGGACGGCTCCGAAGCGGGGACGCGGCCGGCCGAAGGGATCGACAGGCCGGAAGAACCCGGATCAAGTCCTGGCGGATCAGATCGCGGACGCCAGGCGGCGACAGGACGCGGACCTGAACGCCTAGACCAATTTCGGCAGACACTACCCGGAACGGGGGGGGGACCATGAACTTGAGAAGGTGCGACTCGTGCGCGAGAACGATCGGCCTGAAGGGCGGCGAGATATTCTTCGCGGTCCGCCTGTCGATCACGAAGGGAACGACCTGGGGACCGGCCCAGGTTCAGGCGGCGGAACGGATGGCCGGAGAAGCCAGGCGCTTCGGTATGAAGGCCCTGGTCGACGCCCTGGACGCCGGGGAACCGGCCGATATCGTCGGGGACACGGCTCCGGTTCTTTGCCACCATGCCGACGTTCGGATCTGCGCGGAGTGTATCACCACCGGCGCTCTAGGCGTCGGCGTAGACGTGATCGACCTGATTCGGGCGTCCGAAGGGACGGGCGAGCGGTCCCAGGACGTCGATCACGACCCGGGCGTCTTCAATCGGTCCCCGGAGTCCTGATGTTCCTACACCGAAAGCGGCGGGACGCGAATCACGCGGACCTGAAGGCCCTGGCTGAACGGATCGGCGCGTCCTGGCTGGATCTGGCAGACCACGGCGACGGATGCCCGGACGCTTCGGTCGGCTGGCAAGGGACCGACGCCATGATTGAAATCAAGTCCCCGGGCGGGAACGTGAAGCCGGGCCAGATCGACTTCGCGAAACGCTGGCGCGGCCGGCCCGTGACCCTGATTCGAACCGGGAACGATCTGCTCGGCCTACTCCTGGGACCGTCCTACGGGACGCCGACGGCCCTGGCGGACGCGGTGATTCCGCCGGCGCGGGTTCGAAAGCGGCGGACGTGATGGGCGAACCCTATCGGGCCAGGGTACTCCTGGCAGACCCGCCGTGGAAATACGACAACAAGCGGACCGGCGGTTCCTTCACGTCGGGAGCCGGCGATCAGTACCAGACGATGGGCCTGGACGATATCCGGAGCCTTCCGATCCCTTCGGTCCTGGCGGCGAACGCGACGGTGTTCCTATGGTGTCCGACAAGTCTGAAGTTCAGCCACGGGGGACCTTGTTTGACGACGTGGGGATTTCGCTACGTCGGGACGGTCTATTGGAACAAGGCCCGGCTCGGCATGGGATTCTGGTTCAGGAATCAGATCGAAGAACTCCTGTTCGGGGTCCGGGGGGACGTGACGCCCTTCCGGTGTCAACTCCCGAACCTGATCACGGTTCCGCCCGGGAAACACTCCGAAAAGCCGGCGGCCTTTCACCGGCTGATCGAATCGGCGACTGGGCCGGCGTCGGCTTCGCGGAACCTGGAATTATTCGGGCGTATCTCCGTGCCGGGCTGGACCGTCACGGGTTACGAAGTGACGGGACGCGATGTTCGGGACGATCTTCGACGCCTGGCGAGCGGGGACCCGTGATCACCCTGACAGCGGCCGAACTCCAGACGGCGACGGCCCTGGGGACCGTGCGCTGGCGCGTCCTGAAGGATCAATCCGACGCGGGTTCGAATCACTACCACGGGACACCCCAGGAACGGCTCGATCACAACATCCAGGGCGCGATCGGGGAATTCGGCGCGGCGAAGTTCTTCGGCTTGCCGGAGCCGACGTCTGATCACCAGGACCCGGACCGTCATGATATCGGGGACCGGACCGACGTCAAGTCGATCCATTCAGACGCCTACAACCTGGTGATTGTGGCGGGGCGGGTTCACCCGGAACGGCTCTATATGCTGGCCCTAGTGATCCCGCCGAACGTCTGGCTCCAGGGCTTCCGACTCGGGGCCTGGATCCTGGCGCGGCCGGCGTTCTACTTCCCGGACGGCTTACGCGACTACCCGGGCGAAGCGAAGCGGCCCTGCTGGAAGGTCCCCCAGGCGGAATTGCTTCGCGTGGATGGCCTGACCGCTGACCTACTCTGACGGGGGAACGGATGAAACTGATCGGCATTCTGACGCGAACGATCGTCCCGTCGGTCTGTCCGACCTGTCGCCAACAAGTCACCGTGGCGGACCGGGCGGACGGTTTCGGTTCGGTGACGTTCAGCGGGGACCCCGCCGGGTTCAAGATCACGAAGAACGCCCAGGGCGAAATGGTCGATCACTTCGATCAGGCCGAATTGCACGGTTGCACCGACTGAAAGGATGAACATGGCGAAGCGAACGGCCCCGGCGGTCCTGGCCGGCGGCCCTGACCTGGCGGATCTGACGCCGGACCCGGCGAACGCCCGGACCCACGGCGACGTGAACCGGGCGCGGATCCGTCAAAGCCTGGCGGACGTCGGGGCGGGACGGTCGATCTTGATCAACGCGGCGGGAAAGATCCTGGCCGGCCACGGGATCGTCCAGGAAGCGAAGGCCCTGGGCCTGAAGCTGAAGATCGTTCCCGGGGACGCGGACACCCTGATCGCCGTGCAACGGACGGACCTGACGCCGGCCCAGGAAACCCGGGCGGCGCTCTGGGACAATCGGACCGGCGACGATGGGACCTACGACGTCGGCATGATCGCGACGCTGGCGGCGGCCGGCCTGACGGCGGGGATCTTCTCCGACGCGGACGTCCGGACCCTGAAACTGGCGGCCAGGAAGGGCGGTCAGCGCAAACACCCGGACGACGTTCCGCCCTTGCGGGATTCGGCGAACGTGACGCTCGGGGACCGCTTCAGCCTGGGACGCCATCGGTTGCTCTGCGGCGACGCCACGAAGCGGGAAGACGTCGAAGCCCTGATGCGTGGGGACCTGGCGGACGTGATGATCACCGATCCGCCCTACGGCGTCCTGTTCGGGGGGAGCGGCGGCGGGAAGGCGAACGCGATTCGCGGGGACCTATCGCAAGCGGAAATCCCGGTATCCTTCGCCGTGGCGCTTGAACACGCCCTGGGGCCGGACGCCCGGATCTATCTCTGCGGCGGTTCGACGAACCTGATGACGTACTGGAAACTGTTCGATCACTACCTGCGGATCATGCCGAGACTGATCGTCTGGGTCAAAGAATCCTTCTTGCTTCGTCACAACAATTATCACAGCCAATTCGAATTGATATTCTTCGGCTGGAAGGGGAAAGGCGGGGACCCGTCGAACTGGCACGGGGACCGGAAACAGTCCGATTGCTGGCAGATCACGCGGGATCCGGTCTACGTTCACCCGACACAGAAGCCGGTCGCCCTGTTCGCGAAGGCGATCCAGAATTCGTGTCCGCCGGACGGGATCGTCTTCGAACCGTTCGCCGGCTCCGGGACGGCCCTGATCGCGGCGGACGCGGAAGGCCGGACGTGCTACGCCCTGGAACTGGATCCCCGATTCGCCCAGGTGATTGTCGAACGATGGGAGCAATACACCGGCCTGAAAGCCGGCCGGCTGGCGGCCGGGGACGCCTGGCCGACGGGGGGATCATGACGAAGGCTGAAGAAATCACGACGAACGGATCGACCTGGAATAAGACCGCCTGGGACGAGCCGGTCTTCGTCCTATGCGGCCGGGACGCCCTGGCCCCGGAAGTAGCGAACGCCTGGGCAAGCCTGGCGGCAACGGTCGGCGTGACGCCGGAAAAGGTCGAAGCGGCCCGGGCCTGGGCGCGTCAGGCGGCGGCCTGGCAAGTGACACGGGGATCGAAACTCCCGGACTGAAGGGGACAATGGGAATCCTGATCTGTCAACGGTGCGGCTTTCCGATTATGCCGAACGGCTGTCCGTGCAACCTGACACCCCGGGCGGTCCGGGAATCCTACGCGAAGCCCCTGGGACCCCGACCCCTGAACGCGGCGACCGTCCTGTTCCTGTTCGGCGGCGCGATCGGGTTCGTCGTCGGCCTTCTGACGCGGCTGATCTGGTAGCGTGATGTTCTACGACCGGGACGGGATTGTGATTCACCACGGGGACGCCCTGGACGTCCTTCCGACGCTGGCGGCGGACAGCCTGGACGCCGTGATCTGCGATCCGCCCTACGGACTCGGGTTCATGGGGCGAGCCTGGGATCACGGCGTCCCTGGCGTGGCGCTCTGGCTGGAAGTTCTTCGCGTGATGAAGCCGGGGGCGTTCGTCCTGGCGTTCGGCGGGACCCGAACCTTTCACCGGCTGGCCGTGGCGATCGAAGACGCGGGCTTCGAACTCCGGGACACGATCGGCTGGATCTACGGGAGCGGCTTCCCAAAGTCCCTGGACGTGAGCAAGGCGATTGACAAGGCGGCGGGGGCAAAGCGGGAAGTGGCGGGGCGCTATCAGCCGCCGAATGGCAAGGCATGGAATCTGGCGGACGACAGGCGTGGTGGAGGCTACGGAGCGCGGACCGGCTTGCGTTCCGCGAATATGGATGTTACCGCCCCCGCCACCGATGCCGCCCGTCGCTGGTCCGGCTGGGGCACGGCGCTAAAGCCCGCGTGGGAGCCGATCATCGTGGCGCGGAAGCCGCTGGCCGGGACGGTGGCGGAGAATATCCTGGCCTACGGGACGGGCGGCCTGAACCTGGACGCCTGTCGGATCGACGTCGGCGAAGGGGACTACGATCACCCGGGGAATCTGGAGAGCGGCCGATGGCGCGAACGACCTACCTGGCGGCGGACCAGGTCGGTCGCGCAGGCCCCACCGAACGCCCTGGGACGCTGGCCGGCGAACCTGATTCATGACGGAAGCCCGGACGTCCTGGCCGTCTTCCCTGAAGAATGCCCAACCGGGAAGATCGCCCGTCCAAGTCAACGTGATAGACCGTCCGGATACCGCTACACCGGGCGCTATGCGGCGGGGTTCGGCGACTCGGGATCGGCGGCCCGGTTCTTCTATTGCGCGAAGGCGGCGACGAACGAACGCTGGTCCTACTGTCGGATCTGCGGCGTCGCGTTCTATCCGGACGCCTGGACGGCCCATCAACACGGCAAACCGCACGGCGATCACGTCTTCAGTCACCCGACACAGAAACCCCTGGCCCTGATGAAATACTTGATCACCCTGGCGGTTCAGCCGGGCGGGGCGGTCCTGGATCCGTTTATGGGGACCGGAACGACCTTGATCGCGGCCGGCGCGGCCGGATGCCGGGCCGTCGGGATCGAGCGGGACGTGGAATCCTGTTCGATCGCGGTCGGACGCCTGGCGCTTCCCCTGGGATTCTGACGGCGGCATATTTCGGCGGAAACACTTGGCACAGGGCTTGATTATGGCACACGGCAACGGACGGGATCCGATACTCGGCAACCTGACGGAGCGGATCGAAATCCTGGCACCCTGGGCGAAATTCCGGGGGAAGGCGAACCTGGTTCCGATCGACCCGGAGCCTGGCGTCCCTGAAGCCGTCGTCACCCGGGACGCGGCCGGCGGGTTCGTCGTCTTCGTCACGAAGCCGGCCCTGGACGAAATCCGGAAAGACTGGCCCCACGTCCGGGATCTGGACTCGATTCCGTCGGACGATGAAATCGCGGCCTGGCTGACCTTCGTCGTTCTGAGCGATCATGCTCCCCGGTGACGACGGGACGTTCGGCGCGTTCGTCGTCCTGGCCGGGGCGGCGGTGATTCGGCTGATCTGGAAGCTGGCGGACTGGAAGCGGAAAGGCACCCGATGAACGGCACGATCAAGTCACTCCCCCAAGATCACACGACCGGCGAACGGCGCGGCTACGGGTTCATACGCGACGACGCCGGCGGGAACTGGTTCTTCCACAAGCGGGCGATCCAGGCGTTCGGGCCGGCGTTCGCGGATCTTCAGGAAGGGGACCCTGTGACGTTCACCCCGATCGAACACCCGAAGGGACCCCGGGCGATCGAAGTCAGGATCCTGAAAGGGAACACCCGATGAGTAGTAGCAACCCCGACGACTCGAATCCCCCGCCGATATCCTGGAAGCCGAACCCGAAGACGAAGACGCGACGGGACGTCCGGCAGCCGAAGGTGCGGAAGGGCCGGGAATCCCCGGCGCGGAAGGGGACCCGATGAGCGGAGACAAGCCGGCGAAGCCCACGGAAACCACCAAACCCCGCGAAATCGGGGCTTGGCACAGTCACCACCCGCCCGGGCGCGGTCTGCGGTGTCAAGCCCATGCGCGAACGACCGGGAAGCCCTGTCAGCGGTTCGCGATCAAGGGCCGGACCCGGTGTCGGTTGCACGGCGGGAAGTCCCCGCGTGGAATCGCGTCCCCGAACTGGAAACACGGGTTCTTCTCGAAAGCCCTACCGGCGGACCTGGCGGACCTGGCCCGGCGAGCGGCGGCGGATCCCGCACTCCAGACGATGAAGGAACAGATCGCGATCGGCGACGCCCGGATCCACGAACTTTGCACAGACCTGAAAAGCGGCGGCGGGGCCTGGGGCCTGGCCGTCGCAGCGATGGGCCGGCTTGAACGGGCGGGCGACGATCTGAACGCGGCCCGGACGGCCCTGGTCGATCTGAAGGCGGCGATCGACGGCGGGCGGACCCGGGAACGGACCTGGGCCGAAATCCGGGAACTATTCCAGGAACGGGATCGCCTACTGACCGGGGAAGTGAACCGGCACAAGGCGACGGCCGACACGATCAACGCGGACCGCGTGGCGGCTATGATGGTCGGGATGATCGACGCCCTTCGGGAAGAAAGCCAGGATCGGGATCTGATTCGGCGGATTCTGAACCGATGGGAACGGTTGATGAATATCTCCGGCGTGACGACTCCGCCGACACACTGACGGGGGACCCGATGAAACCCAGATCCTTGATCCCGGCCCTGGCGGCGATCCACGCGGCCCATGAAATGATCCCGGACGGCCGGCCCCGGAAGCGGCGTCCGAAGCGGGCGACGTCACGCACGGACCGGACGCGGGACCGCCAGGCGAAGGCGAGCCGGCGACGGAACAGGGGGACCCGATGACGCTGACCGACTGGCTGGCGACGACGACGGTCGATCTGAAAACCCTGATCGCCATCCTGGCGTTCGTCCTGTCGGCCGGCGGCGCGGCCTGGACGGTCCGGGACACGATCCAGACGCAAACCCGGGAAATCACCGACCTGAAAGCGGCCGTGACCGGGCTGAACGGGGAAACGGCGGCCCTAACGCGGAACGTGGCGGAACTGTCCCTGACGTTGAAACTGAAAGGCGTGATCCCACAATGACGACGAACTGGCGGATCTATCTGACCCTGATCGCGATGCTGATTCTACTACTCACCTGGACAGCCTACGGCCAGAAGGCGGTGACGTTCAAGGCCCAGGCGTTCACGCCGGCTTCGACGATTATCCTGAAGACGGCTCCGGACGGGGATCTGGTCTGCGCGGAACCGAACGCCGGCATCCTGGCCTGTCGCACGGTTCAGGAATTCCGGGCCTGGGTTCGGGAACGCCCGGCCCTGAAGTGAAAGGGAAGGGCCGACGTTCGTCCGACCGATCACCCGGCACAGGTGCGCGTCAGACCTTCCCGGTTGCCACACCGGGACCGTCGGCCTTGATGAATTCTACCACGTTCGGGTTCTGAACGATGCTCGGGAATACGACCGAACAGCGACTCCTGGGGAAGATGCGATGGGCCGGGGACCGGGACGCGGCGGCGGCGTCGGAGCCTGACGCCCTTCCGGTGATTCGGACCCCGAAGGACCTGGACCGCTTTCTTCTGGACTATTTCGGCGTCCGCTTGCCGTCCGTTCAGGTTTGCGCGGAACATTCGACACCCCACGCGGCGTTCCACGCGGCCTACTTCGCGGCGTCCCCGATCGCCGTCTGGAAGGCGTCCCGTGGATTCGGCGGAAAGTCGTTCACCCTGTCCCTTCTCGGCTTGACGGAAGCCCTGACCCTGCGGGCCGACGTCAACGTCCTGGGCGGCTCCGGCGAACAGAGTCAGCGCATTCTCGAAAGCATGGCGAAACTATGGGCCTGGCCGACGGCACCCCGTCAGTTCCTTCGGACGGACCCGGGGAGCCGGAAGACGGTCCTGACCTTCGGGAACACGATCAAGGCCCTGATGGCGTCGCAGACGTCGGTCCGGGGACCGCACCCGCAACGGCTTCGCCTGGACGAATGCCTGGCCGTCGGGACCCCGGTCCGCATTCCTGGCGGCTGGAAGAACATAGAAGACATGTCGCCCGGTGACGTGCTATCCTGTTACCATGCGGAAACGGGAACAGTCAGGACTGAAACCGTCGAACGGGCGGCCTGTCGCGGAGTCAGGCAAACGATCCGAATCGTCTTCAGCGAC
>Ga0315292_10002533_pt1 | contig 10296 bp, 10 predicted proteins | sample YL17G13_0_MG_FD_204029 | JGI IMG/M metagenome (GOLD analysis project Ga0315292, IMG submission 204029) | Sediment microbial communities from Yellowstone Lake, YNP, Wyoming, USA - YL17G13_0 | ecosystem: Environmental > Aquatic > Freshwater > Lake > Sediment | place: USA: Wyoming | collected... | reverse complement strand
ATTGCCGGGGAACCCTTCCCCTGGACGGATCGGTCCGATCCGACTGATCCGTCTGATGGCCACCGCCCCTCCTCTAAAAGCCCGCTTCATCGACCGCCCCAACCGTTTTCTGATCCGCTGCCGCCTTGGGGAAAGGATCATCCAGGCCTTTCTGCCCAACCCCGGGCGGCTCTGGGAGCTCCTGTTGCCGGGGGTTACCGTTTATATTGTCGAAGAACCGCCCTCCCCCACCCGGAAAAACGCCTTTACCGCGGTGGCGGTGGAACGGGAGGGGGTTCCGATCTTCCTCCATACCCATCGGACCAACGACGTGGCCGGTCGGTTGATCGACCAGGGAAAGGTCCCCGGCTGGGAAGGGGCCCATGTGATCGGCCGGGAGATCCGCGTCGATCATTCCCGCTTTGATCTGCTGGTGGAACACCGAAAAAAAGAATGGCTGATCGAGGTCAAATCCTGCACCCTCTTCGGGAAGAAAACGGCCATGTTCCCGGATGCGGTCACGGATCGCGGCGCCCGGCACTTGCGGGAACTGGCCGAATTGAGCGACCGGGGACGGCGGACCGCCGTGCTGTTCATCGTCCACTGGCTGAAGGCGGAGTTTTTTCTCCCCGATTATCACACGGATCTGTTCTTCGCCCAAACCTTTCTGGCCTGCCGAAATCGGGTGGAAATTATCCCCCTGGCGGTGGAGTGGAATCCGGATTTATCGCTCGGCGATCGGGTGAAGCGACTGGAGATCCCCTGGGAGCTGATTCAAAGGGAAGCCCAGGACCGGGGGAGCTACCTGCTGATTCTGAAGCTCAACCGCAAAAGGAATCTGGAATTCGGCCGGAAGGAAAATCGGCAGGTCTTCCCGGCCGGTTATTATGTCTATGTGGGTTCGGCCATGAAAAACCTGACTCGGAGGCTGGAACGCCACCGCCGCCTCCGAAAAAATAAATTCTGGCACATCGATTATCTGCGGGAAGGAACGGAATTCCAAGCCGCTCTGCCCATCCGTTCCTCCGAAGGCCTGGAATGCCATTTGGCGGAACAGATGCGCTCCGTCGCCGACTGGGACATCCCCGCTTTCGGCGCCTCGGACTGCACCTGCCCGGGGCACCTCTTCGGGATGGAGGAGGACCCACTGAAGTCCTCGGCCTTTATCGGCCTGTTGCAGTATTTTCGGATGGATCGACTGTTCTAACTATTCATCCGGAAAATCATAATCGTACCTTGTTTTTACCTTGACTTAGTCCATGACTTAGTCTATAGCATTTCTGGAGGTGTTCAATCATGCCTGAAGCCGTAAATGTCCATGAGGCCAAAACCCATTTTTCTCGATTACTGGAAAGGGTCAATCGGGGTGAAGAAATCGTTATCGCCAAGGCCGGGAAACCGGTAGCCCGTTTGGTACCTTATGGGGAAAAACCGGTTAAACGAATTCCGGGAACCGCCACGGGCCAAGTCATCATCAAGAGGAATTTTGAAGCCCCTCTCCCTAAAAATCTGATGAAATATTTTGATTCATGAAAGCCCTGCTGGACACCCATACGTTCTTGTGGTGGATTACCGATCAACCCCGACTGCCTCAAGGGGTCCGAGCGATTATTGAAGATGGAAAGAATGAGATATTCGTCAGCGCGGCCACCGGGTGGGAAATTATTATCAAGTTTCAGTTGGGCCGACTCATTTTACCGGATGATCCGGAAAGATATCTTTTGGAGCAAATCCAAAGGAATGCCTTTCAAACGCTACCCCTTCGAATGCGGCATTCCCTTCATCTCCTGGCGCTTCCTTCCCTTCACCAGGATCCCTTTGATCGGATGCTCATCGCCCAGGCTCAATTCGAACATCTCCCAATTCTGACCTCGGATAAACAGATCGCCCGGTATCCGGTTGACGTGATTTGGTCCTGATCTTTAAAGGAGGAATGACCGTTCAATAGAGGTTCAGGCCCGTTGGCCCAGGAAAGATTCTTTGATCTTCGGGTTTTCCAGCAACTCGGCGGTAGTTCCGCTCAAGACGATTTTGCCGGTTTCCAGTACGTAGGCGTACTGGGAGACTTTCATGGCCTGCTTGACGTTCTGCTCCACCAGGAGGACCGTGGTCCCGTCCTGGTTGATGCGGCGGATGATCCGGAAGATCTCGCTCACCACCAGGGGGGCCAGTCCCAGGGAAGGCTCATCCATGAGCAGCAGTTTGGGGCGGGACAGGAGGGCCCGGGAGATGGCCAGCATCTGCTGCTCCCCGCCGGAGAGGGAGCCGCCAGGCTGTCCCTGCCGCTCTTTCAGCCAGGGGAAGCGCAGGATCTCCTTTTCAATATCGGCCTTGACCTGGCCGTCGGTCCGCTGGTAGGCCCCCATTTCCAGGTTTTCCAAAACCGTCATCTTGGATAGAATGGCCCGGCCTTCCGGGACCAGGGCGATACCCCGCTGCACCACCTTGTAAGGCGGGAGCCTGGCGATATTCTCGTCCAGAAAGAATATCTTCCCAGCCTTGGGTTTGAGCAACCCGGCGATGGTCTTGAGCAGGGTCGTTTTGCCGGCCCCGTTGACACCCAGGATGGTAACAATGGAACCGGAAGGCACCTCCAGGTCCACCCCCTTCAAGGCCCGGATGTTTCCATAATTGGTCTTCAGCCCTTCGACCCGCAGCACGCCGTCATCCTTTCATCACTCTTCTTCCCGGCCCAGGTAGGCTTCGATGACCTGGGGGTTGTTCTGGATCTCCCGGGGGGCGCCCTCGGCGATCTTTTCTCCGAAATTAAGGACCACCAGGCGGTCGCAAACCTTCATGACCATGGACATGTCGTGCTCAATCAACAGGATGGTGATGCCGAAGCCCAGGATTTTTTTGATCAGCCGGGCCATCTCTTCGGTTTCGTTGTCGTTCATCCCGGCCACGGGTTCATCGAGCAGGATCAGCCGCGGCTCCCCGGCCAGGGCCCGGGCAATTTCCACCCGCCGCTGAAACCCGTAAGGCAGGCTGGAAGCCGGGGACTGGTTGTGCCCCTGCAAGCCCACCAGGTCGAGCAGTTCGTCGGTCTTTTCCCTGATCCGCGCCTCTTCTTTCCTTTGAAAACCGGTCCGCAGGACACTGTTCCAGACCCCGGCCCGGCTGCGGGTGTGCCGGCCCACCATGACGTTCTCTTCTACGGTCATTTGATCAAAGAGGCGGATATTCTGAAAGGTGCGGCTGATCCCTCGATTGGTGATTTCATGGGTGCGGAGGCCGCTGATTTTTTCACCGTTGAAAAAAATCTCCCCGGCCGTGGGGTGCAGAAAGGAGGTGATCGCATTGAACAAGGTGGTCTTGCCCGCGCCGTTGGGTCCGATCAGGCCCAGGATCTGGCCCTCCTCCAGCCGGAAGTCCACATCCTTCAAGGCGGCCAGGCCGCCGAAAATCATGCTGACCTTCCGGATCTCAAGCAGCATCTTTCCCCTCGTTCCGGCGGCCCCTCAGTCGATCGAGCAAGGGCCGGTCGATCACTCCCTGGGGCCGGAAAATCATCAGGACCACCAGTATAGTCCCGTAAATAAAATAACGATACTCGCTTAAGCCCCGGAGCAGTTCGGGCATTAGCGTCAGGAAGCCGGCCCCGAAGACCGGACCCCATAACACTTCGCTGCCCCCGAAAACGGCAAAGACCAGTATTTCCACGGCCCGGTGATAGGTGAAGTCCGCCGGGCTGATATAGCCAGTCACATGGGCGAACAAGGCCCCTGCGAATCCGGCCAGGGCCGCCCCCTGCACAAAGGTCAATATCTTGTAGTAGGTGGTATTGATTCCCATCGCCTCAGCGGCCTTTTCATCCAGGCGGATGGCCTGAAAGGCCCGGCCCACCCGGGATTTCAGCAGGCGGCTAAAAAAAAGTAGGGTCAGCAGGGTGAGGAAAAGGAGGATCAGGAAAACGGTCAGGCTGATAAATTCGTTGTTCTTCAGGCCCCAGCTTTCCGGGGAAAACCCGGCCGCCTGCAGGCGGGCCAGGATGGTGCGGCCCAGGTGGGGGATGCCGGCGATGCCCACCGCCCCGCTGGTCAGGGATTCCCAATTGATAAAGACCACTCGGACCACTTCCCCGAACCCCAGGGTGGCAATGGCCAGATAGACCCCGGTGAGGCGCAGGGTGGGCAGGCCGATGAGCAGGCCTATGACCGCGGCCAGCAGCCCTCCGGCCAGCAGGCCCAGGGGGATCGGCAGGCCCAGTTTGACGGTCAGGAGGGCGCTGGTATAGGCGCCGATGCTCATGAACCCGGCACTGCCCAGCGACAACTGCCCGGTGCACAGGGTAATGTAGATGCTCAACCCCAGCAGGATATTGATCAGGATGAAGGAGGCGATCTGGAGATAATAGGGGTTGATCATGGAAAAGAACCGAAGAGCGGGAAGATTGGAATGATGGAGTGATGGAGTGCCGGAAAATTGGAATGATGGAATAATGGAATGGTGAAACAAGGAGAGGGCGGTTCCAGTTCAGACCTCTTGCTTTTTTTCCAACATTCCATTATTCCACTATTCCATCATTCCTTGCCCGATAGCCCCTGCGCTCCGCGCCTCACGCCCTGCGCTCCGCGCTTAAGGCCTGCCCGAAGATCCCCTGGGGGCGGATCAGCAAGATCACGATGATGGCGATAAAGGCGATGGCGTCCCGGTAGCCGGAATGGCCGTAGGCCACCATGAAGGTCTCGGACAAGCCGAGGATCAACCCGCCGGCCATGGCCCCGTTCACGCTGCCCATGCCGCCCATAATGATGATGGCCAGCCCTTTGAGTCCCATGGGCAGTCCCATCTGGTTGTTGACGTAATTGAAGGCCATGCCCACCAGCACCCCGGCGATTCCGCCCATGGAGGAGGCCACCACCACGGTGGAGGTAATGATCCGGTCGGTGTTGATCCCCAGCAGGCTGGCCGTCTCCAGGTTTTCAGCCGTGGCCCGCAGGGCCTTGCCGGCCTTGGCCTTGGACAGCCAGGTGGAGAGGCCGACCATCAGAAAAATGGAGATGGCCAGGATGATGACCTGCACCAGGTAAATGGTCACCGGCCCGATGGTGAACTGGATATCCCCGAAAGAAGTAGGGAACGGTTTGTTGCCGGCGCCGAAGAGATGATGGGCCAGGTTTTCCAAAAAAATGGACACCCCGATGGTGCTGATCAGAGAAGCCAGATGGGAGACCCCTCTTCGGCCCCGCAAAGGTCGAAGGGCCAGTCGTTCCAGCAGAAAGCCCATGGCGGCGGTCACCAGGATGGCCCCGCCCAGGGCCACCAGGACCGGAGCCTCAAAGCGGGAGATGAGCAGCATGCCGATGAAGGCCCCGAACATGAAGATCTCCCCATGGGCCATGTTGATGATATCCAGCACGCCGAAGACCAGCGTGTAGCCCAGGGCCACAATGGCGTAGATGCTGCCTAGGGTGATGCCGTTGATCAGTTGTTCGAAGAACAAGGTTCGTGTCCTAATGCTTCACCGCAAAGCCACAAGAAATTTTACCCCCCCGTTCGTCAACTTGTTACGTAACAAACGGGGGGATAAAATTTCTTAATTGAATATCTGAAATTTACCGTCCTTGATGATCAAGACCACGGGGTCCATGACCACATCTCGTTCGTTGTCGAAGGAGAACTTGCCCAACACGCCGTTGTAGTTGCGGATGGCGGCCAGGGCGTCCCGCAGCTTGTCACGATCGGGCTGGCCGGCCTTTTTTAAGGCCTCGCCCATGATGCCCAGTGCGTCATAGGCCTGGGCGGCGAACTGATCCGGCTTCTTCCCATAGGCTTTTTCATATTTCTGGACGAAGGCCTTCACCTTGGGATCGTCCTTGTCGCCGAACCAGGGAGTGGCCACGATCAACCCGTTGGCCGCCTCTTTAGCGATTTCGATCACCTTGGGGGAATTGAAGCCGTTGCCGCCCACAAAGGGCACGGTAATCCCCATCTTCCGGGACTGGGACAGGATCACCGCCCCCTCCTCGTATAAGGCCGAACAAAAGATGGCGTCCGGCTTAGTGCCCTTGATCTTGGTCAATTGGGCCTTGTAATCAGCCTGACCTTTCTGAAATTCCTCGATGGTGGTGATTTTCAGGCCCAAATCCGTGGCCGCCTTTTTCATGCTGTCGAACCCGGATTTGGTAAAGACGTCATCATTCCCGTAAAGTATGGCCACGCTTTTGATATTGTATTTGGCCACGGCCTTTTTCACCGCAGCCGGGACGGCCAGAGACTCGGGCAGGGAATTGCGGAAAACGTATTTCCCGATTTGGGTGATCCCCGCCGCCGTGGTGGAGGTGCCCATAATCGGGACCCCGCTGGCATTGGCCTCCGGCCCGACCACCTTCATTTCCGTGCTCAGGGTGGGGCCGAGTATGGCTACCACCTGCTGGGAATTGATCAGTTTCTGGGCCGCGGCCAGGGCCTGTTCCTGCTTACCCGAGGAATCCTCCATAATCAAATCGATCTTCACTTCCCCCTTGGCGTTCAGTTCGTCCCGGGCCAGTTTGAACCCGTTGGTGATGGCCTCCCCGTATCCGGCCCCCGGGCCGGTGATAATGGAAATGACCCCGATCTTGGCCGCCACCGGCGCGGCCTGACTGACCGCAACCGCCAGAAACAGGGCGCTCACCAGGACAACTAATGATAAAACCCATTGACTCCGCTTTTGCATAATTCCCTCCTTTGGATAATTTATAAGTTAAGGCCCCTATAAAAACGGAAACTTAATGATGTTACTTGATTAGCCTTTTCTGTCAAGGATTTTTCATCTCCCAGTTTACCATTATCTCCATTTCCGTGCCGTCCCGTTGGAGCCTGAACCGTTTCGTTGGGGCTTTATCGGACAGCGACCGATGAAGATCCTCCAGGTTGCTTACGAGGGTCCCGTTGACCGCCCGGACCACATCCCCCTTTTGAAACCCGTACTGCTCCGCCTTTCCTCCAACGGCCACTTCACTGATGGCTATTCCCCCTCCGTCGGGCAGAGCGTGGATCGTAATCCCCAGGCGGGGTCGATGGGCCTCCGGGGAAACCGGCGTAACCCAGACGTAATCGGCCGGCCCGGGTTCCAGGCGGCGCAAGGAATAATCCGCCGGGAGGGGGATGACGGTCCGGTACTGGTGGTCCAGGCGCCTTCGGGCATTATGGGGCATCCCTCTCCCCTGCCAGATATGGCCGTTTCCGATCAGAACCACCACCCGGGTGGTTTCCGGCAGATCCCTCAGCGTTTGAACCAGCGTTTCGGCCATGGTCTCTTCCCAGGCCAATTGGGCTTCATAAAAGGTCTCAAAATCCTTGATGCTTCCCTTTATATGCCTTTCATACTCCTCGCGTACATACTCCCGGTGTCTCTGATTCGTAAAATCAAAAGTCTCCGCCACCCGGATGCGTTCTTCCAGAGTAAGACCGGCCAGCCCTTGACGGGCAATTTTATTGATCACCTCCCGGGGGGCGTTCAAGCCGATCAGGGGTAGTTTTTTTTCCCTGGCGAACAGGATGATTGGACGGTAGAACCGGAAAGGATAGCCCCAGGTTTCTTCCCAGTTCACTTGCCGGAGGAATTCTTCCTCTGATAAATCTCCTTTGGAAAACCGGTCCAGTAGGGGCTGGGCCTCCCGGGGGAACATCTCCAGGGCCACGATCAAAGAAGGGTGGCGATCAAAAAGCCCCTTTAAAATCCTCTCCTGGATTTGATGATCTTCCAGACGGGTATGGGTTTCGCCGAGATAGACGACCCGGGCCTCGTCCAATTGGTCCAGCAGGACCTCCGAAGAAATGACCCGCCCGGTCCGGGTTTCCAGAATGTCTCCCGGTTTCAGACCTATGGAAACTCCCTGCGCAGGAGTGGGCGGAAGGGCGTGTCGGGCACAACAGCCCGCCAAAAATAGAACGAAAATGACGCCAAGCCTGCCCTTAATATGAAAATAGCTTTGAACCACGGATTTCCCCCTCACCCCAACCCTCTCCCGCGTGGGGGAGAGGGAGCCCTTGGGAAAGGCCCGAGACCCTTAACTTCTCCTCCTCGGGCGGCTTGCGACGCATTCAGGTGCAGTTCAGATGTAGGTTGGGTAGAGTGAAACGAAACCCAACAAAAGGTCTATCTCCGTTGGGTTTCGCTTTGCTCTACCCAACCTACAGGTCTTTCTGAAGAAACGAGATTTTTCGCCTGCCTTAAATACGAAAATAACCCAAAACAGGGTTCAAGTGTAGGGGAGGGGTTAATCCCCTCCCGCACCAAGCCGGGCATAGGTCACGCTCCTGGAAAAAAATTGAATCCTCGATTCCCAAGCTCGGGAGGGGGTTAACCCCTCCCCAACGAAAAAACGGACCGGTGTCTGATTTTCATGCTCCGCGAGTGCCCGCCCCAAGCCTGGGGGTTGAAGATGACCAACCCCAGGTAAGGGACTTTTGGCGAGGATATCAAACATGATTTCACAACCACAGGAGTTTGGCGAAGATCAGGAAAACGGCGGCAAAGGCGATATAGGCGAAACCTACCCGGATCCTGATTTGGGGAAACTTGCGGGCCAAGCCGATGCCGATTTGGCTTCCCAGCACCACGGTGACCAGGAGGACCAGCACCAGGAGGAGGTCCACGTTGCCCTTCATCGAGTGGGTTAAGGTTCCGTAGCCCATGGAAAACAGGTTTTCGAAAAAATCGGTGCCGATGGCCACCGCCATCGGACAGCCGATGAGGTAGATGAAGGCGGGCAAACGGATAAAGGCCCCACCCACCCCCAGCAGGCCCACCAGCAGGCCGGTAATCAGGCCCACCAGAATAATAATCCATAAGGAAATCGATTCGATACCCGAGACCGGCAGAGCGATCATGGGCGGAAGGCGCAGGTGCTGTAATTTAGCCGTCAAGGCCGTGGGTTCGGCGGGGAAAAAGCCGGCCTCCCCTTCGCTGCCGGAGACCCCCCGGGCTTCCCGGTAAACCACGAGACCAATCCAAAACAGCAAGGCCACATAAAAAATACTCAGCACCAGATCCAGATACTGTACGGACCGGCCCAGGACTAAAAAATGGCCGGAACGCTTCAACCACTCCATTATCCGGGCCCCACCCTCCACCCCGGCCACGGTGCCGATCAGCATGAACCCGCCCAATTTATAGTCCACATTGTGAAGCCCCTTGAACTTCATCAGGTTCAAAGAGGACGTGCCCAGCATCTGCCCCATGTCGCTGCCGACCGCCACGTTGAAGGGGAAATTAAAGAAGCTATTCAAAAAGGGGGGCAATAAAAATCGCCCGGCAATCCCGAAGAACCCCACGAGAATCCCCACGATAAAACCGACCAGAATCACCCCAGCGAGAGGATCATGAAAATTCAGGTTTTGAATATGTGCCCAATAAACTGCAATGGGGAATAACGGGGTGGCTGAATTCATTGAAGGCTATCCCTCCCTTGATCGTTCCGGGGAGTCCCCGACGGTTGCCAAGGAATGCTGTTCGTTGAGGAAACAGGAGGGATGCTTGTAGTGTTCCCGGTGGTAATACTGCCAGAGCCTTCGAATGAGCCGCCGCGGGTCCCGGTCGTAAAGCACCTTGGCCCCGGTATCTTTCCGGATGACCCGTACCAGATGCTTGATTTCCGTGGTGATGCCCCCGGTGCCCATCAGGACCCCGATCAGCTTGCCCTCATCGTAGGCAATAGCAAATTCCCCCAGGGTCCCGGATTTTCCCCCGATAATGACCACCATGTCCGAACTGCGGATGTTGACCACCTCCCGGCCCATGAGCCCGCTGCCGGTGAAGATCAGCACGTCATGATGCTCGGTTGGAGAATGATATTTGTGTACGTGTTCCCAGAGGCTGAGGCCCGGGGAGATCCCGATCACCAGCCCGCCACGGCTGGCCGCCCCTTTGGCCGCCTCGAAAGGGTACCCGGGACAGCCCCCGGTAATGACTATACCATCCTGTTCGGCAATGGCCGCTCCCAGCTCAAAGGCCATCTTTTTCTCTTTTTCCGGCAAATCCGAACCGGCATGCCCCATAACGCCTATTTTTAACTTCATCAGAACTCCCGAACCTCTATTTGACGTCGCGCTAAACGCCCCATTCTAACCTTTTGTGCAAATGAATTCAAGAAGCGGATTGTCAAATTGCGGTCCGCTGTTTGATACTCAATCAGACGACATAGACGATCATGAAAACCGTGGAAACGGTAGCCGGCAGGACCGTCCCCTTTCAGGATCACCGCCACGGCCGGCGGGGCGGCCGCCACCAGGACGAAACCGGTGGTATAAGGGCAGGCGAAATAACGAGGTCAGGAATTAACCTCGCTAAAATAACCAAGACCCACCGGAAGCAGCGATAAGGGTTCA
>Ga0315292_10002531_pt1 | contig 10297 bp, 11 predicted proteins | sample YL17G13_0_MG_FD_204029 | JGI IMG/M metagenome (GOLD analysis project Ga0315292, IMG submission 204029) | Sediment microbial communities from Yellowstone Lake, YNP, Wyoming, USA - YL17G13_0 | ecosystem: Environmental > Aquatic > Freshwater > Lake > Sediment | place: USA: Wyoming | collected... | reverse complement strand
CGTCCTGGTTGACGATCTGGTGACGCGAGGCGTGGATGAGCCCTACCGCCTGTTCACGTCCAGAGCGGAATTCCGGCTGCTCCTCCGGCAGGACAACGCACTTCGGCGCCTGTACCCGCTGGCCAATCGCCTGGGGCTGCTATCCGAAGCAGAGCGGCGCGGGGCGGAGGAGAGATTGCTTGCCGAGGAACGAGTCCTCGATTTGGCGCAGACGTCGATGGTCCGGCCGGAGGATATCAACCCGCTGCTTGAGGTTCTGGGAGAGAACCGGATTGAAGGCCCCACGCTGGCAGCTGACCTGGCAAGGCGCCCCGGCATGTCGCTGAGGGCCATCCTGGCCGCGGTCGAGGTGAACGTGGAGGAGGAGCCCAGTGAGTGGGCATCCATCGAGCTCAAGTACGAGGGATACCTTGCCAGGGAGGCTGCAGCGGCTCGCCGCCTGAGCTCGATGGAGGAGTTTGCCCTGCCCCCATATCTAGAATACATGTCCCTGACCTCCATCTCCTATGAGGCCAGAGAGAAGCTGGACCGGATCAGACCCGACAGTCTGGGCCAAGCCGGGAGGATCCCGGGTGTTTCGCCGAGCGACCTCCAAAGCCTCATCATGGAGGTGGTCCGGTCACGCTCGCGGCCGGACCCCAGGTAGCTCGGCTCGGTGGGCGGACCTGTTTCACGTGAAACAACCTTCGCGCTATTGACTATCGGGCCCATTCTATCGACTCTTTCTGTTCATCTCCGCGCTATGGCAATGCGTGTTGTTGCGATGTAACATAATGTGATACAAGGTCTTATGTCAAGAATAATCGCCATCGCCAACCAGAAGGGCGGCGTTGGCAAGACGACCACCGCAGTCAATCTTGCCGCTTCCCTGGCCGTGGCGGAGCGTCCCACCCTTCTGATCGATGCCGACCCGCAGGGCAACGCGACCAGTGGCGTGGGCGCCTCGCGCGAGGCGGGGCACCTGACGCTCTATGATGTCCTGCTCGACCAACGGGACATTCTCGAGGCGATCCAGCCCAGTGCCGATCTCCCGTTCCTGCACGTCCTCGCCGCCAATCAGGAGCTGGTCGGCGCCGAGCTGGAACTGGTGGGCATGCCGGGGCGCGAGCGCGTCCTCCGCGAGGCACTCGAACCGATCCGCGGCAAGTACGACTTCGTCCTGATCGACTGCCCCCCCTCGCTGGGCCTGATCACGCTCAATGTCCTGACCGCGGCGGACGGCGTGCTGATTCCGATCCAGTGCGAGTACTATGCGCTCGAGGGAATCTCGCAGCTGATCAACACCATCCGTCTCGTCCAACAGAACTTCAATCCCGACCTGGCCCTCGACGCCGTGCTCCTCACCATGTACGACGCGCGTCTCAATCTCTGCCGCCAGGTTGCCGCCGACGCTCGCGAGTACTTCGGCGACACGGTCCTGCGGACGGTCATCCCGAGGAACGTGCGGCTGGCCGAAGCACCGAGCTTCGGCAAGCCCGTGCTCCTCTATGACGTGCAGTCAGTCGGTTCGAAGAGCTATCTCTCGGCGGGACAGGAACTGCTCAAGCGGGTCGACGCGATGACCGCAGGAGGCAAGGCATGACCGAAGCCAGGCGATTGGGCCGGGGGCTCGAGGCGCTGCTCGGCCCGATCTCACGCGAGCAGGCGGTGGCATCCGGCGCGCTGCGGGAGATTCCGGTCACCTCGATTCGCGCCAACCCGTTCCAGCCGCGGCGGGAGTTCGACCAGGGTGCCCTCGACGATCTGGCGTCCTCCATCGAGGCATCCGGTCTGCTCCAGCCAATCGTGGTTCGGCCCCACCGGGGCGGCTATGAGCTGATCGCGGGTGAGCGACGTTGGCGCGCCGTGCAGAAGCTTGGCTGGGAGAAGGTGCCCGCGGTCGTCAAGGACGTGGACGACCAGGCGCTCTTGACGCTGGCCCTCATCGAGAACCTGCAGCGCGACGACCTCTCCGCGATTGACGCGGCTCGCGGATACCAGCGGCTGATCGATGAGTTCAAGCTGCCCCACGCCGAGGTGGCCCGACTGGTGGGCCGGAACCGTTCGACTATCGCGAACAGCATCCGGCTGCTGCAGCTGCCAGCCGACGTGCAGGCGATGCTCCAGGACCGCTCCCTGTCCGAGGGCCATGGGCGCGCCCTCCTGCCGCTCACCGATCCGCGTGAGATTTCACGAATCGCGGGGCAAGTGGCGGAGCATGGCTGGTCGGTGCGCGAGACGGAGGCGCTGGTGCGGGGCGAGGGTCCGGCCGTGATCACGGCGCAGCCCAAGCTGATTCGGCGGAAGCGTGAGCCGGTGCGGCAGGTGCACGCCGAGCAGCGGCGGATCGAAGAAGTCCTGCGGAAGCGCCTGGGGACTGATATCCGGATCACGGCCAAACGTCGGGGGCGAGGAACCGTCAGCATCAGCTACTACTCGAACGACGATCTGGTGCGGCTGCTCGAACTCATCCTTGGGCAGCCATACAATGGGTGAACGCTAATGCGAACACGGATAAGTAAGTGTCGTGTCGCTGTCGCGACGCTGGCTCTTCTTGCGTGTGGCAGGGCGGCTTCAAACATCACCCCGGCCTTCCGCGTTGCCCTGGTCACCGCAGGATCCATCTCTGACGCCTCCTGGAACTCCGGGGCCTACGCCGGGTTGATGCAGTTGAAGGATTCGCTGGGCGCCGAGGTCAGCCATGTGGAGGCCAGATCTCCAGGCGACCAGGAAGAGCAGCTCCGGGCCTACGCGGCCCAGGGGTACACGGTCATCTTCGGCCACGGCTTCGAATTCCAGGACGCGGCGGAGCGCGTAGCGAAGCAGTTTCCCAAGGCGGTCTTCCTGATCACCTCCGGGCAGCGCGTCTCGGGCAACGTCGTGCCGCTGATCTTTCGGCTCTCCGACGCGACCTACCTGGCCGGGATGGTGGCGGGGTCGCTGACGAAGACCAACAAGATCGGCTATGTCGGCGGCATTGAGCTTCCGCCCGTCAAGATGGCGTATGATGCCTGGGCCGCCGGCGCCAAGGCGGTCAATCCGGCGGTCGAATCGAGAGAGACCTACCTGAACTCCTTCGATGATGCGGTGGCGGGCAGGGAAGCGGCGCTGGCGATGATCCGGTTGGGGGTGGACATGCTGCACCACAATGCCGATGCCGCCGGGCTCGGGTTGTTCCAGGCCGCCAGGGAGAATCCCGGCGTCTACCTGTTCGGGTCCAACGCCGATCAGTCGGGGCTGGCCCCCGAGCGGGTATTGGGCTCGGCGGTGATAGACCTGCCGCGGGCCTTCCTGCTGGTCGCGCGCGAGATCAAGGAGGGCCGGTTCACCCCCAAGGTCGAGACCTTTGGCCTGGCGAGCGGAGTGATTTCCTATCGGCCCAACCCCGCCCTCGAGCAACTCGTTCCCCAGGCGCTCAAGAACCGCCTCAAGGCCACCGCGGATTCGATCATGGCGGGAACGCTGGTCCCGGTCGACCGCTCCACGGGGAAGATGGCGGAGGAGCCAAAGTCATGAGCGGGGTCCCGCTCACGGAGCTGCGAGACTATCTCGACGCCTACCTGCGGATCGCCGAAGTGCCGGACGATCCCAACGCGGTCAACGGTTTGCAGGTCGAGAATGCCGGCACGGTGTCCTGGATTGCAGCGGCGGTTGACGCCACCCAGGCAACGATAGACGGCCTCGTCAGCGCGCCCCTCCGGCCGGGGCCGCCCCTGCTGCTGGTGCATCACGGGCTGTTCTGGGACGGGACGGCCGCCGTGGTCGGCCGCCGACACCGGCGCCTCAAGGCCCTGCTCGATCATGACGTCGCCCTCTATGGGGCGCATATCCCGCTGGACGTCCACCCCGAGGTCGGCAACAACGCCGTGCTGGCTCGCGATCTTGGCCTGGAGCGGACCTTCGCCTACGACAATTACAAGGGGATCCCGCTGGGTGTGGCGGGCGACCTCGCCCGGCCGAGGGACGAACTGGTGGCGTGGCTGGAACAGCGCCTGAGTGCGAGGGTGCGTCTGATACCCGGCGGGCCGCCAGTGAGCCGGCGCATCGGTATCATCACCGGCGCGGCGGGCAGCCGGATTCGCGCGGCACTGGAGGCGGGATGTGACACGTTCATCACCGGCGAAGGCTCCCACCACACCTTCTTCGATGCCATGGAATTCGGCGTGAACGTGCTGTACGGCGGGCACTACGCCACCGAGCAGGTCGGGGTCCAGGCGCTGGCGCAGCATCTCTCCGACCGGTTCGGGATTCCCTGGGCGTTTCAGGATCACCCCACCGGGATGTAGGCCGTGAGCAGTGCGCGCCTTGAGCTCCGGGCGATCTCGAAGCGATTCGGCTCCGTGCACGCGTTGCGCGGAGCCGATTTTGTCCTGCAGGCCGGCCAGATCCATGCGCTGCTCGGTGAAAACGGCGCGGGCAAGTCGACGCTGATGGAAGTCGCCTACGGGACGATCCCGGCGGACAGCGGTGAGATCCGGATCACCGGGGAGATCATCATTGCGCCCTCACCCCGCGACAGCCGCGCTCGCGGCATCGGGATGGTCCACCAGCACTTCACGTCGGTACCGGCGCTTACGGTGGAGGAGAACATCCTGCTGGCGGCCGGCCGGGCGGGCGCCCGGGCCGGCAGTCCGAGCCGGGTTCTCGACATCCTGTGGCAGGGGCTCGATCCGGGCGCGTTGGTCGAGGGGCTTTCGGTTTCGCTCAAACAACGACTCGAAATCGTGAAGGCTCTCTCGACCGGGGCGGGCATCCTCCTGCTCGATGAGCCCACAGCCGTTCTGGCGCCGCCCGAGGTGGAGGAACTGCTCCGGATGGTGCGAACCTTCGCGGCCGACGGCGGCGCGGTCGTGCTGATCACCCACAAACTCGACGAGGTCTTCGCCTGCGCTGACCAGGTCACGGTGCTTCGGCACGGCCGAGTGACGTTTGACGGGGCGCTGGCGGGGCAGACCGAAGCGACCCTGGCCGCGGCAATGATCGGGGCGGCGCCGGCGCCAGTATCCAGGGCGCCTGCGCGGGCGGGTCCGGTGGGCACGCCGGAGGTCATCCGGCTGAGCGGGGTCACGATTCCGCCGTTCGAGGGGCGCGGAGCTGGGGTCCGAAGCGGCACACTGGTCGTGCGCGCCGGGGAGATCGTGGGCGTGGCCGCCATCGAGGGCAACGGCCAGCGCGAGCTGATGCTGGGGATCGCCGGCCTGCTGCGTCCCACGGCCGGTGAGATCACGGTCAGGGGCCGGGTTGCCCTGGTCCCGGAAGATCGGACGACCGAGGGACTGATTCCGGAGCTGACGCTCACGGAGAACGTGGCGTTGGCGCTGGGAGCGGATGCCGAGTGGGTGCACGGCCCCTGGTTGGACTGGGCGGCGGCGGGGCGGCGGACAGCGGAGCTTCTTCCCGCTTTCGATGTCCTCGCCCGCGGCCCAGACACCCCGGCAGGCATGCTGAGCGGGGGGAACCAGCAGAAGCTCGTCCTGGCGCGCGCCCTCGAGGGCCAGCCAGACGCACTGGTGGTGGAGAACCCTACCCGCGGGCTCGATATCCGGGCGACGGCGGCCATCCGCCAGCGGCTCCGCGACGCGGCCGCGGCGGGGCTGGCCGTCCTGGTGTATTCGAGCGATCTCGACGAGGTCCTCGAGTGGGGAGAACGGATCGTGGTCATGGCGCGCGGCGAACTGCGCGAGATGCCGGCAGGCGCCAGCCGGGAAGAGATCGGAGCCGCCATGCTGGGGCTGACGACTCGGGGCGGCGGGCAGTGAGCCGCCTGCGCCGCTGGGCTGGCCGGCTCCTGCGTCCATTGACGACACTGGCCATGGCCTCTGGGGCCGGGTTCCTCCTCCTCGCCATTGGTCTCTGGCTGCTCGGTTACGACCCTGGCGCGGCGTTTCAGGCGCTCTGGAGCGGCGCGTTTGGTTCCTGGTACGCGCTGACGTCGGGCACGCTGCTCCGCTCGGTTCCCCTCATCCTGCTGGGCCTGGGCTTCGGGTTGGCGTTCCGGGGCGGCGCCCTCAACATCGGCATGGAAGGTCAATTCCTGGCGGGTGCGATTGCGGCGACCTGGGCCGGGCTGCAGGTGGGCGGTCTGCCGGCGCCGCTGGCGATCGCTACGGTCTGGCTGGCGGCGCTCGTCGCCGGCGCCCTGTGGATAGTGGTGCCCGTGATCCTCAAGCTCCGGTTCGGCGTGCTCGAGGTGATCAGCACCCTGCTGCTCAACTTCGTGGCCGAAGCGATGGTGAGCTTCATGGTCCAGGGTCCGCTGCAGGAGGCGAAGCAGGCCTACCCCCAAAGCGACCTGATCGCCGACGCGGCCCGGCTGCCCACCCTGGCCGGTTCCCGCCTCCACCTTGGATTCGTGCTCGCCGTCGGGTTGGCGGTTGCCGGTCAAGTCCTTTTTGACCGCACCTTGTGGGGTTTCCGGCTGAAAGCGCTGGGGGCGGGGCCACGGGCAGCCTGGATGACCGGCCGGATCCCGGCGGGGCGGATGCTGGCCATCGTGCTGCTCTGCTCCGGCGCCATGGCCGGCCTGGGCGGCGGCGTCGAGGTCTCCGGGGTCACCTATGCGCTGTTCCAGAACCTCTCGCCGGGCTACGGATTCACCGGCATCGCGGTGGCGCTCCTGGCTCGTGGCCAGCCGCTCGCCATCATCGCCACGGGTATCCTGTTCGGCGCACTGGACGCGGGTGCCGGAGCGATGCAGCGGGACGCCGGCATTCCGGCCGTGGCCGTGAACGTGGTTCAGGCCGTCATCATCATCACGGTGTTGCTGGCCGACGTGATGGCGCGGCGCCGGAGGGCGATGACGATCTACGTCCCTTCCAAAGAGGCAGCGACATGATGGACGCGGCACTCCTCACGGGGTTCCTCGCCTCGGCGGTGCGGGTCTCGACGCCGCTGCTCCTCGCGGCCACCGGCGAGACACTGACCGAGCGAGCCGGGGTCATCAACCTGAGCATCGAGGGTGCCATGCTGGCCGGCGCGCTCGGCGCGGCGCTCGGGGCGACGGCCGGAGGCGCCTGGGTGGGTGCCGCGGTGGCGATCCTGGCCGGGGTACTGACGGCCGCCGTGTTCGCGGCAGTCGCCATCGGTGCCCGGGCCGACCAGATCATCACGGGCACCGCCGTGACCCTCGGGTCGGTTGGGCTGACGGGCATGATCTACCGGCGTGCCTATGGCGCCGGTGGCGCTGGACTCTCGCTGCCCACGTTCGGTGACCTGCCGATTCCGGGACTGCACGCGCTGCCGGTGGTCGGCGAGGCCCTGTTCACGCAGCCGCTGCCGACTTACGTCGCGTGGCTGGCTGTTCCGCTGGCCTGGTGGCTCCTTTTTCGCACCGGCTGGGGCCTGGCGCTCCGGGCCACCGGTGAAGCACCGGCGGCCGCGGTGGCCGCCGGGGTCCGCACCCGCGGCATGCAGGTGGTGGCGACGCTGATCGGCGGCGCGTTCGCCGGCCTGGCCGGCGCGTCGCTGGTGCTGGCCCAGGTGGGCACCTTTGCGGAAAAGATGACCGCGGGACGCGGCTTCATCGCCATCGCCATCGTGGTGCTGGGGCGCTGGCATCCGGTCTGGGTGCTGGGGGCGGCGCTGCTGTTCGGGGCGGCGACGGCGCTGCAGTTTCTCTTCCAGGCGATGGGGCTGAAGGTTCCTTACCAGCTCTTCCTGATGCTGCCCTACGCTCTGGCGCTGGTGGCGCTCGCCGGCGGGATGGGGAGGGCGCGCGCGCCGGCGGCGCTGGGGAAGCAGTGAGCAGGCGGTCGGACGGTCAGTCCCTCCCGCCACCAAGGACCGATGACCAATAGCAGTACGGGGAATCCGGGGTAGATTCTTTATCATGTCCCACGAGATCCGCTTCGTGCCTGCGCCCGGCCTGCTGCATGTCATCGTGCGGGGCGACTTCGACTACGAGGAGAGCCGCCGAATCCTGGCGGAACTCGCCGTGGCGGCGGGCAAGCATCCGGTAGCCCCCATCCTGGTGGATACCCGAGAGGCTGCCGCCCTGCTGAAGGCAACCGAGGTCTACTACCTCGCTTCGGAGCTGGTGGACGCGGGTGTGAGCACGAACACGCGACTGGCCATCGTCAACAAGCCCCGGCCCGACTTCGATCGGGCGTCTTTCCTGGAGGAACTCGGCCAACGCCGGGGTCTGCAACTCCGCCGATTCTCCGAACTGGAGTCCGCGGTCGCGTGGCTCACGACCTGAGCCTCGTCTCCCCACACCTGGGCTAACCATGGTGTACGAGCATCATCGGACCCAGCCCCTCTCGCGCGGCCAGTTCATTCGACGCCTGGTCGGCCACCTGGGGCTGGCGGCTGCCCTCGTGGGACTGTCGGTGCTCGGCGGGATGGTGGGATACCGGCATTTCGAAGGGCTCAGCTGGCTCGACGGCTTTCTGGAGACGGCGATGCTGCTGGGCGGGATGGGAGCGATTCACCCGCCCCAGACCGACGGGGGCAAGCTCTTCGCCGGGGGCTTTGCTCTCTACGCCGGACTGATCTTCATCGTCACGGCCGCCATCATGCTGGCTCCGCTGGCCCACCGGATCATGCACCGGCTCCATTGGGATGAGGAGCGTGACGAATCGTGACGGCTCTCAGGGGGCCTGGTCTGCAGCCCGAGGCGCTGACGCGGGCGACCGTCGTCGGGACGCTGCTGCAGCTGGCGATGGTGGTGGCCGGGCACTCCAGTCCGCAGATCGCCAACCTCTTCGCGGTCGGGGGCGTGGCAATCTCGGCGGTTGCCGGGGTTCTCTATTGGGTGTGGGCCCGGGGTGGCTCCGTCGGGAGTGCCGCCGCCGGAGGGGCGATCGCCGGCACGGGCTCCGGTCTGCTCGGGATTGTCGTGTCCTACCTGCTGGGTGACGTGCCGGCCAGCATCCTGGGGTTTGGCACGGCCAGCTCCGGGGTCACCGGTGCGATCGGGGCCCTGGTTGGCCGCGCGATCTCGGGACGGAGGTCGGCATGAGACGCGCCGTTTTCATGGCGCTGGCCAGCGCCGGAATCGCCTGTGCGGATGCCACGGGGGTGGCGTGCACAGAGGAGGCACGCCCGGCGCTTTCGGTGAGTGTCCGCGACGTCACCAGTGGAGGGACGGTTGCCGGGTCACGCGTCATCGCACGCGATGGCGAATACGCCGATACCGCATCGGACGCCTTCCTGGGACTGGTGTATTCTCTCGCCTATGAGCGCGCCGGCAGCTACGAGGTGACGGTCGATAACGGCGCCTATGCGACCTGGCGCCAGGTCGGCGTCCAGGTCACCAAGGACGAGTGCCACGTCCAGACAGTCTCGCTCACGGCCCGGCTCACTCCCAAGGAATGAAGACCCCGGGATGACCGGCGCTCAGCGCGCCTTCCCGGTACCGCCCGCCCGCTTGTCGGCCGGGCCCGCCACCGGCACATGCGCGAAGAGGTCCCGCTGCACCTCGGGGTTCCGGATCTTCCAGATCACCTGATCGGTGAAGTAGTGGTGGATGTTGAGGAAGGCGAGGATCATCATCGGGGTCATCTGCCCCGGACGGTCGCCCAGGGCGTTGGCGATGATGGCCATCGCGGTGGCGGGCAGCTGGTTGGACATGAACCAGCTGGCGAGCATCAGGATCACACCATAGAGCGCCATGTGCCGGGCGACGTGTGACCGGATCGGATCGGCGCGCTCGGTGACGTTGAGCTCGACCCGCACCGGGAAGATGAGGTACTGGAGCGCATGGGCGATCTGGACCCAGAAGAGGGCGCGCGGGTCCCGGGCCATGGCGGCATACCAGACGAAGATCGCCGCCCAGGCGACCATCGCCTTGACCGGCGGGAGCCGTCCGGTGCGGGCTCGGTAGCGTGAGAGGCCGAAGGCGCCGAGCCCCAAGGCGACGAGGGTCAACGCGCTGATCACCGAATAGAGGGGTCCCACGTCGAAACCGAAGAAGCCGAGCAGTTCGGAGGAGTGCAGGAACCAGACGACGTGCCAGGCGAGGAGGATGCGGAGACCACCCCGGATCAGGTTCCGCTCACCCTGGCTGAACGGTACCCCGTCCAGATGGGCATAGGTCGCCATCATGCCCCAGGCCTGGCCGGTATAGTGCCAGGCCAGGTAGATACTGGAGACCGCCAGCAACAGGTTGACCATGCCGGGCGTATACTGGCTTTGGTAGATGGCGACCACGACGTAGACCAGCAGGAGCAGGGGGATGTAGATCGAGGCCCACTTATGGCGCAGGACCATGTCCCTGGACCGGTAGACCATCCGGTAGGACGCCAGGAAGTGGGGCATGTTGATCAGGGCCGCGATGGTGGCCTGGGTCCCCAGGCTGACCAGGCTGAAGTCGGCCCGA
>Ga0315292_10002526_pt1 | contig 10300 bp, 8 predicted proteins | sample YL17G13_0_MG_FD_204029 | JGI IMG/M metagenome (GOLD analysis project Ga0315292, IMG submission 204029) | Sediment microbial communities from Yellowstone Lake, YNP, Wyoming, USA - YL17G13_0 | ecosystem: Environmental > Aquatic > Freshwater > Lake > Sediment | place: USA: Wyoming | collected... | reverse complement strand
CCTATGTTTGATCATTGGTTAAGTAATCTTTTTCCCCGCCACCGGTAATACCATTCTCCGAAGGCAACGGTTATTATGGTCAGTCCGAACCCTGCAATAACATCGACTACATAATGATATCGGCAGTAAACGGTTGCGACGATAAGTGCTGATACTATTGGAAGCGTCAGCCAAAAGTATCCTCTCTTATATTTATAGGAGAGATAAAGCACTAATACCGTTATTCCGGTATGTCCGCTTGGGAACGCATCCCTCTTTATACCCTCAAGCCTGTTCAATAAATTCTGCAGCGGCTCTGTAAGAAAAAGACCCTGCAGTCCCGTGCTCTGAAATTCATTCAAATAAAACCTCGGTCCGAGAGCAGGGAAAAGGATATAGCCGAGATATGAGAGATAGAAACAGAACATAATCATAAACAATGACTTGTTGAATTCTTCCCTTTGATTGTTAAACAGCAGGACCGCCCCATATCCTGTGGGAACGAAATAGTACATTGAATAAGCTGTCTGCAGTATGTCCGTTAAAAAGGGATTCATGATACTCTCAAGCATTACCGTAGGATGATTTCCAAATATCATATAATCAAGCCTGATAAGCAAAGGGTCTATGTCCACCGGGTTGATATAGTGCACAAGCCACTCAAGGCTATCGAAGATGGTCAGGATGCAAATGGTCGGGAAAATCAGATCATAAAAAAAGCTCAGGAACTTGCCTTTATTGTTCAGTCTGATCAAAGCAATCTGGACAACAAGGAGGACCGAATAAAAACTTATTAAGTAAGGCGCCTTTGGCAATGCCTGATAAAAGGTCAAGGTCAACCCGAGGAGGAACAAGAGGAAGATTATGGTTACAGTGTCCCCCGGCCTTTGGTTGATTATTGCTCTGATTAGTCTTCCCATCAGAGCTTGCTTAAGGCCCTTTTGACTGCTTTTTCCTTCTTCGATAACTGACGCGGGCTGCCTTTTCTCCGGGGTTCAAAGTATTCCTCTTCATCTTCCTCTTCGATACCGGAAAAGCCTTTTGTACTCAGGGCGCTCAGAAAATCATCCGACGATACAGGGATTGAACCGGTTGACCAGGCATGGTCCGCGATCTCCCTGTCTGATGTAACCACAATCCATTCGCGTCTTTCCGCTGAAATCATCCGCTTGATAACGGCGTCCGCCTTATCGCCTATCCTCGAATAAATCACTTTCACCCCGCCGATGACGGTCCGGTTTTCCTGGCCCTGCCCTGTTCTCCAGCCGTCAAAGACAACGGTGAGATCATGGCTTTTTCTCTTCCTGTATTCGATAAGCGCATCGATAAGCAAATCCCTCTGTCTTTTGAGGTCGTTATGAGATATGCCGATCAGATTGTAGCCGTCGATGATTATATGAGAAATGGCTTCCTCCCTGTATACCTAAAACGTTGCAAAACACATTCTCAATATGTTTATAAAGTATACCAGAATCATTAAAACTACCTTTATCCGCAAATGGTAAATATACGCATTATATAGTTATCATCTGCTTTATACAGTATATGTCACTAACGTGACAAATTTTGGCTGAAATTTTCAATCCATAAACAAAACATATATACAAAGTGCCCGTTTTTCATTTAAACATAGTGGATTTATATGGCATAACAATTGCTTTATAATTCAGATACGTATGAAACATTTCAGGTAATTCCACAAAATATTAACTAATTTCTATACATTTTTTGTAAAATACAATAACTAATCACTTAAAGGGGGACGTCATGCATCAAAAAAAGCTGAACTTAAAAAGAGGACATGCCATAATATTGTCTTCATTAGCGCTTATTACAGCCTTTTTTTCATTTTTTGTTATTTCCGCCGAGGCCGGCTTTAACGATTGCGCTACCGACTGGAATAATTTTAATAATCCCGGGTTTATTGCCGACTATACTTACAAAGGTGTCTCGATCCATGACCATGAGTCTTCAGGGACAGGAGGAGATCCTTCGCACGGTCAGGCAAATGTACCCCCTGCAGATACCGACCTTGCTTCAGGGGTAACCACAACAAACCCGGGACCTAGAACCACCCCTTATTTCGGCTATTATGACGGCGGAACACCATATGACCCTCTTCATCCGTTAACAACAATGAATGACGACTATATCTTTTTCCGCATGCGTCTGGTGGGTGACCCTTCAGCTTCTTCACAAGAAGATTTCAAATGCTACCACTGGAATGTGTTATTCGATATCGATGCGGACGGTTATAAAGAATACTGGATCGATCTTGACGGCTGTCTTGACAATAAGAAAACAGATTCTACTACTATTGACAGGCTTCAGGTTTTATACGATAACACAAATAATCAGGTGTTGGACCCTGAAGGATCAGGGGTAAGGAGAGAAGTATTCAGAGCGTACAACCATGATATTGCTTCCGCCTCATGCACTGGGGGTTCTCCGGGACTCTCTCATACAAGGGTTGTCCCTGTTAATGACGGAACGGGAGATTACTGGATTGAAGAGCAGATTCCGATGACGGCTTTTACGGACGGCAATGGGAACCAGCTTCTCTATCCCGATTCACCCGTCGCCTTTGTATTTTCTACAGGCGCTTCAGTCAATGACCCGTTGCAGAAGGACTGGATGATGGACCTCAAATGGTTGTCCAATGCAGACCCGATAACCTTCGGCGATATTATTATCCCGCAGGGCACACCGATCATTGAATTTACCAACAGCTCCCTGGACCCTGTGAGCTTCTATACGATAGGCAACAACATATATGTTTACGTAAAAGACCCGCGCGCCACAGGAACAATTACGGTGACTGTAACCGACACAACTACCGGAGACGATGAAGTATTAACGCTCGTTGAAACCGGGGCAAGAACCGGCATCTTTACCAATACCGGCGGCGTAGGCACACAACTGACTTCTTCCGCCTCTAATGGCATATTCAACGATAGTGATGGAAATCATAACCTCGAAGTTGTTTCAGGAGATTCCATTTATGTTTCCTATACCAACCCCGGGGCTTTTACCGTTACAGACCATGCGGCAATAATCGGCCCATGTGAGGTATTCATGGAATTTACCCGTGCAAACGGTCTGCCGTCCAATAGTTTTATCCTCACAAATAATATCAATACCAGTGACAAGGTTTATTTAACGGTCACAAACCCTGCCGCGAATACTAATATTAATACCATACAAAGTATAACGGTCAATCTTTCAGGCAATGACGCCTATACCATGACACTGACAGAGACCGGCATCAATACAGGCGTTTTCAGAAATACCACAGGGCTTAACACGCTGATCGAAAGCCTGCCTGTTGACATGGGTGACAACACCTGGGAAGACGTGGATGGGGGAATTGTTACGGCAAACTATAATTACAATGTCGGCGGTTGCTCCGGAACAAAAACCACCACCGCCACCCTGTTTGTTACCGCCAACGGTGGAAGGGTATACTTCACCAATTCTTCAGGCACACAGGACGTTGAACTGTACGGTCCCGGGCAGCAGGTATATTTAAAAGTAAATGACGCCAGCAATTGCGGAACGGGAACTCCTAAAACCCTGAGTGTGACTGTCAGCAGCGCCGCCGGCGACTCTGATACCGTTACCCTGACTGAAACATCCACAGGTTCCGGCATATTCAGGAATACTGCCGACCCGTTAACAACCGCGACATTTGATGGAAGTTATACCGCTAATGACGGGATCATTGAGGCAGCCAATGGAGATACGCTGACTGTAACATATACGGACTGTAACGACGGCGACAGCGATTCGGCCAATAACAATAAGACCGACACGGCGAAATATAATGCGCCTAATCTTGTCATAAACGAAGTCCTGTTCTGGCCTAATAACATTCCCCTGGCCGACCCCCCACCCAATCCCTTGATCTGTCAGACTGAGTATATTATGCTCTATAACCCGACTCCCGGGGCGATCAATGTTAATGGCTATCATGTGACAGACGGAGACAATTTCAATTATTACCTTCCGAATATTACTCTCACTCCATATGACAAGGCATATATATCTCTGTATGCATCTGGTCAAACATATCTGCTCGATCAATACGACAGTGCCAATAAAACCTGGTATCTGTTTTCTACGACGTCACCGATTTTCCCTTCTAATGAACTGGGTGATCCGAATCTCAAGATCTGTTCCCTCAGTCACATTTACTGCACAGCCGATGCGGACTGCACTGGAGGAGGCGGAATCTGCGTCAGCAACACTGATCCCTCAGATCAGGTTTTACTTTATAACAATCTCAATCAAATCATAGATTATGTTGCCTGGAGTTCAACAGTGACCCCGTCTGTTGACTTTCAGGGTGATGATTCGCCTGCAGTTGCCGCTGGGATATGGCAGGACGACGCCTTTGTAAATGTCAGCGGCATGTCCATAGGTTACGCTATAACACGTTCCACCATCGGCTTTGACAGCAACACCCCAAATGACTGGAAACTGACCACGAACCAGGCACTGGATGTCTGCAACTCTCCTGTCATTACCTATGCGCTTATATCGTCATTCGATGCCTATATGGTAAACGGCAGTGTAACGGTCCAGTGGGAGACCACAACGGAAGTGGGCGCTCTCGGTTTCTATCTGCTGCGCCTCAATAAAAAAACCGGCGCATATGGACCGGTCAACTCCATGTTGTTTCCCGCTCTGATAGATTCGCCGCAGGGCGGAACATACAGCGTAATCGACAGCGGAGCTTCACTGAATGAAAGCAACACTTACAAATTAGTCGAAGTGGAATTTGCAGGCAGGCAGCATATTTACGGCCCGTATACCGTAAGCGTCAAAGACGGGTCTGTTCTTGCCGATTCCCGGCTACGGTCTTCAGTGCTTAACCATGGGAATCCTCTTTCTATTTACAGCCGGAAGGCCGGGGAGATTTCCAAAGAAAAGATTTTGCGTCTTGAGGCGGTAAAAGAACAAAATGCGGTCACGGTAGAAACGGCTAAGAATCGCAAAGGTAATTCGGCAAAGCTGTCTATTGCGGACAACGGACTTTATTACATGGCCGCATCTGAAATCTCCGCTCTCCTCAACGTTTCTTCCAAAGACGTTATGAACAGGATAAAGACGAATCGTCTGAAATTAAGCGTTATGGGCAATGCGATACCATATATAGCAGCCGGAAACAATGCCGGGATATATTTCTACGGTAAAGAAATTGACAGTATTTATACGAAAGAAAACATCTACCGGATAGAGAAGAACAACGGCCTGCAGATGGTAACCCTATCGGGAACCGGCCCGCAACCGGCAGAGGGTAATGAGAGCTTTACCGACACACATCATTTTGAAGAGAATGCTTTTGACGCTACCTCTTTATTTTCAGACCCGACCGTTGATTACTGGTTCTGGGATTATATTGTGAGCGGTGATGCAAGCCTCGGCGCCAAAACTTTTCCGATTCAGGTCTCGGATGTTGCCGCTGCAGCGACAAATGCCTCACTCAAGGTCAATCTTCAGGGTGGAACGATTACTGACAATCATGTTGTTGTCACCCTTAACGGTGAAAAGATCGGAGAAGAAACGTGGTATGGGGCCGTCGCACATACACTCGACCTTTCCTTTAAACAGGATATCCTGAAAAACGGAGAAAATATTGTGGGAATTACCGGTCTGCTTGATACCGGCGCACCGTACGATATTTTTTATCTCAACTTTTTCGACCTGACTTATCAGAAGCTTTACCATGCGGTGGGGAATACGCTTCTCTGCCGGGGGGACGGCAATGCGGTAATAACCGTAACAGGGTTTACTCATTCCGATATTTCGGTATTTGATGTAACAGACCCTGAAAAGCCGATATTAAATAATGCTGCAACTATCGACGGTACGGACGGGAATTACAGAATAAGCTTTGTCCCTGACTCTCCCGGCGCCCTTTATCTTGTTGCTTCTTATAGCGCTCCTCTCAGGGTGACTAAAGCCCTTACGGATGTTCAGTCCAAACTGAAAAACACTGGCAACAGCGCCGATTATCTGATAATCACGAATGAGGCCCTTTCATCGACCGCGCAGTCTCTCGTCAAGTACAGGAAATCGCAGAAATTGAAAGGCATGACGGTCCTCGTGGAAGATATCATGGATGAGTTCAACTACGGGATGTCCAGTCCCGAGGCTATTAAGGCATTCCTCTCCTACGCATATCATTCCTGGAAAAAATCTCCCCGGTATGTTGTTCTTATAGGGAAAGGCTCATATGACTACAAAGATTACTTAGGCTTTGCAGATAATATTGTGCCGCCTGCAATGGTCGGAACTCCACAGGGGCTTTTCCCTTCAGACAACTATTTTGCCGATATGAACGGAGATCATATCCCTGATATGTCTATCGGAAGGCTGCCGGTTGTCACTTCCGGAGAGTTACAGGGCTTTATCAATAAAATTATCGCTTTTGAGAAATCGAAAAGCGGCGACTGGAAGTCACGGGTGCTCATGTCAGCTGATTACCCCGAAAACGGTGAGACCTTCCCTGCCGACAGCGACGCAGTGGCTGCCCTTATTCCACAGGGCTATAACGTAGGTAAGATATATCTGTCTAACCTCTCTCTGCAGGAAGCCCGCAGATTGCTTTTGGAAGGCATCAATAACGGAACAATACTCTTGAACTATATAGGACATGCCGGTGTAGACCGCCTTTCTAAGGACGGTCTCCTGGTATCAGGCGACGTAGCCATGATGACGAATATGGAAAAACTCCCTGTGGTTACGACCATGACATGTGTTACCGGAAACTTCTCGATTCCCGGCGTTGACTGTCTCGGGGAAGCTTTGGTATTGAAAGGCAATGGCGGCGCAGCCGCTTTCCTGGCTCCAACGGGATTGTCCATAAACTCATCTGCAAGGGTTTTCGATGAAGAATTTGTAAAGGCTTACCTGCAGCCGGGCAAACTGATACTCGGTGATGTTGTTTTGAAAACTTTTCTTAACTATTCCGGTAAAGACGGCTATGATTACATGCTTGATATTTACAACATCATGGGTGATCCGGCAACGAGACTTAAATAACCCATGCAACAGGACCACGCACTATTAGGCAAAAGATTTAAGAAGGCCGGAGAGATCGTGTCCCGCTCTATCGCAGGAGAAACGATCCTTGTTCCGGTCAGCGGCAAACTTGCGGACATGCAGAGGATCTTTGCCCTGAACCCGGCTGCCGAGTTTATCTGGAAGCGTATAGACGGCGAGAAAAATCTATCGGCTATCCGCAATGAGGTCATCGAATATTTCGAGGTCGGGGAAGAACAGGCAGAGAGCGACATACGGGAATTTATCTCCGAACTGTTAAAAGAAAAGCTGATTACCGAAGGCTGACAATTTATGGGATGCACTGAAACAGCATGGCTGACAGACACTGAGTATCTGAAGCAGTTCAGTGACAGGGCATATCAACTGCGGATACCCCTGTCCGGCGGTATCGAACTGACATCGAGATGCAATCTGCGATGTGTCCACTGCTACTACGGCCCCCATACCGATGAAAGTCGGACAATTAAAAACGAAATGGACACCGGCAAAATATTGTCCGTCGTTGATGAGATTACGGAAGCCGGATGTCTTTATCTTCTCATTACAGGCGGAGAACCGCTTATTCGGAAGGACTTCAGCGAAATATACCGATATATAAAAACAAAGGGCCTTCTGATTACAGTGTTCACGAACGGCACACTTATATCAGACGATATTGCCGGACTTTTTGAAGAACTCCCGCCACAGGCAGTAGAAATTACCCTTTATGGAGCGTCTGATGATACCTCTGACAGGATTACGGGTGTTCAGGGTTCCCTCCGGAAGTGCCTGACAGGCATACAAAAACTGCTTGACCATAAAGTCCGTGTGAAGCTGAAAACCATTCTTATGACATTAAACAGCCATGAATTTTCCGCGATGGAAGATATCGCAAAGGCATTCGGGGTCCCTTTCCGTTTCGATGCAGCGCTTTTTCCGCGTTTCAGCGGGGACAAGACCCCTATGCGCCTCAGGGTTTCTCCCGAAGCTGCCGTAGAAGAGGAATTGTCCGATGAACAAAGGCTTAAGGATTACTGTAATTTCTTTAAAAGGACCAGAGATTTTCCCGTCCATGATACCCTTTATATATGCAGCGCAGGACATACAAATTTTCACATCGACTCATACGGCAATCTGAAACCCTGCCTTATGATAAATAATATCAAGTATGAACTTTCATCCGGCAGTTTTAAATCCGGATGGCGGGACGTTATAAGTGACGTCATCAGCCAAAAGGTCCCGGAGAACTATACCTGTAATACCTGTGATAAGCGTTCACTGTGCGGATTTTGTCCGGCTTTTTTTCAATTAGAACATGATTCGGAATATGTCCGTTCAGAATATCTTTGCACAATGGGCAAACAACGTTATAAAATAATAAATGCTTATGAAGGAGGGAACAATGAAAAACCCCGAAGGTAATGAAAAACAGACATACGAGAAGCCGAAGCTGAGGGCAATAGAACTTGCTGCAGAAGAAATCCTCGCCATCGGCTGCAAAAGTGCTCAATCGGGATCTGCGCCCGGATCGAACACTCCGCCGTGTATGATCAGGGGTTGCTCCGGTAAGGGGTCCTGATCCGGTTAATGCAATCAAAACAGGAACGCTCCGGGAAGCGGTTAATAAGGAGTTCATAAATAAAACAACATTGACCAGAAAATCTCCCCTTACCCCTCTTTGCCAAAGAGGGGGATATTGCCTCCCTTTGGCAAGGGGAGGTTAGGAGGGATTTTATAGATAATGTGCCCATACTTATGATCTCCCCAGTAACAAAACAAGTTTTCAAATTATAGCGTTCATCTCCTTCTTCTTTTTTGTTTCCGTGAATTTTAGGATGATAATCTTGTCTATTAAAAAGCCTGATGCCTGATTTATTGAAGCTTGAAATTGCCGGTGTACGTATAGCAATCGACGCCGGGGGTATGGACATAATATGCCATGCCGACCCTGCCTATCGGCAGTTCTCGGAAACCGGTACAGACGCTACCTATGATATTCGGATAACCCTTACAAAAGATCCGATGCCGGACACACGGGGGTCGAAAAAGGTTTTCGACAGCGGGGAATCGTGGTCATTATTCATTTCGGAAGAGGGTTATTTCCTGATTTTTAAACCGCCTGTTTTCAACGAACCCTATCTTATCGCACGTATGGACCGGGACATTTCAAAGGCGGTCATTTATTGCAGCAGGCATCTGATTTCCGAAAAAGAAGGCAGCGCCGCATTTATAAACCCTGTGCAGTATCCCCTTGATCAGATCATGCTCATGCACTATCTTGCCCGGAGAAACGGGATCATCATACATGCCGCCGGGCTGGAGATCGCCGGTAAGGCCTACATTTTCCCCGGTAAATCCGGCGCAGGCAAGAGCACATTGTCACGGCAACTTGCCGGCAAAGAAGGATTTCATCTCCTCAGCGACGACCGTATAATCGTGAGAAAAACCGCTAATCTGTTTACGGCATACGGCACACCATGGCCCGGCGATGAGGGAATTGCATCAAACATGAATTTCCCTCTGTCGGGAATATTTTTTATATCCCATGGAAATGCAAACCGGATTGGACCAATCACGCCTCAAAAGGCCGTGGAAAAGCTTCTGCCGGTGACGTCCATCCCATGGTACGAAGAAGGGCTTATGACAAATATGCTTACCCTCTGCGAGGATTTGACGAACATCCCGGCGTATGAATTTTACTTCAAACCTGAAACCCGAACAGCGGATATTTTCAGGGAATTTGTTTCGGAATAATCTTATGCAGGACATTTACAATCTTAGTCCTGAAATCTGCTCTCTCTTTGAAGACATTCTGAATACCGGATTAGATCTAAGGGTCAGGGCGACAGGGAAAAGCATGGTCCCCTTTTTAAAGGGTGAAGAGGTCGTTACATTAAAAAAAGTCCCTGCTTCTTCTCTGCACAGAGGGGACCTGATCTTCTTTAAAGATCGATACGGATCACTTATTCTTCATCGTATAATCAGAAAAAAGAAGTCGGGCAGCAAGGTATATCTTGAAACAAAGGGAGACGCCTTAATTGCCTTTGACGAACCCGTCCTTGCAGATGACGTGCTCGGCAAGGTATGCGGAATTGAAAAGAAGATATCCGGCGAGAAAATAAGATACAGGGACCTGACGTCCGGCTTTTGGAGAAGCATCAATTATCTGATGGTTTTTATCAGTCTTGGAAGATCGAAAATATACGAGGCTATTTTATCTCACTGATTATTCATAAAACCGGCAACAGAAACCGAGGAAAGAGTATTTGCGCTC
>Ga0315292_10002523_pt1 | contig 10307 bp, 10 predicted proteins | sample YL17G13_0_MG_FD_204029 | JGI IMG/M metagenome (GOLD analysis project Ga0315292, IMG submission 204029) | Sediment microbial communities from Yellowstone Lake, YNP, Wyoming, USA - YL17G13_0 | ecosystem: Environmental > Aquatic > Freshwater > Lake > Sediment | place: USA: Wyoming | collected... | reverse complement strand
GCCCACGAGTATTGCGAGCATGGCGATCAGCAGGACACGAAATGCAGTCACGGTATTACGCCTCCACGGATTGCAGATTTCTCAGGATTGCGGGTCGGCCAATGGCCCCCAGATGTACTTGAGGCAGCATTTGCAAATGGAAGCGGCGGCCGATCATTGGAACTTCGTCGCGTCGAGCCGCCGCTTCAGGTCCTCGACCGGGAGGTCGGTCTCGCCAAGGTGCGCCGAGATCGGCGTCACCGTGACGTAGCCTTCTGCGAGCAGTTTCACATCGGAGTCGGCGGCATCGCTCGAATCCGTCGGCGTGAGGCGCCGCGAGGCGTAGGCCTCAGGACCCGAGGGTTCGAATCGCAGCTGAAGATCTGTCGAGCGTCCCTGGCGCGCGACGGCGACGCCGCGCACCTCCGCCAGCGGCCGCGCCGGGTAATTCACGTTCAGTACGGTCGTCGGCCGCGCGAGTCTTACACCGTCGCAGAACCATCTGCGTGCGCCGCCAGCGAGGCGAACCAGGTGCCGAGCGACTCGCGCGATTTCGTCCGGCGACCTCGTGTGCGGCGAATCCGGCGTGCCCATGCGCTCGGCGTTGACCGCGATGCCGGGAACCGGCGGGTCGAGCAGCATCGTTCCCGCGAGCGCGGCGCCGACGGTGCCGGAGATCGCAAGCAGTGAACCTGTGTTCTCGCCGTCGTTGATGCCCGATACGACGAGGTCGGGTCCGTGGCCGGGAGGGTAGAGTGCGGTTGCCCCCAGTACGGCAGCGGTCGCGGGCGTCGCGGCGACGCCCAGCACGTTCGGATCCGCGGGATCGCGCACCACGCTCACCGTACTCCACGTGAAGCTCACGCTGCTGCCGCTCGCGTTCGTCACGGGTGCCGCGAGCCGCACGTGGTGCCCCGCCTCGCGCAGCGCGTCGTACAGCGCGCGTATTCCCGGTGCCTGGTAGCCGTCGTCGTTGGTGAGCAGGATCTCGAGCGGGCCGCTGCCGCAGATGGCTGGAGACGCGGGTTCGGCTGCTTGCGATGCGAGGGATGCTGCTGTCATCGCGCACAGCGTCGCCGCGAGTCCAGGCCCCTTAACGCGATAACGCGAGAACTGAATCGACACTCGGAAGCAGGCTACGCCTGCACCTCGATGTAGCCGTCGGCGACGCGCGTCGGGTAGCTGCGGAGCGGCTCGCACGCGGGGCCGCCCAGGACCGCGCCGCTGCGCACGTCGAAGCTCGCACCGTGCAGCAGGCAGGTGAGCCGATGGCCGCGCAACCGGCCCTCGTCCAGCCTCGAGGCTGCGTGGGTGCAGACACTGCCCACCGCGTGCACGCCGTTTCCGGTGTTGCACAGCAGTATCTCCTGGCCACCGATCTCGGCGCAGCGTGCGTGACCCGACTTGAGGTCGGCGAGCGGCATGATCCTGAGGAACGGCGTCTCGACCACGGTCGGACGCGATTACAGCGTGAGCTCGGCCTGGAAGACGATCACGGCGTCGCCGGTGACGCGCACACCGGTGGCACGCTTGCCGGCCGCTGCGGTCACTTCGACCTCGACCGTCCCGGGGCGATCGACGAACCGGCCCTGGTGGCCGATGAATCGCGCCGTGCCGTCGTCCGCGGCCAGCAGCCCGTGCTGCAGCAGGTACACGCCAAGCATGCCGTGCGCGTTGCCGCTCACCGGGTCTTCCAGCACGCCGATGACCGGACAGAACATCCGCGACTCGGTGGTGAGCGGGTCGCCGCCCGGCGCGATTGCGAACACGAAGAATCCGTCTGCGCCGACGTGCGGGGTCAGGTGCACCAGCGCTTCCATCTGCGGCTGCAGCGATTCGAGGGTCTCCGGCGACTGCAGCCCGATCAGCAGTCGTGAGTTGGCCTTGCTCATCACCTGCATGGGGCAGTCCGGATGCAGGCTCGCCGAGCTGATGCCGAGCGCGTCGAACACGGGGCCGCGGCGCTCCTCGGGCACGATCGGCCCGAAGGTCGCGGGACCCTGGTGGATCGAGACGCGCAGCGCCTGGCCGCGGCCCTTGACCTCGATCTCGTAGATGCTGGCGCCGGACTTCTGGCGCACCAGGCCCTTCGGCACGCCGTTCGCGATGGCACGGACATAGTGCGCGGCCACCGTCGCGTGGCCGATGAACGTGACCTCGCGGCGCGGCGAAAAGAACCTGATCTCGACGTCGTGGTCCGGCGCCTCCGAGGCCATCACGAAGGCCACTTCCTGCCCGCCGACCTCGCGCGTGATGCGCCGCATCTCCTCCTCGGTAAGGACTTCCGCATCGAGGACCACGACCGCGGGGTTACCGCAGAAGCGGTCGCGGGTGAAGGCATCCACGTGATACAGGCGGCACTTGCGCTTGGGCATTGCTCTCGCAGGTCCGGATCGCGGAAGGCGCATTAGTCCCGACCTCGCCGCTGCCGTCAACAGCGGGCGGTCGCGATTCGCGCGGAGGGCCACTATACTGACCGCGACCTTGGGGTGGCCTGAATGGGCCTGAGATGCCGGCCGCGGCCGTGCCGCACACCGGCGAACCCGTTGAACCTGATCCGGTTAGTACCGGCGTAGGGAGCAGGCGCAGTGTCCGGCAGTCTTTCTGCTTTGTTCGAAGAATCATGGTGTTGCCCGCGCCAGCGCGGGCGTCTCGCCGTGCTTGCGTGCATCACCGCGGCCGCCTTGCCACGGCCGGCCGTGGGAGAAGAAGACACGCGGCCGCTGGAGGAAATCGTGGTCACCGCGTCGCTCAGGCCGGCCGCGGCGAGCGAACTGGCGGCGAGCGCCACGGTGCTCGGTTCGTCCGAGGTGCAGGCCGCCGGCCTGCAGCATTTCGCCGACCTCGTGGGGCTCGTGCCGAATCTCAACTGGTCCGGCGCCACCTCGCGCCCGCGCTACTTCCAGCTGCGCGGCATCGGCGAACTCGAGCAGTACCAGGGCGCGCCGAACCCGTCGGTCGGATTCCTGATCGACGACATCGATTTCAGCGGCGTCGGCATGCCGGCGACCACCTTCGACGTGCAGCAGGTCGAGGTGCTGCGTGGCCCACAGGGCACGCGCTACGGGGCCAACGCGCTCGCCGGACTCATCAGCGTCAGGACCATGGATCCGACCGTCGATCCTGAGCTCTCGGCCGAGGTGACGGCCGGCGGCGACGGGTTGATCGGCGGCGGCGCGGTCGCGGGCGGCGCGCTCGGTGAGTGGGGTACCTCGACCGACTCAGCGTGGCGGTTGGTCGCGCAGCGCACGCTCGGCGACGGCTTCATTCGCAACACCTACCTCGGCCGCGACGACACCAACGAACGTGACGAGACGACGCTTCGTGGCAAGGTCACCCTCGGCGTCGCGGACGGCTGGCGCGTGGACGCAGCCGCGCTCTACGCGGCCATCCACAACGGTTTCGACGCCTTCTCGCTCGACAACAGTCGTCGCACGCTCTCGAACCAGCCCGGTCGCGACGAGCAGCGCTCGGAAGGCGGCATGCTGCGGGTGACCGGCGACCTCGGGCCGGTGACGCTCGTCAGCACGAGCACCTACGCGAATTCCGACATCGTCTACAGCTTCGACGGCGACTGGGCCAACGATCCCTACTGGGGTGCCTACGCGCCCTACGACTACTTCTCGCACTACGATCGGCAGCGCGGCACGCTCGGCGAGGATCTGCGGCTCACGAGCCGCGCCAACGCGCGCTCCGACGGATTCGGCTGGCTCGCCGGCGTCTACGTGCTGCGGCTCACCGAGGACAACCTGCAGCGCGACTACTTCGAGTCGGAGCTCATGCGCCAGCCGCTCAAGAGCACCTACGACGCGACCAACGTCGCCGTCTACGGCGAAACCGAGTGGCGCCTCAAAGGGAGCATGACGCTGACGGCCGGGTTGCGGGTCGAGACGCGATCCGCCGACTACCACGACAGCAATGACGCCACGTTCTCGCCCGTGAACACGATGGTCGGCGGTCACCTGTCGCTCACGGGCAATGTCGGGTCCGACAGCGCCTGGTACGCGACGCTGGCCCGCGGCTACAAGGCGGGCGGATTCAACATTGGCGAGTTCATTCCGGAGGACCTGCTCGAGTACGACCCCGAGTACCTTTGGAACCTCGAGACCGGCCTGCACCTGCGCGACCCGTCAGGCACGCTGTCGGCCGACCTGGCTGTGTTCTACATGTGGCGCATCGACGAGCAGGTATCGGCCTCGTACCAGGTGGACCCGGGCGATCCGCTGTCCTATGTGTTCTACACCAGCAATGCCGCGCAGGGCCGCAACTACGGGCTCGAAGCGTCGCTCGCCTGGCGAGTCCGGCCGTCCCTGCTGCTCGACGCGAGGCTGGGGCTTCTCGGCAGCGAATACGTCGACTACCAGTACGGCGACCGCAGCCTCGACGGGCGCGAGCAGGCGAGCGCGCCGCCGTACCAGTACTCGCTGTCGGCGGAGTGGGGCCAGGGGCAGGGCTGGATGACGCGCGCTGACGTGACCGGGTGCGCCTCGTTCTACTTCGACACCAGCAACGACCAGAAGTCGAAGCCCTACGTGCTCGTGAACCTCAAGGCCGGCTACGCCGGGGACCGCTGGGCTGTGCACGCATGGGTGCGAAACCTGTTCGACGAGGACTACGCCGTGCGCGGGTTCTACTTCGGCCTCGAGCCGCCGGACTACGCCGACAAGCTCTACATCCAGCGCGGCGACCCGCAGCTCGCGGGCGTCACCTTCACCTGGTCGCTGCACTAGTCTCGCTTCGATCCCGTCGCCCCACCGAGGAGCCCACCATGCGCATCGCCGTCGATATCAGCCTGTACCCCCTGGACGCGGACTACGTCCCGCCCATCCGGGATTTCATCGAGCGCTTCGCGTCGCAGCCGGCCTGACGGAACCGCCGTGGGCTCGGGCCTGATCGAGTGGGTGGCGGTGGCGCTCGCGCTCGCCTACGTGCTCCTGGCGACGCGGCAGAGCAGTTGGTGCTGGCCCGCGGCGGGCGCAAGTTCGGCGATCTACCTCGTGCTCTTCGCGCGGGCAGGCCTGCCGATGCAGACCGCGCTGCAGGGGTTCTACGTGGTGATGGCGGTCTACGGCTGGATCGCGTGGCGGGCGAGCCACGGCCAGGCGAGCGAACTGCGCGTGAGCGGCTGGCCCGCGCGCTGGCACCTCGCGGCGCTTGGCCTCGTGGTCGCTGCCACGCTCGTGAACGTGCGCCTCATGGGCGGCGATCCGCGCTCGCTCGTGCCCTGGGCGGATGCGTTCGTCGCCTGGGGCAGCGTGGTCGCCACGTGGCTCATGACGCGCAAGGTGCTAGAGAACTGGCTCTACTGGATCGTGTTCGACCTGGTCGCCGCCGCGCTCTATTTCAGCCAGGGATTCGAGGCCACGGCGGGCCTGTTCCTCGTCTACGTCGCGCTGGCGGTGCGCGGATTCTTCGAGTGGCGGAGGGACCTCGCGCGCGACGTTGCTGCCGCGGCGGCGGGCAAGCGCCGGGCCACGGGCGGCCAGTGAGCACGTCCGAGGCAACCGACGCGCCCGAGACCGCCGTTCGCGCCGCGCTCGCCGCGCATGATTCGACCCGGGTGCTCGCGGATGCGGTATTCGAGCCCGTGCGTGGCGGACTCAGCAATCACGCATGGAAGGCTGAAAAGGACGGGCGCCACTGGTTCGTGCGGCTCGGCGGCCCGGAGTCGGCGACGCTGGGCGCGGACCGCGAGAGCGAGCGCTCGCTGCTCGCGGTCGTGGGCGCGGCCGGCCTCGCGCCAAAGCTCGTCGCCTGCGATCCGTCGAACGGGCTGCTGGTGACGCAGTTCATCGAGGGCGCGCCGTGGCGACGCGAGGACGCGCGTGCCGCGCGGAACCTCGAGCGCATCGCGCAACGACTGCGAGTGCTGCACCGGCTTGCGCCGACGACCGCGATCCGCAGGGTCGATTTCGCCGCGCAGGCACGCAGCCTCGAGGATCAACGGTGCGTTCCGGCTCCGGCGATTCAACGCATCGCCGATGCCGCATTCGAGATGCTGGCCTCGCGCCGGACACGACTCGCGCTCTGTCACAACGACCTGCATCACCTGAACCTGCTGGACGACGGACGCCGGCTGTGGATCGTCGACTGGGAATACGGTGGTGTTGGCGATCCGCTTTTCGACCTCGCGAGCTTCGCCTGCCAGCACGAGCTCGCGGCGGACGAACGAAACGCACTGCTCGCGGCTTACGGGGCCGGCGACGAGATCCCGGCGTCGGCGCTCGACGCGGCCTGTACGGCCTTCGACTACGTCCAGTGGCTCTGGTACTCGAACTGGGCGGCTCGCCACCCCCACGCCGGGCGTGAATACGCGCTGCGGGCCGCGGCGCTCGAGGCCCGCTTGGCGGCTTCGGGCTCCTGAACCGGGCGCCTATTTTTCTCGAAGCAGGTGCGCGAAAGCTTTTGCGCTGCAATAATCGCGTCCGAACCGCGCGGGAAACGAGGACCGACAATGGCGAAGATGATGGTGACGGACCGGGACGGCAATCTGCACGAGGTCGAGGGCCGGGAGGACCTCAAGCTCATGGAGACCCTGCGCGAGTACGACTACGGCGTGACCGCAATCTGCGGCGGCCTGTGTTCCTGCGCGACCTGCCACGTGTTCGTCGAGCCCGAGTGGATGTCGCGCCTGCCCGCGCCGCAGAGCGACGAGAAGGACCTGCTGGTGGAACTGCAGCACTATGATGCGGCACGCTCGCGGCTAAGCTGCCAGGTGGAGTTCACCGACGCGCTCGACGGCCTGCCGCTCAAGATTGCCCCCGACGAGTGAGCGGGGCCGCGCGAGTCGAATTTCTTTCAATATTTCGGCGAGGTTCATCCCCTCGCGCGGAGGTCGCATGAGTCATTCGATGCTGGTCGAGGTGGCCGACGGTGTCGCCACCGTCACCCTGAATCGTCCCGATGCCGGCAACGTGCTCGACATGGACATGGGGCGCGCCCTCATGGACGCGGCGCTGCGGTGCGAGGCGGATCGCGGCGTGCGGGCCGTCGTGCTCACGGGTGCGGGCAAGAACTTCTGCTTCGGCGGCGACGTGCGCGGCATGGCCGAGAAGGGCGAAGCAGTGGGCGCGTACCTCAACGAGCTCACGACCTACATCCATGCCGCCATCAGTTCCTTCACCCGCATGCGCGCACCGGTCGTCGCTGCGGTGAACGGTACCGCCGCCGGTGGCGCCGTCGGCCTCGCCTGCATGGCGGACCTAGCGATCGCCGGCCGGAGCAGCAAGTTCACGCTGGCCTACACAGGGATCGGCATGGCTCCGGACTGCGGCACGTCCTTCCTCCTGCCGCGCGTCGTCGGGCGCCGGCGTGCGCTCGAACTCTTCCTGACCAACCGCGTGCTCGGCGCCGACGAGGCGCTCGCCTGGGGGCTCGTGAACCAGGTCGTCGAGGACGCCGAGGTGGTTCCGCAGGCGCAGGCACTGGCCGCCCGCTTCGCCGCCGGGCCGACCGAGTCCTACGGCGCGGTGAAGCGTCTCATGGACCTGTCCGACCCCGGCATCGAGGCCCAGATGGCAGCCGAGGGCCGGGCCATCGCGGCGCAGGGCCTGCACCCGAACGGCATCGAGGGCGTTCGCGCCTTCGTCGAGAAACGGAAGCCAAAATTCTGATGTAGTATTGCAATGCAACATCGCAACCGGGACACCCGCACATGACCGACGCATTCATTCTCGACGCCGTGCGCACACCGCGCGGCCGCGGCCGGCCGGACGGCTCGCTGCACTCGATCACTCCTGTCGAACTCGCCGCGCAGACGCTCGCGGCGCTCCGGGATCGCACCAGCCTGGACACGAAGCTGGTAGACGACGTCACCCTGGGCTGCGTGACGCCGATCGGCGAGCAGGGTGCGGACATCGCGCGCGTCGCTGCGCTGGTCGCGGGCTACGACGAGAGCGTGCCCGGCAAGCAGCTGAACCGCTTCTGCGCCTCGGGCCTCGAGTCGGTGAACACTGCAGCCGCGCAGGTGATGTCGGGCCAGTCCGAACTCACGATCGGCGGCGGCGTCGAGTCCATGTCGCGCGTCCCGATGGGCTCGGACGGCGGCGCCTGGGCCATCGACCCGCGGGTCGCCTGGCAGCAATACTTCGTGCCGCAGGGCATCAGCGCGGATCTCATCGCGACGCTCGAGGGCTTCACGCGCGACGACCTCGACGCCTACGCGGTCGAGAGCCAGCGCCGTGCGGCGCACGCGCAGCAGTCGGGGTATTTCGACCGCTCGATCTTCCCGGTCAGGGACTCGATCGGCGAGGTGGTACTCGCGAAGGACGAGTACCTGCGCCCGGGCACGACCATGGCCGATCTCGCGAAGCTGAAGCCCGCCTTCACCACCATGGGCGAGGAGGCCGGGTTCGACGCGGTTGCGATCATGCGTTATCCGCAGGTCGAGACCATCAACCACCTGCACACCGCCGGCAACTCGAGCGGCATCGTCGACGGCGCGGCCGCCGTGCTGGTCGGCAGCAAGCGCATGGCGAAGAAGCTGGGATTGAAGCCGCGCGCGCGCATCGTGGGCTTCGCCTCGATCGGCAGCGAGCCGACGATCATGCTCACCGGGCCCGCTGGCGCGAGCCGGCGGGTACTGAAGCGCTGCGGCATGAAGGCCTCCGACATCGACCTCTGGGAGATCAACGAGGCGTTCGCGGTGGTCCCGATGCGCTTCCAGCGCGACATGGACATCACGCCGGACAAGGTGAACGTGAACGGCGGCGCCATCGCGCTCGGCCACCCGCTCGGCGCTACCGGGGCGATCGTGCTCAACATCGCGCTCGACGAACTCGAGCGGCGCGGCCTTTCCACGGCGCTCGTGACGCTCTGCATCGGGGCGGGCATGGGCACGGCCACGATCATCGAGCGCGTCTGACGCGGCGCACCCAAGGGCACGGGACGAATCACATGACACAGAACATCCGTTACTCCGTCGACGGCGACGGCATCGCCACCCTGCTGATCGACGTGGCCGACCGGCCGATGAACGTCATCACCCCGGGGTTCCGCAAGGACCTTGCGGAGTGCGTGGAGAAAGTCGCTTCCGATCCGGCCGTCCGCGGTGCGGTGATCGGCTCGGCGAAGTCGAGCTTCATGGCCGGCGCCGACATCAAGGACATGGCCGCCGCGTTCCAGCGCGGACTCACGGCGGCCGAGGCCGCGAAGTTCAGCGGCGAGCTGAACCGGCTGCTGCGCCGGCTCGAGACCTGCGGCAAGCCGTTTGCGGCCGCGGTGAACGGCGTCGCCCTTGGCGGCGGCTTCGAGGTCGCGCTCGCCTGCCACTACCGCGTGATGGCGGACGACCCGAAGTCGGGCGTCGGCTTTCCCGAGGTCAAGATCGGGCTGCTGCCGGGCGCGGGCGGCACGCAGCGCACGCCGCGGCTGATCGGCGTCACCGAAGCGCTCCGGCTGATCACCGAGGGCCGGCAACTCGGAGCGCAGGACGCGCTCAAGAAGGGGCTCGTCAACGAGATCGCCCCGGCAGCGGAACTCATCCAGCGCGCGCGCCAGTGGATCCTGAAGGGCGGAGAGGGCGTGCAGCCCTGGGACAAGAAGGGCTTCCGCGTGCCCGGCGGTGCAGGCATGGCCTCGCCCGCGGCCGCCCAGACCTTCATGGTCGGCACGGCACTGGCCGCGAAGACCACGATGCGCAATTACCCGGCGCCCGCGGCGATCCTGTCCTGCGTCTATGAAGGAACGCTGCTGCCGATGGACGCGGCGCTCGCGGTCGAGTCGAAGTACTTCGGCCAGCTGCTCGCGGGCCCGGTCGCGCGCAACCTGATGCGCACCATGTTCATCAACAAGGGGCTCGCCGACAAGCTCTCGCGCCGCCCGGCCGGCCCGCCGAAGTCGCAAGTGCGCAGGCTCGGCATCCTGGGCGCCGGCATGATGGGCGCGGGCGTCGCCCATGTCTCCGCGCTCGCCGGCATGGACGTCGTGCTCCTCGACAGCACGCTCGAGCTTGCCGCGAAGGGCAAGGACTATTCGAAGCAGCTGCTGGCCAAGGACGTGGGCCGGGGCAAGAAGACCCAGGCCGACGCGGACGCGGTGCTCGCGCGCATCAAGCCGACCGCGAGCTACGACGACCTCGCCGGCTGCGACCTGGTGATCGAGGCCGTGTTCGAGAACCGCGACATCAAAGCCGACGTGACCCGCAAGACCGAGGCGGTAATACCGAAGGGCGCGGTGTTCGCGAGCAACACCTCGACGCTGCCGATCACGGGACTCGCCCAGGCCTCGAAGCGCCCGGCGCAGTTCATCGGCATCCATTTCTTCTCGCCGGTGGAGAAAATGCCGCTGGTCGAGATCATCCTCGGCAAGAAGACCTCCGAGGAAACGCT
>Ga0315292_10002520_pt1 | contig 10308 bp, 12 predicted proteins | sample YL17G13_0_MG_FD_204029 | JGI IMG/M metagenome (GOLD analysis project Ga0315292, IMG submission 204029) | Sediment microbial communities from Yellowstone Lake, YNP, Wyoming, USA - YL17G13_0 | ecosystem: Environmental > Aquatic > Freshwater > Lake > Sediment | place: USA: Wyoming | collected... | reverse complement strand
CATCAGAGACCTCAAGGCGCGGGGCCTCGGCCTGCTCCTCACCGACCACAGCGTCCGGGAAGCGCTCAAGATCACGGACAGGGCTTATATCATCGACAAGGGCAGGATCTTCAAGGAAGGGACGCCGGCGGAGATCGTGGCCTCGGCGGACGTTCGGAGGAGCTACCTGGGCGAGGATTTCCGGCTTTGAGGGACGGGGGGGGATTGACCGTGCTCAAACAACGGCTCGACCAGCGCCAGGTCCAGAAGCTCATCCTGGCCCCGGCTCTCCAGCAGGCCATCAAGCTCCTGCCCTTGACGAACCTGGAGCTCGTCGAGATCATCGACGCGGAGCTTGCCGAGAACCCGATGATGGAGCTCGAGGAAGAGGCGGAGACCGGTCGCGAGGAGAGCGCGGGCGAGCAGGCCTCCAAGAACGCCGAACCGGAGGCCGGCGAGGCGGGCCAGACGCCGGAAGAAGCCCGCGAAACTGAGCCTCCTGACGAGGCGCTCGACCTCGGCGAACCTGCGAAGTCCCCGGACGAGGTTGAGAGGGTCGACGTCGAGGCGAGCTTCCAGGATTATCTGGACGACGGGTTCCGCCCCAATTTCGGCGAAAAGCGCGAAGCCGTCTCCCTCGAGAACACCCTTTCCCGGAGCCCCTCCCTTTGGGACCACCTGAACTGGCAGGCCTCCCTGACCTTTTTCGACCCGCAGGAGCGGGAGATCGCCCAGTTCATCATCGGGAACATCAACGAGGACGGATACCTCGTCTCCCCGGTCGAGGAGGTCGCGAGGCTCGGCCGGGCGGCGCCGGAGGCGGTGGAGGCGGTCCGGCAGAGGATCAAGGCCTTCGATCCCATCGGGGTTGCCAGCCTCGACCTGCGGGAAGCCCTCCTCGCCCAGATGGATACCCTTGACGTCAAGGACGCAGTCGCCAGGGAGATCGTCAGCCTGCACCTCGGCCTCGTCGAGAAGTCGGATTTCACCCAGCTGGCCCGGGTCCTGGCCATCCCCATTGCGGATATCAAGGACCACATCGAGCTGATCCGGAACCTGGATCCGGCCCCGGGGCGGAAGTACGTCCAGGAGAAGACCTCCTACGCCGTCCCCGACATCATCGTCACCAAGGAGGGGGACGAGTGGAAGGTCACCCTGAACGACGAAGGCCTGCCGCGCCTCAGGATCTCCGGCTATTACAAGCAGCTCCTGGCCAAGGCGTCCCGGGACCAGCCTGATGCCAGCCGGTTCCTGAAGGACCGGCTAAAGAAGGCCCTGTGGTTCATGAGGAGCCTCGACCAGCGGAACCGGACGATCTACCGGGTAGCCCGCTTCATCGTGGACCGGCAGAGGAATTTCTTCGACAAGGGGCTGGAATTCATCAGGCCGCTGACGCTCAATGAGATCGCCCAGGAGATCGGCGTTCATGAGTCGACGGTCGGTCGCGTCGTGGCCAACAAGTACATGGAAACGCCGCGGGGGGTTTTCTCCCTGAAGTATTTCTTCCACAAATCCCTTCACGGGGACCTTGGCGAGGACGTCTCCTCCCTGAGAATCAAGGACAGGATCCGGAAGCTGGTCGAACAGGAGGACCGGACGAACCCGTTGAGCGATATCGAGATCGGTGATATATTGGCCAGGGAGAACCTGAAGATCGCTCGCCGGACGGTCGCCAAGTATCGGAAACAGCTCAAGATCCTGCCTTCCCACATAAGGAAAAGAAGGTTTATGATGGAGGGAACGCCATGAACGTGCACTTCACGGCCCGCCAGACCGTCCTGACGCCCGAGGTCAGGCAGTACTGCGAGAAGCGGCTCAAGGCGCTCGAGAAGCTCCTGGGCTCCGTGCTCGAAGTGGACATCATCCTTTCCGTGGTGAGGATGCGGAACAGGGCGGAGATCCACGTCAAGGACAAGGGGGCCGGCACCGTCATCGTCGAGGAGACCCCCGAGATGACAAACTCCCTGAACCTGGCCTTCGACGCGCTCGAGAGGAAGATCCGGAAGGAACGGGAGAAGCTGCGGGAGCGGAAGCGCCGGAAGGGACGCGAACGGAAGGGCCTCGTCCTGCCCGTCGAGGCCGAAGAGCCCGAGCGCCGGATCCTCCGGAGCCCGCATTTTTCGCTGAAACCCATGTCCGTGGAAGAGGCCGCGCTCCAACTCGACCTGAAGAACCGGGAGGTCTTCGTATTCCGCAAGGATGGTTCCGAGAAATGGGCCGTCCTGTTCCGCCGCAAGGATGGCCACATCGGCCTGATCGAGCCCGAATGAAACTCCACGGCCTCCTCTCCGAAGACCTGATCATCCCCGACCTCAAGTCCATCACCAGGGACGAGGTTCTGCAGGAGATCGTGAAGTTCCTGAAGTCCGGGGACAGGATCTCCAGGGACAAGGACTTGTACAACAAGCTGATCCAGAGGGAGGATCTGGGGAGCACGGCGATCGGGGACGGTGTCGCCATCCCCCACTGTAGGCTCAAAGGCGTCAAGAGCCCGCTCGTCGCCCTGGGCATCTCCCATCAGGGTGTCGACTTCGATTCCCTGGACGGGAAGCCGTCCCATCTCTTTTTCCTGGTCGTTTCCTCCCTGGATAATCCGAGCTTGAGCCTCCAGATCCTCGCCGCCATCGCCCAGCTCGTCCGGAAGGCGAGCGCGCTCCACAGGCGGGTGTTGGAGGCCCGGAGTCCCAAAGCTATCATCGAGATCATCCGCGACGAGGAAGACAAGCCCCATGGATAGCCCCGGGCGCCGTGCCGCAGTCAGGCCCTTGACAGGGGAGACGACCCTCCCGGGGGGTCTGCTCCGGATCTTCGGGGTCGGGGCGCTGATCATCGGCGATTCCGGCATCGGCAAGAGCGAGAGTTCGCTCGAGCTCATCGCCCGCGGCCATAAGTTCATCTCGGACGACGTCGTCCGGGTGCGGCGGGAAGGCCCCGGCCGGCTCTCCGGCCAAGCGCCCCCTCTCAGCCGGAACTTCATGGAGATCCGCGGGCTGGGGATCATCAACATCCGGGAGATCTTCGGGCCCCGGTCCATCCTTCCGAGGTGGCGGATCGACCTCATCATCCGCCTCAAAAAATGGCGGCACGGCCAGGAGCTGGACCGGCTGGGCCTCAAGCTTCCCCAGGACGAGGTCATCCTCGGGGAAAAGGTGCCGCAGGTCTTCATCCCTGTCGCGCCCGGCCGGAACATCGCGACGCTGATCGAGGTCGCCTGCAAGGTCCATCTTCTGGGGAAGAAGGGTTACCACGCGCCGAGCGAGATCATGAAAAGGCTGGACCGGGCCCTGTCCTGAGGAGGCGCCATGGGCGTGCCGCGCAAAGACAACAGGTTCCTCGTCGTCACGGGGCTGTCGGGGTCCGGGAAGACGGTCGTCAGCCGCTTCCTCGAGGACCTCGGGTACTACTGCGTCGACAACCTCCCGGCCAAGCTCATCCCGAGCTTCGTCGACCTTTGGCAGAAGAAGAAGGTCGAGATCGACCGGGTCGCCCTGGTCGTCGACATCCGCGAGCCCGCCTTTCTCGACGAGTTCCCCGGCATCTTCCGCGAGATCCGGAAGAGGATCTCCCCGCGCCTCATCTTCCTCGACGCCTCGGACGAGTGCCTGGTGAAACGGTTCAGCGAGAGCCGCCGGCCGCATCCCCTCGCCCGCCGCCGGCCCGTCCTCGAGGGGGTCCGGCTCGAGCGCCGGCGGATGGCGGAGATCATGAAGATGGCCGACGAGGTCATCGACACCTCCGCCCTGACCATCTCCCAGCTCAAGGAGCGCCTCGGCCGGAACGTCCTCAGGCGCCGGGCGCCCCGCATGCAGATCGTGCTCGTCAGCTTCGGCTACAAGTACGGCCTCCCGCTGGACTCCGACCTCGTCTTTGACACCCGGTTCCTGCCCAACCCCTTCTACGTCGACCGCCTCCGCGACCGGAACGGCCGGTCGCAGAGCGTCCGGAATTTCGTCCTCGGCGCGTCGGAGACGAAGGCCTTCCTCCGGGAGCTCTTCGCATTCGTCGACCCCCTCGTCCCCCAATTCGTCCGGGAGGGCAAGAGCACCCTGACCATCGCGGTCGGCTGCACCGGGGGGAAGCACCGGTCCGTCGCCATCGCCGACGAGCTCAGAGGCCACCTCAGGGCCGGGGGGGGCGACACGAAGATTTATCACAGGGATATTTATAAATGACCTGCTTTTCCTATAGAATATAAGGCTGGCGAAGACCCATGATCGGCGGAATCATCGTCTCACACGGAAAACTGGCGGAGGAGCTCCTGAACGCCCTGACCATCATCCTGGGCGAGGCTCCCAACATCGAATCGATCTCGATCGGCTGGTACGACGATGTGGAGGATTCCAAGAAAAAGATCAACCTCAGCCTCAAGCGCGTGGACCAGAAGAACGGCGTCATCATCTTTACCGATATGTTCGGCGGGACGCCCTCGAACCTGAGCTTCAGCTTCCTGAAGGACAACCAGGTGGAGATCATCACCGGCGTCAACCTGCCCATGCTCATCAAGTTCGTTTCGCTCCAGAGGAACAACGACCTCCGGGACGTCGCCCGGAAGGTCGTCGAGCAGGGCAAAAAGAACATCCACCTCGTCAGCGCGCTCCTTGGGGCCAAACTGAAATAGACATGCTCGAACACCGGATGACCATCCGGAACAAGCTCGGGCTCCACGCCCGGGCCGCGGTGAAGTTCGTCAACCTTTCCAATCGCTTTGTCGCCTCGGTCAAGATCGTCAAGGACGGCAGCGAGATCGACGGGAAGAGCATCCTCGGCATCCTGACCCTGGCGGCCACCCAGGGGAGCGAGATCAGCCTCCTCGTGGCCGGCAAGGACGAGGAGGCCGCCCTCAAGGCCCTTTCGGACCTCATCAACAACAGGTTCGATGAGAAAGAGTGACAGCCGATGGACATCAACCGCCTGAGGGGCATCGGGGTCTCGCCGGGGATCGCCATGGGCGAGGTCGCCCTCTCAGAGCGGGTGATCTTCACGTCGCGCCGCGAGGCCATCCCTGCGGGCCAGGTCGAGGACGAGCTCCGGCGCCTCCGCCGGGCGATCGAGCGGACCAAGGACGAGCTCGTCCGGATCAAGACCGACATCAGCTCGAAGATGGGGGAGGAGCACGCCTTCATTTTCGAGGCCCATCTCATGATCCTCGAGGACCCGTCCCTGCTCGCGGGCCTGGAGAAGGTCATCGGCGAAGACCGGGTCCGCTCGGAGTGGGCCCTCTCCCGGACCAACGCCCGCTACGAGCAGATCTTCGAGGCCATGAACGACGAGTACTTCAAGCAGAGGAAGTCCGACATCTCCGACGTCCTGGCCAAGATCTACAGAAACCTGGAGACACGGAAGGAGAAGAAGGAATCCACGGACGGACAGAAGGTCCTCGTGGCCCACGACCTCATGCCGTCCGAAGCCGCCACGAGCCTCAGCGGGAAGAACATCCTGGCCGTGGTCCTGGACATGGGCGGCCAGACATCCCACACGGCCATCCTGGCGCGCTCCATGAACATCCCCGCGGTCGTCGGTCTCCACAACGTCACACTCCGGGTGAAGAACGGCGACTTCCTCATCGTCGACGGCACCGACGGCGAGGTCATTGTCAACCCGACGCCGGTCGTCCGCCGCGAGTTCCTGAGCAAGAAAGAGAAGTACGACAAGTACCGCAAGGACCTCCAGAAGACCGCCCGGCTGGCCTCGCGGACCCTGGACGGCGTCCCCTTCGTCCCGATGGCCAATATCGAGCTCCCCGAGGAGATGGCCCTGGCCCGCTCCTACGGCGCCGAGGGCATCGGCCTATTCCGTTCGGAGTTCATCTACCTCCAGAGGACGACCTTGCCGACCGAGGAGGACCACCTCGCCATCTACGAGCGTCTGGCCCGAGAGGCCCAGCCGATGCCCGTCACGATCCGAACGATCGACATCGGCGGGGAAAAGGCCCTCCCCCAGCTCAACATCGAGAAAGAACCCAACCCGGCCCTTGGCTTGAGGGCCATCCGGTTCTCCCTGCGGAACCGGGACATGTTCCGGATGCAGCTGCGGGCCATCCTCAGGGCCAGCGTCAAGGGCAACGTCCGCATCCTCGTACCCATGATCACGGAGATCGAGGAGATTTTCGAGGTCAGGGCCCTCTTCGAGGAGGTCAAGGACGGGCTCCGGCGCGCGGGGGTGGGGTTCGACGAGAAGGTCCCGTTGGGCGCGATGATCGAGGTGCCCGCGGCCGCCGCCCTGATGGACCACCTGGCCGGGGAGCTGGATTTCCTGAGCATCGGCACGAACGACCTCATCCAGTATTACCTGGCGGTCGACAGGTCGAACGAATACGTCTCCTACCTCTACAAGCCCCTCCACCCCGCGGTCCTGCGGCTGATCCGGTACGTCATCAAGACGGCGGAGGCCGCCGGCAAAGAGGTGGCCGTCTGCGGCGAGATGGCGGCCGACCCGCTGTCGGCCCTGGTCCTTCTCGGGTTCGGGCTCCGGACGTTCAGCATGAACCCCATCTTCATCCCGCGCGTCAAGAAGGCCCTGCGCTCGATCGAGGTGGCGACGGTCGAGAAGGTCGTCGCCGAGGCCATGCAGTGCGCAAGCGCCCAGGAGGTCGAGGAGCGCGTCATCGAGGGCATCCTCGTCAAGTACCCCGAGTTCTTCCTCATGAGCCATACCTGACCGCCCCACCTTTCACTGCCCGGCGATTCCCGATATACGCCATGACATCGGCGGATATGTCGCTATGGGATCGCCTTCTCAGGACTCGGGGACATCCCTCCGTCCTTCGTGCGGAGATCCCAACTGGAAAGGCGACGGCTCAGCGACCGAAATCGTCCTGGACGCGGACGATGTCGGACTCGTCGGGATCGCCGATCCAGATCTCCATGACGCGGGCGGGCAGGGGGCCGAGGCCCCGGAGGCGGTGGAGGGCCTTCCGGGGGATGAAGATCTCTTCGTTCGTGGCGGGCGACCAGACCCGTTCGCCGACCGTCACTTCGAGGCCGGGGTCGAGGGCGACCCAGAACTCGGCGCGCCGTTCGTGGTACTGGAGCGAAAGGGCCCGGCCGGGCTCCACGGTGATGATCTTGACGGTTGCCCCGAGCTCGTACGGATAGGCCCGGAACTTCCCCCACGGGCGGACGTCCTCGAGGATCCGTTCTCTGAAGGACCGTTCGAGGGCGTCGTTGAAATCCATGGCCGAAGCTCCCGGGGCGGGCGCGAAGCGGGTCTCAGAACGGGACGTCGTCGTCGCCGCCGCTCCCGCTCCCATGGGCCGTCTCGTCCCCTTCCATCGGGAAATCGGGGGTTGCCTGGCTGGCGGCGACCGCTTCCTCCTGGCCGGAATCTTCACGCTTGCCGAGGAGGACGATGTTCTGGGCCTCGACCTCGGTCGTCGAGCGCTTGTTCCCGTCCTTGTCCTGCCACTGCCGGGTCCGGAGCTTGCCCTCGAGGAGGATCTGCTTGCCAGTCGACAGATATTTTTCACAGAAATCGGCCACCGGGCCCCAAACCACGATCTTGTGCCATTCGGTCTTTTTGACGGCCTCGTTGGTGGTCTTGTTGAAGAACCGCTCACCCGTGGCAAGGGTGAAGTGGACGACCTTACGCTCCGTGCCGGGGAGGAAGCGCGCCTCCGGATTCCGGCCAAGGTGGCCGACCAGGATGACCTTGTTCAGGCTGTTGACGTCTCTCATTTTTCCCCCAGTTCCTTGATCTTTTGTTGGGCGATACGGGTCTCTTCCTCGACCGGGAACTTGGCGACGAGGAGCTTGAAGGCCGCCAGGGCCTCCTCGGTCCGGCCCATCTCCGCGAAGCTCATGCCCTTCTTGAGATAGGCGGCCGCGACCTTGTCCCCCTGCGGATAGGCGAGGATGAGCTCGTTGAAGGCGTTGACGGCGTCCTCGAATTTCCGCTGGCTGTAGGCGCATTCCCCGATCCAGTAGAGGGCGTTGTCGGCGAGCGGGCTGGCGGGGAATTGATCCTTGTACATCTTGAACCCTTCGACGGCCAGGTCGAAGTTCCCCTTGAGGTAATCGTTGTAGGCCATGTTGTAGACGTCCTGGGGAGAGACGTTGGAGGGCAGGAGCGGCGGCGGAGGCGTTCCGGCCTGGTCCGCGGGCTTGGCCGTGGAGGGCGCGTCGCCCGGCGCTTTCGTGTCGGCCGGCTTGGCCTCGGCCGGAGGCGCGCCTCCCCTCAGGGCGACGAGCGCGTCGGAGATCCTGGCCAGATCGAGGCCGAGCTGCTCGATCCTGCCGGCCAGGGCCTGGTACTGCTGGGGGACGGCCTTCAGGTCTTCCTTCAGGCCGGCCTGGTCCGCCTGCGACCGCCGGAGGGTCTCTCCAAGCCCGTCAAGTTGCTCCCGGACGAGCCGGATGTCCTCCGCGTTTTTCTGGAGCCGGTCGGCGACGTCCTGGACCTGCTTTTTAAGGATCTGGACGTCGTCGTAGATCAGCTCGTAGGCTTTCTTGGTCTTGTCGACGCCGGCGGACCAGAGGGGCATGAGGAGGAGAAGGCATGCCCCGAGCGCTCTTTTGTTCACGGACTATTTTTCGATGATGGTGAACTGGGCGCGCCTATTCTTCTGCCAGGACGCCTCGTCGTGGCCGCTTGTGAGGGCCTGGCTCTTCCCGTAGGAGAGGATCTTCATCCGGTCGGCGGAGATCCCCAGGGAAACCAGGTAATCGAAAGCGCTCTTGGCCCTTTTCTCGCCCAGGGCCAGGTTGTAGTCCTCGGTCCCGCGCTCGTCGCAATGGCCTTCGACGAGGAGCTTGACGGTCCGGAACTTGTTCAGCCAGGCCGCGTTCTTGTCGAGGACCGGCTTAGCGTCCTCCCGGACGAAGGACTTGTCGTAATCGAAGTGGATCATCGCCAGGGGCTGTTCCTTGTTGATCTGCTCGAGCGACTTGGACATGAAGATCTCTTCCTCGGTGAGGACGGGCTCCTGGACGACGGGCTCCTCGACCTTCTCGACCCGTGGCTGTTCCGTGACCTGGGGCGGGGGGGGGACTTCTTTGACCTTCTTCTTGCAGCCGGCGAAAAAGGTGACGACGAGGGCGACGGCGAGAGCGTAAACGAGCATTTTTTTCATATGGACCTCCTTAGATTCTGGGGTGCTAGATTTATATACAGTCTGGGTCAAATCCTGTCAATAGAATTCGGCCGAAAAGAGAGCTTCTCGGGGCCCGGGCCGCGCCCCCGGTCCCTTGGGAGGGCTGGGGTCCCCTCCGGCGGGGTCAGTTCGTCCAGTTCGGAAGTTTGTTCTCGCCGGCCGAGGTCAGGCGGCGGAGGTTGGCCCCGTCGTAATCGACGGAATAAAGCTGGATCGAGCCCTTGAGGTTCGAGGCGAAGATGAGGTGGCGGCCGTCGGGACTCCAGGTCGGGTTCTCGTTCCGGGCGTTGCTTTCGGTGAGCTTGACGATCTGCTGGGTTCGGAGGTTCAGGACGTAGATGTCGAAGACGTTGTCGACCCGGGAGACGAAGACGATCCGCTCGCCGTCGGGCGACCAGGCGGGGGCGTCATGGTAGTTCCCCCCGAAGCTGACCTTGCGGACGTTGGAGCCCTCGGCGTCCATGAGATAGATCTGGGGGTTCCCGGTGCCCAGGCGGTCCGAGGTGAAGGCGATCTCCCGGCCCGTCGGCGACCAGGAGGGCGCCGTATCGATGGCCGAATTGATGGTCAGCCGCCGGACCTTCGTCCCGTCGGCCTCGGCCGTGTAGATCTCGGCGTTCCCGTCCATGGTCGAGCAGAAGGCCAGCTTCTTCCCGTCCGGGGAGAAGGCGCCGGAGAAGTTCGTTCCGCGCCCGGAGACAACCGCGCTCTTCCCTTCGTAAAGGGACAGGATGACCAGGTCGGGATTGCTCCGCTTGTAGGTCGTGTAGACGATCCTCCGCTGGTCGGGGGCCCAGGCCGGCATGTAATCCTTGATCCGGTTGAACGTGATCCGGGTCTGGCCGGCGCCGTCGTAATCCATCATGTAGATCTCGTCGTTCCCGTCCCTGTTGGAGACGAAGGCGATCTTGGAGGTGAAGACGGGCTTCTCCCCGTAGAGCTTCATGATCTCGTCGGCCATCCGGTGGGCGGCCAGCCGCAGGGCGTTCCGTTCGGGCTGGTAGCGCTTGCCGAGGATGAAGCGCTCGCTCTTGACGTCGTAGAGCTTCCCCTCGAAGACGATCTCTTTGCCCTCCCCGGTGATCTCGCCGGCCAGCAGGAGCTTGGCCTGGATGGAGTCCCAATCCTTGAAGAAGACCTTGTCCGGGCTGAGCGGCCGGATGTACCCGTAGTGGGTCCGGGGGAGGAGCTGGAAGACGCGGCTGTAGAGCAGGTCGTCTTCCAGGACCTTCCGGATCTCC
>Ga0315292_10002518_pt1 | contig 10311 bp, 8 predicted proteins | sample YL17G13_0_MG_FD_204029 | JGI IMG/M metagenome (GOLD analysis project Ga0315292, IMG submission 204029) | Sediment microbial communities from Yellowstone Lake, YNP, Wyoming, USA - YL17G13_0 | ecosystem: Environmental > Aquatic > Freshwater > Lake > Sediment | place: USA: Wyoming | collected... | reverse complement strand
TCGCCTTCGCGACGAACGCGAGCAACTCGGGACCGTCGAACATCGGCAGGCCCTGGCCGGGATCGAAGAGCCATGCGATGCCGGCCGCGGCAAACTGCTCGGCGTGCTGAACCATGCCGTCGCGGCCGTCCGGGGCCACGACGCCAAGCGTCACGCTGCCGTCGGCGGGAACCCGGTTCAGGTGCGCTTGGTTCATCGCACCCGGGTGAAAGGCGGTGATCTGGTTGTCGTCGAGGTCCGTCGTGATGAATGCCTGCGCCGTGAATTCACCGTCGAGCACACGGACCCGCTCGAGGCTCACTCCGGTCGACCCCATCCAGCGCCGGTACGGCTCGAAGTCGTGTCCGACCGTCGCCATCGGCGCGCCGCGGCCGCCGAGCAGGCCGAGGTTGTAGGCGATGTTGCCGGCGCAACCGCCGAAGTTGCGTTTCATGCTCGGCACGAGAAACGCGACGTTCAACATGTGGATGCGATCCGGCAGGATGTGCTCGCGAAACCGGCCGGGAAACACCATGACGGTGTCGTAGGCGATCGACCCACAGATGAGCGCGCTCACGCAGCCTTCCACTTGAGGTCGAGATGCTTTGCCGCACGCACGTCATCCAGGCGACGCACCGGCAGCGTCCAGGGCGCGCCTTTCAGTTTCTCCGGTTCGCTCTGCGCCTCCTGGCGGATCGCGATCATGGCCGCCACGAATGCGTCGAGATCCTCCTTCGCTTCGGTCTCGGTGGGCTCGATCAGCAGGCATTCGGGCACCAACAGCGGGAAGTACGTCGTCGGCGCATGAAAACCGTAGTCGAGCAGGCGCTTGGCGAAATCCATCGCGTTCGTGCCGTACTCGCGCGCCTCGTGGCGCAGCGTGACGATGAACTCGTGGCCGGCACGCCGCTCGGGATACGCGAGCTCGAAACCGGCTTCACGCAGCTTGATCATGAGGTAGTTGGCGTTGAGCGTCGCGAACTCCGACACCCGCTGCATGCCCGCGCGGCCGAGCATCCGCATGTAGACGTAGGCGCGCAGCAGCACGCCGATGTTACCCATGAAACTCGACAACCGGCCGATGGTGAGTGGCAGGTCCTTCTCGTCGAGCCAGCGATAGGTGTTGCCCTGTCGACCCACCAGTGGCACCGGCATGAACGGCAGCAGTGTTTCGCTCACGCCGACCGCGCCCGAGCCCGGACCGCCGCCGCCGTGCGGCGTCGAGAAGGTCTTGTGCAGGTTCATGTGAATGACGTCGAAACTCATATCGCCCGGGCGCACCTTGCCGAGGATCGCATTGAGATTCGCGCCGTCGTAATACAGCAGGCCGCCCGCCCCGTGGACGATCTGCGCCACCTCGCGAATGCGGCGTTCGAACACGCCGAGCGTGGAAGGATTCGTGAGCATGATGCCCGCGGTCTGCGGACCGACGACGCTCTGCAGCGCCCCGAGGTCGATATCGCCGTTCGGGAGCGAGGGAATCTCACGCACGGTGCAGCCGCACATCGTCGCCGTCGCCGGGTTGGTGCCGTGCGCGGCGTCGGGCACGATGATCTCGTTCCGCGCCAGATCGTTGCGGGATTTGTGATAGGCACGAATCATCGCCACGCCTGCAAACTCGCCCTGCGCCCCGGCCATCGGCGTGAGCGACACGCCGCGCATGCCGGTGACTTCCATCAGCATTTCCTGCAGCTCGTACATGCACTGCAGCAGGCCCTGCCCGGTGGATTCCGGCGCGAGCGGGTGCCGGCCGAGCAGCTCGGGCAGCATCGCGTACTGGTTACAGGCCTTCGGGTTGTACTTCATCGTGCACGATCCGAGCGGATAGAAATGCGTGTCGATGGAGAAATTGAGTTGCGAGAGCCGCGTGAAGTGGCGGACCGCCTGCAGCTCGGAAACCTCAGGCAGAAGTGGCGGTGCCGCGCGGCGCAGTTCGGTGGGAACGGGCGATTCGACCGGGGCCTGCGGAAACTGCGCGTCGGCGCTGCGCCCGGGAGCGGAGTGTTCAAAGATCAGCTTTTCAAGCATGGCAGTTCCTCGGGCATTCATGGGGCGCTCAGGCCGCAGCCGCGCTCTTCATCACGTCACCGAGGGCGCAGGCGTAGGTTTCGATGTCCGCCCGGGTGCGCGTCTCGGTTGCGCAGACCAGCAACCCGTGACCGAGCGACGGGTAGTGCGCCGAGATGTCGTAACCGCCGACGATGCCGCGGCTCGCGAGCGCTTCGAGCACCGGGCCGACCGGCCTGTCGAGCAGCAGCACCGCCTCGTGGAAGCGCGGGCGATCGAATGCGAGGCGCACGCCCGGCACGCGCGCGAGCGCATCCACCAGCTGCTGCGTCCGTTGCATCGATGTCGCGGCCACCTGGGCGAGGCCCTTCGGCCCGACGATCGACATGTAGATCGTCGCGGCAGTGACCAGCAGGCCCTGATTGGTGCAGATGTTCGAGGTCGCCTTGCTGCGGCGGATGTGCTGCTCGCGAGCCTGCAATGTCAGGGTGAAGCCGGGCTTGCCGTCGAGGTCCAGCGTGCGGCCGATGATGCGACCGGGCATCTGGCGCACGTGCTCTGACTTGGTGGCCATGAAGCCGAAATACGGTCCGCCGGAGGACAGCGGCACACCGAGCGGCTGGCCGTCGCCGCAGGCAATGTCGGCACCCCTCACACCCCACTGACCGGGCGGCTTCAGGACCGCGAGGGAAGTCGGGTTGACTGCGCCGATGGCGAGCGCGCCGTTTGCATGGGCCCAGTCGGTGACCGCGTCGACATCCTCGAGAGTGCCGAAGAAATTCGGCTGCTGGATGACGACGGCGGTGATGTCCTGGCCGTTGTACTTTTCGAGCGCAGCGACCACCGTCTGGCCGCCCTGCGGGTCGTAGGGCACGAGGTCGAAGGCCAGGCGCTGGTTGCCCGCGATCGCCTGCAGCACGCTGCGATACGTCGGATTGAGCGCGACCGGCAGCAGGATGCGCTGCGATTTCGACTTGCGGTTGGCGCGCACCGCCATCAGGCAGGCTTCCGCGAGGCCCGAGGCGCCGTCATAGAGCGACGCATTCGAGATATCCATGCCGGTGAGGCTCGCCATCATCGTCTGGTATTCGTACAGCAGCTGCAGCGTGCCCTGGCTCGCTTCGGCCTGGTAAGGCGTGTAGGCACTGTAGAACTCCCCGCGCGAGACGATGGCCCAGACGGCCGAGGGGATGTGGTGCTCATAGGCACCGGCGCCGATGAAATTCAGCCGGCGCGTGTCGCGCGCGGCCAGGTCGCTCATCAGGCGGCCGACTTCCATTTCGGACAGCGCCGCAGGCACGCCGTCGAGTCCGCGCGTGCGGAACTCGGCCGGGATCTCGTCGAAGAGGGCCTCGGTGTCGCTGGCACCGATCGCCGCGAGCATCGCGCGGATATCGGTCTCGGTATGCGGAATGAAGGGCATGGTGCAACCCTCGGGGATCAGTGGGTTTCCGCAGCGAGCGCAGCCTGGTAGGCCCTGGCATCGAGCATGGCGGCGAACTGCGTCTTGTCTTCGGGGCGAATGCGCATGATCCAGCCGGCGCCGTACGGATCCGAGTTGACCAGTTCCGGCTGCCCACCGAGATCGGCGTTGCCGGCGACGACTTCGCCGCTCACCGGGCTATATATGTCGGAAGCCGCCTTGACGGATTCGACCACGGCGCAGGCCTCGCCGGCCCGCACGCGTCGGCCCGCCTCGGGCGCCTCGACGAAGACCAGGTCGCCGAGCGCCTGCTGCGCGTGATCGGAGATGCCGATGGTGATCGTACCGTCCGCTTCCAGGCGCGCCCACTCGTGGGACTTGAGGTAGCGAAGGTCGGCGGGAACGTTGCTCATGACTGTGCTCCGTGGAGGCAGGAAATGCGTTGCTTACAGGGCGATGGTGGCTTTGCCGTTGCGGACGAACGGCGGTCGCACGACGCGTGCACCGATCAACCGGCCGCGGATCTCGACTTCGCAGTGGTCGCCGGTCTGCGCCGGCACGCGCGCGAGCCCGATTGAGCGCTCGAGCGTCGGGGAGAACGTGCCGCTCGTCACCTCGCCCTCGCCCACGGCAGGGACGATGATCTTCTGGTGCGGGCGCAGCACGGCGCGCTCCTCGACGATGAGGCCGACGAGCTTGTGGGTTGCGCCACTCGCCTGCTGGGCCGCGAGCGCCGCGCGCCCGATGAAATCGCGGTCCTGCGGTTCCCAGGCGAGCGTCCAGCCGAGCCCGGACACCAGCGGCGACGTGGACTCGTCCATGTCGTTGCCGTAGAGGTTCATGCCCGCCTCGAGCCGCAGCGTATCGCGCGCGCCGAGGCCGCAGTGTGCGATGCCGGCCGCGTTGAAGCGTTGCCAGAACTCTGGCGCCTCATGGGCGGGAAGCATGATTTCCCAGCCGTCTTCACCGCTGTAACCGGTACGGGCGACGAACCAGTGATCAGCGGCGAGACCGAAAAAGGCGCCGAGCTCGAGTGCGCGCGCGGCGATCGCGGGGTCGATGGCCTGCGCCGCCTTCTGTCGCGCATGCGGGCCCTGCACGGCGATCATCGCCAGGTCGAAGCGCGGCTCGACCGACACCTGGTAGCCGCCGGCATGAATGCGGATCCACTCCAGGTCCTTGTCGCGAGTGCCCGCGTTCACGACCATCCGAAACCACTCGTCGTCCATGAAATAGACGATGAGGTCGTCGATGACGCCGCCCTGTTCGCGCAGCATGCAGGAATAAAGCGCCTTGCCGGACTGCGTCAGCTTGGCGACGTCGTTGGCGAGGAGCCGGCGGAGGAACTCGCGCACGCGCGGGCCACGCAGGTCCACGACGCACATGTGCGAGACATCGAACATGCCGGCATCGCGTCGCACCGCGTGGTGCTCCTCGATCTGCGAGCCGTAGTTGACCGGCAGGTCCCAGCCGCCGAAATCCACCATGCGGGCGCCGGCGGCGACGTGCGTGTCGTAGAGCGGTGTGCGCAGACCCATTGTTGTTGTCTTCCCGGTGTCCGAAAACAAAAAAAGGCGGCAGGCCGTGACGACCTGCCGCCCCTCTGTCCTGTGACCTGAGAGATCGGGCGCCGACTGAACCGGCGCCGCACCCCTTCGGTGGGCCCCTTGCGGGGCCGCTCTCCAGAGCCCATCAGGCACTGCCGTTCTTTTGCCTGAGCGTTTCCGGGCGGGTTGCGCCTTCGGCGGGCTGACTGGCAGCCTCTCTCCGGACGGGCCTTACGATGGGTCCAGAGCATGGTACCCCAGCCTCCCGCCGCGAGCCAGCAAAGTTGGCAGGTGACAACCTCGTGACACTCTTGCTATTGACCGGCGGGCCGTCAGAACATCCCGCGTCTGCCATTGACCGCGGGAGCCCCCCCCCTTGATTCGCAACCCCCTGCCCGTCCCGGCCTTGTCCGCCCTCGCCCGCAACATGGGCGCGGTGCAACTCGACGTGATGGAAGCGAACGTGCGTCGCTGGACGGAGGGAGTACCGCGATGAGTGCCCATCCGCGCCGGTCGAGCACCGCCGTTTGCGTCGGGCACGTCACGATGGGTGGCGCGCATCCGATCGTCGTCCAGTCGATGACCAACACCGACACGGCGGACGTCGAAGCCACGGCCCTGCAGGTGCGCGCGCTGGCGCTCGCCGGGTCGGAACTGGTGCGCGTCACGGTCAATACGGATGAGGCCGCGGCCGCCGTCCCGAAGATCGCGGAGTGGCTCGCACGCGCAGGGGTAAACGTGCCGCTCGTTGGTGATTTCCATTTCAACGGGCATAAGCTGCTGCGCGAGCATCCCGGCTGCGCCGAGGCCCTCGCGAAATACCGCATCAACCCCGGCAACGTCGGGCGCGGCAGCAAGCGCGACCCGCAGTTCGCGGAGATGGTCGAGATCGCCTGCCGCCACGCCAAGCCGGTACGCATCGGCGTCAACTGGGGCAGCCTCGACCAGGACCTGCTCACGCGCCTCATGGACGAGAACTCGCGGCAGGCGGCACCGCTCGACGCGAACGCCGTGATGCGCGAGGCGCTCGTCGTCTCCGCGCTCGAGAGCGCGCGGCGCGCGGAGGAGATCGGCCTGCCCCACGATCGCATCGTCATTTCCTGCAAGGTGAGCGGCGTACAGGACCTGATCGGCGTCTACCGGAATATCGCGGGCCGCTGCGACTATGCGTTGCACCTCGGCCTGACCGAGGCCGGCATGGGCTCGAAGGGCATCGTCGCCTCGACCGCCGGCATGTCGGTGCTGCTGCAGGAAGGCATCGGCGACACGATCCGGGTGTCGCTCACGCCGGACCCGGGCGGAGACCGCACCCAGGAAGTGATCGTCGCCCAGGAGATCCTGCAGACGATGGGGCTGCGCTCGTTCACGCCGATGGTCGTCGCCTGCCCGGGTTGCGGCCGCACGACGTCCACCTATTTCCAGGAACTCGCGCAGAAGATCCAGTCGCACCTGCGGCATCGCATGCCGGAATGGCGCAGGCGCCACCCCGGCGTCGAGCAGATGACGGTGGCCGTCATGGGTTGCGTGGTGAACGGGCCCGGCGAGAGCAAACACGCCAGCATCGGCATCAGCCTGCCCGGCACCGGGGAGCGGCCGGTCGCGCCGGTGTATGTCGACGGTAAAAAGGGGCCGACCCTCAAGGGCGACCGCATCGCCGAGGATTTCCAGCAACTCGTCGAGGAATACGTCGCGCGTACCTACGCGCAGGGAGGTTCGTCATGACGGCATTGCGTGATCGAAAATGCGCCGCATACGCGCCGGGCACGCCGGCCCTCGACGCGGGGCGGGCGCGGCAGCTGATCGGCGAGCTCGATCGGGGCTGGCGGATCGCCGACGATGGGAAATCGCTGCGCCGCGCATTCGTCTTCGAGGACTTCTACCGCACCATGGCTTTCGTGAATGCGGTGGCCTGGATCGCCCACGCCGAGGACCATCACCCGGACCTCGAGGTCGGTTACAACTACTGTCGCATGGTGTTCGCGACGCACTCGATCGGCGGCCTGTCGGACAACGACTTCATCTGCGCCGCGAAGATCGACGCTCTTTGACTTCCCTCGCCCGCGCTGGCGCGGGAGAGGGCGGCCGCCGGACGGGTGAGGGTCCGCAGCCGCAGTAATGAGATGCCTTCTCGGGGGAACGTCATCAATGACCGAAAACGCGCATTCGTCCGACGCTGAGTCGCAACTGCCGTTTGTCGCGCCCTGCAGGCAACTGCCGGCGCTCGCGCCGCTCGGATGGGTCCGCAAGGGCTGGGCCGATCTGCGCGCCGCACCCAGGCAGAGCCTCGCCTACGGCACGATCGTCGTCCTGCTCAGCTGGCTGCTCGCCTATATCACCGTGCGATTCGGCGGTTACTGGGAACTGCTGGCACTGGTATCCGGCTTCATTTTTGTCGCGCCAGTGCTGGCCGTGGGCACGTACGCCATCAGCGAGCAGCTCGAGCGCGGCGAGCGGCCGTCGCTGCGCCGGTGTCTCTTCGAGGAACGCCGCGCGTTCGGCAACCTGATGGTCTTCGCGCTGATGCTGATGGTGGTCTTCCTGGTCTGGGCGCGGGCCGGCTCTGCGATCCACGTGTTCTTTCCGCTCGACCAGACCAGCCCCGACTGGCGCGGCTACGTGCCGTTCTTCGGCATCGGCAGCGCCGTGGGCTCGATCTTCGCCGTGGTGGTCTTTGCGGCGGGCGCCTTCTCGCTGCCGATGCTGGTCGATCGCCGGGCCGACTCGGTGACCGCCGTCGTCACAAGCATCAACGCCGTCCTGCGCAACAAGCCCGCGATGGCCGTCTGGGCGGCCCTGATCGTGCTTGCCGTCGCGCCCGGCTTCGCCGTGTTGTTTCTCGGCCGCGCTCGCGGTGCAAATCTCGCGCTGGTGATGCTGCTGCTCGGTATCACGCTGCCGCTGATCGGTCACGCGACGTGGCACGGGTATCGCGCAACGATCGATGCGTCGGCCTGGCCGAAGGAAAGTGACTAACCCCTAGCCGAGCAACTCCCGGTCCAGCGCCGGGTCGACTTCGTGCATGAGGTCCACCGGCAGGCGCGAGTAGCGCAGCGCGGCCGCCATGCCGCGTGAATCGTGCTCGTGATCGATCAGCCATTGCGCGTGCTCGCAGAGCAGGACGAGCTGCAGGGACCGAGCGAGAGTCAGGGCGAGGCGCCGCGCGCCCGCCTGCAGAATCTCCGCATCCTGCCCTGATTCGAGCCAGAGCGCGGCGCGCTCCATCGCCCCGACGGCCTGCCTTGCGGCCGCCGTCAGGCGTGGTTGCGAGACGCCGCGCAGGCAAGCCGACGCACGCCCCATCAGCGCAGCGAGTCCCGCGTGCAGGTCGCTGCGCAGCAGCGCGTCGAGCGACAGCACGTTCGTCGTGCCTTCCCAGATCGGCAGCACATGCGTGTCGCGGAGCAATTGCGGCAGGCCCGTGTCCTCGACGTAACCCGCACCGCCGAAGCTCTCGACGACTTCGCTCACCACCGCAACGGCCTGCTTGCCGGTGACGAGCTTGGTGAGCGGCGTCAGCAACCTGAGCAACGCACGCTGCTCGGTATCGATCTCGCCGCGCTCCTGGCGGCCGTGCAGCTCGACCAGCAGGAACGTCATGAGGAAGGCGCCCCAGGTCTCCGCCTCGAGCCCTGCGAGCGTATCCGCGTGCAGCGGCAGGTTGGCGAGCGGCTGGCCGAACGCTTCGCGCTCCGCGGCATAAGCCCGCGCCAGCGCCAGGCCGCGGCGCATGCTGGCAACCGCGCAGACGCTGTTCCACATTCGAGTTACGGCAAGCATCGGCTCGATCGCCCGCGTGCCGTTGGCCGGCTGACCGACCAGCTCCGCATAAGCCCCATCCAGCATCAGCTCGGCCGTCGGCACCTTGCGCGTACCAAGCTTGTCCTTCAGGCGATCGACGCGAATGCCGTTCAGGCGGCCAGCGTGGTCGCGCACCTCCAGGTAGAACATCGCGAGACCCTTGCCACCGGCGGGGTTGCCGTCCGGCCGCGCCAGCGTCAGTGCCAGCGGCGAGGAAACCGCCGAAGTGAACCATTTGCGGCCGTACAGACGCCACCGTCCGTTCTCCAGCGTCGCCCGAGTCTGCGAGCGGCCCACGTCCGAACCGCCGGTCGTCTCGGTCATCCATTGCCCGCTCGTCCAGAACTGGCCGGGATCGCGCGAGGTGAGGTGCGGCAATGCGCGGTCGATCAGTGCACGATTGCCGGAGTCGAGCAGGGTGCGCGCGGCGCCGTCGGTCATCGCCAGCGGGCACGTGTACACGTCGGAAGACGGGTGGAACAGGTACACCTTGGCGAACTGCGCGAGACGTGCAAAGCGCCCATGCGCAGGCTCGTACGCGGTGGCCACGAGGCCGTGCCGGACGGTGAGACGTTCCGCCTCACGCCACAACGGCGACACCTCGACCGCGTCGAGCCGGTTCCCCCAGGCGTCCCACTGCTTGAGCACCGGCTCGTTTTCGCGATCGGCCAGCTGCAGCGCATACAAAGCGCCGCCGGCGATGCCACCGAGCTCGTCGAGTTCGACTGTGACGTCGCGCGCGACCTCATCCGGCATCGTCCGCCGCAGCCACGAGGTGAGCAGCGGGTCATCGCGGTACTGGTTACCTAGCCGAGGCGGCGCCTGGGTGAACAGTGCCTGCTGCCAGTCTTGCTGAGTCATGGTTGCTTCATCCCGCGCGGCGCGTGGCGATGGCCGGCAGGTCGCCTGCGAGGCCGAGGGCACGCTGCACCAGCGCCCGGCGCAGCAGCGGCTGGCCAGCGACGAACGACATGCCGAGCCGGCGGGCCGCCGCGAGGGCCATGCCTTTGCCGGCAAACAGCCGGTTCAATCCGTCGCATGCGCCCATCACGAGGGCATTCTCGCTGCGCCGCCAGCGCTCGTAGCGACGCAGCACGCGCAGTCCTGAGTATTCCTCGCCATCGCTCACGGCCTGGCCCAGCACCTGCACGAGACTCGCGCAGTCGAGAAAACCGAGGTTGACGCCCTGCCCTGCCAGCGGGTGGATGGTGTGCGCGGCGTCGCCGACCAGCGCGAGGCCAGGGCGGACATAGTCGCGCGCCTGCCAGAGGCCGAGCGGGAAACCGGCGCTGCCGCTGTCGAGCACTGCGTCGCCCAGCACCCGATCACTGGCCTCCGTGACGCGCCTTGAAAACTCCGCGGGCTCGACCTGTTGCAGAGCCGCGGCTTCAGCCGGCGTCGTGGTCCACACGAGCGACACGCGCCCATCTGCCAGCGGCAGGAGAGCGATCGGGCCATCCGGCAGGAAACGCTGGTAGGCAGTGTCACGATGCGGCTGCGTGGTGCGCAGGTGCGCGACCACCGCTGTCTGGCCATACACCCAGCCCGCACGGCCGA
>Ga0315292_10002514_pt1 | contig 10315 bp, 7 predicted proteins | sample YL17G13_0_MG_FD_204029 | JGI IMG/M metagenome (GOLD analysis project Ga0315292, IMG submission 204029) | Sediment microbial communities from Yellowstone Lake, YNP, Wyoming, USA - YL17G13_0 | ecosystem: Environmental > Aquatic > Freshwater > Lake > Sediment | place: USA: Wyoming | collected... | reverse complement strand
CAGGCCCTTGCCGGCCGCAGGCTCGGGCGGCGCGGCGGCGGATGCGGCCGCCGCCACGGGGGCGGATGCGGCCGGCGGCGCGGGGGCGGCTGCCTTGGCCGGCACCGTGGCCGCCGCTCTCGTTTCCGGACGTTTCGCCGCTGCCGCCGCGGCCGCCGGCTTCAGGTCGACCTGCAGCACCATGAAATTCACCGCCGCCTGCACCGCCTGTTCGGACAGGCCCGCATTGCCGCCTTTCCCGGGCATCGAGCCCTTGCCGGCGATGGCGCTCCGGTAGAGCCCGTCGATGCCGGCCTGGAATCGTGGCGCCCACGTCGCGGCGTCCCCCAGTTTCGGGGCGCCGGCGGCGCCGCTGGCGTGACAGGCGGCGCACGTGGCCTGGTAGATCGCCTTGCCGTCGGGCGCGTCGGCGGCGGTCGCCGCGGCTGCCGCGACGGTCAGCAGCAACCCTGCAAGAATTTTCGCCGCGGTCATCATCGTCCGCCCCGTCACTTCCGCGGTGGCGGCGCAGCGGCTGCACCGGCCGGGACGACGATCGAGCCGATCGTGCTTTCGTGGACCTGCGTGGGCGTCTTCGGATTCGCGGAATGGCACATGTTGCAGTTCTCGATCGACCAGGCCACCTCGCCGTTGTGGCAGGCGCCGCAGAACTGCCCGTCGATGATCTTCACCATGTTGATCTCGTTGCCGCCGGCCTTGAACTTGAAGCCGAGATCGGCGTGGCAAACCTTGCAGCGATAGCGGACGCGGTGGAACCAGTGCGGGAAGACGACCGGACGCATGCCGGCGGCGTCCGAATAGTTGTTGATGACGACGTCGCCGTATTCCGCGCGGGCGTCCTCGCCGCCCGCCAGCGCGAGCAGCGCGGCGGCCGCCAGCGCCGCGAGGGTCATGCGGCGCGCAATGCCGGTCTTGCCGAGAAATGCCATGGTTGCGTTGTTGCTCGAGGAAGTGAAAGCGTATGTTCAGAAAGTCCCCACCGAGCCGCCGATCGCACGCTCGATGCGGAAATAGATGCCCTCGCGGCGGATGCCCTGCACCTCGTAGGCACGCACCGCGAATGTCGCCGTCAGGCGGCCGATCAGGTATTCGAGCCGGTTGTCCCACCAGCGCGACAGCTGGTCCTGCGGCGCTCCGAGCACGTTCTGCTGGACGACGGCAGCATCGGTGATCTGCAGCTGGGACACGAAGCGCAGGCGCGGGATGCCGAAGACGCGGTCGTGGCGGTAGGTGATGTTGGCGGCGGTCGCCGTGCTCGACTGCAGGCCGACGGAGGGCACCGGGACCGCGGCGCCGCCCGCGATGAGAAAGCCCGGATCCTGACGGGTGTACTGGTAGGTGAGATCGCCGACCAGCGAGTTGTAGCGGCCGAAGTTCCACGTCCCTGATATCTGCACGTTCGCGAACTGGAACGACGGTCGTTGCTCGCCGTAGACCTGCCGGGTGTCGCTCACGGTGACGCGGGCGTAGCCGCTGCTGCCCCCCGCCGATTTGTTCCAGGTCAGCGACGCGTTGGTCCCCACCTGGCCCACGTTCCCCGAATTGTCGCCGAAGCGATCGGAGCTAGCGCTTCCCTTTCCGGCGCCGAGGTTCAAGCCAACACTGCCGGAGAGCGTCGAGCCGTCCGGCAGCACCAGAGCCCGGCCGAGCGACTGGTTGAGTTGCGACGACAGCAACGCTGCGCTGCCGGTCGGTTCCCCCTGGTAGCCGGCGTTCGCGGAAACCGACCAGTCGTAGCTGAATCCGGCGAAGGAAACGTTGTCGCCCGAATAGATGCCGCCGACGTTTTCGCCGTGCGACGTGCTTCGCGTTCCCGCGCCGTTGAAGAATCCGGCATTGCCGGAGGCGGAAAGCTGCAGGTTGCGGTTGACCTGATAGGTCGCGCCCAGCGTGGCCGTCGCGCCCTGCGAATCCCCGGCGCCGCCCGATACCCGCAGCGCGCCGATGCGGGCGGAGGCGGTGACGGTCAGCGGCTGGTTCGCGGGGCGCCACACGCCGATGCTGTTGACCTGCGCGCCGGCGATGTCGGATGAGCCGAGCAGCAGATCGTAGCGGTTGCGCACGAGACTCGCGGTGGTGTCGACCGAGAACTCGGGGGAGGGACCGTAATTGTGGCGCGCGACCAGCGCGTCGAACTCGGTCTCCTGCCCCGTGGTCGCGCTCTGCGCCAGGTTGAGGTTCGCGGTCACCTGCAGCGACTGATCCTTCCAGCTGGACCGGTATTCCCCCGACACGAGGTCCTGGGAGCTGTTGCCGTAGACCGGTCCGAACTGGGACCAGTGATCGTAGCTGCCGTAGAGCGTGTACGGGCCGGACTCCGGTCGGTAGCTCTGCGAGACACCCACCCGCAGCGTGCGGTAGTCGTTGGCCGCGATGATGCCGCCGCCGACACGGCTGTCGGCCAGTTCGAAATGCGCCTCGAACGGAAAGCGGCTGCGCGGGAAGAATTGCGCCTGTCCGATTCCGGTCAGGAACACGTCGTTGGTCCCCGATCCGATGTCACTGTTGTCGAAACGCCCGAACGAAATGCCGAGGCCGCCGTTCACCTCGGCAAACCACGGCTTCCAGAGGTAGCTAGAGCCGTTGACCTTCGCGGTTAGCAGTTGCTGCATTGTTTGAGGTTGCTGGCCGCCGGTGTCGAACCTGTTTTCGTACGACAGCGTTCCCCAGTAATCGATGGGGGGAACGCGCCAAAGCGTCGCACCCTCGCCCGCCGCGCTGCCGGGCGCCTGCTGCGCATCACCGCCGGCATCCGGGTTTGCGTCGTGCGCCGGCGCGGTGGCCCCGTATCCCGGACTCGGCAATGCGACCGCCATCCACCCCGCCAGGAGAACGCCGGTTCGCAGGCTGGGCGAGCGGTCGGCCACGCCGCGCGCCCTGAGCTACTTGACGACGGCTGCGCCGGCCGCCAGCACCGGGACATAGAGCGACTCGTTGATGGTGGGCGGCGTCTCCTTGCGCAGCCGCGCGATCAACGCGGACCACGCGGCCTCCGACTGCTCGCGGCGCAGCAGGTCGCGGGCGCGGTCGGCGACGGCGGCGAGCGCATTGAGATGCGCCGGCTTGCGGTCGTCGAGGCGCAGGATGGCGACCCCTTCGAGCAGGACGACCGGGGCCGAAACCTGGCCCGTCTTGAGGCGGTCGAGCGCTTCCTGCGCCGGCTCGGGAAGCACCCCGCGATGCACGTAGCCGAGATCGCCGCCCTTCGCGGCCGAGGGGTCGCCGGAATGGAGATTCGCGAGCTGGCCGAAATCGGCGCCGGCCTGCAGCCGCTTGATGATTGCGGCGGCCTCGTCGCGCGCCGCGTCCCATTTGGGCTTCGGCGACGACGGATCGACGCTGAGCAGGATCAGCGAGACGCGGACCTGTTCCGGCGAGGTGAATTTGTCCGGGTGGGCCGCATAGTAGGCCTCGACGTCGGCGGGCTTTGGCTCCGGAATCTTGCGCACGGCGGCTTCGAGTTGGGCCAGCACGCTTTCCTCCTCGAGTTTCTGCCGGAGGCCCGCGAGCCGCTCGCCGCGCTGCTTCTGCCACTCGGGATTGCCCTTGTACCGGGCGTCGTAGCCGTCGAGCGTTTTCTGGATCGCGGCGCCTTCGGCAACGATCTGGCGCCGCTTCGCTTCGCGCAGGAGCAAGGCGTCATTGACGACCCGCTCGCCGACGTCGCGCCGCAGCCTGGCGATCTCCGCCGCCGGAATGGCGCCGTGGTAGAACTTGTTGCGCGCGGCCGCCGCAACCGCGACCTCGTATTGCGGCCCGCTGATCGTGACCTCGCCCACGCGCGCGAACACGACGGCGGCCGCCGGCGCAGCGATCGCCGGAGCATCGGCCGCAGCCGCGATGCCGGCGGCCGCCAGCAGCGCGGTCACGAGCGCCGCGCCGGCGGCGCTTCGGCGCCTCGCGCGGGACCCTCCGGGCTTTGCGGCACCCACCATCGATCCCTTCCCTGTTGGCAAAAAATTCGGGGGGCGACGTACTCGTCGCCCCCCCGAAGGCGAATTTCGGTTGCGCCGTTTCGAGGTGCGCCTACTTCACGTGGCAGGCAAGGCACACCGCGCTGCCCGTATTGGCCGTCCGCAGGAACGTGGCCTGGGAATTCGTGTGCGGGTCATGGCAGCTCGCGCACTCGACGAACGGCTCGCCGGCGGCGGCTGCGCTGCCGCCGGTGCCGTTGAATGTTCCCGTGCGGTTGTAGAGAATCATGTCGGTCTTGTCGCGCCCACCGGTACCGCCCGCGGTGTTGACCCAGAACACTTTCCCCGGTCCGATCGTCGCGAAGCTCGGCGCGTTGAAATCCCCGTCCGCGCACGAACCGGTTCCCGACGCCACGGTCCAGCCGCCGCCGCAATACTGGATGCCGATCGGGTGATCGTTGCGCAGATCGGTGCCGAGCAGGGCCACGGAGGTGTTGTTTATCGCGCCGGCCGTCTGCCGCGTGCCGGTCCACGTGCCGGCGATCCACGCCGCATCGCCGCCAAACCCCGAGCCCGGCGCGTTGATCACCGAATTCATCGCCTGCACGCCGTCGTGGCAGGAGAGGCAGGCAATCGACACCGAGCCTACCGGCAGCGTCTTGCCGTCAAGCGTCGACGTGCCGAGGCTGTCGTAGGTCGTGTAGGTGTTGGGGTTGGCGAGCGTCCGATTCCACAGCGGTACCGCAGCGGCGGTGTCGCCGCCGTGCGGCGTGTGGCAGAACACGCAGATTTCCGTGCTCCCGCTGAACTTGTTGGCGCCGGCGATCGCGTTCGTGCTGCCCAGATTGTGCTTGGTGTTGGCGATCTGGGCGACCGCCTCCGACTGCACGAAGACCGTGCTCGCCAGCAGCACCAGCGCGCCCAGCAGTCCGGCATGAGCATGCCGACTCCGGCCACGGGTCCCGTCGATAGCGATTCTGCTCATGATCCCTCCCCTGTTGAGGTTCTTGCCTGCGAAGCCAGGCGTTCACCGGTGACTTAGCGCCATGCGCCCTTCGTCGCGCATTGCTCCGACAACCATCTAGCAGGGAGCGTGCCAGTCTGTTTGCCATGTGAATTCATGGACTTGATGCGGAAGTCCTGGCGCGGTTTCCGATTTCGGAAATGACCGCGCGGTTTTTTCCATTTTCGGGAAGCGAACGAGGGCGCCCGCGGACCGCGGGCGCAGGGTTACGGCGCGGTCGTCCCCGTGGGGCGTGCCGCCGGTGCCGCCGTTGCCTTGGCGACGGGTGTCGTCCCGCGGCCGGCTTTCGCGACGTAGCCGCCGGTCGGCGCAAGGTCGGCCGGGCGGAAGACGTCGACCTTGCGGAAAAACTGATCGACCATGTAGACGCGGCCGTCGCCATCGACGGCGATACCCGACGGGAGCATGTACTTGGCCGGCGCGTCGGTGTTGGCGCGCCCGCCGACGTCGAGCAGCAGCAGGCCGTCCGCATCGAAGATCTGGAAGTTGCCGAACGCCGAATCCACGACGTAGACGTTGCCCGCGAGGTCGGTCGCGATTTCCTTGGGCCGGGAAAACTGGCCGCCTTGCCGGCCGATCGTGCCGAACACGCGGAGAAACTTGCCGTCGCCGTCGAAGACCTGCACGCGGAAGTTGCCGCCGTCCACGACGTAGATCAGTCCGTTCGGCGCCACCACCACGTCACGCGGCAGGTTGAAATCACCGGGGCCGTCCCCGCGTGAGCCGAAATCGAACAGGTGGGTGCCCGATCGCGGATCGAACACCCGCACGCGGTGGTGGTCGTTGTCGACCCCGCCGATATCGACGACGTAGAGACGCGTGCCCTCGCTGTTCACGCCGATCCCGGCAGGGCGGTGAAACGTGTCGGGCCCGCCGAACTGCCGCAGGAACGTGCCGTCCGGCCCGTAGATCTGGATGCGCATCGTCGTGCCGTCGGCGACGTACAGGGTGCCTTTGGCATCGACGTCGAGCCCCAGCGGAAGGCGCAGCGCGCCGGGGTCTTCGTCGCCGATGGTCGAGTAGCGCTTGCCGGGAATGTCGAACACGGCGACGCGGCGCCGCACCGTGTCGCCGACGTAGACCTTGCCCTTGTAGACGGCCACGCCGTACGGCTTGTGCAGCCCCTCGCCGGTGCGCACGGTGCCCGTGACCAGGCGCTCGAATTCGCCGCCCTCGACGTCGTCGACGACATCGGCGCTGCTGTACAGCGTGCGCTCGTAGACGAAGCGCGCCTTCTCGGGCGGTGGCGGAAAGACGGGGATCTCCCGTTGCTTGACGGCGACCCGCTCCGGCTCGGACGCACAGCCGGCGACCAGCATCGCCACCACGACGCAGGTCGCCCATCCCGCACGCTGATACAACCTCATCCCGCGCATCCCCCGATTTCGTTCCAAACGGCAAGCCGCCATTCGACACCGCACTCGCAAGAGACATGCCAAGCAGACGCAATGGCACTCTTCTTGCTGATTTCCCCGTTCACGCTGAAGGGGAGTGCTCGCATGGGGTATCGAACGCGCGGCGCGCGGCGCATGGCGTCCGCCGTCGGGCTCGCCGGGATCATCCTGCTCGCGGGCGCACCCGCCGTGGGCGGCGAGCGCAAGGCGGCCGGGCAGGATGCCTCGGCGGCGACGCTCTATCACAACTACTGTTCCGTCTGCCACGGCGATCGCGGGGATGGGCAAAGCCGCGCCAAGGGCAGCCTCAATCCGCCGCCGCGGGATTTCACGACGCCCCAGGCGCTCACCGAGCTCTCGCGCACGCGGATGATCCTCGGCGTCAGGGAGGGCCGGCCCGGCAGCGCGATGGTGGCGTGGAAATCACAGTTGTCGGACCAGCAGATCGAGATCGTCGTCGATTACGTCCGCGATACGTTCATGCGCGCGAGCAGCGCGAGCGACGCCAGCCGCGGGCGCCAGGTCTACGCCAAGTCCTGTGCGGTGTGCCACGGCGATCGCGGGGCGGGCTCGGCGTGGGCGGGCGCGAACCTCAACCCGGCGCCGCGCGATTTCAGCAGCGCGCAGGCGAAGGCCGAGCTGTCGCGCGAGCGGATGCTGGCGGCGGTCGCGCAAGGGCGCCCCGGCACCGCGATGGCCGGGTTCGGGTCGCAACTGTCCGGCGAGGACATGGGCGCGGTCGTCGATTACATCCGCTCGGCGTTCATGCTGGTCGGCAGCGATGCCGGGATCTCCGGCACGCACGCCAGGGGCGCGCCGGCGGCGCCGATGACCGCGGCGGTGCCGGCGCACGCGGGTGCCGGGGCGCACGCCGACATGCGGCTGCCGCTGCCGTACGGGCTCGCCGCGGACGCGGCCAAGGGCAGGGCGTTCTACGACCGCAACTGCGCCACCTGCCATGGCGTGAAGGGCGACGGCAACGGTCCGCGCGCCTACTTCATCAACCCGAAGCCGCGCAGCTTCGTCGCCGCGGACTCGCGCGCCGTGCTGAATCGCCCGGTGATCTTCGCGTCGGTGTCGGCGGGCAAGCTCGGCACCGAAATGCCGGCCTGGGACAAGGTGCTCAACCGGCAGGAAATCGCCAACGTCTCCGAGTATGTCTTTCAGGCGTTCGTCCGCGAGGGTTCCGGGGTGGGTTCCGGGGTCGGGGACAGGCCGGCGTCACCGAACGCGCGATGAGACTGCTCGTCGCGGTGCTGGCCGGGCTGGCGCTCGGCGCCTGCGACCGCAGCGGCGAGCCCTCGCGCACCGAGCCGCAGGGTTCAGGGTCCGCGCTGCCGCCGGCGTCCGTGCATGAACGCGGCCGCAAGATCTACAACTTCCGCTGCTACTATTGCCACGGCTACTCGGGCGACGCGCGCACGCTCGCCGCGACCTACCTCACGCCACCGCCGCGCGACTTCACCCGCGCGGATCAGCGTGACCTCACGCGCGAGGCGATGGTCGGCGCCATTGCCGGCGGTCGCGCCGGCACCGCGATGCAATCCTTCGCGAGCGTGCTCTCCCCGGCCGAGATGGGCATCGTCGCCGATTTCGTCCGCGCGGAGTTCATGGTGGCGAAGGCCGCGAACACCCGCTATCACACAAGGGAGAACGGCTGGCCGGAGCACGAGCGCTACCGGGCCGCGTTTCCGTTCGCTCGCGGCGATGTCGCGCTCGACACGCCGGACGACGAGCTGCCCGAATTGCTGCGCGCCGGCAAGCGCCTGTTCATGGAGACCTGCGTCAGCTGCCACGATCGCGCGCACGTCGCATCGCCGGGTGCGGTGTGGGAAACACGCCCGCTGTCGTTTCCGCGCAATGGCTTCGCGCCGGCGATGGCCGGTGCGGGAGCGCCGCAGCCCGCGTTCGACGCCTGGTCGGGCGCGAGCCCGTACGCACTGCACGACCGGCCGCCGGCGGTCACCGGACTGTCGGCGCGGGAGCGGCGGGGAGAAGCGCTCTACCAGCAGAACTGCGCGTTCTGCCACGCCGCCGACGGCACCGGGCGCAACTGGATCGGCAGCTTCCTCGAGCCGCATCCGCGGGACCTCACCAGCGCGGAGGCCATGCGCACGATGAGCAAAGAACGACTGGCGGCGACCATCGCCAAGGGGTTGCCGGGGACTTCGATGCCAGCGTGGGAGGGCGTGCTCGAGCGCGACGGGATCGACGCCGTCGTGGCGTACGTGGCGCGCGCGTTTCACCCGCTGGCGCGGTAAGTCGCGCGGGCGACACCGCCGCGGCCGCGCGGCGATCGGCGTCGCTCTCTCGCGGCTGATCGTCGCCGAGCGCAGGTGCGCGACCCCCACGCCGGTCGTCGCGCGCATCCGCTGCCGCGACGCGGTCAGTAGTTCCAGACCGTCTCGTCGCCGCTCGCCGGCCGATACTGCGCCTTCTTGCCCCCGCTGCCGGTTTCTCCCGCCATCGTCGCGCCGTGGCAGGCGAGATAGCAGCGCCGCTCGCGGGTTGACGTGTCGAGCCACCACTCCGGTTTCGCGCGCCCGCCGATCGCGGTGACGTCCGGAGAAAAATTCACCATGTGCGTCTTGATCCGCGCGGTGCTGACCGCGGCCGCGTCGTTGTAGAGCGTGTTGTTGATCCGGTATTGCGTGTTCGACGCGGACTGATTGCCGTGGATGTCGAAGTGGCAGTTCTGGCAGGTCGCGCGCGCCTTGTCCACCCGGTCGACGAGGTGCACCCAGTGCAGGTTGGCCTTGCCGTTGATGGTGTCGTAGAAGTTGGTCGCGGCGCCCGGAGTGGATTGCGAGGTGACCAGCTTCGCGGCGTCGTGGCAGTTGAAGCACAGCGTGAAATTGGTGGCCGAGTAGCTCGCCGGCCCCGCCGTGGTGTTGCGATTGAAATTGGCGCGCAGCACCGGCGCATAGATCGACCCGTGCGGGCCGAAGGTCACCGCGGCGGAATCGACGACCTTGCCGACGGTCGCGCTGAAGGCGTTGGAGTTGTGGCAATCGGTGCAGCGCAGCGTCGACGTCGTCGTCAGGCCGCCGCGAAGCTGGCTCGCGAGATTTGCCGACTGGTTGCGCCCCGCCTGCACGACGGGGTGATAGGCGCTGTTGCCGGTGGCGAAATCGAGCCGCTTGTTCGACGTCATCGGGCGCGCCGCGTTGAACGTGTCGCCATGGCACTTGAAGCAGAGCTCGTATTGCTGCAGTTGCCGCGAACCGGCGGCGATCGGGTTGCCCCCGATGTCGACGCCGGCCACGCCGGCAATGCGGTCCGCGGCGCTCGCCTGGTGCGGATTGTGGCAGTCGACGCATTCGACGGAGCGCCCGGCGCTCTGCTCGGAATCCTTGACCGGATGGTGGAAGATGTCCTGCAGCGTCCCCGTGCCGTTGGTGCCCTTCAGGAAATCGGCGCGGATGTTGGACTGCGCCGGCGCGCCATCGTGGCAGGTGTAGCAGAGGTTCTCGGCGTCGTCGCGATCGGTGCGGTCGGACGCCGTGTCGTAGCGCTCGACCCACAGCCGCGGATAGTCCTGCGCCGGCGCGGCGGCATCGGGCCACCCGTGGGGCCAGTGGCAATTCACGCAGGCGCCGCGCTTGTCGGCCGTGTGCGCCGGAAAGCTGCTCCCGTACTGGCCGCCCGGCCACAGCGCGCCGGTGGTCGCGCTGAGGTGCGACCCGTTGGCGCGATCGGCGTTGGTGTGGCACTGGTAGCAGAGGTCATTGATCGATCGCCGCAACAGGTAGCCGTCGCCGGCGCCGCCGTTGGCGCCGCCGGAGTCGGCATAGTGCGGCGCATGGCAGCTCATGCATTCGACACTGCCGGCGGCGCTCAGCGGGAGGTTGGGCGGTGTCTGGAAGTTGCCCGGCGGAAGAGGGATGCCGACCGGGTGCGAGCCCTGCGCCGACGAGCTCACGTCGCGCGCGCTGTGGCAGATCTTGCACATCTGGTTGGCGTTGTTGTCCTGCCGCTGGAAG
>Ga0315292_10002511_pt1 | contig 10317 bp, 8 predicted proteins | sample YL17G13_0_MG_FD_204029 | JGI IMG/M metagenome (GOLD analysis project Ga0315292, IMG submission 204029) | Sediment microbial communities from Yellowstone Lake, YNP, Wyoming, USA - YL17G13_0 | ecosystem: Environmental > Aquatic > Freshwater > Lake > Sediment | place: USA: Wyoming | collected... | reverse complement strand
CGTCGTCAACAACGTCGAGACGCTGATCAACGTGCTGGACGTCGTGCTCGCCTCGGGGCCGGCCTATGCGGACACGGGCACCGAGGACTCGACCGGAACGAAGCTGTTCTGCCTCTCGGGGCACGTCGCGCGTCCCGGGGTGTACGAGGTCCCCTTCGGCGCGACCCTGCGGGAGTTGCTCGGGCTCGCGGGCGGCGTCGAGGACGGGCGCCCGCTCCAGTGCGTGCTGATGGGAGGCGCCGCCGGCGGCTTCCTGCGCCCCGACGAGCTCGACCTGCCGCTCACCTTCGAGGCTGCCCGCGCCGCCGGAACGACACTCGGCTCGGGCGTCGTGCTCGTGCTCGACGAGACGGTCGACCTGCCGCGGCTGCTGATGCGGATCGCGGCGTTCTTCCGCAACGAGTCCTGCGGGCAGTGCGTACCGTGCCGGGTCGGCACCGTGCGGCAACAGGAGGCGCTCGCGCGGCTCCTCTCGGGCAGGACCAACGGCGGCGTCGCCCGGGAGCTCGCCGTCATCGCGGAGGTGGGCCAGTGCATGCGCGACGCGTCGATCTGCGGTCTCGGCCAGACGGCGTCGAGCGCGATCGAGTCGGGGATCAACCGCCTCGGCGTCTTCCAGGGAGGTGTCGCATGAGTGGGGAGCTGATCGCTCCGCAGCGCCTGGTCGAGCTCGAGGTCGACGGGCAGCCCGTGAAGGTGTTCGAGGGCCAGACGATCCTCGATGCGTGCCGCCGCGTCGGAATCGACACGCCGACGCTCTGCTACGGCGAGACGCTCGAGCCCGCCAACGTGTGCCGCGTGTGCGTCGTGGAGGTCGAGGGGGGCCGCGTGCTCGCGCCCGCCTGCTCCCGCCAGGTCGAGGCGGGCATGAAGGTGCGAACCGATTCCGAGCGCGTGCGGCTGTCGCGCAAGCTCGTGCTCGAGCTGCTGGCTTCGTCCGTCGACCTGTCCACGACCCCTGTGGCCGAGGAGTACCTGGAGCGCTACGAGGCAGCGCCAGAGCGCTTCGGCCCGCCGGCGCCGCCCGACCCCGAGCGCGACCGCAAGCGCACGGGCCACCATGTCGAGCCTGACGGCCAGACGGCGGCGACGGTGCACGCTCCGGTGAAGGTCGACAACGAGCTGTACGTGCGCGACTACTCGAAGTGCATCCTCTGTTACAAGTGCGTCGACGCCTGCGGCGAGCAGTACCAGAACACCTTCGCGATCCACGTTGCCGGCCGTGGCTTCGACGCGCGCATCTCGACCGAGTACGTCGCAGAGCTCCCCGAGTCGGCGTGCGTCTACTGCGGCAACTGCATCTCCGTCTGTCCGACAGGGGCGCTGATGTTCCGCTCCGAGCACGAGCTGCGCGAGGCCGGCGACTGGCGCGAGGACGATCAGGCGGTGACGCAGACCATCTGTCCCTATTGCGGCGTGGGCTGCAACCTCGAGCTGCACGTGCAGGACAACACGATCGTCAAGGTGACGAGCCCGGACGACCACGACATCACGCGCGGCAATCTCTGCATCAAGGGGCGCTTCGGCTTCCAGCACGTCCAGGCGCGCGGCCGGCAGACGTAAGCTGGGCCCATGTCGGCCGACATGTCGCTGCGCGCGAACGTTCGCCTCCTCGGGGACCTGCTCGGACGTGTGCTGGTCGAGCAGGAGGGGTCGGAGCTGCTCGAGGACGAGGAGCGCGTCCGTGCGCTCGCGCGCGCCGCGCGAGAGGGAGGCTCGCGTGACGAGCTTCGCGAGGCCGTCGGGCACCTCGGCCTCGAACGGCGCGCGTCGGTGCTGCGAGCGTTCGCGCTGTTCTTCCAGCTCGTCAACATCGCCGAGCAGCACCACCGGATTCGCCGCCGCCGCGAGTACGAGCACGAGGGCCGGGTGCCGAACGAGTCGCTCGCCGAGGCATTTTCCCTCGTCGACGCCGCCGGCATCGGCCCGGACGAGCTACGCGACGCTGGAGCAAGGCTCGTCGTGGAGCTCGTGCTGACCGCGCATCCGACGGAGGCCACGCGCCGCTCCGTCCTCGAGGCCCACCGCCGCATCGCCGCCCTCCTAGCTCTGCTCGACGACGCGGCGATACCCCCGTCCGAGCGCCTGCGCGTCGAGGCGGGGCTGGCGGAGGAGATCACGATCCTCTGGCAGACCGACGAGGTGCGTTCCCGCCGCCCCAAGGTTGTCGACGAGATCCGTCGTGGCCTGTGGTTCTTCGAGCAAAGCCTCTGGGATGCCGTCCCGAGCATCACACGCACGCTCGCCGGGCGTCTTGCCGCCGACGCGGCGCCGCTTCGCTTCGGCAGCTGGATCGGCGGCGACCTCGACGGCAACCCGAACGCAGGGCCGGAGACGATCGAGGACGCTCTCGAACGGGCCCGTTCGCTGGCGCTGCAGCTGTACCGGGACGAGCTGGCGGCGCTCGGCGCAGCGTGGGGGATGTCGACCACGGTCGTCGGCGCGGTACCCGAGCTCGGCGGCGAGGACGAGCCGTTTCGCGCCCGCCTCGTGGAGATCTGGGATCGCCTCACGGAGGACGGCTATCCCGACGGGGCGGCGCTGCTCGCCGACCTGGACGAGCTCGACGCGATCCTCCGTGAGCATCGGGGGGACCGGATCGCGGACGGCGGTCTCGCCGACCTGCGCTCGCGCGTCCGCGTCTTCGGCCTGCACCTCGCCAAGCTCGACGTGCGCGTGCACGCCTCCGTCGTGCGGGCGCCCGACGACCGTCTACGGCGAACGCTCGCCGCGGCCGCGCGCGCCCAGCGCCGTCACGGTGTCGGCGCGCTCGATCGCCTGATCGTCTCGATGACGCGCACTGCCGCCGACGTGCTCGCCGCGGAGGCGCTCGCCGCGGAGGCGGGCTTCGCCATCCAGGGCGTGCCGCTGCTCGAGACGATCGAGGACCTACGGTGCGCGCCGGCGCTCGTCGCCGAGCTGCTGGACCGAAGCCCGCGGCCCGCGCTCGAGGTGATGGTGGGCTACTCGGACTCGGGCAAGGACGGCGGCCCGCTCACCGCGCAGTGGGAGATCTACCGCGCCCAGGAGCAGCTCGTCGAGCTCGCCCGCACCCGGGGCGTGAGACTGACGGTCTTCCACGGCCGCGGCGGCTCCGCCGGCCGCGGCGGCGGCCCGACGCACGCGGCCATCCTGGCGCAGCCGCCCGGGGCCGTGGACGGGCGCCTGAAGCTGACCGAGCAGGGCGAGACGATCGCGTTCAAGTACGGCCTACCCGGGCTCGCGGAGCGAAACCTCGAGGCGGCCGTGGCCGCGACGCTGCTGACGGCGTTCCCCGCTGTCGCCGGGCTCGAGCCGCCGAACGCCGGGGCGCGCGACACGATGGCGGAGCTGTCGGAGACGGCCTTTTCCTCTTACCGCGCCTTCGTCTGGGACGACCCCGGCTTCGTCCGCTGCTTCCGCAGTTTCACACCGGTCGACGAGCTTGCGTTGCTCGAGATCGGCTCCCGTCCCGTCTCGCGCCCCGAGTCGGCGGCGAGCGGCGAGCTCGAGGCGCTTCGGGCGATCCCGTGGGTGTTCGCCTGGACACAGAACCGCTGTCTGCTGCCTGCGTGGTACGGATGCGGCAGCGCCTTCTACGCCTACGGCCTCTCGGGCGGGCGCCTCGACTGGCTGCGACGCCTCTATCGTGAGTGGCCGTTCTTCCGCGCGTTCGTCGAGAACCTCGAGATGACGCTCGCGAAGTCGAGCTTCGAGATCGCGGAGTCCTACATCTCGCTCGTGCCCGCGGCGGCCGATCCCGCCCGCTTCTGGGCGGCGCTGTCCGACGAGCACCGCCGTACTGTGGAGGCGGTGCTCGCGATCGTCGAGGCCGACGAGCTGCTCGACCGGCACCCGGTGCTGCAGAGGTCGGTCAGGCTGCGTAACCCCTACGTCGATCCGATGAACGCGATCCAGGTGGAGCTCCTGCGTGCGTGGCGTGAGGGGGAGGAGGCGGCCCGGCGGCCGCTGCTGCGCTCGATCGCCGGCATCGCGGCGGCGTTGCGCAACACCGGCTAGTGCGGCCCCTCCGGGCGTGCACCTGAACCGTGGTTGGTGTGGGCAGCCGCACCGGCTGGATGAGGCATCTTCTCCACGCCACGGGCGTCCAGGCCCATGATCTGCCGAGAACGAGAAAGGCCCGCCGTGGCGGGCCTTTCCCAGGGACTGTGCCGCGAAGGGCAGTGCCGCGAAGGGCAGTGCGGCGCTGGTTACGCGGCGAGGACGACGTCGCCGCCGGCGGCGTGCACGACGTCTTTCAGCTGGTGCTGCAGGCGCGTGAGGGCACGAGCCTCGATCTGCCGCACGCGCTCGCGCGTGAGGCCGAGCTCCTTGCCGATCGCCTCGAGCGTCCACTGCTCGCCGGAGAAGCCGAAGCGAAGCTCGAGCACGCGGCGATCGGGCTCCTGCAGGGCCTCCACGGCGCGGCGCACCTCGAGTCGCTGCAGCGTCTCGTCCGCCTCGTCGGCAGGGTCGACGGCGCTACGGTCGGCGAACAGGTCGCCGAGCTCGCCGTCGCCGTCCGAGCCGACCGACTGGTTCAGCGACACGGACGCATCCGCGGTCGAGAGGGCCTCCTCGACGTGCGATTCCTTGAGGCCCGTCTCGTGCGCGAGCTCCGCGATCGTCGGCTGGCGCTCCAGTTTCACCTCGAGCCGCTGACGGGCGCGCGCAAGCTTCTGCTGGCGCTCCTGCACGTGCACCGGGACGCGGATCGTGGCGCCCTGGTTCGAGATGGCGCGCTGGCAGGCCTGGCGGATCCACCACGTCGCGTACGTGGAGAACTTGTACCCCTTACGCCAGTCGAACTTCTCGACTGCGCGGTTGAGGCCGATCACGCCGTCCTGGATCAGGTCGAGGAACGGCACACCATGTCCGCGGTACTTCTTGGCGATCGAGACGACGAGACGCAGGTTCGCGTTGATCATCCGCTCCTTGGCGGCCTTGTCGCCGCGCTCGACGCGCTTGGCGAGGGTGACCTCCTGGGCCGCCGTCAGTAGCTTGTGCTTGCCGACGTCCTGGAGGAACAGCTGCAGCGAGTCGGTGAGCACGGTGGTCGCGTCAGCGGTCCACGCGGCTTCCTCCGCTGCGGCAGCTGCGTCGTTCTCCTCGACGTTGGCGACCTCGTCGATCGCGATCGCGCGGTCCGACAGCGCGGCGCGTACCTCATCGAGGGCGGCATCGTTCAGGTCGAGCTCTAAGGCGAGCGCCTCGAGCTCCGACGGCTCCACGCGTCCGCGCTCCTGGGCGTCGGACAGGAATGCGTCGATGGCGGGGATGTCGATCGTGGTGGTCAGCTTGATTCCTTTCGGTGTCTTCAGTCGATCCGCGTGTGTGCGCGCGCTGTGTCTTCTGGCGTTCGCTCCTGCGGCTTGAGTCGTCACCGTTCGCTTCGAGGCCAGGTGCCCGTGACCAGGTCAACGCGTTTCCGCGGGAACGGTGTTGTTACAGTGTACAACGTTTGACGCCAAATGGAATTCCCGGTTGGACGGGCTTTTCCTTCTCCTTACAAATGGCTGTCTCGCTGGCAACGTCTCGCTTCACGAGGCGGGCAGCCCGAATCTGGTCCTGACCGCCCGTGAGGCAGGCACCTTCCGGCTGAGCGTGCGCCCGCACGGCAGCGTCACCTGGTCGGGCCGCGTCGAAGCGTTACGCTGGCGAGGCCGATGGACGCGGACCGTTTCCTGCTCGAGTTGCCCGGCCTGTTCGACGCCTTCCCGGCCGCCGAGCATCCTCGCGACCGGCGCTGCGCCGACGTGATCGACCGGCTCGGAGGCCTTGCGCGCGAGAACAATCTCGCGCTGCTCAATCTCGCCGTGTCGCTGCTCCCGCCGGGGGAAGCCTACGTCGAGGTCGGCACCTACCGAGGCACGAGCCTCGTCGGAGCGTTGCTCGGGAACGAGGCCGAGGCCGTTGCGATCGACTCGTTCGCGTTCCGTGACGGCAGCCGCGAGGTGCTCGACGAGAACCTCGCCGCATTCGGCGTTGCCGGCCGCGTGACGGTGCTCGAAGGGGACGCCTACGACGTGCTCGGCGGTGGTGCGCTCGGCACGCGCCGTGTCGGCGTCTACTACTGGGACGCCGGCCACGATCGGGACGAGGTCTCACGCGGTCTCCGCCTCATCGAGCCGTGGCTCGCGCCCGGAGCGCTGTTGATCGTCGACGACAGCGACTGGGAGCGTGTCTCGCTCGGAGTCGACGACCACCTGGCGGCCGATCCGCACGCCCGTCGCATCCTCACGATCGACGGCTCGGGCCGTGGCGCGCCGCAGTGGTGGGAGGGGATGCAGGTGCTCGTCCGGGAGCCCTGACGGGCTCCCGGACTCGAGCCTGGGTCTTACAGCTAGACGCCGACGATCGTGATCCTCCGCAACGCGCTATTCCCGGTCTTCGTGTTCGCGCTGACGTCGACTGTGTAGGTCGTCCCCTTCACGACAGTGAGGCCGGTGACCTTGAAGGCGATCGTGCAGTCGGTCGCGAGCGAGACCTGTGGCTGCGAATAGGCGACGAGCCTGCCGGCACGGGTCGTCTTCGAATTGACGCCGACCGTCGTCCCGACGGGGTTGTTGGCGCAGAACGACCGCAGGTAGACGGTCAGCGCGGGATTCTTGACGCCGCCCTTCACGTTCATCTTGCCGTTGAGTGCATCGAGCGGCCCGGCAGCGGCGGCGAACTTCGGCTGTGCGGGTTTCGCGGTGCCGTTCGTGCGGTAGATGCCGCTCTGCCAGAGGCTGCCGGCCGAGTCTCTCAGCACGAACCAGATGAACATGGGTACCCGCGGGTCGTTCCTCGCGATGTCGATCGCCTTCGGCGCGTACACGGCCTGAACTGGCTCGGTGACACCGGTCGGCTCACCCGGCTTTGTCTCCTGGCCGTACTCCGTGATCCAGATCGGGATGTTCTTGCGGCCGAACCACGTGTCGAGCGACGTCTCGAACTGTGGCAGCGACGTCAACGACACGTTCGGCCACCTGACCTTCTGCGTCGGCGGCTGGTTGACCGGAACGGGGTACGGATGCTGGGCCCAGGCGTCGAACTTGAGGTTCTTGTCGGCCTTCGCGACGAGCTCCGCGAACGTGCCCGGCGAGACGGCGTCGGACACGCCCGCTTTCTTCTTGTCCCGCCCGTTCGACGACGTCTCGCCCACCGCTACGAGCGCCTTCGCGCTACCTGCCTTGATTCCGGCGTAGCCCGCGGCGGCAAGCTTCGCGTACGCGGCCGGGGCCACGATCTTCCCGTTGGCGTCGAACTGCGGCGAAAGGAAGCCGCCGAGGTTGGACTCGTTCCAGATTCCGAAGAAGCGCACGAACGGATAGCCGGCGGAGCGGCCGGAGTACCGGGATGCGACTGCCTTCGCGAAGTTCTCGAAGTCCGCCATCTTGCTCGGCAGGAAGTTCGGCGTCTTGCCACCGTTCGCCCACTTCGGTGTGCCCCAGATCGTGATCAGTACTTCCATGTCCCGTACCTGCGCGTTGCGGACGAACTCGTCGAGATCGTCGAACTTGTATGCCGGGTCAAAGGGGTTGGCGGCGTTCGCCGGTCTCGTCGGCGCCACGTTCGCCCACGTCACGAGCGTCCGCAGCACCGTTCCGTTGTTGTCCTTCCGCGCCAAGTCCATCTCCGCCTGGCGGTTGGAGTCGTAGCGGAGGACGGGGTCGTCGTGGAAGCCGATCCACATGCGGTCGGACGAGGCAGCGACGGGAACGAGCACGGCTGCGGTGACAACGGCGACGATGAACAGGCGAACGGGGCGCACAGGCATTCCTCCTTTTCTGGGGTTCCTTGCCACGGTACCGGCCGTACGTGAGGACGATGTGAAGAGGTGGAAGTTGCACTTTCGGTACGAAGGTGGCGCTCCTCTGTCGCCGTTGTCTCCCTAGCGTTGGTCATGTCAAGGACATCGAGACAAAGGAGGACGAATGGAGACAGCGCTCGCACTCGCGGGGCCGGGATACGCCCCGCCCTCGCTCGTTCACGGTGGCGAGGTCGCGGAGACGGAGGATGTTGTCTGGTGGATCGTCGTTGTCGGGTTCGCGTACGCCGTCGCGCTCGCGTACGTGGCGTGGTGCCGCAGCGGCGGCGGCACTGGCGAGATCTCGTTCGGCTGGTCGGGTTTCAAGGTTGTCTGCAAGAAGTAACCCGGCGACCGGGAGGGCGGCTCCGAGCCGCCCTCCCACCGCTTGCGCAGCTGCGGCGTTTCAGGCCACGGGTGTCGTGAAGCGCTACGGCGATGTCGTGGCGCTCGGCGGCGTCGATGTGGGTGTGTGCGCCGGGCGTGTGGTCGGACTGGTGGGGCCGAACGGATCGGGCAAGACGACGCTTCTTCACGTCGCAGCCGGGCTCGTCCGCGCCGACCGTGGCGAGGCGATCGTGGCAGGCTCCCCCGCCGGCTCCAGGGGTGCGCGCACGGCGCTCGCGCTAGTGCCCGACGAGCCATCCGGCTTCGACGAGCTGACGGTCGCGGAGCTCGCCGCGCTCGTCCACGCACTCTGGGGCGCGGGCCCCGCGGCAGCGGCGCGTGCCGCGATTCTCGTGGACGCGTTCGGGCTCGGCGCTCGCCTCGGGCAGCGTCTCGGGACGCTCTCGCGAGGCCTGCGCCGTCAGGCGAGCATGATTGCGGCGCTCTCGCTCGCCCCGCAACTGTTGCTCGTCGACGAGGCCACCGCCACGCTCGACCCCGAAGCGGTCGTCGTCCTGCGTGAATCGGTCAGAGCTCTCGCCACCCGAGGTACCGGCGTGCTGCTCGCGACACAGGATCTTCATTTCGCAGCCACGGCGTGCGATCACATCGTCCTGCTCGCGGGCGGGCACGTGCTGGAGCGAGGAGCTCCGGGAGAGCTGTGCGAGCGCCACGGCGCCGGGACGCTGGAAGACGTCTTCCTCGCCGTCCTCGGCGAAGGGGCGCTCGCGGAGCGGGTACGTGAGGGCCTTGCTTCTCTCTAGAGCAGTGCTTCGGTGCCTGTGGCGCCGGGCGACGGGTGCCCTGGGCGCGGCCCCACTCGCCGGTGCGGCTCTCCTCGCCGTCGTCGTCGCGGCACCGTTCGCGCTCGTGCGTGCAGGGAGCGCGCTGGGCGCCACGCTTGCTCCGGTGCTCGAGGATGATGCCGCCGCGCGGCTGCTGACGCTCGCTCCGATGCTTGCCGGTGCCGCCGGCGGCGCGGCGGTGTCTCTGACATCGGCCGGGCGCCGCTCTCTCGGTCTGCAACTCATGGCGGGGCCGATCGGTGAGCGAACCGCGCTCGCAGCCTGCGTGCTGGCGCCCGCCGGTGTGGTCGTCGCGCTCGGATTGCCTGCCGCTCTGGCGCTCGGCGCCTCGTTCGGCTCGGCTGTACCGGGTGGTGAGGCTGCAGGCGTCGGACTCGTGGCGGTCGCGCTGGCCGCTGCGCCTGCCGGAGCCGTCGTCTCCGAGGCGGCACTCCAGGGCAGTCGCGGAACCTGGCGCGGCGCCGGTGCCGCGCTTCTTCTCGCGATCGCCTGGATCGGGGCAGGCATGCTGCTCGGCTCTCCCGCTCTCGGCCTATTCGCTCCCGCAGCCGGCGCTCTCTCAGGAGACACGGAGCCGATGGTCGTGCTCGCCTGCGCCGCGTTGACCGCCTGTGCAGGGGTTTTCTTGTGGCTCGAGCTCGCCGCACGCCGCCCCGAGCGCCCGGTGCGCTCAGGGGTGCTTCGACGGCGCCGGGTGCGCGGCCCGGCAGCGGCTGTGCTCCCGGTCGCCGCCGTGCTCCTGATCGTTCGGCGTCGCGACCTTCGCCTCTGCCTCCTGGCCGCCGTGGCGTTCGGCCTCGGCGGTGTCGCATTCGCGTCGGGGGCCGGTGCGCTCGCGCCCGGACCGCTCCACCTTGGAGCCGGCAGCGCCCTGTTGGGCGCGGCCCTCGTTCCGCTCGCGGCGGGTGGCCTCCTCCTCTCCGGCCGGTGGGCGTGGGCGTGTGCGCCGCGATCTCGTCTGCTGCCGTGTGCCGTCGTCTGTGCCGTGGCGGATGCGATCGTGCTGATGACGCTCGTTCCCGTCGTGGCTGCGGCGGCGGTCATGTCCGGCTTGTCACTGTTGGCGCTCGCCCAGATCGGGTTCGTTGCACTCCTTCTTGCGGGCGCGGCTGAGCTCGCGGGCGCCCTCCTACCCTGGCGGGAAGCGGCGATGGGCGATCAGTTCGCCTCCTTCGGGGCCTTCGCGGCGTGTGCCGGTGGGCTCTCAGCAGTCACAGGTGTCGCAGGCCCGCGTCTTGTTGCCGCCGGGCTTCCCGACCCGGTGGCGGCAGCATGCTTGCTGGCGGCCGCGACCGCAGTCGGTCTCGGGGCTCTCGTGCTCCGGGTGCGGAGCGGCGCCTGATGCTCGATGCC
>Ga0315292_10002510_pt1 | contig 10318 bp, 9 predicted proteins | sample YL17G13_0_MG_FD_204029 | JGI IMG/M metagenome (GOLD analysis project Ga0315292, IMG submission 204029) | Sediment microbial communities from Yellowstone Lake, YNP, Wyoming, USA - YL17G13_0 | ecosystem: Environmental > Aquatic > Freshwater > Lake > Sediment | place: USA: Wyoming | collected... | reverse complement strand
CATGCCAACAATAATGATCAATGCCGGAACAAGTATCAATTTCAATACTGCTTTCATACTATCCTCCTTGAGTTGGTCAAATTTTGATAATTATAGCAAAAATGGTCTAAATAGTCACTATACAAAATTGTCGGATTTGTCGGATTCTTTAAACTTGGACCATTAAGAACGTCACGATTCCAAGAATGGCTCCAAGGACCAGCACATAAGGAAGTGTTTTCCGAAGGACATCTCCCTCTTTCCCCAGCAAGCCCACCGTGCTGACACCAACGATCAGCTTGGCGGGGGCGACCATAGCCCCGATTGCTCCGCCGGTGGTCTGCGCCGCCACCAGCCAGGCGGGGGCAAACCCTAGTAAAACCGCAACTGCTTTTTGCAACGGGATGAAGAGAACATTGGAGTTGTTGTTGCTACCGGTGGCGAAGGCTCCCAAAATACCCACATAGGCTGCAGTCAGTGGATAAGCGGATTGCATCAGGGCAGCCAAACCCTCCGCGAGCAGCAGGGTCATACGGCTGTATTCCATCAGGGTTGCCAAGCCGATGGTGAAGATGATCCCCATAGTAGCTGGCAGGGCGGTTTTTATGGTGATCGCCCAGGCTGCCCGCATACTGCATTCCTTGCAGATTGAACTTCTCCGCAAAGCCAGATAAGTAAGGGCGATAATGACCAGCATCGGGAAAGCTGGATGGAGGATGAATCGGAATAGCTGGCCCTTCGCGGAAGCCATCGCGAAACCGGTTGCCGTCAAGGTTCCTGGCAGGAGGATTTGCCAGCGAAATCCATCCAGGATAGTATTTAGAGGTCCGGGAACCCCGATAAGGATATTCAATAGAACCAGCCCGCCGTATGCAGTCAGGGCTGCGATCAATCGCGGGTCGCGCGGAGCGGGAGTCTCACTTCGCGGAGCACGCGAGATCAGCCACCCGAAAAATACCCCCGCGACCCCTGCAAGAAATCCCGCCAGCTGGGGGAACCCGGCGGCGGAAATGAAATACTGTACAACGCTTATCACCAATCCGGTAATGAGCACCTTATGCCAGACCTTCATCGCGCCCATCACCCTGGCGGATGCCAGCCCTGTGAAAACGCAGGCGATTCCGAGTAAAAGCGCGGTTGGGGGGATGATCGTGGCAGGTTCCATCTGGGAAACAGAGATGAGCGTATGGTAGGTGAGCCCCATACCGCCAAAGGTTACCGCCCAGGAATGACCAATGGCAGCAGCAGTCACTGCCAGGATGGGAGTTATCCCCATCCCGACCAGGATCGGGGCGACAATTGCTACAGGAACCCCGAACCCGGTGATGCCTTCCAGCATCCCGGCAAATGACCAGGCGATTAGCACTGCCAGGAATTGATGGTCGCGCACAGAGCGCTGCATGGCTTCAGCGATGGCCTTGATGCCCCCGAACTGGCTGATGAAAAAATAGAGTAGCAGCGCCGGCCAGAGAACCAGAAGAACATAGATGGAGATGAGCAGACCCTTGTATTGCGATACCCAGAACACCTGCCAGTTCATGCCGAAGGCGAAAATGGCGATGAGCACCCCTGCAGCCCACCCTGCAGGTCCGGCTTTTTGACCACTCCAGTGGAAACCCGCCATCAGCACGAGGATCAGGAGGATGGGTAGGAATGCCAGGAAATAAAACATCCGCCTATTCTAATATAGAAACCACTTCCGAACCACAAGGGGGTGTTTCAGGTTCCGATTAGCTGCGAAAAAAGAACCGGCTGGGAATTCCCAGCCGGTTGAAATAATTTTATGTATTCTACGGTTTTTTAGTTTTTGGTGCAGCGGGTTTCTTTGTCGGGGCAGGAACCGGTGTGGCGGCTTTTCCGTTTGTGGCAGGTTTTGGCTCGGTTTTCGCAACAGGGGTAACCTCAACCGCAACCTCCGCGGGCACAGTTGCGGATTCGGCGTCCTTCGCTTTAAGTTTAGCAGCTGTTTCCGCAGCCCATTTCAAATCCGCCCTTCGTTCGCGGTATGCCTGCCAAATACCCCCCAACCCGAAGGAGATTGCGAGGATCGATGCCACCCAGCCGAACACCGGGATGGAAGCGACCATCACAAAAATCACCAGCCCGAGAACTAGAATCCCCAGCCGGCGCAGGTAGGAAGTTTCAGGAGTCTTACGCAGGATGAGAGAGCCAATCAAATAGGAAATCACGATCCGGCTTCCGAAAAATACGACCAGGAAAAAAAGAACTGCCGCGAGTGCCAGGCTGAATAAAGCCAACGCCCACCAGATGGCAGCCAACCCCCATAAACTCAGGAAACCGAACCCTAGACCGATCATGAAGATCAACGCGGCGAGCAGCAGAAAAACACCGGTGATATTGATTGAGATCACAAAGATCAGTAGCCCTATCCCCAGGGTGTACCAGGGTCGCGCGCTGATCTTTTTCGCACCCTTGCTGACCGTACCCGGGAACAGCCAGACCGCGATCAGGCCGAGAATAAACAGTGGGACTAAATCCTGAACCACAGGTATACCCCAGGCAGCCAGGCCATTCAGGAATTGCTGCGTGGAAGCCTCAGCAGAGGAGGCTTTTTCAACCTTTGCCAAGGCTTTCCCGCCCCCGGCGCCATCAAGCCTGGATGTGGGCGCGAGTGTTTCAGGCAGCTGGATATTGATCTTTAATTGTTCGATCAACAACTTAAAGACTTCATATGGTCCAACAACCGCCTGGGTTTTACCCGTGATTGTCCCCTCCGAAGTGGATCCAAAAGCAAGCGCGAAAAGATCTCGACCAAGGATAGAACCATTCTTTGTCACCAGGCTGACACCGGAGTAATAAAGATTACGCTCCAGGGTGGCTTCCGGTCCCACGACCAGGGTCACTGCGCCGATATAGGCGGTCCCCTGGATGGTGCCGTTGACCACCACTTTGGAAGCGACCGCCACCAGGCTGCCCTCGACGGTACCGTTGATAGTGACATTTTGGCCTACAGCGATCAAGTCCCCGGCCACCGTGCCATCCACCACTACATTAGTACCGGAAAGCACGATATCTCCTTCAACCGTCTGGCCAGCCGGAACGGAATCCCCGTATATAATGCTTTGCGCGTGGACGAGCGGTACAAAACAGAAAATGGCAATAAGTGCCAGGCTGAAAGCTGCAGCGAGTCTTCCTTTATGAAAAAATGCCGTATTCATTTATTCTCCTCCTGAATAATATGGTTTTTGCAAGATAACTGAAATATTACTATAACATTTATTCCAAGAATCATTAAGTTATTTGGATATTAGAAAAAAGCGGGCGCTTCATGCGCCCGCTAAACTTTTTATCAAGCAGGGGAATTACAAGCCGCCTTTTTTCTCCAACCGGTTGGCGATATCCTCGGTCGCTGCAGCGGAGCCCATTTCAGCACCACCCCCGACCATATCCCCGATGCCTTCCTTTGCATAAACACGGGCATCTCTGGTGATCATTTCGCCTTCTTCCACTTTCTTAATTCCTTGTTTCCCGAGTTTAACCCCGGCTTTTTTCAATTGCTTGCTGCCTTCCGCAAGCCCTTCAGAAACGGCCATTCGGGTAACACCTTCTGCGATCTCATTTTCTCCCAACGCAGCGACTTTATCACCGGCAGTCCCGAGGGCGCGGGCAACACCCTTGGTGCTTGCAGCGCGGAGAATCTGCTCCACAGCCATTTCCTGCAGGATTTCCCCGCGTTCAGCAAGGAAATCAGTCAACGCGGGCATTTGTAACATATCCACAACATCGCTGACAGCCCAGAGCTCCCCGGCGATGCGGGCCAGTTCCAAACCAGTCTCAAGATCGTCCTCGCTCATCAGGCCGACGATGGCGCTCATAACACCCACGTCTTCTGAGGCAGCCAGCATTTCTGCGCCTTCAGCCACATCTACTACTCCGGCTACGCCCACGACATCGCTGAGGGCTTTCACCCGCTCGGCAACCACAACCGCATCTTCAGCACGGGTGAGATCGCTGGCTCCGGCTGCTGTTTCCATCATGCCCAGATCGGCGAGTTCCTTCGCGGTCTGCACTTTGCGGGCACCTTCGCTGAGGTGCTCTTCAGCGTTCACCGATTGCGTCAGGGCATTATCTTTGGCTGACTTTGTTTTTTCTGCAAGTTCCTTCTTACTTATGGTAACGTTTTTTGTTGCCATTCAAATCTCCTTGTTTGAAATACAAATTTGATCTGGTCGATATGAACCAGGATATTTCTAGAACACATTTATCCTATTCTTATAGGAAGCACTCTTGATTGTTCGTTATTTATAGTTATAGAGGACCTGCATGGCGTCCTGCGCATCTCGGAATTCGAGCTGGTTGTTTCGAATCGAATACACAGAGGCGTTCTCAAGCGCTTTCAGGTATTGAAATTCCTGAGCCATGACCTCCTCCGGGCATGCCATCATGGTGGTTGCGGCGGGTTCGATCTTGATCTTGTTCCCATCTGTTTTGTAGGAAGTGTTATAGGTGTTGCATCCGGCATTGCCGCTCAGTGAGCCATCGCTCCCGAATATCGCGGTTATGGTGGTATCACTCACCAGGCCGACAACTGCCTGCTTGCCATTGTTCACATTAACCGCTTCCCAGGTACCGCTGGTTAGGGTAGGCGGTACTCGAATCGCAAACATCATAAGGTCCGCACCCTGGACATTGCGAAGAACCAGGGTGGCTTTATCCACCCTGTAGGAAGCAGTATTGCTCAAGCCTTGGACGAAGGCATCAGCCTGCTTCATCACGTCCTCGGGGCAGGCCATCAGGGTGGATGGGCCTAATTTGAAGGTGAGGGAACTTCCGCTAACAGCGTAAGTCCCGCTGAGCTGGTTACAACCATCCCAGCTGGTAAAGGCGAGGTCTTTGCCAAATGAGAGCGTTGGCATGGCGCTGGAAATGACCGGTTTTTCATTAATACTGGCCAGCTGCCAGTCGGTGCCCGGGAGATCAGCACTGTTGGAGGAACATCCGGCAGCCACCAGGGCAAGCACCAAAACAATTGAACTAACGATAATCTTTTTCATTCTACTAATTTCCTTTCTTGGCTAATATATTTATTGTGGTCTTGGCAGCAGCCACACCCGCAGGTTGTCAAAAAACGCCCTGAATGGGGTGCCGGTGTTATCGCTGGCTGCCTGGATAAAGAAACCGATCCAGCCGGTGTTGGTAAATGAGTAATCGGTAGCGTTGGCTACATTAATTCCGTTTACATAGAGTTGATAGGTTCCATTGTTGGCGGCAATTCCGAGCACATTGGTGAGCCCGGGTCCGACCCTGACCGCGCTATTGGAGGTCAGAGGCACAATGACGCTAGCTTGCGACCCATCCACTTTGGTCATGAAAAAGCGCCCGTCACAAGCGAGACCGTAAACATAGCCCTGGGTCTCGCTTTGACCACGGAGATAAAGCCCGTAACGGTCATTGGAACGGCAGCTTTGCGGGTTGGTCACCTGGGTATCGGCATAGAAATTTTGAACGCTGGCCCAGGTGTGCTGCCAACAGACCAGGCCGGGCTGACCTTTACCTTCCATCATGAATTGACCATTGGTCACGCCGGATTTATAGCAGTTATTATCAAACGAGCTCCAATTCCGGTTGGTGCTGAAGTCATCCGATCCATCCGGTGCTCCGAATATCAAAGCAGGGTCGTTCGGGAGCAGGGTGGGGGTGGGGGGAATCGGGGTCGGAGGGATCTCGGTGGGAACAAACGGGGTTGGAGTGGATGGAGGGGTTGCGGTCGGGATGGCCCGAACGGTGGCATCCACTATAGCGCTCACCAGGGTGGGGTCCGGTGTAGGCGGAGGTTGCGGTGCGCAGGCGCTGAGCGCAATCACGAGGATCAGCGTAGAGCAAACGATTATTATTGCACTTCTCTTCATATGTATTCTCCTTTTTTTTTACGGTGTACGCTCCAGTTAAGTGAACATCTGGAAGCGGTGATTGGTTCCCGGTTGGGGAATTTATAATATTATTAGTTATTCTTCCTATCCTACTTTCCAGATTCCAATTCCTTTTCGGACTGGGGTGAACCATCGGTCATTTCTCGGATGGCTCTCAAATCTAGAAACGCCCGGCGAATCAGTACGATCTGGCTGTAGATTACCCATGCGAGGAAGAGGGTGAGGACGAATGCGAATGAGGTAAAAAGGGTGGGGATGGTCGTTTTTAATTGCCCGGCTGCGGTCCCCACAGTTTCGACCTGGGCTCTTACCTGGGTCAGGCTGCTATTGATCTCAGTCAGCTGCGCGTCAAAATTAGCTACAGACGTGGCTAGTTTTTCCACACCGCCGGCAGCTTGTGCACGGATCTCTGCGGCTGAGCTGGCGATATTATCGACAGTTGCCTGTAATCCAGCGATCTTATCGCTGATGCCTTGTAGTTTTGTGGTATCCAGCCCCACCATGTTCAAGAATGGAATTTTGCCGACGATTTCAATCCAGTATGCGAAAGTGCCGAGCGTATCTTTAAGACCCGCAAAAGTATCCTGGATCGATTGAACCGCACCTTTGAGTTGTTCATCCTTTATCAGTGGGAGCAGCGTAAGGATAATGCCCTGATCCTTCACACCCTGGCTGATCTGTGTGGCACCGCTCTGGAATTCCTGGGCGATCTGGTGCGCCTGGTCCAGCCGCACCGTGACCTTATCCAGCGCGCTGTTTATGGTGATTGCAGTCTTTTCAACCGTATTTAATAGCTCCACAACGGTTGTTGTACTTTTACTAACGAAAGCCCAGGTGCCGATGACGATAACCACCGATAGGACGAGAACTACTGCACATACTGCGATTACAAGATACTTTGGGAATAGACTCTTGGTTTTCATGTTTCAGGACCTCTCTGGTTTTGGAATTCCTCCTGATCCGCAGCATTCGCAAACCAGCAGGTTTATAGAAAGGATATTCAGATAACCCATGATAAGGGAATAGCCATTATAAGCGATTACTTTCTAGGCTCAATTGTTATCTTTTAGAGCTTTCTTGACCTCTTCGAGGGCTTCCTCATCAAGGGTGGATTGGAATACCTTGCCGTGATATTTCTCCAGCACAGCCCGGATGGGTCCCGGATTGCCCTTGGATGCCATGAGAAACAACGCTGAGGTTCCCGGCGTCAGCTCAGCGGTCACCTCTTTGACAAAATCATTGTCGACCCCCAGGTGTGCCATTTTGCCGATCATCGCCCCGGCGGCGGCGCCGAGCAGCATTCCGCCGATCGGGAAAAATATTGTTCCGATGATCAATCCAAGAATGCCGCCGCCTATCGCACCGGCTTTCATCCCGCTGTCGGCTTGATTCTTGACCTTCACCTTGCCTTCTTTATCTTTTACAATGACTGCAGCATCATTGATCTGGATCTGCGCTTCTTTTTGGAGCTCCTTGATCGAACCTAGAAGTTTGCCTGCTTCATCCATATTGTCAAATGTTATCACGAGTAAATTTGCCATGCGGTACGCTCCTTTTTCTTTATTTGCGAGGGAACGAAATCCAAACAAAGCTTCGCCCGGGCAGATTCATAAATGCTCATCAATAATATTACGGGATGAAACCATCCGCAAGGGCATTTAGAGCTAAAATTCAATGTATTAATTAGACCAGTGCTTAATGGATATTTCCCGATCGAATAGAAAACCCTGCTGATTTCTGTGATGATTTCCCGAATGACTTGAAATTCAACGAAGGGATTAGAATCTATTGGAGGTAAAAATGGAAACGATTGTTGATCTGCGTTCGGATACGGTAACACACCCAACCCCGGAGATGCGGCGCGCGATGGCCGAAGCCGCAGTGGGTGATGACGTGATGCATGAGGATCCTACCGTAAACCGGCTCCAGGAGCTGGCAGGGGTGCGGATGGGCAAGGAAGCAGGCCTTTTTGTTGCCTCCGGGACGATGGGCAACCTGCTGGCGGTTCTGGCGCATGCAACCCGCGGCGATGAAGCCATCCTCGGCAACCTTTCCCATACATTCCTCTTTGAAGGCGGCGGAATGGCTTCCCTGGCTGGGGTCACGCCCTACCCGCTCCCCAATCAGCCCGATGGCACCTTAAACCTGGAGGCTATTCGCTCCGCGATTCGCGCGAAAGGTAACCCCCATTACCCCCATTCCCGCCTCCTGATCCTTGAAAACACTCACAACCGCTGCGGAGGATCGCCTATTTCATTGGAATATACAGCGCAAGCCGGAGCGCTCGCCCATGAGCACGGTCTGGCTTTTCATATCGACGGGGCGCGCATTTTCAACGCCGCCGCTGCCCTGGGGGTGACTCCCCGGCAGCTGGCTGAGCCGGCGGATTCGATCACCTTCTGTCTGAGCAAGGGACTCTGCGCCCCGGTGGGGTCGGTGCTTTGTGGATCGCAGGATTTCATTGCAAAGGCGGTGCGCTTCCGGAAGATGCTGGGCGGAGGCTGGCGCCAGGCTGGCGTGCTGGCTGCTGCCGGGATCGTGGCACTCGAAACTATGACAGAACGCCTGGGGGAAGACCACCGCAGGGCGAAAACCCTCGCCCGCGGGTTAGCAGCAATAAATGATCTTGAATTGATCTACCCTGACCCGCCCTCAAACATGGTCTTTGCCCGGCTGGCGGAGGAATCCCCTGTGAGCATGCCGGAGCTTTCCACCCGGCTGGCGGAGACAGGCGTGAAGATCAATGCCGTGGATGACCGCCGCTTCCGATTGGTGACCCATTACTGGGTGGATGATGCCGGTATCGATCAGGCCGTCGAAGCCTTTAGAATTATTCTGAAATGAAATGTATAATGGACAGCCGGGCTCGGGTACCCGAATCTTCCAAATGAGGTGAAAATGGATCTGCCGAACTTCGCATATTTTCAGGGAAAATTTGTCCCTTATTCTGAAGCAAAGGTAGGTGTGCTCACGCACGGGTTGAATTATGGCACAGCTGCATTTGGCGGCATCCGCGGGTATTGGAATACCGGGGAAGCCCAGCTTTTCCTCTTCCGCCCGCTGGAGCATTACAGGCGTTTCCTGAATTCATGCAAGATCATGTTGATGGAATTCAACCAGACCCCTGAGAGCCTGCTGAAACTAACCCTCGAGCTGGTTGCGATGGAAAAGTATGAAAAGGATATTTATATCCGCCCCCTTGGCTATAAAGCCGATGAATCCATCGGAGTGAAACTGCACGGTGTCAAAGATGAGCTCAGCATCGTTTCCATCCCATCCACCAAGTATTTCGGCGATAAGGAAGGCATCCACGTCACCATTTCCTCCTGGCGGCGGGTGGATGATAACGTCATCCCCGCCCGCGGCAAGATCGCCGGGGCGTACGCCAACAGCGCCCTTATCAAATCGGATGCCAATCTGGCCGGATATGATGAAGCCCTTTCATTAAATCAGGATGGCCACCTCTCCGAGGGCAGCGCCATGAACTTCTTCATGGTCCGTAATGGAACCCTGATCACACCGCCGGTAACCGATAACATCCTGGAGGGCATCACCCGCCGGACCGTGATCGAGCTGGCTCTTGATATGCAGATCCCGTTCAAGGAACGCTCCATCGACCGTACCGAGACCTTTATTTGTGACGAGCTTTTCCTTTCCGGAACCGCGGTTCAGATCACCCCGGTGATCAAGGTGGATCACCGAGCAGTAGGTGATGGCAAGGTTGGACCCATCACCTTGAAGCTAAAGGATACCTTTGAGAAGGCAGTCCGGGGGCAGCTCCCGAAATTCCGCTCCTGGAATGTCCCGGTTTACCCCAAATAACGAATAAGTCCCCGATCTTCTCGGGGACTTATTTTTTGGACCGGTGGACTGATCAGAACTGGTAAAGTGTGGCGCCGTACCCGCTCTGGTGGTACCTGGCGATTGAGCTGCGCATGTCCTCTTCATCGGCGAAGAGAAGGGGAATTTGAGACCGGTGGCAGGCGAATGCGTCCTGCCAGACTTTCACCCCCCTGGGCGAAATCCCGCGGGTAAACCTGCGCGAATTTTCCGGGACAAAATCGGAAAGCTGGTGTTCGCCGTGGACCAGGTAGGGATAATCGGCGTAATACCAGAGCGGGATACCCAGCGCTTCCGCCCCGCGGCGGGTAAGGAGGTGATCGCGGTGGCTGCCGATCGCCAGCGAAGCAGCCACTTCATACCCTTCTGGCAGGTTCTTTCTCAGGAAATCGGCGATCTGCGGGATCAGGTAAGATTCCTCAGGTTCCGGGTCATGCATCAGGTCATCGTCGCTGAGCACCACGGGTTTGTTAGACCCGGGTAGGAAGCGGTAGATTGCGTCTGGTAGGGTAAAACGCCGCCAGGAGGCACCGAGCATTCGGCAGCAGGCGGCATCTTCCACACTGCGCTTAAGCGGCACATCATCGCCGATCCCCCAGAATTCATGC
>Ga0315292_10002508_pt1 | contig 10320 bp, 10 predicted proteins | sample YL17G13_0_MG_FD_204029 | JGI IMG/M metagenome (GOLD analysis project Ga0315292, IMG submission 204029) | Sediment microbial communities from Yellowstone Lake, YNP, Wyoming, USA - YL17G13_0 | ecosystem: Environmental > Aquatic > Freshwater > Lake > Sediment | place: USA: Wyoming | collected... | reverse complement strand
AAAAGCGATTCCACGGACAGGGGCTCCTTCCGCTCTGCCAGGAAGGCGTTAACATGGCGGACGGTTTCGAACAGGGCGGCCAGCGCCCGCGGGGTGTTGAAATCATCGTCCATGGCCTCGGCAAACCTCTGGGGAAGCGCCTCGATCCTATCCATAAGCTCCCTGTCCTTCCCTCCCAAACGATCGACGTCAATCCCCGAAAGGTCCGGCCCGCCGGCAAGTCCATCCTTGAGGGCCTTTCGTGTTTTATAAAAACGTTCCATGGCGAGCCGCGCCTCGGCAAGCTGCCCGTCGGAAAAATCGACGGGGCTCCGGTAGTGGCTGGAGAGCAGGAAGAATCTTATCACCTCGGGGTGGTAGCTTTTCAGCATGTCCCGGATCGTGAAGATGTTGCCCAGCGACTTCGACATCTTCTCGTCGTTGATCCGGACGAAGCCGTTGTGGATCCAGTAGTTGGCGAAGGATTCGCCGGTGGCGCCCTCGGACTGGGCGATCTCGTTCTCGTGATGGGGAAAGATCAGGTCCTCGCCGCCGCCGTGAATGTCGAAGGTGTCGCCCAGAAACCGCTGGCTCATGCAGGAACACTCGATGTGCCAGCCCGGCCTGCCCCTGCCCCAGGGACTGTCCCACCAGGGCTCGCCTTCCTTGCTGGCCTTCCAGAGGGCAAAGTCGAAGGGGTTTTTCTTGCTATCGCTAATGTCCACCCGGGCGCCGGCCATCATGTCTTCCAGCTCCCGTCCCGAAAGCTTGCCGTAGGCCGGGAATCTGTCCACAGCGAAATAGACGTCGCCATCCACGGCGTAGGCCGCCCCCTTGTCGATAAGCCGTCCGATATGCCGGAGCATGTCATCGATATTCTCGGTCGCCCGGGGCGAGACGGTGGGTCTCAGGACCCCCAGAGCGTCCATGTCTTCGTTGCAGGCCGCAATGTAACGATTTGCAATCTCTGAGAAATCACGGCCCTCGGCCTTGGCCCGGGCGATGATCTTGTCGTCCAGGTCGGTAAAATTTTTCACATAGGTGACCTCATAACCCCGGTAGCGGAGGTAGCGCGTTATGACGTCGAAGACAACGGCCGACCGGGCATGACCGGCGTGGCAGTAGTCGTAAGCCGTGATGCCGCAGACGTAGATGCCCACCCTGCCCTCCTGCAGGGGCTGGAAATCCTCCTTGTGCCTCGTCATCGTGTTGTATATTCTCAGGGTCATGGAAACCTCCCGCATCATGCCGTCGTCCAAATCGGACAAAGATCGCTTGCAGTAACTGAAGAAACTACTTGCCCTTCTTTCCCTCCCCACGGATGGGAAATTTCGCAGCGAGCCTTCCCGGTATCTCCAGGAGGTCGGCGCCTGCCGGGGACAGCATGTAGAAGTCCGGCCTGCGGTGGCCCTCGGCGGGCCCCTTGGTCGGAACGACAAAGCCGCTGTCGGCCAGGTAATACAGATCGAAGATATTTGCCCGCGCCCCGGCATCATGCCAGTTGAACTCGTCAGGATCGCAGTAGACGAACTCCGGGTAGACCTCATAGGCCGACAGCAGCAAGCGACGCCTGTTCCGGTTGATATCCCTGTAAGCCCTTTTCGGGAGCGAGGCGATCCCATCCATGGGATGGACATACCATCTGCCCCGATGCCTGTCAACCACGATCCCCCGGCCTGTCCTGAAATTCCCTGCATTTTTCAGGCCTTTATTGTACTTGACCCCTATCCCTTTCTGTTATATTAACACGCAACACGGAAAGGTTCTGCAACCCCATGGAATTCAAAGATGTAACCGACGTCCAGGAAAGACTGGAAAAGGCCGACTACATTCCCTCCCGGGAGATAGCCACCGTCGTGTTCCTGGCCGAGGCGACAGGCAAACCCATCCTCGTCGAGGGACCGGCGGGCGTGGGCAAGACGGAACTGGCGAAGGCCGTCGCCAGGAGCCTGAACCGGGAACTCATCCGCCTGCAGTGTTACGAAGGGCTCGACGAAGCCAAGGCCCTCTATGAATGGGAATATGCCAAACAGCTCCTCTACACCCAGATGGTCAAAGAGAAGATCAGCGACGTCATCGCCGGCGCCCACACCCTGACCGAGGCGGTGGACAAGATCGCCGCCCAGGACGACGCCTTCTTCTCGGAGCGGTTCCTCCAGCCCCGGCCGCTGCTCCAGGCCATCAGCTCCGAACAGCCCGTCGTCCTTCTGATCGATGAGGTCGACAAATCCGACCCGGAATTCGAGGCCTTTCTGCTGGAGTTGCTGAGCGATTTCCAGGTCACCATCCCCGAACTGGGCACCAGGCGGGCAAACAAAATCCCCTTCGTGGTGCTGACGTCCAACAACTACCGCGACATGAGCGATGCCCTGAAGAGGCGCTGCATCCATATCTACATCGATTATCCGGAGCGCGATCTGGAGATCCGCATCGTCCGGCTGAAGATCCCCGGCATCGAAGGACGGCTCGTGGAAAAGATAGTCGATGCGATCCGCCGGATCCGCAATCTGGATTTGAAGAAGCGGCCCTGCATCTCCGAGACGCTGGACTGGGCCCATTCCTTGATCGCCCTGCACGTGGAGGATCTGTCCCGGGAGGTCCTCATGGACACCCTGAACGTGATCTGCAAGCACCGGACCGACTCGGAAAAGGTGAAAGGATCCCTCCAGAGCATCCTTCATTGACATGAGTACACAGCTCATCCTGAAATTCGTTTCCTGCTGCCGGGCGGCCGGCCTCCGGCTCTCCACCTCGGAGGTCCTGGACTGCATGCACCAGCTCGAACTGATCAATATCCTGGAAGAGCCCGACTTCAGGACGATGCTGCGCTCCAATTTCGCCAAGAGCCGCCGGGAGCAGGCACATTTCGACCGGCTGTATCAGCTTTTTTTCCATGACCTGCGGGACGATTCCCGTCTCGACGAGAACGATCCCCTGTCCGGCCGCATCGAAGAGGTCCTGAAGCGGCTGGAGGAACTCCTCGCCGCTGACGGAGACTTCCGGGCCATCCTCGATTTCCTCATGGGCGACAGCCGGGCCTACCTGGAGCAACTGCGGCGGATTCATGAGAGTGAACCGCTGCAATCCCAGAACATCAAATTCAACTGGGCATCCATGATGGGACGGTTGCAGGTCATGATCCAGCTGGGCAAAATGCGGGAGGCCATCTTCCGGGTCCTGGGCGAGGACCGCAACCACTTCAACACCGAAGGCCGCCGGGCGCTGGCGGCATATTTCGACCGGCGCATGGAAAGCGCCTACAGCCTCCTGCTGAATGAACCCAGGCCCGACAACGCCGGCATCAAAGAGGTCAAAACGACGGAGCGGCGCCTGAAGGCCCTGGGCGAGCGGCCCTTTTCCCAGTTGTCGGAAAAGGAGGTTGCCCAGATGCGGGAGGCCATCGGGCAGCTGGTGCGCAAGCTCAAGGATATCGTTACCCGGCGCTGGGCAGCCCGGGACCGGGGAACCCTGGATGCGAAAAAGACGCTGCGACGGGCCTCACGCTACCAGGGCATTCCCGTGGAAATCATGTTCCGGAACAAGCCGCTCCGCAAAACCAAGATCGTTGTCCTCTGCGATGTCTCGAGCTCCGTCTGGTCCGCCGCCCGTTTCATGCTGAACATGGTCTATTCGCTCCAGGAGTGCTTCAGCAGGGTCAACAGCTTCATCTTCGTCGCCGGCTTGGCCGAGGTCACGGAGGTCTTCGAAAACAACGAGATCAACATTGCCATCGAGAAGGTCCTGAAGGAAGCCGATCTCAACTACTACGAGGCCACGGACTACGGCGAGACCTTTCGCCACTTCCGCCGCAGCTACATGGATCAGCTCAACAAGAAGACGACCCTCATCATCATGGGGGATGCCCGCTCGAACTATTTCAGTCCCGAGGAAAGGATCCTGGACGAAATGCGGGGCAGGTGCCGCCGTCTCATCTGGCTGAATCCGGAGCCGGAGACGGTCTGGCATTCGGGGGACAGCGAGATGTATACCTACCGGCGCTATTGCCACGAAGTGCGTCCCTGCCGCAACCTCAACCAGTTGGTCGATTTCATTGAGGACCTCGTCCTCTAAAGGAGGCAAAAAACCATGGCCACGGCCCTGAACGAGCCACTGCTGTCGCTGCAGCGTCGCTGCGCCCGGTTCGCCGGAGAACACATCGCCCCCCGGACGGACCTGCACACCCTGAAAGATTTTCCCTTTGACATCTGGGAGGCCATGGGCCGGGAGGGGCTGCTGGGTCTCGGAGTTGCCGAGGAATACGGCGGCGGCGGCGGGAACTTCCTCACCCTGGCCGTAGCGGGGGAAGCCCTCGTCAGGGAAGGCCACAATCTGGGGCTTGTCCTGTCCTGGCTCATTCATCAGCTGGTGGCCCGCTCCTTCATCACGCGTTTCGGGACGTCGGAACAGCGGGAGCGCTATCTTCCCGAGCTCGCCCGGGGCGCCAAAACGGCTTGCGTGGCCATCTCCGAACCGGGCCGGGGGGCCCACCCCAAACATCTTACAACATCGGCGCGACAGGAAGGCGACGTCCTTATTCTGGAGGGCGAGAAATCCTACCTGACGAACGGCCCCATTGCGGACCTCTTCGTCGTCGTCGCGATAACCGAAGCACAGGGCGACCGCAAGGCCTTTACGGCCTTCCTCGTTCCCAAGGAAACGCCGGGGCTCGCCCCGACGGCGCCCTTGTCCTTCCCCTTCCTCAGGCCGTCGCCCCACGGCGGAATCACCCTGAGCGGCTGCCGGTTGACGGCCTCGAGCATCCTCGGGGAGAAGGGACGGGCCTACGCGGACATGGTCCTGCCCTTCCGGGAGCTGGAAGACACGGCCATGATGGGACCGCTCGCAGGGGGCCTGGCGGACCAGATCGACGGGCTCGCAGGGCTGCTGAAGTCACAGGGCATCTCCCCGGATGACGACACCCGGGCCGAACTGGGCGATCTGCGGGCGAAGGCCGATGTTCTCCGGATACTGGCCTACGAGACGGCCCGGATGCTGGACAGCGGCATCGAACACCCCGAATTCACCCCGCTGCTTCTGGCCGCCCGCTCCCTGAGCGCCGCTTTCCAGGAACAGCTCGCGAAGCTCATCGCCCGGACCTCCGTGAAGCAGGATGAAAGGCTCCTGCAGTTGACCAACGACCTCGTCGGGGCGGGAAGCGTGGCGGCAAACGTCTCGCATCTGAAACTCATGAAACTGGGAGACAACCTCCTGGCGGGAAAGGAGAAAAGGCCATGAAAGACCCTGGCGGGATCATCGATGTCTGGATGCAGCACCCGACGATAAACACAAGGAGTAATAACATGAATAAATTCGCGATTTTCACGATCTCAGTGATGTTACTTCTGGCCGTCCAGGCCGAAGCGCTCGAGAGTGTGAAGCTGCCGGCGCCGGAGATCACCGGCGGGATGGCCGTCAACCAGGCCATCCACACACGACGCAGTGTCCGGAGCTACCGGGAAGCGCCGATCAGCCTCCGCGATATGGGCCAGCTCCTGTGGTCCGCTCAGGGGATCACGGACCCGAAGACGGGGCACCGCGCCGCTCCCAGTGCGGTGGCAACCTATCCTCTCCAACTGTATGCCGTCGTGAAAGAGGGCGGCGTCACGGGACTGCCCGCCGGTGTTTATCTCTACGAGCCGAAAAATCATGGCCTGGCCGTCGTGAAGAAAGGCAACTTCTACCCCGATCTCGTCGCAGCGATGAGCTTCTTCAACAGCTGGGTCAAAAAGAGCGATGTTGTTTTCATTTTCACGGGTTCTTCCACCTTGATACAGAAGTTGTCCAAGGAAAGCGGCATCCTGTACACCGATCTCGAAGCCGGCATGGCGGCCGAGAATCTTCTGCTGGAGTCCGTTTCGCTGGGATTGGGAAGATGCACCATCGGCGGATTCAAGAGCGAGAAAATCACCGGACTCTTGGGAATCGATAAAGACCTGCGCGTGCTTTTGATCGTGTCGATCGGCCAGACGGAATAACCGCAAGGTTGCGTTTCAGATTTAAAGGAGGCAATGTCATGAAAGAACAGCAAAGGACTGAGTCGTTACTTGGCGGGTATCGGGTCTTGGACTTGGCGGATGAGAAGGGCCTGTACTGCGGCAAGCTTCTCGCCGACCTGGGCGCCGACGTCATCAAGGTCGAGAAGCCCGGGGGAGACCCGTGCAGAAACATCGGCCCCTTCTACCACGATATCCCGGAGCGGGAGAAAAGCCTCTACTGGTTTCATTTCAACACGAGCAAGCGAAGCATTACCCTGGATATCGAGAAGCGAGACGGCCGGGAGATCTTTAAAAAACTGGCGGCGCAGGCCGACTTCGTGGTGGAAAGCTTCCCCCCGGGACACCTGGACGAGCTGGGACTCGGATACGCAGCCCTGGAGAAGATCAATCCCCGCATTATCGTCGTCTCCATCTCTCCCTTCGGACAGACTGGTCCCTACCGCGACTACAAAGCGTCCGATATCGTGGCGATGGCCATGGGGGGCTATATGAACATCTGCGGCGATCCCGACCGGCCGCCCGTTCGGGTCACGCCCGCACAATCCTATATGAATGCGGGCGCTCAGGCGGCTCTCGGCGCGATGACCGCCCTCTGGCAGCGGGCGACAACCGGCGAGGGCCAGCATGTCGATGTCTCCATGCAGGAGTGCATCAGCAATGTCCTCGATACGTCCCAGCAGGCCTGGGACCTGCAGCAGCTCATTTACAGGAGAATGGGCGGCGCCCGCATGGTCGGTCCCTTGCCTTACTGGGTTCCCTATCCCTGCAAGGACGGCTACTTCGCCTGCTATCAGCCCGAGGATTTCGAGAGTATGATAGCCTGGGGCACGGAGCTTGGGTTCGATCCGGAAAAGGACCCGGAAGCCAAAGCGCTGATCGATAAGGCGCGGGAAATCCTCAAACAATCGGAGGAGACGGGATTTCCCGCCGTCCTGTTGTTCGACAAAGAGACATTCATCAAACTTCTGCAGACGAGGCGGTCCTTCATGGGTTCGCTCACGAAGAAGGAACTCATGGAGGGAGCGAGAGAGCGGCACTTCGGCTGGGGTCCCGTCAACACCGCCAAGGATATCGTCGAGAGTGAACAGCTTAAGGCCCGGGAATACTTCGTCAAGGTGGAGCACCCCGAATTGGAGGACACGCTCACCTATCCGGGCGCCCCTGCCAAGCTCAGCGAAACGCCGTGGAGGATCAGACGCCGTCCCCCTCTCATCGGCGAACACAATGAAGAGGTCTATGAAAGGGAACTGGGCCTTCCCAGGGAAGAACTTATCCTTCTCAAGCAGGCGGGTGTTATCTGAGGCCGGACTTGAAGGATTCATGGTAAGATAATGTCAAAAGTTACATGAAAACTTGAGTTGTGGAAGGAGGTTGGGATGATGACCGCAAAAGCTTTCGAGGGCCTTAAGGTGGCAGACTTTTCCTGGTACGCTCTGGGTCCGCTGAACGCGAAGTTCCTGGGCGATCACGGGGCGACGGTGATCCGGATCGAGTCCAGCACGCGGCTGGATAATCTCCGCATCGTCGGCCCCTTCAAGGATGGTGTATTCGGGGTGAACCGCAGTGGCTATTTCAACGACTTCAACTCCAGCAAGTATGGCATGACCCTGGACATCACCAAGCCGAAGGGGATCGAGGTGGCGAAGAAGCTGGCAGCCTGGGCGGACATCGTCATCGAAAACTTCACACCGGGCACGTTTCAGAAGTGGGGGTTGGGTTATGCCGAGCTGAAAAAGATCAACCCGGGCGTCATCATGTTGAGCGCAAGCACCCAGGGTCAATACGGGCCCTACGCGCTCACACCGGCCTACGGCCACGTGGCGCAGGCAATAGCCGGCCTGAATCACCTCACCGGCTGGCCTGACGGCGAGCCCGTAGGGCCATACGGGCCTTACACGGACTTCTTTTCCCCCGGCGTCCTGTCGACGGTATTGGTCGCGGCTCTCGATTATCGCAGGCGAACCGGCAAGGGCCAGTACATCGATGCCACGTCGGTAGAAACCACGATTCACGCCCTGGAGACGGCGATCCTGGACTATACGGCAAACGGGCGGATACAGTCCCGTATGGGCAATCGCATTCCCCGTGCCGCTCCTCATGGCGCCTTCCCGTGCCAGGGAGAGGATCGGTGGTGCGCCATCGCGGTATTCACCGACGAAGAGTGGGCGGACTTCTGTAAAGCGGTGGGTGAACCGTGGACGGAGGACGTCAGGTTCTCCACGCTGGTGGGAAGAAAGCAAAACGAGGATGAACTGGAAGGGTTGATCGGCAACTGGACGATGAATTACTCCGCCGAAGAAGTGATGGTCACCCTCCAGCATGCCGGGGTCGCTGCGGGAGTAGTGCAAAACGCCAAGGATCTGCATGAAGATGCGCAGCTGAAGCACCGCCGTCATTTCTGGCATCTGGACCACGCGGACTGCGGCCCGGTCGCCTTCAGCGGACCGCCCATGCGGTTTTCCAAGACGGCCTGCGAGCTCAGGCCGGCGCCCCTCCTGGGGCAGCATAACGAGTACGTGCTGAAGGAGTTTCTGGGCCTGTCGGACGACGAGATCGCCGAAGTCGTCATTGCCGGTGTGCTTCAGTAACCCGATCGTTCAGCCATCCGGTCTAATCCCCATGGTTGATGCGCAATCATGATGGTTAGTCAGAAAAAAGCATTTTCATCGTTCGCTGGTGCCGCCCCGGCAGGGAAATTTATATGAAAATAGATCCAAATCGCTGATTATTTTCATCCTTCGTTGTGCCCGACCCGGGCATGGGGGTTAGATGGAATTCAGGATCACGTGCAACAGGAGGGAAAAGACATGATGAAAGCGGCAAAGGATTCGCTGGATCTCGGCATCGTCGTGAGCAATATCGAGGCAAGCCTCAGGTTCTATCGGGACATCCTCGGGCTTGAGTTCGTCGGTATCATGCCCCTTTGGTTCGGAACCATGCACCGCCTCCGCTTTGGGAGCAGCGACTTCAAGCTGATCGAACCCAAGACGGTTCCTCCCCCAGGGGCGATCGGCCTGGAGAAGCAGCTCGGATTTCGCTATGTCACCTTCGTCATCGAGAATCTTTCCTCGCTCTGTTCCGAACTGAGGGAAAAGGGAATCGAATTCACCGTTTCGGAGCGGGAGATTCGTCCGGGTGTCCATATCGCCATGGTCAAAGACCCGGACGGAAACATCGTCGAGTTCGTAGAGCGAAGCTGAGCAGTAGCGATGCTCAGCAATGATGATAGACAACAGAGGCTGCGAGCCAATCCCGCAGGCTCTTCGCGTCGCCGTCGAGAAAGTGGTTACGGAAAACCGTGAGATCGTCAGCATTCGCCGGGGCGGTGCAGAAGATGCGGCGGTCGTAGCTGCCGATGAACAGGCAAGCCTGACTGAGGAACATCGCATCGTTTATCGCGTCAGCGCCGATCGTATCGATATCCTGCAGGCCCGCTATCATTACCGAGCGTGTGATAAGCTACATAAAGAAAGAAACCAATCATTCCAACGCAAAGATACGCCGGCACCCGTAGGGCAAGTTCATTGACTTCGCTTTGAAATACGCATTCCCCAAAACTATTTTTTCGCTACGAGGTGACTATGCCATGTGTTGCCACCCAAAGGAACCTATGGAACACTGAAGGATCTGGTCGACAAGTGCTACGCCATGGGTCAGTTTCCCGCCTTGTGGGCCGTCGAAGGTATAGGCAATTATTACGCTGAAACGTTTCGTGAACGCGGCCTACCGCTTAAAAATATTCTGACCGATTCCGCTCTCGACGATCTGCCACCGGGAAGCTGGACCATGCTGCACGCCGGAATAGGACTTTCGTTCTCAAAGCGTTGTCTCGAAGGACTCACTGCTTCCAGCCCGACTGCGGACCTAAGAAAGGCACTTGAAAAATTCATCCTGTTGTGCCGTGAAAACAAATGATGTTGTTTTCTCAGCGATCATGATGAGGTATGATCATGCTGGATTTTTTATATTTACACTGGAGGTAAAATTTTTGTATGGAGCAGGCGGGAGCGTTGAAATGTGGACATCTTCCTGAAGAGTTGTTTTCTTGTTTGAGTGAGTCTACACATGCTTTTCATTGCAAATCAATGAACCATTTCATCAGTACAGACGTCGCGAGCATTGTGAGCATTCGAAATAGGGCTCGTGGCATCGACCCCAAGCGCGAGCCGGTTTCGGGATGCAACCCTTGATTCCCTGGATGTGCGTGGATGCCACTTTCCCTTGACATGTCGGTGCCTTCTTTCTATAGTCCCCAGCCAAGAAACGATTTCCACTGAATAAAGGCCATTGAGTTGAGTTCTTCTTCCACAGCGATCCATGGGGACAAGGTCGAAAGGAAAACGGG